>Ga0111539_10000874_pt1 | contig 39347 bp, 39 predicted proteins | sample RhiMethybrSRZTD1_FD_79667 | JGI IMG/M metagenome (GOLD analysis project Ga0111539, IMG submission 79667) | Populus rhizosphere microbial communities from Tennessee, USA - Rhizosphere MetaG P. TD hybrid SRZTD1 (version 2) (version 2) | ecosystem: Host-associated > Plants > Roots > Rhizosphere >...
AGCGCGGCGAACTCGAGCAGCCGGATCCGTTTGTAGGGCGCGAGCTTCGATCGACAGAAATCAAGAATGCTTCGCGCCATTTCGGCGCTCTCATCCACACCCGGGCGCAATACGACGAAAGCCTTCGGCACCGAGAGCCGCAACGGGTCAGGGCTTGGGACGACTGCCGCTTCGGCCACCGCCTCGTGCTCGAGGAGCGTGTTCTCGAGCTCGAACGGGCTGATGCGATAGTCGCTGCTCTTGAACACATCGTCACCTCGGCCGACGAAGTGCACGTAGCCGTCGGCGTCGCGCCGGGCCTCGTCGCCGGTGCGATAGAAGCCGCCAGCGGTTGCCGCGTCTGTCCGCACCGGGTCGTCGATATATCCCTGCATCAGCCCGAGCGGTCCGGACGAAAGCCTCAGTGCAACCTCGCCCTCTTCGCACTCGCGACCATCGCCGTCGAGCAGCACGACGTCGTAGCCGGGCAGTGGCTTGCCCATGGAGCCCGGCTTGACGGGCAGCCCCGGTGCATTGCCGACCAGGGCGGTGGTTTCGGTCTGGCCGTAGCCGTCGCGAATCGTGATGTCCCACGCGCGTTTCACGGTGTCGATCACCTCCGGGTTCAGCGGCTCGCCGGCGCTCGCCAGCTCGCGTAGCCGTGGTGGGCGGGTGCCGAGCGGCTCGAGCATCACCATCCGCCAGACGGTGGGCGGGGCGCACAACGTGGTCACGTCCTGTTCGCGAAGGATGTCGAGCGTCCGCCGTGCAGAAAAGCGCGCGAACTCGTGGACGAGTACTGTCGCGCCGGCGTTCCAGGGCGCGAAGAAACACGACCAGGCGTGCTTCGCCCAGCCGGGCGAGCTGATGTTTTGATGCACGTCGCCCTCGCGGAGTCCGAGCCAGTACATGGTCGAGAGGTGGCCGACGGGATAGCTCGCGTGCGTATGCAGCACCAGCTTGGGCTTGGCGGTGGTCCCCGACGTGAAATAGAGCAACAGCGGATCGCTGGCGCGCGTGTGCACTTTGTCCGCGAGTGCCACGGCGCCGCGCGCCTCGTCAAACGAGACAAATCCCGGAGCGCCGCCGACGGCGAGCTTCATCCGCAGCCGCTCGGGTCGCTCGAGCTTTGCCGCGCCGTCCGCGTCCGTGATCATGTGGAGCGCGCCACCACGCTCAATCCGGTCATCGATATCGAGACTCGTGAGCTGGGTCGTTGCCGGGATCACGACCGCGCCGAGACGGATCGCGGCCAGCATGGTCTCCCATAGCGGCACGACGTTCGTGAGCATCACGAGGATGCGGTCGCCCCGCTCGACGCCGGCGTCGCGCAAGTGGCGCGCCACGCGTCGGGAGCGGTCAGCCATCTCTGCGAAGGTGACGCTTTCCGCGCCTGCATCGCTGACGACGCGCAGCGCCGGCCGCTGATTGCCCGCGGCGAGCTCGTCGAACCAGTCGGTTGCCCAGTTGAACTGGTGGAGATCGGGCCACCGGAATGTCGCACGCGCCGCGTCAGGATCGCCGTGCGCGCGGATCAACACGTCGCGCGCGTGGCGGAAGGCTTCCCTGGATTCCAAATTGTAAAGTCCTAATTACGTAGCCTCTCACCCCCCAGCGAGGGCGCCGACGACGAGAAACGGCTCGGCCCCGATCGCGACCGCGTGCGGCAGCAGCACATCCGGACCTTCGTGCGACAAGTCTTCCTCGCACGCAAAGAAACGCAGGAACGGCCGGCGCTGCTGCGTGACGTGGTCGCGGATGGTTCCGCGCAGCACCGGGTAGCGTGCCTCGAGCGCGTCGAGCACCGATCGCAGGGTCGCCTGGCCCACGACTTCGATCTCCACCTCGCACCCGACCTGCGCCAGGGTTCGCAGGTGCGCCGGGAGCTCAACTCTGATCATCTCCCGCCTCCACTGGGCTTCGGTCCGCTCATGGCAACGTCTGGGCCTCGACGGACAACACCGCTGGCAGATCGCGGACAATCGGCGCCCAGCTGTCGCCGGCATCTGCCGATCCGTACACCTGTCCGCCTGTCGTCCCAAAGTACACACCGCACTTGTCGAGCGAGTCCACCGCCATCGCGTCGCGCAAGACGTTGACGTAGCAGTCGCTCTGGGGCAGACCTTTGGTGAGCGCCTGCCATTCGTTGCCACCGCTGCGGCTCCGATAGACACGCAGCTTGCCGTCTGGCGGATAGTGCTCCGAGTCGCTCTTGATCGGCACGACGTAGATGGTTTCCGGTTCGTGCGCATGCACGTCGATCACGAACCCGAAGTCGGTTGGCAGGTTGCCGCTGACTTCCTGCCACGAGTCGCCGGCGTCGTTGCTGCGCATGACGTCCCAGTGCTTCTGCATGAAAAGCACACCCGGGTGCGAACGATGCATTGCGATCCGATGAACGCAATGCCCGACTTCGGCTTCCGGGTTGGGGATGTGCTGAGACTTCAATCCGCGGTTGATCGGCGTCCACGTCTTGCCGCCATCGTCGGTCCGGAACGCGCCAGCGGCTGAAATGGCGATGAAGATGCGCTCGTGGTTGCTGGGATCAATGAGGATCGTATGCAGACACAAGCCGCCAGCGCCCGGCGTCCAATGCGATCCGGAGCCGTGGCCCCGTAATCCAGGAAGCTCGTGCCAGGATTTTCCGCCGTCGATGGTCCGAAACATGGCGGCGTCCTCGACGCCGGCGTAGACCGTGTCGGGATCGGTGAGGGACGGTTCCAGGTGCCAGACCCGTTTGAATTCCCACGGGTGGGGTGTGCCGTCGTACCACTGATGGGTGCCCGGGACGCCGTCGTAGACGAACTTGTTATCCATCGCCTCCCACGTCTTTCCGCCGTCGTTCGAGCGCTGGATGAGCTGCCCGAACCAGCCGGAACCTTGCGAGGCGTACAACCGATTCGGGTCAACCGGCGACCCCTTGAGGTGGTAGAGCTCCCAGCCGCCGAAGTGGGGGCCATTGACGTCCCACTTCTCGCGTTTACCGTCCGAGGTCAACACGAAGGCACCTTTGCGCGTCCCCACGAGTAGCCGTACGCCGCTCATACCGAATCCTCCTGAGCTCCGCGCGCCTTGGGTGCGCGGGGTTGTCCGCTTCATTGTCGATCAGGCCGACGGCAGATCGACATCGGCCAGGACGCGCGTTCGTTCTCCCTCGGCTGGACGCGGCTCGTCAGCCCGACTTCTCGGTGAGCGTCTTCAAGTTGGCGAGACCGGTCTCGAAATCCTTGCCGATCATCTTGTCCATGTTGAAGAAGACACCGATCAGCTTGGTCATGTAGCTGCTGGGCCCATCCATCGACCAGGTCACCCTCGTGGAATCGGCCTGGGGGTGCAAGGCGAACTCGGCGACGTTGTGCCCCTCGAACGGCTTCAGGAAATCGAGCTTGATGGTGATCTGGGCGGGCTCCGACACTTCGATGATCTCCATGCGGCCCTGCCCGGCCTGCTTGTTGCCGTTCCATTCATACACGGCGCCGCGGCCGCTCGCCGCGCCGCTGTAGGTTTTCTTCATCGCCGGATCACGCGTTTCGTACGGGGACCATGACACCCAGCGGTGAAAGTCGTTGATCAGTGGAAAGATCTTCTCCGCCGGTGCCTTGATGTTGGTTCCACGATGAACGTGAATTCTCCCGGGCCGGGTTGCGGCGTAGGCGAGAACAGCACCAACCAGCACCACGATGGCGAGAGCAACGTACAGGAACATGGCATCCCTCTTTCATCAACAGTCACCTTCTCAGGGTCCGCGCTCAGGGTTCCAGCTCCCTGATCGGACGGACCTCAACGCTTCCCTCCCGGGCCGGCGGAATTTTCGCAGCCACCTGAATTGCGTCGTTCAAGTCTCTCGCCTCGATCAGATAGAAGCCGGCCAGCTGTTCCTTGGTCTCGGCAAACGGGCCATCGGTGATGGAGACCTTGCCGTTCCGGACCCGCACCGTCGTCGCGGTCTCAATCGGTTGCAGCGCCTCGGCAGCCAGGAGCAGGCCGCTCTTCCGAAATCCGTTTCCACAATCCATGCATTCGCGGTCGGGCACCGCGTGCAGTTTCTGTCCCTCGAGGTATACCAGGCACAAGTACTTCATGAAGGTGTCTCCCGCCGAATAGTCGCTCAGGCGCGGCCAGAATCGACAGCGCGAGTTGGACGCGTGCGGTGGTACCCGACTTACGCGTGGTACTCGTAGTGCAGGGCTTCAGCCCTGCCGTACGGCTAGAGACCCGCAAGCCGCTGCTCGAGAAAACGCCGCTCCGGTTCCTGCCGTGAAAGCGCGAGAGCGCGTTCGAACGACATCCGCGCTTCCGCTGTTCTCCCAAGCCGCCGGCACAACTCGGCCCGAGCCGCGTGCGCCAGGCGGTAGTCTCGCAAGTCGCCACGTTCGAGAATCGTGTCGATGAGAGCCAGACCTGCCGCCGGTCCGTCGCGCATCGCCACGGCGACGGCCCGGTTCAACTCAATGACAGGAGAGTCGTCCGTTCGCGCCAGCACGTCGTACAGGCCGACGATCTCGGCCCAGTCGGTGGCACCGGAGCTCGGAGCTTCCGCGTGGACGGCTGAGATCGCAGCCTGAATCGTGTAGGGGCCTGCCCGTCGCGACGCCAGCGATCGTTCGACGAGTTGCGTGCCCTCCGCAATCTGATCTCGATTCCAGAGGGAGCGATCCTGATCGTCGAGCAGGATGAGCTCGCCAGACGGCGACGTACGTGCGGCGCGCCGGGACTCGTGCAGCAGCATCAGCCCGAGCAGTCCGAGCGCTTCCGGCTCGGGCAGCAGCTCGACGAGAAGCCGCCCGAGACGAATCGCTTCAAGCGACAAATCGTGCCGCGTCACCAATGCGCCAGACGAGGCCGTATAGCCTTCGTTGAAAACGAGATAGATCACGCGCAACACGGCGTCGAGTCGCTCCGGCAGTTCCGCACGCGTCGGTACCTGATACGGAATGCGGGCGTCGCGGATCTTGGCCTTCGCCCGGACGATGCGCTGGGCCAGGGTTGGCGGCGGCGTCAAGAACGCCTGCGCGATCTCCTCCGTGGTCAATCCACAGACTTCGCGGAGCGTGAGCGCGACCTGAGCGTCTGGGGCCAGCGCCGGATGACAGCAGGTGAAGATGAGGCGCAGTCGATCGTCTTCGACGCTTTCTTCGTCGGCCCACGCCGCCTCGTCGATCACGGCGATCTCGGCCTTCTCTCCGACCTCGTCGAGCGGATCGAACCGCTTGCGCCGGCGCATGCTGTCGATGGCCTTGAACCGGCCGGCCGATACGAGCCAGGCACGCGGGTTCGCGGGCACCCCGTCGCGCGGCCACTGCTCCAGGGCTGCCCTGAACGCATCGTGCAGGGCTTCTTCAGCCGCGTCGAAGTCGCCCAAGAGCCGGATCAGCGTGGCGAGCACGCGACGGGAATCCGAAAGATAGACGGCGTTCACCGCCTCCTGTACTGAATCGGTCGCCGACACGGCGACCGATCAGACCACTTTGCATTGGCGAATACAACCCGCCTTCGCCGAAGGCGTAGGCGGGTGGGAGGCCTCGCTCAGGCCGGCTCAGCGGAGTTGATGATCCAGGGCGTGCCGAAACGATCGACCAGCATGCCAAAGCCGGGGGACCAGAACGTCTTTTGAAACGGCATGCTGACCTTCCCTTGTTCCGCCAGCGTCTTGAAAATGCGTTCGCCCTCCGACGGCACGAAGCCGCTGATCGATACCGACATGCCTTGCGGCGCGGTGTAGTGCGGCGGCGGCGCGTCGGAACCCATCAACACCTTGTCGCCGACGGCCAGCGTGGCGTGTATGACCTTGTCCTGCCAGTCCGCCGGGACGTTGTCCTTCATGGGCGACTCGCCGTGTGTCTGCAGGAAGGTGATGGTGCCGCCAAGGGTCTGCTCGTAGAACTTGAACGCAGCGACACACTGCCCGTTGAAAATCAGATAGGGACTCATCTCCATGGTGTCTCCTCCAGGCTGTCGTTTTTCCGTTTCCTGTAGGGAGTCGTCCTTGGTGCTTGGTCCCTGGTACCTGGTCCGTACTTGGCCCTTGGTCGTCCCTTGTCCTTCGTCCCTAGGCACTGGTCCTGAACTACGGACCTAAGGACCAACGACTAAGGACGGACCAAGGACGAAGAACGGCCAAAGGACCAAGAACGAAGGACCAAGGACGAGCGGTTCACGCTAGTTGGTTCTCTCTCTACCCCCTCGTCGAACGGGCGGCGCCCAGATCGACATGCGGAACGTCGATCTGCGCCACCGCCGTTCGACCACTCGGTGAACGCTGGCGCCGAGTCATTCAAGACGAGGTATCCGCCAGTGAAAAAAGGAGATAGGTGATGATGGGTGGGGCGCCCCGGGGCTGGTGTCGTTGACAGTCGGCCTATTGGCCGCGGCGATTCGTCTCCTTGACAAGGCCTTCACCACAGTCATAATCGATGCGGTACGGGTGAACGCAGCTCGGCAGTGTCGCGGGTGCCTTGAACGTTTCGGAGGATTGAACATGCGGAATCGATTGCTGGCGTTCGGCGGCGCGGTCGCCACCGCGGTCATCATCGCGCAGATCGCACTCGTGTCGGTTGCTGGCCAGACTCAGGCGGGAGCAGCACCGACGCCTACAGCACGACCCGCGGCGGCAAAGCCGTCTGCAGTGCCCCGAATGCCTGACGGCAAGCCCGACCTGCAGGGCACCTACGACATCTCAACCATCACACCGTTCGAGCGCCCGCAGGGAATGTCCCAAACGATTACAGATGCGGAAGCGGCGACGCGCGAGAAGCAAACGCTTTCTCGCCGTGAGGTCGAGAACCGGCCAAGCGCCGGCGACCGGCAGGCGCCTCCCGTTGGCGGCGATGGCACCACCGGCGCGTACGGCAACGTCGGCGGCTACAACGGATTCTGGCTCGATCCAGGCGACACCTGGATCACCATCAACGGCGAACGGCGCGCGTCGATCGTCGTCGATCCGCCGGACGGCCGAATCCCGCGACTGCCGGCGAGCGCCCGCCGCGCTGCGGCTCCGGTTCTCCCCACATCAGACGCCGGTGAAAGCGTGGCTCCGACGGGCCTCGGCGCCTACGACAATCCCGAGCAGCGGCCGCTCGGCGAGCGCTGCATCCTTGGCTTCGGCTCGACGTCAGGCCCGCCGACGCTGCCCAATGGTTTCTACAACAACACGAAGCAGATTGTGCAGACGTCCGATTACGTGATGATTCTCAATGAGATGGTGCACGACGCTCGCATCGTCCGCATCGGTGGCAAGCATCCTCCGTCGAACATTCGCAGTTGGATGGGCGACTCAATCGGACATTGGGAAGGCGACACGCTGGTCGTCGAGACCACGAACTTCACCGACAAGACCCGCTACGCCGGGGCCACCGAGAACATGAAGGTCACCGAACGCTTCTCGCGTCTCGACGACAAGCGGCTGCTCTATCGGTTCACCATCGAGGATCCGGCGGTCTTCGCGCGGCCCTGGAGCGGTGAAGTCCCGTGGCGGCCCGCCGATGGGCTCCTCTATGAGTACGCCTGTCACGAGGGGAACTACGCGCTCGGCAACATCCTGAGAGGCGAACGGCTGCTCGAAAAGGAAGCCGCTGAAGTCGCCGCACAGCAGAAGAAGTAGATCAATCAGCGAAGGCGCGGCAGAAGCGCCAGCGGACGTCGTAGCGACCGCCCGCGCTTCTGCAGCGCCTCCCACAGGTCTCCCACCTCGGCCACCCGCCGGCCCATCGTCCTCAGCGTAAACGTACGCGGTTCCACTTCACCTCGTTCGAGTTCCGCCCAGGCACACGGCGCCGACACGGGCGCACCGGGTTTCGCACGAACGGCATAGGCCGCCGCAAACGTGGCGCTGTAGCCATTGCGTCCCGTATCCACGAGAATGCGCCCGCCGCGGTCGGCCTTGCTGAACTCCTGCGTCAGGTGGTCGGGATCGCGCTCGACGAGGATTCGTCCGACAGCGTGCGCGAACCGCGAGACGTCCCCGAAGCCAGCCTTGCCATCGAGCGGCACGACGATGTGAAATCCTTTCGAGCCTGATGTTTTGACCCAGCTGGTGAGCGTCAGTTCGCTCAAGAGATCGCGTAACCCCAGCGCGGTGGCGCGCAGCACGTCCGCTTCGTCCGCTCGCGACGGGTCGAGGTCGAAGACGCAAATATCCGGCTGGTACAGCTTTGGCGCGCGCGAGGTCCAGACGTGCGGCGTGATGCAGTTCTGATTGGTGATCCAAATGAGCGATCGTGTGTCTGTGACGAGTGGGTGGTGGACGGTTCCGTCCTTCTTCGGAACCCCGACTCGCTTCAGCCACTCGGGAAAGCCCTTCGATACGTCCTTGTGAAAGAATCCTGGTTCGCCGATGCCGGCCGGATATCGCTCCATGGTGATCGGCCGCCGCCGGATGTGCGGCAGCATGAGCGGAGCGACGGCCTCGTAATACGCGGCGAGTTCACCCTTCGAAATCCCGTCGTCAGGGAACAACACCTTCTCGGGATGTGTGATCACGCGTCTTCCCTCGTCACCTCGCGAGCTGGCTTGTCGGCGCGGATGCCAATCAGTCTGGAATGGCGAAGCTTCCCGTGCCCGGTCCACTCGATGAAGGCCACCTGCACCACGATCTCGGGCTGCACCCAGTGCGCTCTGAGGCGGGGGAGGCCAACCGCCTTGGTGAAGGGCGACTTCGGGATCTCGAGAGCATCGAGTCGCGCGCGAAGGTCGAGCAGCAGCTTGGTGTCGAAGCCGGTGCCGACCTTGCCCGCGAACACAAAGTCGCTCGAATCCTCGCCCTCGAAGTAGCCAACGAGGAGCGCGCCGAGCCCCACGCGTCCTCCCTGCGGGTCTGTGAACCCGCCGACGACGAGCTCCTGCGACAGCTCGCATTTCATCTTCAGCCAGTGCCGCGATCGGCGGTGCTCGTACGGAGAGTTCCGCCGCTTCGCGATGACACCCTCCCAGCCCTCGCGCCGCGCCCGTTCCCAGGGCTCCGCATCGTCGAGCGCGACGACCCGCTGCAGCGGAGGCTCGAGCGGCAACCGGCCGAGGAGGTCGAGTCGATCGCAAAGCGGGACCGCCGTGAGGTCGCGGCCTGCGAGCCAGGGGATGTCGAATACGTGGTACGCGACCTCGCCGCGTGGCCAGGTCACTTCGCCATCGAGAATCAGATCGCGCACGGGAAGCGCTGCGATCGCGTTCGATACGGACGGAATATTCTGCGGCAGCCGATTGCGCGAGAGCAGCCGAACGTCAGCGCCGTGTTTGAAGGCGAGCAGACGGATGCCGTCGAACTTACGCTCGAAGATCCACTCGGGTCCCGTGAACCGCTCCTGTGTGAGCGTGGCGGCCATCGGCTCGATCCAGTCGGGGACGCCCGTCATGCGGCTGCGGGGCGCCGCCTGACGACGAGTTTGGCGCTGAAGACCTGGACGATCTCGTCGTGTTGATTGTAGGTGTCGGTGCGGATGGTCACGATGCCGCGGTCAGGCCGAGAGCGCGACGGCCTGATCTCGGTGACCTCGCTCTTGACGTGAAGCGTGTCGCCGGGCAGGGTCGGCCTTGGCCAGGTGATCTCTCCGCCCGCGCCGATCTGGCCGCCCGCAATCGGTGCTCCACCTTCGACCACCAAACGCATCGTGATCGCCGCCGTGTGCCAGCCGCTGGCGACCAGCCGGTCGAAAAACGTTCCTCGGCCGCCTTCCTCGCTAAGGTGGAAGGGTTGCGGATCGAACTCGCTGGCAAACCTGATCATCTGCGCCTCGTCGATCGTGTGTGACGCGCTGATGAACGTCTGGCCGACGCGCAGGTCTTCCAGGTAGAGGCGCGGTCTTTCATCCGGCAGGGCGGGTGAAGGCATGGGCAAGTATAGACTTGCAAGAGACGCTCACCGAGGCGGAGGACGTCACATGGAACTCATCGGCATTCATCACCTCACGGCCATCTCCGCCGCGATTCGCGAGAACCACCGCTTCTATACGCAGACGCTGGGAATGCGGCTCGTGAAGCGCTCTGTGAATCAGGACGATGTCAGCGCCTATCACCTGTTCTACGCCGACGCCAAAGGAAGCCCGGGGACGGATCTCACGTTCTTCGATTGGCCGGTCCCGCGCGAGCGTCGTGGCACCCGCAGCATCACACGCACCTCGCTACGTGTGAACGGACGCGACGCGCTGGCCTGGTGGCTGCGCCGCCTCGACGAGCATCGCGTACGGCACGGCGAGATCAGTGATCAGGACGCGCGCCTGACGCTCGACTTCGAGGATCCAGAGGGGCAGCGTCTCGCCTTCGTCGACGACAGCGGTCAGGGTGATCCGCCGACGGTGTGGGACCGTAGTCCGGTGCCGGCGGCGTATCAGGTCCGAGGACTCGGACCTATCGTGATCAGCGTGCCGACCCTCAACCCCACCGAGAATCTGCTCACGAAGGTGCTCAACATGCGTCTGGCGCGGGACTACGCTCACCCGCACAATCCGGCCACTCGCGTTCACGTGTTTGAAATGGCCGGCCGCGGACCGCACGCGGAGCTGCATGTCGCGGTGCAGCCGGATCTGGGTGCCTCCCAGCAGGGCGCCGGCGGTGTGCATCACGTTGCCTTTCGCACCCCCGACGCCGACTACGATGCCTGGGCCAGACGGCTGAACGACCTTCGCATCCCGAACAGCGGGAAGGTGGATCGCTATTGGTTCCGCAGCCTGTACTTGCGAGAGCCGAACGGGGTGTTGTTCGAGATTGCCACCGAAGGTCCCGGCTTCGCCGTCGACGAGGATTCGGCCACACTCGGCGAAAAGGTCGTCTTGCCGCCATTCCTCGAACCTCAGCGCCGAGAGATCCTGGCGAACCTCAAGCCCATCGAGTGAGCGAGAGGCGTTTCGATTTACGATGATCTTATGCTGCGACGGCTCGTCCTGGCCCTCTCATTGGTCGCGCTGTCGGCCTGCAACGAGGCGACCAATCCGAGCGATCTCAAGAACCAGTCATTTACGCTGGCGCCCGGCCAGTCCCGGACGACGGCCGGCGCGGCCATTCGCATCCTGTTCGACGGCGTGTCTGGCGATTCACGGTGTCCGGCCGACGTCGTCTGCATTCAGGGCGGCGATGCGATCGTGAGGATCCTGGCTCGATCGCCCGGAGCGACTGAGCGCTCGTATGATCTGCACACCGGCAACCTTCAGCCGGTCACGCACGACGGAGCGACCATCACTCTCGTCCAGTTGGTGCCCTATCCGTTCAGCTCCGGCACAATCGCACCCAGTGAGTACCGGGTGACGCTGCTCGTGAGCGAATAGGTGTCGTTCTCCCACTCGTCGCGTGGACGGTTGACCAATCGCGACCTCGATCGGTTCCCGGGCAGCACCCTCTTCCATCGCGTCGCTCGCGCCGTGTGCCAGGCCGGGTGCCTGCCGCGCAAGGAGCTGTACGAGTCGTGGGAGGTGGCGCGCCGTGTCCGTCGGCTGTTCCGCGGCGGCCGCATTGTCGATCTTGGCGGCGGTCATGGGTTGCTCGCCCAGATGATGCTGATCCTCGACGACTCATCGTCCGGTGCGATCGTGGTCGACACCGTCTTGCCGCCCTCGAGTGCGAAGCTCCACAGGGCCCTGCTCCAGGTCTGGCCGCGGCTCGCGGAACGCGTCGCGTTTGTCGCCGCCGACCTGGACGCCGTCGAGCTGTTAGCCACAGACGTCGTCGTGTCGAGTCACGCATGCGGTGCGCTCACTGATCTGGTCCTCGACAGGGCGGCTGCTGCGCGGGCTCGGGTTGCGGTCCTTCCGTGCTGCCACAACCTCGCCGTCCTCGATACGGGGGATCTGGCCGGCTGGGTCGACGGGCCGACGGCGATTGACATCACCAGGGCTATCCGTTTGAAACAAATGGGTTTCCGGGTGTGGACTCAGACGATTCCGGCAGACGTGACGCCGCGGAATCGGCTGCTGATCGGGGCGCCTCAGGCGTGACTAACCGCGAAGCCGAGGGTCTGGGCTCTGCAATATGCATTGAATTTAACCAACTAGTTGGTTAAATTTGGATCCGTGGCTGGTTCCCCCTCTACTCCTTCTCGTCCACGCGTCGCTGCCGCAGGCCGTCCGCGTCGCGGTCCGCGTCGCACGCCGTCAACTGCAGTCACCACCCGCGCCGCTGTGTTCCAAGCCGCTGCCGCTGCGTTCTCCGATCGAGGCTTCGATGGCGTCGGTGTGGATGAAATCGCAGCCATCGCCGGCGTGAACAAGGCGATGATCTACTACCACTTCACCGACAAGCTTGAGTTGTACCGCGAAGTGGTGCGCGACATGCTCCGCGATGCGTCCGTGCGTGTGACGGCCATCGCCGAGTCTGATCGTCCCGCCCCGCTTCGTCTCGAGACCTTCATTGCAGCGTTCGTCGAAATGGCCGACGCCCGGCCCTGGTTTCCGACGCTCATGTTGCGCGAGATGGCGGAAGGCGGGCCGCGCCTCGACCCTGACACGCTGGTGCTGATGCGTTCGGTGTTCGTGGCCTTCGCCCGCATCGTCCAGGAAGGGCAGGCAACGGGGGCATTCAGAAGTGTGAACCTCGTCCTGGCATACATGTCCACCATCGGGCCGTTGCTGCTCAACGCCGCCCGCGAGCGTGCCGCGCGTCAGCCAGGGCGCAGCGATCTCCCGATGTTCGTCGAGGTCCCTCACGCGGTTCTTGCCGCGCATATGCAACAGGTCGCCTTGGACATGCTGCGAATCAAGCCATGACACGCATCTCTTCAACGCTCACGCATTTCCCTCTTTCCGGCGTTCTGTCCTGCCTGGTCCTGGCGGCCTCGGCGTGTGCGACGCCGCCGCCGTCTGACCGCGTTCGCGCGTCAGGCCATGTTGAAGCCACCGAAACGCGGCTGGCGCCGGATGCCGGCGGACGCATTCTCACCCTGGCACTCAAGGAAGGCGATCGTGTCGAAGCCGGGCAGACCATCCTGACGCTCGATCCAAAGGATGCCGAGCTCGCCATCCGGCGCGCTCGTGCCGACCGCGCTCAGGCTGAAGCGCAACTGCGGCTCGTGCAAGCCGGCCCGCGGAGTGAAGACGTCCGGCAGGCGGAATCCCAGATCGAGATCGCGCGCACAGATGTCTCGGCGGCCCGATCCGAGCTGGTCGCTGCTGAACAGGACTTCGATCGTTTCGAGGCGTTGCTCCAGTCAAAGTCCGGTTCCCAGAAGCAGCGAGACGATGCGGCGACCCGGCGGGATGTCGCGCGAGAACGTCTGGCTGCGGCGCAGAGCCGAGTGCAGTCCGCCGATGAGGCGCTCAATCGACTCCGGTCGGGAGCCCGGCCAGAAGAAATTGAGGCCGCGCGCGCCAGAGTGGCGTCCGCTTCCGCGCAGGTGGCGACGGTCGAGAAGAACCTCGGCGACGCCACATTCGTCTCGCCGGTCGCCGGCATCGTCACCGAAAAGCTGGTCGAAGCGGGTGAGGTGATCGCGCCGCGCACCCCGGCGCTCGTCGTCGTCGACCTGGATCACGCGTGGGCGGACGTCTTCGTGCCGGAGCCGACCGTGCCGCAGATCAAGCTGGGGCAGTCGGCCACGGTGTTTACCGACGCCGGCGGTGCGGGCATTCCGGGGACCGTTTCCTACATCTCGCCGAAGGCGGAGTTCACGCCGCGCAATGTCCAGACTGCAGAAGAGCGATCGAAGCTCGTGTACCGCATCCGGATCGCCGTCGACAACAAGAGCGGCGTGCTGAAACAGGGCATGCCGGTTGAAGCCGACATTCCGTTTCAGAAGTAGCGGCGAGGAGCCATGACGACGAGCCATGCCGTGGCATTCGAGCATGTCGGCAAGCGGTACGGCGCGCTGGAAGCGGTGCGCGACCTGTCGTTTTCCGTGCAGCGGGGCGAGATGTTCGGGCTGATTGGCCCAGACGGCGCGGGCAAGACCACATCGATCCGATTGCTGTGCGGGCTGCTGCACGCCGATGGTGGCATCGTCAGGGTGCTCGGCCGCGATCCGGTCCGCGAGCACCGTGCCATTACGGCATCCGTCGGCTATTTGTCCCAGCGCTTCAGTCTGTACGGCGATCTCAGTGTTGACGAGAATATCGCGTTCTTCGCGGAGATTCACGGCGTCAGCGATTACCGAGCGCGCCGGAATCGATTACTGGAGATGACGCAGCTCACCCCGTTCCGCGCCCGGCTGGCCGACCAGCTGTCTGGCGGAATGAAGCAGAAGCTGGCGCTGGCGTGCACGCTGGTCCACGAACCGCAATTGATCGTGCTCGACGAGCCCACGACGGGCGTCGACCCCGTATCGCGCCGCGAATTCTGGAAGCTGCTGTCGCAGTTCCTGGCCGCCGGAATAACAGTGCTGATGTCCACACCCTACCTCGACGAGGCCGAGCGTTGTGCGCGCATCGCGCTGCTGCATGAAGGACGGCTGCTTGCACTCGATGAGCCCGGACGCCTCCGGGCGAGCCTGCCGGGTACCTGGGTCGAGCTGATCGTGCCGTCGGCGCGCGAGGCGCTCGGCGCGCTGCCATTTCGTGCGCAGCTGTTCGGCGATCGCCTGCATCTGTGGCTGGACGAGACAGATGAGGCGAAGGCTCTTCGTGACGTCCGTGAAGCCGCCGCCGCTCGCGGCGTGCCGGTCACCGGCCTCCGCCGCATCGAGCCGTCGCTCGAGGACGTGTTTATCGAGAAGCTGAAAGGAACCGACGCATGACCCGCGGTCTCATATTCCTGCTCGTCGTTTTCCCGGCGCTTCACGCTCGAAGTCTTTGGGCCCAGCCGGCGCCCATTCGGCTGACCGTCGTCGACGCGGTGGCCCGGGCATTCGAAACGAGTCATCGGCTGGCCGAGGCGCGCGCGAGGCAGGCCGGCGCCGAGGCCACGGTTCGGGTGCGCCAGACGGCGGATCGGCCGACGGCATCGGCCAGCGCCGGATACTCGAGAACGAATCATGTCGAGGAGTTCGGCATCCCGCAGCCGAATAGCAGTGTTCGCCTGTTGTATCCCGACATTCCCGACAATGTCGTAACGAGGTTCGGCGTGCAATGGCCCATCTACACAGCGGGAAGGGCGGACGCTCTGGAGCGCTCCGCAGCCGCCGAAGCGAGCGCGATCAGGCTCGATATTGACGCGACCCGTGGCGACTTGCGGCTCGAAACGGTACGGGCGTACTGGGCGGTCGCGACCGCGATCGAAGCCACACGGGTCATCGAAGAATCCGTCGCACGCGCCGACGCCCAACTGAACGACGCGCGGCAGCGTCTGGCTGCCGGGCTCGTCCCCCCGAGCGATGTGCTCAGCTTTCAGGCGCAGCGATCCGGCGACGAGGTCCGTCTCATCGAGGCTCGCAACCTCTACGAATCGTCGCTCATCGATCTTCGTCGTCTCATCGGCGCCGACCCTGATGCGCCAATCGAGCTGGTAGATTCGTTGGTACCGGCGGCTCCCACACCTGACAGCGGTCGACCGGCCGCCACTCTCGTCGAGGAAGCGCTGGGTCGGCGTCCCGAGCGCCAGGCGCTGACCCTCCGAATCGGCGGCGCTGAAGAGCGAGAGCGGGCGGCGGCAGCGGGGAACAAGCCGACGCTCGGATTTGCCGGCGGCGTGGACTACGCGCGGCCGAATCCTCATATCTTTCCGCGTTCTGGAGAGTGGCGCACGTCCTGGGATCTGTCGGTCAACGTCAACTGGCCCATCTTCGACGCCGGGCGAACCAGGGCCGAAGTGTCGGAAGCACAGGCAGCGGTCGTCGCGGCACGCGAGCGTCTGGCGGATCTCGACGAGACGGTCGCGGCCGAAGTCCGTCAGCGCGCCTTGGATCTGCGGTCGGCCGAAGCCGCCGTCCGGGCAGCTGAGGATGGCGTCAGCGCGGCGGCCGAGGCGCGGCGTGTGGTCGGCGACCGGTTCGCAGCGGGGGTCGCCACGTCGACAGATATGCTGGTTGCACAGGAAGCCCTGCTCAACGCCGAACTCGTCCGCGCCCGCGGGCTGGCCAGCGTGCGCCTGGCCGAAGCGAGACTCGCGCGGGCGCTCGGGAGACCTTGAGTGAATGCCATCGAGGTCCAGGCGCTGACGCGTCGCTTCGGCTCGTTTGTGGCCGTGAGCGAATTGTCATTCTCGGTCGCGCAGGGTGAGGTGTTTGGCTTTCTGGGTGCAAACGGAGCCGGCAAATCCACCACCATCCGAATGCTCTGCGGCCTTCTCCGTCCCACCAGCGGCACCGCGTTGGTCGGAGGCATTGACGTCAGCAAGGATCCCGAGGCGGTCAAGCGGCGCATCGGCTACATGTCGCAGAAGTTCTCGCTGTACGAGTCACTGACCGTTGATCAGAACATCCAGTTCTTCGGCGGTATTTATGGTCTGCGTGGCAAGCGTTTCGAGGCGCGGCGGCGTTTCGTGTTGAAGATGTCCGGCCTCGAGGGCCGCGAGACGACGCTGACGAGGCAGTTGCCGGGTGGATGGCGCCAGCGGCTCGCGCTCGGGTGCGCCATTCTTCACGAGCCGCCGATCGTGTTCCTCGACGAGCCAACCGGCGGCGTGGATCCGCTTTCCCGACGCGAGTTCTGGGGCCTCATCGCCAACCTGTCCGGCGCCGGCGTCACAGTGCTGGTCACCACGCACTATCTGGACGAAGCCGAGCACTGCCACCGGATCGCGATTATCCAGGCCGGCAAGCTCGCTGCGCTCGGGACCACCACCGAACTGAAACGGGCGTTCGCGGATCGTCCCATCATCGAGGTCCAGGCCGCGAAGCCTGTGGCCGCCATGGAGCGGCTGGATACCTTACCGCAGGTGGAAAAGACCAGCCTTTTCGGCACCACGGTCCACGTCGTCCTGCGATCGAAGGATGTGCCGATCACGCTGCTGTCCGAGGCATTGGCTGCCGCCGACGTCGGTTTGCGGGGCATCTCGCCGGTGTCTCCGTCGCTTGAAGACGTGTTCCTCGATGTCGTGGAGCGGGCGGGGACGGCAGCGTGATCATGAAGACACTCGCCGTCGCTCAGAAGGAGCTTCGTCAGATCGTCCGCGACACGCGGACGCTGCTGATCTTGATCTTCATTCCCGCCATGTTCCTGATGCTGTACGGCTACGCACTCAATTTCGACATCCGCGACGTGACGCTCGCCGTTCAGGATGGCGATCGCAGCGTGCAGAGCCGGGCGCTCGTCTCGGCCTTCGTCAATTCTGGCTACTTCCGTCTCGTCGGCTACGTCGACGCCGACGACGAGATCTCCGCGCTGGTTGATCGCAACCAGGCACGGGCGACGCTCGTGATTCCAGCGTCGTTCGAGCGGGATCTGCGCCAGGGGGCGCCGGTGACCGTGCAGGTCGTGATCGATGGCGATAACGCGAATACAGCGGCCACCGCGATGGGCTACGCCCGCTCGCTCGTGTCGGAATTCGGCGGCGGCACGACCACTCCCCTGGTGAGGCTCGAGCCGCGCATCTGGTACAACCCGCAGCTGCGGAGCACGTTGTTCCTCGTCCCCGGGCTGATTGCCTACATCTCGATGATCACGGCCGTCGTCTCGACCGCCCTCTCTGTCGTCCGTGAAAAAGAACGCGGGACGATGGAGCAGATCCGAATGTCGCCTGTGAACCCGGTGTCGTACGTGCTGGGAAAGACCCTGCCGTATCTGGCGATCTCGTTCGTATCTGCCCTCTTGATCATCCTGACGTCGATGGTGCTGTTCGACCTGCCGATGCGAGGCTCGTGGCTCCTGCTGTGTGCGGCCATCGGCTTGTTCCTCGTCGGCGCCCAGGCGCAGGGCCTGCTCATCTCGACCGTCGCGCAGTCACAGCAAGTCGCATTTCAAATGGCCCTGCTGTCGTCGTTTCTGCCGACGATGATTCTGTCGGGTTTCATTTTTCCGATTTCGAGCATGCCGGCCGTGATTCAAGCCGTCACGCACATCGTGCCGGCGCGGTACTTCCTCGTCGCGCTTCGCGCCATCGTCCTCAAGGGTGCCGGGATCGAGGCGTTCTGGAGTGATCTTGCCGCACTCGCGATCTTTGCGACGGTCGCGCTCGGGGTCGCCTCCGTCCGGCTCGCCAGGGAGTGGGCCTGATGCGGCGAGTCATGCATCTGGTGCGCAAGGAGCTGCTGGAGCTCCGCCAGGATCCGCGCCTCTTCAGCGTGGTCATCCTGGCGCCGATCATTCAGCTCGGAGTGCTTGGTTATGCGGCCACGACGGACGTCAAGAACATCCCGATCGTGATCGTCGATCCCGATCGGTCGGCTGAAAGCCGCCGACTGATCGCCCGGTTCGAGGCGTCGAACAACTTCACGATCGTCGGCCTTCTTGGTTCGACGAGTGAGATCGATCCATGGCTCGATCGAGGCGATGCGTGGATGGCCCTGAGCATTCCGGCGGACTACGGGCTGCGCGTGGCCTCCGGGGATTCCTCGACGCTGCAGGTCGTCGCCGACGGCACGGATTCCAATTCGACGACCGTGGCACTCGGGTACGCCACCACCCTCGTCGGTGGGTACGCGCAGGATCTGATGGCAGAGCGCGGCCCGCCAGTGGGAGCACCGCGCCGATCCGTCAACGCCGAGATTCGGGTCTGGTTCAACCCGCGCCTCGAGAGCCGAGACTTCATGATCCCGGGCATCGTCGCGTTGCTGCTCCTCGTCGTTACCACCAATCTCTCGGCGATGGCGATCGTGCGTGAGAAAGAAGTGGGCACGCTCGAGCAGCTGAACGTGACCCCACTGGCGCGCTGGGAGCTGACGGTTGGAAAGCTTCTGCCGTACGGGTTCATCGGTGTGGTGGACGTCGTTCTGGTGCTGATCGTCGCTATCTACTGGTTCCAGGTGCCGATGCGCGGCAGCGTTGCCCTGCTCTTGGGCATGAGTCTGATCTACCTGCTGACCACGCTCGGGCTCGGGCTCTTCATTTCATCGATCTCGAACACCCAGCAGCAGGCGATGATGACGACGACGTTTTTCTTTCTGACGCCGATGATGTACCTCTCGGGGTTTGTGTTCCCGATTGAGAACATGCCCCACTGGATTCAGCTGACGACGTATCTCATTCCGCTTCGCTATTTTCTGGTGATTGTCCGCGGCATTTTTCTGAAGGGTGTGGGGCTGGAGACGCTGTGGCCGCAGGTGCTCGCACTGCTGGCCTGGGGCCTGATCGTCGTGACACTGGCGACGCTGCGAACCTCGAAACGGCTCTCGTAGGACCGCCTCGTAGGCCCGAGTTTTAGCTCGGGCGAAAGGCAGGACTAAAGTCCTGCGCTACGAGTACGAGGGCAAGCCGCTGAGCACGGGTGGTGGCCGCAGGGCTCGCCGTCCGACGGTGAGAAACGCGCCCCCCGCAAGAATGCACAGCGAGCCGGCGAGCCAGAAGGCGACACGATAGTCGCCGAGGGCCGTTCGAATGGCTCCTGCGCCAAACGCCGCCATTGATGCCCCGAGCTGGTGGCTCGCGCCAATCCATCCGTAGATCACACCGGTGTTCTCCCGGCCGAAGGCTTCGGCAGTGAGCCGGACCGTCGGCGGCACGGTGGCGATCCAGTCCAGCCCATAGAACACGGCAAACCAGCCAAGGTTGCCGTCGACGCCGCTTTGCAGCGTGTAGGGAAGATAGAGCAGCGCGAGCCCGCGCAGCGTGTAGTAGGCAAATAGCAGGTGACGGCTCGAGTAGCGATCGGTCAACCAGCCCGATGCCGTGGTCCCGATGATGTCGAAGATGCCCATCGCAGCGAGGAGTGCCGCCGATCGAACCGGCGGAATGCCGTAGTCGTGGCAGGCGGCGATGAGGTGTGTGCCGATCAAACCATTCGTGCTCGCTCCGCAGATGAAGAACGTGCTGGCCAGGATCCAGAAGGCCGGCGATCGAACGGCACGGTTGAGCGCGGCAACTGGTGTCAGCGCTCGGTCGGTTGCGTGTGCGGCGTCGGGCCGCACCTGCCCGTACCGGAGAAGGCCGAGGTCTTCAGGACGGTCGCGCATGAACAGCAGCACGATGGCAAACACCACCACCGCGGCCCCGGCCACCACCAACGTGGCGGCCCGCCAGCCGCGCGCTTCAACCAGATTCGCCAGCAGCGGCAGGAACAGCAGCTGTCCGGTGGCATTGGCCGCCGAGAGCACGCCGAGCACCAGGCCGCGCCGTTCATCGAACCATCGAGTGGCGACAATCGCGGCGAGCACCATCGACGTGACGCCGGTGCCCGTCCCCACGAGCACACCCCACAGCAGCGTCAGCTCCCATTGATTGTGCATCTGTGTCGTCAGGGCGACCGACGCCGCCAGTAGCGCGACCGCGCCAAGAATGACGCGCCGCAGGCCCCACCGGTCCATGACCGATGCGGCGAAAGGCCCGATGAGACCGAAGAGGGCGATGTTGATGGCCACGGCTCCCGAAATCACGGCCCGACTCCAGCCGAACTCGGTCTCGAGCGGCACCATCAGGAGCCCCGGAGTGGAGCGGATCCCGGCGGTGATCAGCAGCACCAGGAACGTGACCGAGGCAATGATCCAGGCGTAGTGGAAGCGTGGGCGTCCCGATACCATGGTGAGAGAGCATATAGAATTCCGCGCCCGACCCGATCGGTTTGTGCCAAGATCGCGCGCTGGAGGATGAGGATGATGCGGTCGAGACTCACATCGATGATCGGTCGCCGACAGATCGGACTGCCGGTGCTTGCACTGTTCGCGCTCGTGGTGCTGGCTCCGCTCGCGATCGGCGTGCGAGCGCAGGCTCCGCGCGTCGTCGCCGCAGACTCGCGCGTCCGCGATCTCGCCGTCGCGACGCCCGAATCCGTGGGCGTGTCATCCGACCGGCTCCGCCGCATCGAGGCCGCGATGAAGCGGGCCGTCGACGACAAGCAGGTCGCCGGGATCGTCACCCTCCTCGAGCGTCATGGGAAGGTGGTGTATTTCAACGCCGTTGGCCAGAAAGACGTCCGCAAAGCCGACCCGATTCAGAAGGACTCGATCTTCCGCATCTACTCAATGACGAAGCCGCTGACTGGCCTGGCCATGATGATGCTCTTCGAAGAAGGCAAGTGGCGACTCGAGGATCCCGTCTCGCGCCACATCCCCGAGTTCGCCCGGATGAAGGTCTACACCGGGCCGAATCCGGACGGTACGCCCAAGCTCGAGGATGCGCGTCGGTCGATGACGATGCGCGAGCTGATGACCCATACGGCCGGACTCGGCTACATCCTCAGCCCCAACAATCCGGTCGACAAGATGATCATCGACGCGAATGTGTTGAATGCCGGGGCGCCGCTGAAAACCATGATCGACGGACTGGCGAAAATGCCGCTGATCGCACAGCCCGGTACGCGTTGGGCGTACAGCATCGCCGTTGACGTGCAGGGCTACCTGGTCGAGAAGTTTTCCGGGCAGACGTTCGCCGACTTTCTTCGCACGCGCGTCTTCGAGCCGCTCGGCATGAAGGACACGGGATTCTACGTGCCGAAGGAAAAGCTGGCGCGTCTGGCGCTGGTCCACAACGGGGGCCCGAACGCGACGCTGGTCGTTGACGAGAATCGGCCGGATCCCACCGTCGTCCCGCTGGGGCCTTCAGGCGGGGGAGGACTCTTCTCGACGGCCATGGACTACGCGCGCTTTTGCGAACTGATGCTCGGCGGCGGCCAGTTCAATGGCGTTCGGCTGATCGCGCCCCGCACGGCGGAAATGATGCGGACCAATCACGTGAATCCCGAACCGCTGAAGGCGATGGGCGCCGGGACCGGCTGGGGTATGGATTTCCAGGTGGTCATGGATGCGGCGGCCGCGGGTGAGCCATATTCCAACGGCTCTTACAACTGGTACGGGATTGCTGGAACGTGGTTCTGGATTGATCCGGTCGAAGACTTCGCCTTTATCGGGATGCTGCAGCACCAGAACCTCGGCACGGCCAGAGCCATCCATGGGCTGTCGAGGAATCTCGCGTACCAAGCCATCGTCAACTGACGACGGGCTTCAACTCGTGTGAAAGTTCCGGATTTCGAAAGTGTTAGGTTTCAGCCCATAAACGTATCTAAGCTGCCATTGTGCCGTAAGTAGTTGACTGGTAAGGAGAAGAGTCTCCCGAACGTCGATCTTGCGTCTCGAAATGGAACTCCCGCGAGTCTTCAGCCCAGCTCCTCTCCAGCGACATGGCCATTAGTCTTTTGTAATCAGTTATTTGTGGCGTGGTCTTTTTCGGTTCATCTTGAGGTTTTCGGAGCGCGTTTTGCTACGTCGCATCTGGGCTTCATGCGTGAAACCGCGCGCGTGAACCCAAGCCAACGACACAAATAGATCTCCGAAAGGATCACGGACGTGTCATCGACCGCCATCCGTCAACTCGAAGCCGTCAACAAAGAGTTGTGGCTGGTGCTTTCGATGTTCGTGATCGCGTTGATCCTGAACGTCGTCATCGATGCGCAGCGGATGGTTCTGTACTTTTACACGCTGCCGACGGTGGCCTCGGCCTATCTCTACGGGCGGCGACACTCGACATTGACGGCGTTGGCCAGCGTCCTGATGGTGACCTTGCTCACCGTGACCTCCCCGGGAATCTTCAAGAATACGACCGAGGCCGTGGCGATGCCGGTTACCAAGTGGCTGGACCTCGCGGCCTGGGGCGGCACGCTGATCGTCACCGCGTATCTGATGGGTACGTTGTACGAGCACCGGAACTCACAGCTGCGCGAGCTGCGCGAGACGTATCACGGCGTGCTGATGATTCTCCGCCACTTCGTTTCGCAGGACGAGTACACCGAACACCATTCGTATCGCGTCTCGGTGTATGCGACCCGGATTGCTGCACACCTCAAATTGCGACCGGATCAGATCGAAGACGTCCGGGCGGCCGGCCTGCTGCACGACATCGGCAAGCTCGACATCAGCCGCGATCTGCTCTACAAGGCCGCGCGATTGACACGCGAGGAGTACGAGGAGATTCAGGAGCACGTCGGCAAAGGCGTGGAGATGCTGCAGACGGTCGGCGGCTCCTTGCGCCGGGTCATTCCGATTGTGCTGGCGCACCACGACAAGTTCGATGGCTCCGGTTATCACCCCACGAAGGGCGAAAGGATTCCGATCGAGGCGCGCATCATCTCGGTCGCCGATGTGTACGACTCGCTGACGAGCGACCGGCCGTACCGCAAAGCCATGTCCCCGTTCGACGCCAAAGACATCATCATCAAAGGAACAGGGACGGATTTCGACCCCAACGTGGTCGATGCGTTCCTCGCCGCATTCCAGTTCGGCGAACTGGACGTCCAGCTGGCGGTCGCGTAGACGGCGATCGCCGGTCCGTAGTTTTCCCCGCGGCTCTGCCCCTTTCGTGTCATTCTGCTTCCACGACGACACGTGTCGCATTGACCAGCACGTGACGTGCCCGAACCTGACCCCGGGGGCTCCTGGTTGTCGATTGAAACGAAGCTCGTTGATCGCCTGTTTCGTGAGGCGAAGGGCGAGAAGTGGCGCACACCAATGGACGGCTTCGCTGCGGCGCTCGAGGCGAGCGCGGAGCGCGCGTTCACTGGGCGCCGTCCGAGCTCGAAGGAGCTCGAGCGGTACCTCAGCTCCCTTCATCTTGAAGACCTGGCGATTGCCTGCGCCTGCGCTTCGGGCGACGAAGAGGCGTGGGGGCATTTCGTCCTGGAGCACCGGCCGCTCCTCTATCGAGCCGCCGACGCGCTCGATCCGAAAGGCGGAGCGCGTGAACTCGCCGATTCGCTCTATGCCGATCTGTTTGGCCTCGGGAATCGTCGACAGGACTCACCAGGCCGGCTTCCCCGACAACCGTTGTTCCACTACTTTCATGGTCGCAGCAGCCTGGCGACGTGGCTTCGATCCGTGCTCGCTCAACGCTATGTCGACCGCCTCCGGACGAATCGCCGCCTGACCGCTCTGCCCGACGAGAATTCCACATCGGCACTGAGCGCCCCGATTCGACCGGTTGAGCCCGATCGCCCTCGGCACTTCGAGCTGATGCAGAAGGCTCTGGCCATGGCCGTGGCGGCGCTCGTCCCGCGCGATCGCCTGCGTCTGGCCTGTTACTATGCCCAGGAGTTGACGCTTGCGCAGACAGGACGGCTGCTCGGCGAGCATGAGGCGACCGTGTCGCGCCACCTCGCCCGGACCCGTACGACGATCAGGACCACTGTCGAGGATCAGCTGCGAAAAGGCATGGGCCTCGGCGACGGAGAAATTGCCGAGTGTTTTGCAGCGGTGACGGAAGAGCCCGGGCCGCTCGATCTCCGCGACATGCTCGGGATGACGTCAGACCGCAAGGAAATGCCAGTCGATCGTTCTATCGAGGAGCGTTCTAGTTGATGGGAACAGGTCTGTGAAGCCATCGAGTCAACGCGACGAGTCGATCGAGCGATGGCTCCGGCAATCGCGTCACGTCTCTCATGCGTTGCCGGAAGCGAAGACGGACACGTGTCTCGATCCGGAGATGCTGGCTGCCTGGACTGACGGCGGGCTGGACCTGGCCGCTCGTGAACTCGCGATGTCCCATGTTGCGGACTGCACCCGCTGCCAGGCCATGGTCGGGACGCTCGCTCACATCAACCAGGGTGGGACCACGGTGCAACCAGCGCGCGTTACGCGACGTTGGCAGGCCTGGATCCTGCCGGTTTCTGCGGCTGTCGCTGCCGTTATGGCGGTGGCGGTGTGGGTGTCTATTCCCCGCGATGTGAGTGCTCCGTTGACGAGCGTAAAGCAAGAGGTGCCCCAACGAGAAGCGGCCTCCGGGGCTGCCGTACCGGGAACCACCGGACCAACGACGGCTCCATCGGAAGAGAAAGCCGCTGACGCCCGCGCGAACGAGCGCCAGGTCGCGACTCCGAATGCCCCGGGCAGCCTGAACGAGGCCGTGCCCCTCGCGTCGACGCCTGAAGCGCGGCGAGACGCCGAGCGACAGGAACTCCCCACTGGGAAGACTATCCCGGGTCTGGGAGCGATCGCGGCCCCTGGTGCGACGACGGCTGGTGCCACAACTGCGGTGGACAGCGCGGCGGCTCAGGCAGGGTCAGCCGCGGCCACGGCCGGCGTCGTGATTGTTTCGCCAGATCCCGCGGTCCGCTGGCGATTGACAAGAACGGCGGTTGAGCGATCAACCAACGGCGGTTCCACCTGGCACGCTGTGCCCACTGGCGTCGTGGGCGAGCTGACTGCGGGAACAGCGCCGTCGACGTTGGTCTGCTGGGTCGTCGGCCGGGGCGGGCTCGTGCTGGTCACTGACGACGGTCAAACCTGGCGCCGCGTGCCATTTCCCGAACCATCCTCCCTATCGGCGGTCCGGGCCACGGATGCCAGCAGCGCCTCTGTGACCACCGCCGACCGCCGAGTCTTCTCCACTATCGACGGTGGCGCGACCTGGATCCGCACCGCGCCGCAAGATTTCTGAACGGCTCCGTTCTAGGTATAGCAGGCCGGTCCACTCACCGTCACGGTGGGCAGTCCGGCCGCATCACAAGAAGGAGCTGTCACATGTCTGTACGGTTTTGGCTCGCGCCGGTTATTTTCGCGGTTGGCGTCCTTGGCGCCAACCGCCATGTCGGTGGCGCCCCGGATGGCAACCGCACTCTCGATGCGCTCGCGCGGAACTCCGTGTCAACCGCGGTGGCCGCGGCGCCGGCTCAGGATTCAGCGACGACCACGCTCGACGATCAAGTGGAGCTGGCCGTCACCGTCTACAACTCCGATATTGCCCTCGTCCGGGACGTCCGGAATCTCCAGCTGGCTCGCGGCACGTCCGACCTGCATTTCATGGATATCGCCGCCACCGTGAATCCCGCGACCGTTCACTTCCGCTCGCTGGCCGAGCCGTCGCGGGTCAGCGTGCTCGAGCAGAACTACGAGTACGACCTGCTCGAGCCCGAGAAACTTCTGCGCAAGTATGTGGGGCGGGAGGTGACGCTCGTCCGCGTCCGAAGGGATCAAAACAGTTCGCGCGAGGAAGAAGTCAAGGCGCATCTTCTCAGCTACAACAACGCCCCGGTCTGGCAGATCAATGGCGAGATTGTCACTGGCATGCAGGCCGATCACATCCGGTTCCCGGAGCTGCCAGGGAATCTCTACTCGCGGCCCACGCTCATCTGGACGCTCGAGAACGGTGGCGGCACACGTCACCGTGTCGAAGCGTCGTATCTGGCGGCCAAGCTGTCCTGGAATGCCGACTATGTGCTCACCGTCGCACGCGACGACAAGGCCGCCGACATCGACGGATGGGTCACCGTGGTCAACGGGAGCGGCACGTCGTTCAGGAATGCGCGCCTCCAGCTCGTCGCCGGCGACCTCAATCGAGTCCGCCAGGTCCTGGGCCAGGCGCTCCGAGAGGAAGCGCGGATGGACATGGCGAGCGCCAAGTCCATCATGTCGCAGGAGGCGTTCTCGGACTACCACTTGTACACGCTCGATCGAAAAACGACCGTCAACAACAGCGAGACCAAGCAGGTGAGCATGCTTGGTGCGACCGGCTTCCCGGTCCAGAAACGCTATGTCGTCGAGGGTCAGGCGTTCTACTACCACAACGCCCAACATCCCGGCGCTCCGATCAAGGACGTCGTACAGGTGTACTACCAGTTCAAGAACGACGAGAAGGCCGGACTGGGCATGCCAATGCCGGCCGGCACCGTGCGCGTGTACCAGGCGGACTCAAAGGGCGGGGTGCAGTTCGTTGGTGAGGATCGGATCAATCACACACCGAAAGACGAGGCGCTCAACCTCAAGATTGGCAATGCCTTCGACGTCGTGTGCGAGCGGAAACAGACCGACTTTCAGCGTATTGCCCCCAACGTCTATGACGTCGAGTACGAAATCACGCTGCGCAACCACAAGGCCGTGCCGGTGAGCGTCGAGGTGAATGAACCGATCGGCGGGACCTGGCGAATGCTGCAGTCGTCGCACGAATGGACCAAGACCTCTGCGTGGGCCGCGCAGTTCGCCGTGCCGGTCCCCGTCGACGGCACCTCGGTGCTGAAGTACCGGGTCAGGGTCACGTACTGAAGGGACAACACTTAACGATGTAACATCCTTACATTCTGAGATTCCCTGATGCCCTGCCCCAACTGCCACGCCGTGATGGCCAGCGAGACGCTCGAAGGACACGTCGGAACCTCAGTGACAATCGAACTGTGCCACCCGTGTCAGCTGTTCTGGTTCGACGCTCGCGAGAGCTTGAAGCTGGCGCCGGGTGGTGTGCTGAAATTGTTCCGCATCATCGGGGAGCATGCGCTCGACGCGCGGTCTCCGGTGATCGGCCATCCAGCCTGTCCGCGATGCCGGTCGCGCCTGCATCCGACTCATGATCAGCAGCGCAACACGAAATTCCAGTACCTCCGCTGTCCGAAGGATCATGGCCGGCTGATCGCGTTCGTCGAATTCCTGCGTGAGAAGAACTTCCTGAAGCCGCTTTCGCAAAAGCAGATCGACGAGCTGCGTCAGAGCGTTCAAATGGTGCACTGCTCAGGTTGCGGCGCGCCAATAAACCTGGCGACCCACACCGAGTGCGCGCACTGCGGCGCTCCGCTGTCGATGCTCGACATGAAACAGGCTGGAGCTTTGGTCGCGGAGCTGCGTGAGGCGGACCGGGCTGACAAGTCGATCGATCCGACGCTGCCCCTGGAGCTCGAACGGGCCCGGCGCGAGGTCGATGCGGCATTCGCTTCGTTCGAGCGTGGACCCAGTTGGTTCGACGATGTGTCGAGCAGCGGGCTGGTGAGTGCCGGGCTGAGCGCCCTGGCAACGTGGTTGAAGAAATCGCACTCGTAGCGCAGGACTTTAGTCCAGCAACGTCCGATCAATTCGAGTTGTACGCGAAGATCAGGAAGACGATCAGGAGCGCGAGAACGAGCAGGGTGACCTTGATCCAGCTCCACGGTCGCGATCCGGCGATGGTTCCGGTCACGCCATTGACGACCACCTGAAACGACCGGGCCCCGTACACGTACGTCATCAGCCAGATCGGCGCGAGGATGTGCTTGAAGGTCTGGTTGCTGAACGTCGCGTGGACCACCAGATTCCGATGCGTGTCGCCCCCCACCTGCTGGCCGCACAGCCGCTCGAGCTCCGCGTTCATCTGCTGCCGCGATCGTTCCGCGGCGGCGACGAGATCGATCTGGTACCGTTCGACCGTCCATCCCGCGAGATAGCCCGGATCGAACGGCACCAGGGTGTCCGTCGGGAACGGTTCAATACTCCGCAGCTTCGAGCTGTCCACCCCCACTGACGCACACACCAGTTCGTCGTCAAACGCGTGCGTCAGCGAGCCGGACGCAGGCGTCCATCGGACCCGACGCTCCTGCTTGTTGTTTACGCGCACGTAGTAGTACGTCCCCGCCTCCGCCGTCCACTGAGCGTCGGCCTTCGCATCGAAGGTCCAATAGGGAAGATAGATCCCCTTCACCGTATCGGTCAGCGCCTTTGCGTTGAAGCGGTTGGGAGCGAGCCACTGGCGGCGGTACCACGAACGGATCAGTTCGCGGGCTCTTGTTTCCGAGATCTTGAGCGGCAGCAGTGACTCAGGACGGAACGGATCCTTGACTTGTTCGTACGGTACGAGCGCTGTCGAGCCGCAGAACTCGCAGCGTCCGCCGACCTCGTCGGGATCGAAGACCGAAATCGCCTGACAGCTCTGACAGCGGACCGAGGTTTTCGGCGCCTGCCATCCGCGCGCGGAATCGGGAATTGCGCGCATCGCGATGGCCAGGTCGTGTTCGACGATGACAGTATCGGCGCCGCGTTGCTGGAGGGTGACCGCCGATTCGGCGCCGCAAAACGGACAGATGAGCGCCTGCTTCGAGGGATTCCAGTTGGCTTCGGCGCCGCAGGCCGGACAGTGGAACTTGGCGCGCGCGATGGCAGAAGCAGTCTGCTCCGGCGATCCGTCGGCTTCGGTTTGACGGGGCGAATCGGTCACGTTGGACGCCCGACCTGAAGGTCGGGCCTACTTCAAGAATTCGGCCAGCGCCGCCTTCGTGACGCGCCATTGCGTCCCGATCTTCTTGCCCTTGAGATCCCCCGCCTCGAGACTTGCGATCACGTCGGCTTCGCCGACACCAAGCGCTCTCGCCGCATCGGCCGGCCCCATGGTTTCAGGAATTCCGGCTGCGGTGGGAGCCGCGCCGGCGGCCGGCGTCGTCTGGGCCATGATGCCGCCCTGCTGATTCATCATCTGCTGGGCCATCGACATGCCCACGGCCATCTCGGCGCCCACGCCGCCCACTCCCGACCCGCCCTTCTCGAACCCCTGAGCCATCTGATACTTGACGTAGTCGTTCAGATTGCCGACGGCAGCCATGCTCGATCGCTTGTCGATCGCCTGTTCGACCTCGAGCGGCACCGAGACGTTCTCCAGCACGAAGCTCGGCATCTCGATGCCGTATTTCTCAGTCAGCGCAGGATTAATGAGCGGCAGCAGGGCGCTCCCCAACTCGCTATAGCGCGTGGCGACGTCGAGCACCGGGACTTTGCTGCTCGCGAGCGCTTCGCTGAAGACGCTGACAATGCGCGAGCGCATCACGTCGGCGAACTCCTCGAGCCTGAAGTGATTGTCAGTGCCGGCCACTTCCTTCAGGAACTTCGGCGCATCCACGATGCGGAAATCGTAGGTGCCGAACGCACGCACGCGGACGATGCCGAAATCCTGGTCGCGCATCATGACCGGGTTGGACGTGCCCCACTTGTTGCCCGTGAACAGGCGGGTCGTCAGATAGTAGACATCGGCCTTGAAGGGCGACTCGAATCCGTACTTCCAGCCCTTGAGCCTCGAAAGAACCGGAATGTTGTCCGTCGTCAGCGAATGCTTGCCCGGGGGGAACAGGTCGCCGTACTGACCCAGGTACACGAACTGCACTACCTGTGACTCGCGGACGATGAGCTGTGCGCCGCGCTTGATCTCTTTGTCGTCGTCTGGAAACCGGAACGAGAGCGTATCGCGCGAGTCATCGGTCCATTCGATGATCTCGATGAACTGGCCACGGATGAAATCCGTTATCCCCATGAGTGGCTCCCTTCGAACAGTCGTTCATTCTTGCATGAGATGAGCTTATCGGCCGGCTCGAAGACTCTTCCTGATCGCGGGGCCCGGCGTCTGAAGCTGGCGATTCGAGCAGGTGTCCGACTAGCAGAATGCGCAGCAGGTGAGCATCCTATCAGGACTATAATGCCGTGATGTTCCGCAAGATTACTGTCTCTCTGCTGCCTTTCGCTCTCCTTTTCGCTTCGTCCTGTGCGACGCCAAAACCCTACGAGAAACCCATCATTGTAGATTCCGTGCCGGGTGGGGCGGGGTCGCTCGCGGCGGCGCGCAAGTATCTCGAGGGACGTTGGGCGCTGGAATCCTTTGAGGTCACGCCTCCAGGAAAACCCACCATTACGCTGAAGGGGGCCGGGTCACTCGTCTTTGACGAGTTCAGCAACCTGAAAATTGATATTCGCACGACTCAGGCCGAAGCGGATCTTTTGCGGGCCGGCGGTATCGAGATTGGCAACGACGGAACGATCTCGTCGGATGGCCGAGCCGCAGTCGATATGCAGAACCGGACGCTGACCTACAACATCCAGGGCCAGCCGCCGCCGGGTGGCGGTGGCCCTCTCGCGATGAGCCGTCCGCGATACTGGGTGGTGGAGCAGAATCTGCTTACGCTGACCACCAAGAACGACGCTGGCGCCGTGGTTTCGACGGGCCGGTGGAGGAAAGCGAACTAGGGCAGCCCGGGCTGTCAGTGGAGATCACTTCATGCGCACGCGCCTTCTGACATGCCTCGCTCTCTGCGTCGGCGCCCTCGCCGCCGCTGTCGCCCAGCAAGCAGCTCCCGCGACGGCGCCTGAAACATTCAGCGCGACGGCTCAGATCGCTTCAGGTGCGGCAGCCCCGATTCAAATCCATCTCGATCGCTACTCACCCGATTTCGACCGCACGAGAGTCGAGACCGCGCTGAAGACTGGCGGCTATCTGCAATTCGTGCCGGCGCTCAGAAATGCGCCAGAGGTTGGCTACGTCGAGCTCGGGGGTCAGAAGACGTTGATCCGTTGGGCGCGAGACGTGAGAGCCGAGAAAATCCGCACGATTGTGGTCGTCACCGAGAGGCCAGTCTTCTTTATCGGCGGCGGCCTGGCAAATCCCAAGTCACGGGCTGGCTACGAAGTGGCCGTGATCCAACTGCAGGTCGACGATAGCGGGCGCGGCACCGGCACGATGGCGGCAGCCGCGCGGGTGAAGCCGGGCGGCCCAACCGGTGTGCAGATCGACGACTACGCGGACGAACGGGCCACACTCGCCAACCTGACTCGCAAGGCGAACTGACGGTCGCCCTGGCCGGAGTGCTGAGCATCATCGGTAAGGAGGGCGTGTGAACGTCCTGATGCCCGTCATCGTCGGTGTTGCCGCTTCTGCCGTCCTGGTGACCGCCACGCAGACTGCCAGATCCGGGCAAGAAACGGCCGCCGCGGCGATCAAGACGATCGCCAAGGATCGGACTGACACCGAGAACTGGCTGCGCAGCGATCCGAGCTCCTATCTGGCGGCGATCGATCGTCGCGACTTTGGCGCCCGCAAGACGCTCGCGGTTGGCCGCGCCGCCGACAACGACGTCCGGCTCGACGATCAAGCCGTGTCGGCTCACCACCTGCGCATCACAGTGGGAAGCGACACGTTTCAGGTGAGCGCCGCGGACGCTCAGGCGCGGTTCGTGTCAGGCGGCAAAGCGCTGCGCACGGCCACACTCGGTCCGTCGAGCATCCAAGTCGGACGCTTTCAACTTCGACTCTCGCATCAGGGCTTCCCTGCGCTCATCGTCTTCGACCCGAGAAGTCCTCATTTCAGGGAGTACAAGGGCCTGAAGTACTTCCCGATCGACCTCGGGTACCGATACGAACTGCCGCTCACCGCGAGTCCTCGAGACGAGATCGTCATCGTCCAATCCACCCGCGGGAATGAGCGTCGAGCTCGTCGGGTCGGGTGGTTCGAGTTCAAGGTCGGAGCGACGATGTACCGGCTCGAGGCCGTGCGACTGCTCGAACCAGGCGTCGGGGAGAACGACATCAGCATTTTCTTCAGGGACGCGACGACCGGCCACGAGAGCTATTCGGTTGGCCGTTACGTGGACGTGAAGAAACTCCCGACCGGCAAGTACTTGCTGGATTTCAACCTCGCCTACAACCCGGCGTGCGCGTTCTCCGACTACTACAACTGTCCGATTCCGTCGCAGGCGAACACGCTCACCGTCGCGATCCGGGCCGGCGAGATGGACTCGCACTATCACTGACGCCGGCAACTCGCGAGGCCGTCGGTTCCTGGACTCCCATTTCACCGCCGTGTCAGTTGCGCCTTCCGGTTCATGAACCGGCCGTGGCGTTCGACGGCGGCGTCGAGGGCCTGCACCGTGGACGCAGTCAGTCGCCGATACGGCGCTACGCCGACGACAACCGAGTCCTTCTTCACCGTCCGCATCCAACTGCCGGCAAGCCGGCCGTCGACCACAAGATGATGTGGAAACACGTCGCCGACACTGACGCTTCTTCCCGCGTCCGGTCGGTTCACCACAGGGTCGCGGTCCTTGTATGCAATCACGTATTCATCGTAGTTTGGGAGCAGCCACGCCGCCCGTAAACGTGGTGCCGACGTGAGCGACGAGGCCACGTACCAACACACGCGTTCGTGCAGCGTCTCACACGTGAGCGCCGGTGTGAGGATTTCCAGGCCCCGCTTCGCGTCACGCGCCGTGAGCCCCGACCACCAGGCGAAGTCCCGAATTGTGGCCGGGCCGTGGCTCGAGAAATAGCGCAGCGTCAGCTCGGCCAGCGCTTCGTCGCCGACCAGTCGCCTGGCCCGCGGCGCCCGTTCCTCGAGCAACATGTAGGTGAACTGAAGGCCCCGCCGGGGCCCACTGCAGATGACCTGGTCGAGCTCTGCATGCATCATCAAGTACGCGAGCCGCATTCCCGTCGCAGCGATGCCCGCCCGTTTCAAGACGGCAGAGAGTTCAGTTCGTGTCAGTTGCCGGCCGCCCCCGAGCGCGCGTTCGAGGGCTCGCTGGCTGCGCGAGAAGATCCGGTGGTCCAGTTCGAGCTTGCGATAGTAAGGGGCGCTCAGGGCCTTGACTCTTGGCGCCGTCAGCGCCAGCATCCATCGGATGTCGGCGGGACACACGAAGTGCCAGGTCGGCCGCAACACGTGCGTTCTGAGGATGGCACCGTCGGTGAACGCCCGCTCAACATCGACGTCGGTAAGTCCCTGATGCCGTAAGCCGAGCGCCCATTTGGCCCCTGCATAGTCCTGCGCTTGAACAGCCCCAAGCCGGGCCACGATCTTCTCGGGCCGCGGATGCATCGGTCGCGTGAGCCCCTGATTGTGGCTTCGCAGACGGATAAGGTCGATCATCAATGCTGAAGGATTCTATGATCGCCAGAAAGGTGAGGGTTTCAAGCATGCGGCGGTGCATCTGGGGGATGACGCTTCTCGTCGTGCTCGTGTCGGCAGGCGCTCGTGCGGCGACTGACATTACTGGCACCTGGACGGCGTCATTCGAGTCGCAGATTGGCCGACAGGACTACACCTACCAGTTTCAAGTGAAGCGACGCACGTTGTCGGGGAAGGCGTTCTCTGCCCTTGGCGAGGCTGAGATTCTAAAGGGCAAAGTGGATGACGACAAGGTGAGTTTCCTCGAAAACTTCGCCTACCAGGGTGCGGTCATCCCGGTGACCTACACCGGTGCGATCCTCTCCGCTGACGAGATCAAGTTCACGCGTCAGGTCGGTGCGCTCACGACGGAAGAGTTCCTGGCCAGGCGAGTCAGGGAGTAGGGTCGTACTCGTAGCGCAGGACTTCAGCGTCGTACTCGTAGTGCAGGACTTCAGCGTCGTACTCGTAGTGCAGGACTTCAGTCCTGCCTTTCACGGCTAAAATCAGTGCGCGATCGGTGGGGGTTCGGACCGGGACGAGTCAGTGTCGGAGAGAAGCCCGGTGGCGAGCTTCACCAGATCCTCGAGCCAGAGCGGCTTGAAGCAGAGCGTGACGCCGAGCTCCTTCAGCGAATCCGACACGGTGTCCTTCAGCGAGTAGTCGCCGGTGACGATCGCCACTGGCGTCATGTGGCCATGCTCCTGCGCGCGCAGGCGCTGGACGAACGTCAGCCCGTCCATCGCGGGCATGTGCAGATCCACGATGATCGCGTCGGGTGCCAGCAGCGAGGCCTCGTCGAGACCAGCGTTGGCGTTCTGCGCTGTCCGCACCTCATGGCCTTCGAGGCGCAGCATCTGTGCAAACGTCACCCGCGTCGACTCGTCGTCGTCGATGATGAGTACCCTGGCCGGCCGACTGGTCACGAAGATCCCCGGCACATTTCAGATCCTGTTCCCGGTGAACCCTTTGAGGGGGTTTTCAGTGAACTCGCCGTAGAGGAGGAGGGAAACGGCCTGGAGCAGGCCATTCGCAGACACCGGCTTGTCGAGGAAGGCTTCGCCTTCCCACATCGCGCCCTTTTCCTTGAACAGCTGATCGCTGAATCCAGTGAGATACAACACTTTCAATTCAGGCTGCCGCTGTCGGATCCGCCTCGCGAGCTCGTCGCCCATCATGCCCGGCATGCGAAGATCGGTCAGAAGCAGATCGAACGGTGCCTCGGACTCGGCGAGGGTGAGCGCCGCTTTGCCGCTGGCTGCCACGGTCGTCTGATGACCCACCAGCTGCAGCGTCCGATCGACGAATTCGCGGATGCCCGCCTCGTCGTCGACGACCAGGACACGGGCGACTTTGATCGCAGTTGATTGAGTCACGGCTAGCGTCCTCCGGCTGCTGTCGCGGCAAGAGCCGCGGTCGCGGGTTGAGACATCTCAGGCGCCAGCGGCAGGCGGAGCACGAACGCCGCGCCGCGATCGCTCGTTGAGAGGGTCAAGCTTCCGCCATGCGCTTCGGCAATGCCCAGGCTGATCGACAGACCCAGGCCCGTGCCCTGACCGACGGTTTTCGTCGTGAAGAACGGCTCGAAGATTCGACCGGTCATGGCCGCCGGAACGCCCGGCCCGTCGTCTGACACCTCGATGCACGCGCCGTCATCCAATGACCCGGTTCGGACGCGAATGACCCCGGGCCGCCCGGCGCTCCGGATCGCGTGCGCCGCGTTCGATACCAGATTCAGCACGACCTGACGGATCTCCTCACGGCTGGCGATGACCAGTGGGAGATCGCTGCCATAGTCCTCCTGGATCTCAATGTGAGCCGCTTGAAAGTCGAACGCTTTCAATGCCACCGTCGATCGGACGACCTCGCTCAGGTCGACGAGCGATCGTTCGAGTGCGGAGCGTCGAGCAAACGCCAACAGGTTCCGCACGATCTTTGCCGCGCGGTCAGCCTCCACCTGCACGCGCTCGAGGTCGCGCCGGACGGGCTCTCGGCTTTCATTCCGCAGCAGCAGCTCGGTGAACCCCATCACCGATTGGAGGGGATTGTTCAGCTCGTGCGCCACTCCGGCAACGAGCTCGCCGACGGCAGACAGCCGCTCACTGTGAATGAGTTGTTCGCGCAGTCGCCGCTCTTCCGAGATGTCGCGTTCGACCGAGACGACATGCGTCGGCCGCCCCCGATCATCGACCAGTGCCGCTACCGCCGCCGAAACCGGGAAGGTCGTGCCATCGCGCCGCGACCGGGTCACGGTGCCTCGCCAGGTGCCGCCGCGGTTCACGAGCGCCTGAATGTCTTCGGCAGACACCACTTCGCGCGCCATTAGATCCTCGGACCGCATCGTCATCAGATCCTCACGCGGCACGCCCATGGCGCGGCAGAAGGCCTGATTCGCGTGGCGGACGCGGCCGTCCGGAGTCAGAACGAGAATCAAATCCTGGGCCTGCTCGATGACCTGGGTCAGCAGACGCATCGTGCCGTCGGCAGCCTGCAGCTCGGCGCGCTCTGCCGCTATTCGTGCAACGAGCAAAGGGAGAACGGAGATGAAGGTGACCGCCGTGGACAAATCCCGGAATCCTGACGAGTCCTCCGGCGTGATCCGACGCAGGGCAAAGTCCATGAACGGGATCAGGGCGACTGCCGCGAAGATGACCCAGGGCCGCGGACGCGTCAGCTCGTCGTCTCGATCCGCATTCAGGACTTCGTCTTCTTCAGCTGCGGGCGCGAGGCTGGCCGCCCACGGGAAGAAGGCAAACGGAAGAATCCAGGTGAAGTCGTAGACATTGCCCGTTCGGTACAGGCCGCGTCCGGCTTCGAAATTACTGAGCGTGAGCATCGCAAGGCTCACGAGCGAGCCAAACGCCAGACGCCTGTAGGTGTCGCGCCAGGGCGTGTCGCGGGCCACGAACGTGGCGGCAATCATGCCGAGCACGACGAGCAGCTGCTGCAGTTCCGAGACGAGCAGCAGCGGATTCGTTCCAGGCGTCGGCGGCGCGGTGACGAAGAAGGAATAGAGAAACCCGGTGACGACGGCCAGACCGGCGATGTCGACGGCGGTCGTCGCGGCCAGCGGCTCCCGTGCACCTCGATGCGGTTGCGCGAGGAGCGCGAACAGCGGCGCCACGCCACCGAACAGTGCGAACACCGCCGGCCACGCGAGCCACGTTTCTTTTTTCGATATCAGTTCGTCGGCGGCCCATCCGGTCAAGCCGATGGCCGACATCATCAGACCGAGGCCGATCGTCGCCCAGAACAGCCACTCGCACCCGCGCCATCTGCGCCGGCGCTTGACGATAACCATCACGCCGGTCAGCGGCGGAATGAAGAGCGCACACGCGCGGAACCAGCTCAGGGCTGAAGGCTGATCGGCGAGCAGGTTTCCGCCGATGCCGTAAGCGATCGAATAGACGATGCCGAACGCGAGCCAGCCCATACGTTAGTTTTCGGCACGAACGTCCAACGGCGCGATGGCATTGCGAGCACTCCGCGTGCAGCGTCGCGCAGATCGAACCAAGAAAATCGCGCCAATTTTCTAGCGAAATCGTGACATTCCTGTCGGCCTAATTTCAGAATTGCGGCTCGAGTGTCCAGGAATGGGCCACCGCGGGCCGTCAGTCAGCGAATTGCAGCCGTCTGGCGGTGGGCTCCGCGGGTACGCGAGTTGCGATCTCGCCGAGGGCGTATGCTGCACTTTTTTCGAGCCGGACCGGATCTCGTTCGGTGGGAGCTGACCATCGTCGAACAGCCGGGACCCTACCGCCTGTCGCTCCATCACGCGAACGGCGTGATCGTCGAGTACTTCGAGACGAGCGCGCTGGCCCTTGTCCGGATTCACGAACTCGAAGAGTTGCTCGTCCGCGCCCGCGGATTCATCGAGACTGAATCGGCGGCGGCGCCCTGCTGAATTCGCATGGAAACGACGATTCTCATCATCGATGACAACGTGGTTCTCGCGCGAGCCTTCGCGCGGGTGTTGACCGATGCGGGCTACCGGGTCCACACCTGGCATTCCGCTGAGGACGGCCTTCGCCAAGCCAAGACGCAACCTCCCGACGCAATCATCCTCGATCTTCAGATGCCGTTCGTGAACGGCCTCGGCTTTCTCTATCGACTGCGGGCCGACCCTGCCCTTCGCGATACGCCAGTGATGGTCGTGACCGGCACGGCCTTGAATCCGCAGCGAGTCAGCGAACTCGACGAACTCGGAGCCATCGTCCGCTTGAAGCCGCTTGGGGTCGACGAGCTGCTGGCCGAGACGCGCGCGTTGATCGCGGAAGCCTGCACCTCTTCACGCCCCGCGAGGATTGAGAATCCGGCCGATCCGGTCAGCAGCGCCGCTGCCAGCGGCAATCGGACATAGTCCGGCCGGCTAAGGCCTCAACATTAGAGACCAATCACGTGAGCGGCATGCAGATGCTGCTTGAGCACCGCCTGAATGTCCGAGGCCTTGAACGGCTTGGTGATGAAATCGTCCATGCCTGCCTCGAAACATCGCGCCCGCGCTTCGGTCATCGCGTGGGCGGTGAGCGCCACGATCGGCACCCGGGTCAGGCGCGGCTGGCGGCGGATTTCGGCGGTGGCTTCGTACCCGTCCATGTGCGGCATCTCACAGTCCATCAGAATCAGGTCGTAGCTAGTTCTTGCCGCAAGCTGCACGGCGTCGTGTCCGGTGACTGCCGTGTCCACCTCGCAGCCGAACTTCTTGAGGAGTCCCACGGCGACCATCTGATTCACCGGATTGTCTTCGGCCAGCAGCACACGTCCGCCGAAGTGCACCACCGGCACCGACGGGACCACAGCCGATGCTTTTCCGAGCAGACGGAGCCAGTGTTCGCGCGAGATTGGCTGCACGAGAACAATCGCCTTGGCGGCGCACGCTGGAATCGCCGCATTCCGATTCCTAACGATCACGGCGATGCGACGATGACGCTCGAACAACGCGTCCAGCGCCCGGCCATCGTCCTGAAGGTCGGACGGTTGAATGATCGCGACGACGACGTCCGACGCCCGATCAGCTGACCCGGTTTCCTGCCCGGCCGCCGCGGCGAGCGTATCCGCCTCGACGACAGTCAACCCCAAACCTCGGAGCGTCTCGGCGTGCACGCTGCGGCGAAGGCCGGGCGGGTCGATGAGCAGGACGCCTCCGGGCGTCGGCGGCCGTTCATCGAACGGAGCGGCGTGGAGGGGCAGCCAGAAGCTGAAGGCCGATCCATGACCCGGTCGCGATACGACGTCGACGCCGCCCTCCATGAGCGTGAGGAGCCGGCGCGTGATTGTCAGTCCGAGCCCAGTTCCTCCAAATCGGCGAGTGGTGGCCGCGTCGGCCTGCGTGAATGAGTCGAAGATGGCAGACAGCCTGTCGGGTGGTATGCCGACGCCGCTGTCCGAAATGCGCACGATCAGGGAATCGGGCGCCCGCGAGGGCCCTTCGGTTGGCTCGCGCGAAATTTCGATCAGCACGTGCCCCGCTTCGGTGAACTTGACGGCGTTGCCGATGAGATTCACCAGCACCTGGCGGACGCGCCCGTAGTCGCCCATGAGACGGGCGGGCACGTCGGCGGCGACGCGAACGAGCAAATCGACGGGCTTCGACCCCACCAGCGGGCCAAACATGTTGAGCGCATCCTCAGCCATCGTCCGCACATCAATCGGCTCGCTGACAAAGGTCATCTTCCCGGCTTCGATTTTCGAGAGATCCAGCACGTCGTTCAGAAGCCCCAGCAATCCGTCCGCGCAGCCGAGCGAGGTTCGAACCAGATCCTCCTGGTCGGGATTCAACGGCGTATCTTCGAGGATTCGAAGAGTGCCCAGCACGCCATTGAGCGGGGTTCGAATCTCGTGGCTCATGCTGGCCAGAAACTCCGATTTCAGGCGCGACGCCTCCTTCGCCGAGCGCTCGGCGGCGGCCCGGCTCTCCCGGATGCTATCGAGCATCGAGTCGATGGCGGAGCCAACCGCTGACAGTTCATCCCGGCCGCCGGCAAACACCTTGTGGGTGAGATCACCCGTGTGAGCAATACGCGCGACCGCGCGGCTCATCGTGCCGAGACGGCGGAGGACGATGCGGTC
>Ga0111539_10000875_pt1 | contig 39347 bp, 33 predicted proteins | sample RhiMethybrSRZTD1_FD_79667 | JGI IMG/M metagenome (GOLD analysis project Ga0111539, IMG submission 79667) | Populus rhizosphere microbial communities from Tennessee, USA - Rhizosphere MetaG P. TD hybrid SRZTD1 (version 2) (version 2) | ecosystem: Host-associated > Plants > Roots > Rhizosphere >...
AGCTGGTGGCCGGCGTGCTGGCGGCGCAGTTCCTCGACGCCCGCCGCGGTCCCGTGAGCGACCTGACGGCGCCGGCGGTCGGGGCCGCCGGCCACGACCCCGCGCTGGGCACCGGCGACGGCCTCGCCGACGCCGCGGACGTCCCGCTCGAGTGGGCGGGCGTCGACCGCCCGTTCACCGACGTCGAGGTCGCCACCCTCGACCGGGTGCTCGGCCTCGAGCCGTCCGTGGGGGCCGGCCGGTGAGCGCGCCCGCCCTCGACGTGACCGGGGTGACCGTGCGCTTCGGCGGCCACCTCGCGCTCGACGACGTCCGCCTGTCGGCCCGGTCAGGCGAGGTGACGGGCCTCATCGGGCCCAACGGCGCCGGCAAGACCACCCTGTTCAACGTCATCACCGGGCTGCAGGCTCCCCAGCGGGGGCGGGTGCGGCTCGACGGCGACGACGTCACCGACCTCGCCCCCTACCGCCGGGCACGACGGGGCCTGGCGCGCACCTTCCAGCGGCTCGAGCTCTTCGGCCTGCTGACGGTGCGCGAGAACGTCGAGCTGGCGGCGTCCGTCGGGCGTCGTCGCCGCCGGCACGGGCCCACGCCCGACCAGGCGCTCGAGCTCGTCGGGCTCGCGGACCTGGGGCCGGTGCGGGCCGACGAGCTGCCGACCGGCAAGGCGCGGCTGGTCGAGCTGGCGCGTGCCCTCGCCACCGGCCCGCGGGTGCTGCTGCTCGACGAGCCGGCCTCCGGCCAGGACGACGGCGAGACCGCGGCGTTCCGCGAGGTGCTCCTGCGGGTCGCCGACGAGGGGGTGGCCGTGGTGCTCGTGGAACACGACGTGCAGCTCGTGATGAGCACGTGCGATCACGTGCAGGTGCTCGACTTCGGGCAGGTGCTGGCCGCCGGCACCCCCGCCGAGGTGCAGGCCGACCAGGCCGTGCTCGATGCCTACCTGGGCGCCGCTCCCGAGGTGGCCGGATGACCCCGCTCGTCGAGCTCCGCGGGGTCCGCGCCGCCTACGGGCCCATCGAGGTGCTCCACGGTGTCGACCTCGCGCTGATGCCGGGCGAGGTCCTCGCGGTCCTCGGCCCCAACGGCGCCGGGAAGACCACGATGCTCGCCGTCCTCGCGGGTCTCCACCCGCTGACCGGCGGCGACGTCTTCGTCGCCGGCCGTCGCGTGAACGGCGCCGACGCGTCCGATCTGGCCCGGGCCGGCCTCTGCCTGGTGCCCGAGGGCCGCGGCATCTTCCCCAACCTCACCGTGCGCGAGAACCTGCGCATGGCCAGCCACGCCCGCCGCAGCGCGGCGCAGATCGAGGTCGCGGCCTACGAGCGGTTCCCGCGGCTGGCCGATCGGCGACGCCAGGTCGCGGGCACGATGTCGGGCGGCGAGCAGCAGATGCTGGCGCTGGCCCGCGGGCTGGCGACCGACCCCGCGGTGCTGGTGCTCGACGAGCTGTCGATGGGCCTGGCGCCGCTGGTGGTCGAGGAGCTCTACGGCCGCGTCGGCGAGCTGGCCCGCACGGGGGTCTCGGTGCTCGTGGTCGAGCAGTTCGCCCGGGTGGTGCTGGGCGTCGCCGACCGGGCCGCCATCATGCTCCACGGCTGCGTGGTCGACGTGGGGCCCCCGCACGAGATCGAGTCCAAGCTGTCTTCGGCATACCTGGGTGGTTGACCTGCCATGAACGACAACACGCAACGCATCGAGCAGTTCCGGGCCGAGGTGGCCGACATGAGGCTGCGCGACCCGGCCACCGGCCTCGACCGCCTGCTCGTGAAGCTCGGCGTCGTGGGCCTGGTGACCGGACTCGGGTTCGGCGTGGCCGCGTGGTTCATCTCCCACGGCACGCGCAACCCGCTGCAGCAGCGCGACGCCCTGGTCGTGGCGGTGCTGGGCCTCACCATCGCCGTCGTCGGCGGCGCCCTGTTCGTGAAGGGTGCGATGGCCCAGTTCCTGCGGTTCTGGATGGCCCGCCTGTGCTACGAGCAGCAGGCGCAGGCCGACCGGCTCGCCGCCTCGCTCCCCCCGCCGGGCAACGGCCACGACGAGCACCTCGCCCGCCACTAGCCGCCACCCGCCGGCGCGACCCGCCGCTCGGGCGCCGCGCCCCGCCACCTGCCGGCGCGGCCCGTCGGGTCTCGTCCCGACGCCCGCCGCCCCGGCCCCCGTCGGGTCTCAGGCGGCGCCGTGGCCTTCGAGCAGGTCGATCAGCTCGGGCAGGTCGCGGCTTCGCGCCTCGTCGAGGGCCGTGTGCCCGCTGGCCTGGCGGCCGTTCACGTCGGCGCCGCGCTCGAGCAGGAGGCGCAGCTGGTCGACCGGGTGCGGGCCGGCCGCGGCCGCGTTGACCGGGCGGACGCCCATGTCGTTGCGGCTCGGCTCGTCGAGGGGCGCCCCGGCGTCGAGCAGGGCCGCGGTGCAGGCGGGCGTGCCGAAGAAGCAGGCGTAGTGGATGGCGAGGAAGCCGTCGTCCGACCGGGCGCGGGCGGCGTCCGGATCGGTGGTCAGCACCCGGGCGAGGGCGTCGTCGCGACCGAGGGCCGCCGCCTCGAACACCGTCAGGTCGTGGCCGTCGCCGGCGGCCGCCTCGGCGTCGGCCCGCCGACCCGAGTAGAGCGCTCGCATCACGGCGGACACGGCGGCCATCCCAGCACAGGTGCGCACCCGCGGTCACGGGGCTGGCGGATCGGAGCGTGCGAACCCGGCGTCGACGCCGTCGCGAGCGACGACGGCGACCTCGAGCGGCCCACCGGGCAGGACCGTCGGAAACCACCGTTCGGCCGCCGACCGCGGGCGGGGAGCGTGTAGGACGTCACCCGGGTTGCGGGCCGCGCTTCCGGGCCGACGCCCCGGGCGCCGCCTTGCGCGTGGGCGACGCGCCGGCGTTCGTGGGCGTGCGCGTGGCCGCCCGGGCCTTCTTGCCCGACGGCGTCGCGGCCGATGCGGCACCGGACTTCTTGGCCGCCTTCGGGGCCTTCTGCTTCGCCGGGCGACCGGACGTCGACCCGTTGCCAGACGGCCGCGGCCCGGACGAGCCGGTCGCGGCGGACCCGTCGGCCTCCTCGGCGCCGTCGGCGTGACCGTCGCCCGACACCGGGGCGGTCGACGATGCCGGTGCGGGCCCGGACGCAGGGCCGGCCTGCTCGGTCGCCGCCGGCGGGTCGATCTCGTCGGCGGCGGCGAGCAGCTCGTCCATCGCGTCGGAGACGACGTCGGCCATGTCCCACACGTCGGGGACGAGCTCGGCGCCGGCCAGGAACCCGAAGTCGACGTTGTCCATGTAGGACAGCACCGTCACGTTCAACCCGGCGCCCTCCATGATCGGGCCCATGGGGTAGGTGGCGACGAGCTCGGCGCCGTCGAGGTACAGGGGGAAGTCGGGCCCGGGGACGTTCGAGACGACGACGTTGTAGATCGGCGGGTGCCGGTCGGCGATGTTGAGCCGCGAGTAGAGCCGGGTGGCGAGCACGAACGTGCTGGGTGCGGCCTGGTCGGCCCAGTTCTGGATGAACTTGGCGCCGATGGCGTTGTGGTCCTGCTTGGCGCCCTTGGTGGTGCGGGCGATGGCCCGGAGCCGCTTGGTGACGTCGGGGATGTCGGTGCGCAGGTGCACGAACATGGCCGAGACCCGGTTGTCGGGCCGGCCCCGCTCGTCCTCGGTGCGCACCGAGACGGGGCACATGCCGACCAGCGGGGTCTTGGGCAGCGTCGAGCGGTCGACCAGGTAGCGCCGCAGGGCGCCCGACACGAGCGCCAGCACGACGTCGTTGACCTTGACGCCGAACGCCGCCCGCACCCGCTTGATGTCGCTCAGCCGCACGCGGGCGAAGGCGACCGAGCGGTGCGGGGTGATCGCCGCCGACCAGGGCGTGCGGGGGGCCCGCAGCGGCACCGCACCCACGACGGCCTCGGGGTCGCGGTGGCGGCCGACGAGGTGGGTGGCGGTGGTGACGGTGCGGCCCAGCAGCCCGGGGAGGGACATGGCCCGGCGGGCCTGCGACATGAGGGCGTGGCCCACGAGCTCGATGTCGTTGGGGATGCGCTCGGCGGGCGGCGGCGCGGGCTCGGCCGCGACGTCGGCCCCGGTCTCGTCGGGCGGGTGGGGCGTGAGGTCGAACAGGTGGATGAAGAGCTCGGCCCCGGACACGCCGTCGACCGCGGCGTGGTGGATCTTGCCGATGAGGGCGACGTTGCCGTCGAACAGGCCCTCGACGACGTGGATCTCCCACAGCGGACGGGCCCGGTCGAGCGGGACGCCGACGATGGCGCCGGTGAGGTCGGTGAGCTCGCGGGGGCCGCCCGGCGTCGGGAGGACGTGGCGGCGGATGTGGTAGTCGAGGTCGAGGTGGGGGTCCTCGACCCAGATGGGGTGGTTGAGACGGAACGGCACCTCGACGATGCGCCGCCGGAACGTCGGGTCGCGCATGAGCCGGCGGGAGATGAACGCCTTCAGGTCGTCGAAGGAGTACGGCTGGGACATCGTCGACGGATCGAGCACCGCCGCGATGGCCACGTGGAGGTGCATCGACGACGTCTCCAACGAGAGGAACGCCGAATCCAGACCCGACAACCGCTCCATGTCTTCCCGAGGCCTCCCCCCGATCCCGCACGCCGACGCGTACCCGGAACGGAAGGATGCCACTCGCACTGTCACCGCGCTCGCCGAACAGGTGTGACCACGGACCGAGACGTCGAGAAATCGGTCACGCCCGCCGCGCCGGCGTCGCTAACGTCGACGTCCCCCCGCCCGACGACCGTCGGGCGGGCCTCGACGCGCGCAGAGGGAACGCCGTGCCCCACCCCGACCTCGACGCCGAGCAGGCCTACATCGACGGGGCGTACGTCTGCCTCGCCGCCATGCGCGACCGCACCCAGCGGGCGGCCGACATCGCCGACTCGGCCGCGCAGGCCGTCGACTCGGCCATCGCCCAGGCGCACCTGCGCCACCGCCTCGCCAGCCTCGACGCCGACGTGCCCGGCCTCAGCTTCGGGCGCCTCGACGACGAGCACGACGACACGTGGTACATCGGGCGCCGCCACGTCGAGGACGCCCGCGGCGACGCGGTCGTGGTCGACTGGCGGGCCGAGGTGGCGACCCCGTTCTACCGGGCCACCGCCGTCGACCCGCAGGGCCTGGTCCGCCGGCGCCGGTTCATGATGACCGGCCACCGCCTCGACGACCTGTTCGACGAGGTGTTCGACGATCCCGACAGCGTCGACGCCGCGCACCACGGCGGCATCCCCGACCCGCTGCTGGCCGAGCTCGAGCGCGAGCGCACGGGCGAGATGCGCGACATCGTCGCCACGATCGCGGGCGAGCAGGACCTCGTCATCCGGGCCCCGCTCGACACCTGCCTCGTCGTGCAGGGCGGCCCGGGCACCGGGAAGACGGCGGTCGGGCTGCACCGCGCCGCGTTCCTGCTCTACGAGCACCGCACCCGCCTCGACGCCGACGGCGTCCTCGTCATCGGGCCGAACCCGATCTTCCTGCGGTACATCGCCCAGGTGCTGCCGTCGCTCGGCGAGGCGGCCACCCGCCAGACCACGCTCGACCGGCTGCTGGCCGGCACGGCCTACCGGGTGGCGGGCGTCGACGACGACGCGGCGGCACGGATCAAGGGCGACGGGCGCATGGCCGAGGTGATCGCCCGGGCCGTGGCAGGGGCGGTGCGGGTGCCCGACGAGGGCCTGGCCGTCACGACGACCTGGGGCACCGCCCGCGTCGGCCACGACGACGTGCTGGCCGCGGCGGCCGACGTCCACGGCAGGGGAGTGGCGCACAACGTCGGCCGCGCCGCCTTCCGCACGCAGTTGGCGCGCCTCGTGCGCGCCGACCTGGTGCGGCGGCGCAGCGAGGAGGTGGTCACGACCGAGGCCGTCGACGCCGACCTGCGGCGCGACCGGGCGTGGGCCGCGGCGGTCGATCGGCTGTGGCCGGCGCTGAGCGCGCCCACGCTCGTGCGCCGCCTGCTCACGAACCGCACGGCCCTGGCGGCCGCCGCCGACGGGGTGCTGTCGGCCGACGAGCAGGCAGCGATCCGCCGCCGCCCGGTGCGCCGCGCGGCCGACGAGCCGTGGACCGTCGCCGACCTGGCGCTCATCGACGAGGCCGAAGCCGTGGTGGCGGGCCCGCCCCGGGTGTACGGGCACATCGTGGTCGACGAGGCGCAGGACCTGTCGACGATGGGGCTGCGGGCGCTGGCGCGCCGCAGCCGCGACGCGTCGATGACCGTGCTCGGCGACCTCGCGCAGGCCACGGCGCCGGCGGCGCAGGAATCGTGGGAGGCGGCGATCGCCGCGCTCGGGGCGCCGGCCACGGCCCAGCGCACCGACCTCGACCTGGGCTACCGCGTGCCCGCGTCGATCATGGATGCCGCCAACGGCCTGCTGGCCGTGGCGGCGCCCGACGTCGTGCCGACGCGCTCGGTGCGCATCGGTGGTCGTCCGCCCGTCGTCGTGGCCGCCGGAGCGCGGGCGGTGCCCGAGGCGGCGGCCGCCGCGGCCGCCGAGCTCGCCGACGCCTACGCGACCGTCGGCCTCGTCGTACCGCCGTCACTGCGCGCCGCGGTCGAGGCCGCGCTCGGCGACGGTGCGACCGCGCTCACCGTGCTCGACCCGCCCGATGCCAAGGGACTCGAGTTCGACGCCGTGGTGGTGGTCGAACCGGCCGCCATCGCCGGCGGCTCGGCCCGCGGCCTGCGCCTGCTCTACGTCGCCCTGACCCGTGCGGTGCAGGAGCTGGTGGTGGTCCACTCCGCGCCGCTGCCCGGCGGCCTGTCGTTGGCGCCGGCCGCGGCCTGACCCGCGCGGACGCCCGTCAGGCCCGACCGCGGCCCCGTCACGCCGGCGACCGCTCGCCGTCGGGGGTGGGGCGCACGTTCGGGACGTCGTCGCCGGGCAGCGTGATCCCGCGCCGGGCGCAGGCCTCGGCCACGGCCTCGGGGAACACGTTCTGCATGAGGTAGAGGTCGCGCGCCATGTTGTAGGTCGGCGCGAGCTCCTTGGCGTAGCGCTCGAAGTACATGAGCTGCTTGCTCACGAGCACCAGCTCGCGCGCGGCGCGGGCGCCGTACTCGCGCTGCAGCTCGACCTGCTGGCGTAGCAGGTCCGCCAGGCTGACCTCGCCGAGGGTGAGGTCGAACATCGGGTCGAGCACCATCTTCAGGCGGGCCGCCACCTCGTCGACGGGCCCCACGTCGGGGCCGAGGATGCCGATGTCCTGCCACGCCCGGACCACCCGGCTGTAGTCGCCGTCGATCATGACCGTGTACTGGCCCGCGAGCACGGCGTCGCGGTGGGCCGGCGGGAGCTCGCCCATGATGCCGAAGTCGAGGTAGGCCGCCCGGCCGTCGTCGAGCACCCAGATGTTCCCGGCGTGCACGTCGCCGTGGAACGGGCCGTGGACGAGCGCGGCCTCCATCCACACCTTGAGGCCCCGGCGGAGGACGAGCTCGCCGTCGACGCCACGGGCCCGCACCTCGGCGAACCGGTCCATCGGTGTGCCGAACAGGCGCTCCATGCAGATGACGCGCGGCCCGCACAGCTCGCCGTAGACCTCGGGCGCCGTGATCCAGGCGTTGTCGCCGAAGGCCGGGATGTTGTCGCGGAACCGCTGCTGGCGCGACGCCTCGAGCGCGAAGTCGAGCTCCTCGTTGGTGACCTGGTGCAGGTCCTCGACGATGCCGGGGGCGTTCAGGAGGTGGCCGGTCCGCGTGCGGTCGACCAGGCGGGCGATGCGGTACATGATCCGCAGGTCGCGGTTCATGCGGTCGGCGATGGCCGGGCGTTGCACCTTGAGGACGGCCTGGCGGCCGTCGCGCAGGACGCAGGCGTGGACCTGGGCGATCGACGCGGCCGACAGGGGCCGGGCGTCGACCGAGCTGAAGAGGCTGTCGGCCGAGGCCCCCAGGTCGTCCTCGACGATGGCGAGCGCCTCGTCGGCGGGGAAGGGGGGCACGTCGTCGAGCGTGCGGAGGCAGGCGTCGGCCAGCGGTGCCGGGAACATGCCCGGCGACGAGGCGATCATCTGGCCCAGCTTCACGAAGGTGGGGCCGAGGTCCATGAACGCCTCGACGAGGCCGGTGCTGACGGCGTCGGCCAGGGCCCGACGGGCCACCCGATCGTGCCGCAGCCGCAGGAGCGCGCCGCGCTCGCGCCAGGCGTGCGCGGCCGCGCTGCGCCCGACGACCAGCACGAGGACCAGCCAGATCTCCGCGCCGCGCGCCACCTCGCGCCAGCCCATGCGGGTCAGGCTGGGCGGCTCGGCCGGCTGGGCGGGGCGCGGCGGGGTGGTCACCTCCGCAGCATGGCACCCGCGGGGCCGACGGCCGGCACGTCGTCCAGCGCGGCGGCCCTCGCCTGACACCACACTAGAACGCGTTCTAGTGTGGCGACGTGGACTTCGACGACACGCCAGAGGAAGCCGCCTTCCGGGCCGAGGCGCGCGCCTGGCTCGACGCCCACGCGATCGCCAAGGGCCATCCCGACGACTTCTCCCTCGGCCTGTGGACCGGCGCCTACGACGAGCCCACCTACATCGAGCGCTGCCAGGCGTGGCAGCGCACGCTGTTCGACGGGGGCTGGGCGGGCGTGACCTGGCCCAAGGAGTACGGCGGGCGCGGCGGCAGGTCGATCGAGCAGGTGATCTTCAACCAGGAGCAGGCTCGCTACGGCGTGTCGAACGGCGCCTTCATGATCTCGATCGGCATGGCCGGGCCGACGATCCTCGCCCACGGGTCGGACGAGCAGAAGGACCGCTTCCTGCCCCCGATGCTGCGGGGCGACGAGATGTGGTGCCAGCTGTTCAGCGAGCCCGGCGCCGGGTCCGACCTGGCCAACCTGTCGACCCGGGCCGAACGCGACGGCGACGAGTGGGTCGTGACGGGGCAGAAGGTCTGGACCTCGTCGCCCGACCGCGCCCGCTGGGGCATGCTGCTCGCCCGCACCGACGGCGCGGTGCCGAAGCACCGCGGCATCAGCTACTTCCTGCTCGACATGGGCACGCCCGGCATCGACGTCCGGCCGCTGCGCCAGATGACCGGCGAGAGCCACTTCTCCGAGGTGTTCCTCGACGGCGTGCGCATCCCGGCCGGCAACCTCCTCGGCGAGGCCGGCGACGGCTGGCGGATCACCCAGACCACCCTCAACAGCGAGCGCTCGTCGATCGCGGGGGGCATGGGCGCCACACCGGCCGCGCTGATCGCCTTCCTCCGCGGCTTCGGCGCCACGACCCGGCCGCTGGTGCGCCAGCGGCTGGTCGACGTGCACATCCGCTACGAGCTGCTGCGCTTCCTGCGCTACCGCAGCCAGACCGCCCTCAGCCAGGGACGCCGCCCCGGGGGCGAGGCGTCGGTCATGAAGCTCGCCTTCGCCCGCTACATGAAGGCGCTCACCGAGGCCGCGGTCGACGAGCAGGGCGCGCACGGTCTGCTGGGCGGCGCCGACGTCGTGGACGACGGCATGTGGTCGCGCCGCTTCCTCCACTCGCCCTCGCTGCGCATCGCCGGCGGCAGCGACCAGGTGCAGGCCAACATCATGGGCGAGCGCGTGCTGGGGCTGCCGTCCGAGCCCCGCACCGACAAGGACGTCCCCTTCCGCGACCTGGGCCGTCGCGTTCAGTAGCTTTCGGCACCGATGTCCGACGCCACCTCCGCCCCGGTGCTCACGAAGAGCCAGGCCGCCCGGCGCGAGCGGGTGGTGCGGGCCGCCCTCGAGCTCGGGGCCGACGGGGGCTACGACGCCGTGCAGATGCGCGACGTGGCGGCGCGGGCCGAGGTGGCCCTCGGCACGATCTACCGCTACTTCCCGTCGAAGGACGCCCTGCTGCTCGCCGTGATGGTCCACTGGCTGGGCGATCTCGAGCAGCGGGTGTCGACCCACCCGCCCACCGGCGACACCACCGGCGAGCGCATCATGGACGTGCTGTCGCGGGCGCTGGGGGCGATGGACCGTGACCCGCGCCTCACGACGGCGGTGATCGGGGCGATGACGGCCGGCGATCCGGCCAGCGTCGACGCCATCAACGAGGTCACGCAGGCGATGGCGCGCATCATGCTGTCGGCGTTCCCCGACGACGTCGACCCCGCGCTCGAGGCGTCGACGGCCAAGATGCTGGGGCACGTGTGGTGGTCGGCCACGATCTCGTGGGCGAACGGCATGGGCGACATCGACTGGGTGGCGGCCGAGCTGCGCGAGGCCACCGACCTGCTCGCCGACCGCTTCGACTGACGCGCCGCCGCCCCCGGCGGCCGGCGGTCAGGCCGGCAGGTCCACGACCGTGGACGCCAGCTCGGCGCCCCCGGCGACGAGGCGCACCGTGGCCGTCTGGCCGGCGCCCACCACGCTGAGCGGCAGCGACAGCGACGTGTCGGAGGCGGCGCCGACCTCGGTCAGGCGGCAGGTGAGCGACCGCAGCAGGTCGACCACGACCCCCACCACCCCGCCGTCGGTGGCGCGGCAGGTGCCGCCGAGCAGGCTGGTGGCGTGCGCGCCGGGGGAGAGGTCGACGACCAGCTCGCCACCGACGAGCGGCGCCAGGCCGGGGTTGAGCACCTCGAGCGCCAGGTTCCCGGTGCCGAGCACGCCGGCGCGCCAGGCCGCCCGGAGGTCGACCCCCTCCGCCAGACCGGCCGCCACCTGGGCGTCGACCTCGACTCCGGGGGCGGGGGCCAGCCCGACGCCGGCCTCGACCGACACGCCGCCGCCGAGGTCGACCCGGGCGTCGACGTCGAGGGCGGGGTCGACGCCGCCGGGCAGGGTCGTGCCGGCGGCTCCCGCCCCGGCGCCGCCCGGCCCGACGGGCACGGTGGCGGCCCCGGCGGTGGTGGTGGTCGTCGACGCCGCATCGCCGCCTCGGGCGGGCCCGCGGCCGGCGGCGCCCGTGACCTCGACGTCGCGGCCCCCGTCGTGCCCGAGCCGGGGCAGGCCCACCGGCGACACCGCCACGAGGCCGACGACGGCGGCGATCGTGGCCGCGACCTTGGCGACGGTGGCGAGCCCGACGCCCGTCCCCGCCGCGCCCGCGGCCGCCGCGCCGCCCGCCACCGCCGCGCCGCCGGCGGTCGTCGCGCCCTCTCCGGTCGCGGCGCCCCCCATGGCCGCCCCGGCGGCCGCTCCCGTGGTGGCCGCGCCGGTGCCGGCGGCGCCCAGCGTCGCCTCCGCGCCCCCGGCCAGGACGAAGAGCGGGGCGACGGCGCGTGCCAGCAGGCGGTTGACGTCGTCCAGCTCGGCGGCGAGCGCCCGGCAGTCGTTGCAGCCCTCGAGGTGGGCCTCGACCGCGCTGCGGCTGCGGCGGGCCAGCGCCCCGCGCGCGTGGCCCCCGAGCCGCGCCCGCGTGGCGGCGCACGCCGGCGGGCACCCCTCGCCCACGTGGGCCTGCAGGTAGGCCTGCCGCAGCCGCTCGCGGGCGCGGTGGGCGAGCACCGACACCGTGTTCGCCGGCAGGCCCGTCGCCCGGGCCACCTCGCGGGGCCGTCGGCCCTCGATCGCGGTGTGCCAGAGCACGGTCTGCCACCGGTCGGGCAACGAGGCGAACGCCTCGGCGACCAGGCGCCGATCGGTCAGGTCGAGCACCGACGGGTCGTCGGCGGCGGCGATCGCGTCGGGCAGCTCGTCGAGGGGCGCGTCGTCGCCGGCGGCCGCCGCCCGGTCGCCGGCGAGCCGCCGGATCGTCACGAACAGGTACGGCCGGAACGCCTCGTCGGGCCCGTGCCCGCGGCGCAGGGCCGCGAGCACGCGCTCGAACGCGCCGTTGACGAGGTCCTCGGCGTCGAAGGCGTTGCCGTAGGAGCGCGCCAGGCGCAGCGCGGCCGGCCGGTGGCGCAGGTAGAGGTCGCCCAGCGCGCTGTCGTCGCCGTCGCGCACCCGCCCGAGCAGCTCGGCATCAGAACGTTCGGTGACGGCCATCGGTCGTCGGTCTCCCCGTTTGCCCGTCTCTCCCCGTGTACCCCGTTGTTCACAGTGTGCCGCGTCGGGTGGCGGGCGTCACCCGAGGTCAGCCTGACCGCGCGGTCAACGCCTGTGACCACGACTTCCTGAGAGGGTGTCAGAGGGATACGCTGCGCCGAGATCGTCCACGTGATCGTCCGAGAAGCCTGATGAGGGGAACAGCCATGCGCGCAGCCGTGCTCCGCAACACCGGTGACGACAAGCTCGAGATCGTCGACGACCTCGAGCTCGGCCCGGTCGGCCCGGGCGAGGTGAAGGTCAAGATCCACGCCACGGGCGTGTGCCACTCCGACGTGTCGGGCATGAACGGCACCATCCCGCAGCCGGCGCCGTTCGTGCCGGGCCACGAGGGGGCGGGCGTGGTGAGCGAGGTGGGCGAGGGCGTCTCCAACGTGCAACCGGGCGACCACGTCATCATCGCCTGGAGCGCCCCGTGCGGCAGCTGCAAGTTCTGCGTCGACCGCAAGCAGCCCAACCTGTGCGTCAACGTGCAGATGGCCGCGTTCGGCGCCATGCACTTCTCGCAGGCCGGCACCCCGATCTTCGGCTTCGCCGGCTCGGGCACGTGGGCCGAGGAGATGATCATGCCCCAGCAGGGCGTGGTGAAGATCGACCCCGACACCCCCCACGAGATCGCCTCCCTCGTCGGCTGCGGCGTCATGACCGGCGTCGGCGCGGCCCTCAACACCGCCAAGGTCTCGCCCGGGTCGTCGGTCGTGGTGTTCGGCTGCGGCGGCGTCGGCATCTCCGCCATCCAGGGGGCCAGGGTCGCCGGTGCCTCCGAGATCGTCGCCGTCGACCTCGTCGACTCGAAGCTCGAGGACGCGCAGCGCTTCGGGGCCACCCACGCGGTCAAGCCCGACGAGCTCGACGCCGCCAAGGCGTCCATCACCGGGGGCGACGGCTTCGACTACGCGTTCGAGGCCATCGGCCTGCCCCAGACCATGCGGGCGGCCTACGACGTCACGCGCCGGGGCGGCACCACCTGCGTGATCGGCGTGGGCGGCATGGACAAGACGGTGCAGTTCAACGCGTTCGAGCTGTTCTACGACGAGAAGACGTTCACCGGCTCGTACTACGGCTCGGCCGACGTGCGCAGCGACTTCTCCCGGATGCTGAACCTGTGGAAGAACGGCCGGCTCGACCTCGAGGGCATGATCTCGAAGAAGATCCACATCGACGACGTCAACGACGCGGTCGAGGACCTCAAGGCCGGCACGGTCATCCGCTCGGTCATCACGTTCTGAGCCCCGCTGCGGGCACGGTCGGCGGCCGTGATGCCACCGACCGAGACCGCAGGAGCACCGGCGAAGGGCCTGCTCACCGCGGGCCCTTCGCCGCGTCCGGGCGCATCGTCCCAGCTTGTCGGATTTCTTGCGCGAGGATGCCCGATGGCGCAGCCGCTGCGTGTTAGCTTGCCCGCTGGCGTCCGGACGGGGCGCCGGGGCAGGCCTCGATCCACGCGTCGAACTGGTCGCTGCGACCGTGGGGAGCCAGAGCGAAACCGGGCCCACACACGAGTCCCGTGGTGCCGAGCGGCGGCACCGAGAGTCCTGGGGAGAGAGATGATCACAGTGCAACGCCAGCGTGGGCGTCGCCGCGCTGCGGCGACGGTCGCGGCCATCGCCGCCGCCGCAGGTCTGATCGCCGGCATGGCGATGCCTGCCGGCGCCGCCACCGCCCAACTCGTGGGCGCGGCTCCGGGTGAGAGCGGCAGCCCCTACGGCACGGCGGGAGGGACCACCGGGTCGTTCGGCGGCGGCCTCTTCGACATCACGATCGACGGCACGCCGAGCCAGGCCTACTGCATCGACATCTTCACGCCGATCAGCGGCAGCCCGAGCTACGACGAGGTCGACTGGGCCACGTCGGGGGTCGACAACCTGGCGACGGTCGAGGCGATCCTGCGCCACTACTACCCGAACGGCGACGGGCCCGAGGGCTTCACCCTCACCGGCTCGAACGCCGAGAAGGCGATGGGCACGCAGGCCGCCATCTGGCACTTCACCGACGGGTTCGACCTCAACGGCAGCACCACGCACAACTCGGCGAACGTGATCGCCAACTACGAGGCCATCCTCGCGGCAGTCGCCGACGGGCTCGAGGGCTTCGGCGAGCCGAGCGTGACGCTCACGATCACGCCTCCCGCGTCGACGGTCGGCGAGACCGGCGGGGTCGTCGGTCCGTACGTCGTCGAGACCACGGCCACGTCGGTGACGGTGACCCCGTCCGAGGGCGTGTCGCTGGTCGACAGCGAAGGCGAGCCGTTCACCGGCGAGGTCGTCGACGGCACCGAGCTGTGGCTGTCCTCCGACTCCGAGGGCGAGGGCTCGATCTCCGCCGTCGCCACGGCCGAGGCGACCGCCGGCCGGGTGTTCCACGCCGCCAACCAGCAGACGCTGATCCTCGCCGCCCCGGTGACGGTCGAGGCCGAGGCCGACGCCGTGGTGTCGTTCCAGGCCGCTCCGCCCGAGACGACGACCACGAGCACGCCCGAAGAGACGACCACCACGACGGTGCCGATCACGCCGGAGACGTCGGTCGTGACCACGCCGCCGACGACGGTCACGGTGACGCCCGAGGCCGGCACCGGCGGGGGCCTCCCCGTCACGGGTGCCCAGTCGATCGTCCTGGCCGCGGTGGCGCTGCTGCTGGTCGGCCTGGGCGTCGGGTTCCGCATCGTGAGCAAGCGGGCCGAGGGCACCGGCTGACCCTCCGCCACATCCGTTGACCCGACGACGGGGGCCTCCGGGCCCCCGTCGCCGCGTCCGGGCTCGCGTGTGACCTCGGTCATCCTGCGGGGGCCGACCCCATGAACGGACCACCGTGAGTGGTAGCGTGCCACTTGGCGGGTCAGGCGGGACTCGACATGCCATATCCGATGGTGCAAGGCGGGCGAACGCTGGGCACCGGAGCATGGGAGTCCCATTGGAGATCACGCATCAGCAGATGCGCGCCGGGCGGAGCACGCTCGGCACGCTGGTCGGCGCCGTCGCGGCGCTGGCCCTCGTGGCCGGATCGGCGAGCCCCGCCGGGGCCGCCAGCGAGGCCACGTTCGACGACATCGTGCCGGGGGCCTACGCCCAGGTGCAGGGCGACACCGGCACCTTCTACGCCGGCCTGATGGCCATGACGGTCGACGGCTCGCCGGCGACCGGGTACTGCATCGACATCGGCACCGAGATCCAGCCCGGCGAGACGGGGCTGGACGAGGTCGACTGGGCCACCTCGGGTGTGCCCGACCTCGACACGGTGGCGGGCATCCTCGCCGCCTACTTCCCGAACGGCACCGGGCCCGCCGGCTACGAGATCAGCGGTGACGACGCCGAGCGGGCGGCCGCCACGCAGGCCGCCATCTGGCACTTCACCGACGGGTTCGACCTCACCGTCGGCGCCAACGATCCGGTGATCGAGGCCAACTACGCCGCCATCCTCGCCGCCGCGGCCGACGGGGCGCTGCCCTCTGCGGGGCAGCCCGACGTGAGCCTCACGATCATCCCCCCGGCCGACACGTCGGCCGAGGCGGGCCACCCGGTCGGTCCCTACGTCGTCGACACGACCGCCTCGGAGGTGACGCTCACGCCGTCCGCCGGGGTGACGATCACCGACGCCGACGGCAACCCCCTCGTGGGGCCGGTCACCGACGGCACCCAGTTCTTCCTCGCCAACCCCGCCGAGGGCCCCGGCAGCGTCACGGCCGCCGCGCAGGCGACCGTGCACTCGGGCCGGGTGTTCGTGAAGCAGGGGAGCCAACGCCTGATCCTGGCGTCGACCGTCGAGGCGCAGGTCGACGCCGAGGCGCAGGCCACGTGGACGCCGGCCACGACGACCACGACCACGCCGCCCGAGACCACGACGACGACCACGCCGCCCGAGACGACGACCACGACCGCACCGCCGCTCGAGTCGACCACCACGACGGTGAGGATCACTCCCGACGTCGGCTCCGGCCCGTCCGCTCCGGCGGCGCCGGCCGCTCCGGCCGTCCCCGTCGCGCCCGCCCCTCGGGCGACGACGGGGTCGCTGCCCCGGACGGGCCAGGACGCCGCCCCCCTCGTGGCGGTCGGCCTCGCCCTGCTCGTGGGGGGCGTGCTGCTGGGAACCGTGGCCCGACGGAGGCGTCGAGCCTGACGGTGCGCCCGGTGCGGTGACCCCACCGCGCCGGACGACCGCACCGCCCACATGATCGCCGGGGCCGGCCCTTCCGCCGAGGGGCCGGCCCCGACGCGTGGTTTTCCGGGCTCCCGGCAAAGCTGCTAGAACCCAGACAGGTAGAACCTGTTTCACTCGAGGCGGGTCGACGCTCAGTTCATTGGGGGAGGTGGCATGTCAGAGGCCCGGATCCTGTCGGCGCCGCTCGTGCTCGAATACCCGTTCTCCCGGACGGTCGGTGCGGTCCAGGGCGCCTTCCTGACGGGCCTGCGCGAGGGCATGGTGCTCGGGGTGCGCGGGGCAGACGGTCGGGTGATCTGCCCGCCGGTCGAGTACGACCCGGTCACCAGCGACGAGCTCACCGAGCTCGTCGACCTGCCCGCCACCGGCACCGTGACGACGTGGTCGTGGGAGCCCGAGCCGCGACCCGGCCAGCCGCTCGACCGACCGTTCGCCTGGGCGCTGGTGCAGATCGACGGGGCCGACACCGGCCTGCTGCACGCCGTCGACGCCGGCTCGCCCGACGCCATGCGCACCGGCATGCCGGTGCAGGTGCGCTGGAGCGACGAGCGCGAGGGGTCGATCACCGACATCGCCTGCTTCGAGCCGGTCGAGGGGGAGAGCTGATGACCGACATCGTGCTTCCCGACGCCCTGCGGGACGTCGAGCTCGTGCGCAGCATCCGCACCCCGGCCCGCCTCGACTACCGGTTCACCGCCGGCGAGGCCACGTCCCGCTTCCTGCGGGGCATCGCGGAGAAGCGGATCCTGGGCGAGCGCTGCTCGGTCTGCGGCAAGGTCATGCTGCCGCCGCGCGGTTCGTGCCCGACCGACGGCGTGCCCACCACCGAGCAGGTCGAGCTGCCCGACCGGGGCGTGGTCACCACGTTCTGCGTCGTGAACGTCAAGTTCTCGGGCTCGGCCATGGAGCTGCCCTACGTGTGCGCCACGATCGTGCCCGACGGCGGCGACATGGGCCTGTTCGGGCTGGTGCAGGAGATCCCGTTCGACCAGATCCGCATGGGCCTGCGGGTCGAGGCGGTGTGGGTCGACGACGACGAGCTCAAGCCCGACCTGGCCTCCATCAAGTGGTGGAAGCCCACGGGCGAGCCCGATGCCGACTACGAGAGCTACAGGGAGCACGTATGACCCCCCGTGTTGCGTTGTCGATGATCACGGCGAGCCAGGGTCGCTGCTCGCAAGGACGACGAGGAAGGCTGGGCGGGGCCCCGGTCGACGCGGAGGACGCCGCGTGCGGCGGCACCGGCCGGCGTGCGCGCGGCGAACGTGACACGGGGGGTCAGCGATGAGAGATGTCGCCGTCGTCGCTTTCGCCCAGTCGCACCACGTGCGCCGCGAGCAGCAGCGCAACGAGGTCGAGATGGTCATGCCGGTGCTGCACCAGGTCAAGGCCGACGCCGGCCTCGACCAGTCGCAGATCGACTTCACCTGCTCCGGCAGCACCGACTACCTGGCGGGCTCGGCGTTCAGCTTCGTGATGACCCTCGACGGGGTGGGGGCGTCGCCCCCCATCAGCGAGAGCCACGTCGAGATGGACGGGGCGTGGGCGCTGTACGAGGCCTGGGTCAAGATCCAGACGGGGGCCGCCGACACCGCCCTCGTCTACGCGTACGGCAAGTCGTCTCCCGGCGACCTGCGCAGCGTGCTGACGCGCCAGCTCGACCCGTACTTCCAGGCCCCCCTGTGGCCCGACAGCGTGGCCATGGCCGCCCTCCAGGCTCGGGCCTGCATCGAGGCGGGGGTCACGTCGGTCGAGGAGATGGCCGAGGTCGCGGCCCGGAGCCGCCGGTCGGCCGCCGACAACCCCTACGCCTACCTGCAGGGGTCCGACGACCCCGCGGTGCTGCTGAAGGAGCCCGAGATCGCGGCGCCGCTGCGCAAGCACGACTGCGCGCCGATCACCGATGGGGCAGCCGCGATCATCCTGGCGGCCGGCGACCGGGCCCGCGAGATCAGCGACGCCCCGGCCTGGATCCGCGGCATCGACCACCGCATCGACGCCCACGGCATCGGTCTGCGCGACCTGACCGTGGCCGCGTCGGCCCGGCTGGCGGCCGAGAAGGCCGGCGTGGGCGCCGGGCCGGTCGACGTCGCCGAGCTGCATGCGCCGTTCACCCACCAGGAGGTGCTGGTGCGCTCGGCGTTGGGCCTCGGCGACGGCGTGAGCGTCAACCCGTCGGGCGGCCCCCTGGCCGCCAACCCGATGATCGCCGCCGGACTCATCCGCATCGGCGAGGCCGCCGGCCGCATCAGCCGCGGCGAGGCCGGCCGGGCCGTGGCGCACGCGACCAGCGGGCCCTGCCTCCAGCAGAACCTGGTCTGCGTGCTCGAGGGGAGCAACACGTGAGGGAGCGGAGCGAGCGAACCATGAGCACGATCGGCACGTCGCCGCACCGCGGCGTCGCCGTCGACCGGGCCGGGAGGGCAGGCTGATGGGCAAGAACAAGGTCGCCGTCGTCGGCATCGGCCAGACCCGCCACCAGGCCACCCGGGGCGACGTCTCGATGGGCGGGCTCGTCCGCGAGGCGGCGCTCGAGGCGCTGGCCGACGCGGAGATGACCTGGGCCGACATCGACGCCGTGGTCATCGGCAAGGCGCCCGACTTCTTCGAGGGCGTGATGATGCCGGAGCTGTACCTGGCCGACGCCCTCGGCGCGGTCGGCAAGCCGATGCTGCGGGTGCACACCGCCGGCTCGGTGGGCGGCTCGACGGCCCTGGTGGCGGCCAGCCTGGTGCAGGCCGGCATCCACCAGCGGGTGCTGACGGTCGCGTACGAGAAGCAGTCCGAGAGCGAGGCGATGTGGGCGCTCACGCTGCCCATCCCGTTCTCGCCGCCCCTCGTGGCGGGCGCGGGCGGCTACTTCGCCCCGCACATCCGGGCCTACATGCGCCGCTCGGGGGCGCCCGACCACATCGGCGTGCTCGTGGCGCTCAAGGACCGGCAGAACGCCTGGAAGAACCCCAAGGCGCACCTGCACGAGGAGAACCTCAGCTTCGAGTCGGTCAAGGACTCGATGATGCTGTGGGACCCGCTGCGCTACTCCGAGACGTGCCCCTCGTCCGACGGGGCCTGCGCCATGGTCCTCACCGACGAGGCCGGCGGCGACGCCGCCGCCGATCCCGCCTGGATGCTGGGCGGGGCGATGCGGTCCGAGCCCACGATGTTCCCCGGGCGCGACCAGGTGAACCCCCAGGGCGGGCGCGACTGCGCCGCCGACGTCTACCGGCAGGCGGGCATCACCGACCCCCGCCGCGACATCGACGTCGCCGAGGTGTACGTGCCGTTCTCGTGGTACGAGCCGATGTGGCTCGAGAACCTCGGCTTCGCCGAGGAGGGCTCCGGCTGGAAGCTCGTCGAGGAGGGCGCCACCGCCATGGACGGCGACATCCCCTGGAACTGCTCCGGGGGCGTGCTGTCGTCCAACCCGATCGGCGCCTCGGGCATGATCCGCTTCGCCGAGGCGGCGTTGCAGGTGCGGGGACGCGCCGGCGAGCACCAGATCGACGGCGCCCGCGTGGCCCTCGGCCACGCCTACGGCGGCGGCTCCCAGTTCTTCGCCATGTGGGCGGTCGGCTCCGAGAAGCCCACGTCCTGATGGCGGGGCGGCTCGACGGCAAGGTCGCCGTCATCACCGGGGCGGCCCGCGGCCAGGGAGAGGCAGAGGCCCGGCTGTTCGCGGTCGAGGGCGCCCGGGTGCTGCTGGCCGACGTGCTCGACGACGAGGGAGAGAAGGTGGCCGCCGACATCGGCGACGCCGCCGCGTTCACCCACCTGGACGTCACCGACGAGGGCCAGTGGGACGCGGCGGTGGCCACCGCCGAGCAGCGCTTCGGCCCGGTGTCGGTGCTGGTCAACAACGCCGGCGTCCTGCACTTCCAGGCGCTGCACAAGACCGAGGCCGACGACTTCGACCGCGTGATGCGCGTCAACGTGCGCGGGGTGTTCCTGGGCATGAAGGCGGTCACGCCGTCGATGACCCGAGCCGGCGGTGGCTCGATCGTGAACATCTCGTCGACCGCCGGGCTGCAGGGCCTGCCGTACCTGGGCGCGTACGTGGCCAGCAAGTGGGCGGTGCGGGGCCTGTCGAAGACGGCCGCCATCGACCTCGGACCCAAGGGCATCCGCGTGAACTCGGTGCACCCCGGCGGCATCGACACGCCGATGATCGCGGGCACCGACAGCGAGGCGCCGTTCTACAAGCGCCTGCCGGTGTCGCGGATGGGCACGCCGTCCGAGGCGGCGGCGGCCGTGCTGTTCCTGGCGTCCGACGAGGCCAGCTACATCGCAGGCGCCGAGCTGGCGGTCGACGGCGGGGCCACGTGCGGCGACCTCGGCCTCATGAGCTGAGAGGCGCCGGGCGTGGCGACGATCTGCATCACCGGCGCGGCGGGGGGCATCGGCCTCGCCACCCGCCGCCTGCTCGAGGCGCGGGGCGACTCCGTGATCGGGGTCGACCTCCGGGGCGCCGAGGTCGACGCCGACCTGGCCACCGCCGACGGCCGGGCCGCCATGGTGGCCGGGGTGACCGAGCGGGCCGGAGGCGTGCTCGACGGCCTGGTCGTCGGCGCCGGCGTCCAGGGAGCGCCGCCGCCGCTCGTGGTGTCGGTGAACCACTTCGGCGCGGTCGCCACGCTCGACGGCCTCCGCCCGCTGCTCGCCGCCGGCAGCAACCCCTCGGTCGTCGCCATCAGCTCGAACTCGGCCACCGCGATGCAGGGCGTCGTCCCCGCCATCGTGGACGCCTGCCTGGCCGGCGACGAGGAGGCGGCCCGGGCGGCCGCCGACGCCGCGGGGCCGTACGTCGACTACCCGTCGACGAAGCTGGCCCTCGCCCGGTGGGTGCGACGCGCGGCGCCGACCGCCGACTGGATCGGCGCCGGCATCCGGCTCAACGCCGTCGCCCCGGGCCCGACGGCCACCGCCATGACCGATGCGCTGGAGCTGCCCGTGCTCGAGCTGGGCGACGCGTACCCGGTGCCCATCCAGCGGATCGCCACGGCGGACGAGCAGGCGGCGGTCATCGCCTTCCTGCTGTCGCCGGCGGCGTCGTACGTGGTCGGGGCGGTCATCCCGGTCGACGGCGGCGGCGACGCCGCCGCCCGCGCCGACGACTGGCCGTCCCCCCGCCCCTGACCCCTCCCTGAACTGATTTCCCCCGCGAGATCGGGCGCCATGGCGCCCGATCTCGCGGGGGAAATCATGTGGATGGACGGCGGGTCAGGGGAGGATCAGGTGGCTGTCGCCGAACTCGTGCCAGTGGTAGCCCTCGGACACCGCCGCCGCGTACGAGCGCTCGAGCAGGGCGCGGTCGGCCACGGCCTCGAGCATGGCCAGGTGCGACGACTCGGGCTCGTGCCAGCCGGTGAGCAGCCCGTCGACCACGCGCACGCCGCGCTCGGGGGTGATGACCGTCTCGGTCCAGCCCGCCCCCGGGTGCGACCGGCCGCGCTCGTCGGCGGTGGTCTCGAGCGCCCGCACGACCGTGGTGCCGACGGCGATCACCCGGCGGCCGTCGCGCCGGGCGGCATCGACAGCGGCGGCGGTGGTGGGAGGCACCTCGTAGCGCTCGGTGTACGGCGCCTCGCCCGCCTCCTGCGACGACACGCCGGTGTGCAGGGTGATCGGGGCCACGACGACGCCCCGGCTCACGAGGTCGGTCACGATCCGGTCGGTGAACGGTCGGGCGGCGCTCGGCATCTCGGCCGAGCCGGGCACCCGCGAGAAGACCGACTGGTAGGCGGCCAGCGGCCAGGCGCCGCGGACGTGGGCGTAGCGGATGGGCTGGCCGTGGGCGTCGAGGTAGCGCAGGGTGTCGACGCCGAGGTCGAGGCGGGCCAGCCAGAGCCGGCGGGTGCCGGTGCCGGCGGGGTAGGGGGACAGGAGGGACGCCCGCCCGCCGCCGGCCACGACGAGGTCACGGGGCGGATCGGCCTCGTAGCGGACCGTGCCCACGCCCGTGGCCCGGCGGGGTTCGACGACCCAGAACCCGCCGGGTTGCTCCGTCGACAGGTGCAGGCGCAGCTCGCGCCCGTCGCGGCCCATCGCCTCGAGCGCAGCGGGGATGACGGCCGACGTGTTGACGACCAGCACGTCGCCCGGGTCGAGCGCGGCCCCCAGGTCGGCGAAGCGGCCGTGCTCGACGGTGCCGGAGCGGCGGCGGGCCACCATCAGGCGGACGTCGGCCCGGGTCTCGGACCCGATCCGGCCGTCGCCGCGGGTGAGCTCGACCGGGGTGCCCGCCTCGCCACCGTCGGGGATGCGGAACGGCCGGGCCGTGGTGCGGACGGTGGTCCGCCTCCCGCCGATCCGGGCGACGGGTGCCAGGCCGGTGCCGGCTGCCTCGCGGTCGAGCGTGTCGATGGCACGCATCAGGCGACCGCCCGCGCCCCGGCGTGGCCGGACGCCCCCGCCGACGCGGCGTCGGGCTCGGGCGTGATCTCGTCGACCCGGTACCGCCCGCTCGCCGGGCGGCGGGACAGCAGCGCCAACAGCCCCGGGACCTTGGCCTCGGGCGCCGGGCGGTCGGAGATGTCCTCGCCCGGGAAGGCGTCCTGGTGCATCTGCGTCCGCATGTCGCCGGGATCGACCGTGTACACGTGCACGCCCGGCTCCTCGGTCGCCAGGACCCGGCCGAGCTGCTCGAGCGCGGCCTTCGAGGCGCCGTAGCCGCCCCAGCCCTCGTAGCCCTCGACCGCGGCGTCGGAGGTGACGTTCACGACGGTGCCCCCGGCGATCCGGAGGTGGGGGAGGGCGGCCTGGATCAGGCGCAGCGGGGCGACGACGTTCGTGCGCAGCGTGCGCTCGAGGTCGTCGGACCGCAGCCGGGCCACGGGCGGCAGCGGGCTGGGCCCGAGCGTGCCGGCGTTGTTGACCAGAAGCTCGAAGCGGCCCTGGTCGACGGCCGCGCCGACGAGGGCGGCGACGTGCACCGGGTCCCCGATGTCGCCGGTGAGGGCGACCACGTGGCCCGGCCCGCGGGCGTTGATGTCGGCGCGGGCGCGTGCGAGGGCGCGTCCGTCGCGGGCGTCGACCACGACGTTCCAGCCGTCGGCGGCGAGGGCCGTGGCGAGCGCCCGTCCGTAGCCCCGGCTGGCTCCGGTGACGAGTGCGGTTCTGCGCATCGTGTGCTCCGTTCATGTCTGTCCTGGTCAGGACGGTACGGAGCCGGCGTCGCCGCGCCATCGGGCTGCGGGCGGGTTCGCCTCGGTCGATGGTCGTAGGCCCGGTGGCCACTCCGGCGCCACCCTCGGGGGTGCACGTCCGGGCGACGGACGGAGGTCAGCGGGCAGCCACGCCGCTCGCTGCCGTTCCCGACGGCGCCTCCTCGGCGGGCGGCTGGGGCGCGTCCAGCGACACGTCGTGGAGAACGGTGAGCAGCACCACCATCACCACCGCCACGGCCAGCACGACCGTCGTGGCGGTGACCGCGAAGCCGTCACGCACGCCGACGTCGGTGAGCGCGCCCCGGTCGATCGAGCGGACCGTGCGCGGACCCCCGACGACCACGACCAGAGCCGACAGCACCGCCGTGAGGGCGAGCGGGATCCACGCCCACAGCGCCGGACGCTCGTCGGGCCGTCCCGCGCCCCGCCACAGCACGAGGGTGGCGCAGCCCGCCAGGGCGACGCCGCCGACCAGGAAGATCGCGCCGAGGGCGTCGCTCGTGCGGTGCCAGCCCGCCTCGAGCGTGGCGGCGGCCACGCCGGCGGCGTACGTGCCGCCGACCACGGCGGCCACGCCCCGGAGCCGGTAGGGCACGACGAGGACGAGCGCCACCGCCGCGGCCATGGCGACCGTCGTGTGGCCGCTCGGGAAGATGTTGGGCAGCAGCTCGGGCGGCGCCCCGGCGTCGAGGGCGGGTCGAGCGAGGAAGCGCTTCTTGAGGACCTCGGTGGCGACGACCGAGGTGGCGACGACGACCCCGGCGCCGAGCGCCAGGCGGGGCCGTCCGCGCAGGAGTGCCACAAGCACCACGACGCCGATGGCCGCGACCAACGACCACACCGACACCGTCGCGAGGACCTCGAGGGCCGTCGAGGGTCGCCCGAACGCCACCTTCCGACGCTGCTCGAACAGCACGTTCTCGACGTGCTGGCCCCGCGCCGTCTGCACGCTGACCAGGTACACCAGCGCCACCACCCCGAACGACGCCAGGCTGAGGGCCGCCAGCCGGGCGCCGACGGCGACCGACCGGTGGGCCGCGCGCCCGGTCCCGAGCGCGGTGATCTCGCTCACCGGCGGGGGTCCACCACGCCGGTGCGCACCGCGAACAGCGCCGCCTGGGTGCGGTCGGGCAGGCGGAGCTTGGCCAGCACGCTCGACACGTGGGTCTTGACCGTCTTCTCCGACACGAAGAGCTCGTCGGCGAGCGCCCGGTTGCTGAGCCCGCGGCCGAGGCCGGCGAGCACCTCGCGCTCGCGGGGCGTGAGTCGGGCGAGGTCGGGGTGGTCGGCCGTGGGGGCGGGGGGAGGGGTGTGCTCGTCGCCGGCCGCCACCCGCGCCATCACGACCGCCGCAGCCTCGGGGCCGAGCATCGGCTCGCCCCGGTGGACAGCCCGGATCGCCTCGTCGACCGCATCGGGCCCGGCGTCCTTCAGCAGGTAGCCGTCGGCCCCGGCCTTGATGGCGGGGATGACCTGGTCGGCACCGCCGAAGCTGGTCAGGACGAGGATGCCGAGCCGTTCGCCGTCGGCCCGCAGGCGCCGGATCGCCTCGATGCCGTCGACACCGGGCATCACCAGGTCGGTGAGCAGCACGTCGGGCTGCGCCTGCTGCACGACCCGCACCGCCTCGGCGCCGTCGCCGGCCTCGCCCACGACGGCGAACCCACGCGCCTCGAGGAACGAGCGGAGGCCCTGGCGCACCACCGGGTGGTCGTCGCTGATCACCACCCGCACGGCGGCGTCGGCGGCGCGCGGACCACCGGCGCCGCCCGGCGGGTCGGCGGTCGGCGCCGGCTCGTCGGTCACGCCGGGAACCGGAGCTCGACGGTGGTGCCCGCGCCCGGCGACGAGGTGATCGCGAGGTGGCCGCCGATCGAGCCGGCGCGCTCGTGCATCGACGTGAGGCCGAGGCGCCGCGCCCGCAGTCCCCGGGCGTCGGGGTCGAACCCGCGGCCGTCGTCGGCGACCTGGAGGGCGATCCACCCGGGCTCGCCGGCGGGTGCGACCCGCACCCGCACGCACCCGGCGTGGGCGTGGCGCAGCGCGTTCGCCACCGCCTCCTGCGCCACGCGCAGGACCTGGTGCTCGACGTCGCTCGGCAGCACGGGCAGGTCGCCGACGTCCAGCTCGACGGGCACGCCCCGCGCCCGCCCGGCCAGGGTGAGCTGCGCCTGGAGCGTGGCCGCGAGGCCGTCGCGCTCGAGGTCGGCGGGCCGGAGCCCGTCGACCATCGCCCGCAGCTCGGCGACGACCTGCGACGACAGCGTCGAGACGACGTCCAGCTGGGCGGCCGCGCCGTCGGGATCGCCGGGCAGCAGGCGGGCGGCGGTGTCGGCGGCCAGCTGAAGGCTGAACAGCGACTGGCTCATGGCGTCGTGCAGCTCGCGGGCGAGCCGGCTGCGCTCCTGGGTGAGGGCGAGCTCGCGGCTGTCCTCGAACAGCCGGGCCTGGTCGATGGCGATGGCGGCGTGCGAGGCCAGCAGCACCACCGCGGCCTCGTCGGCCGCGGTGAACGCCGGTGCCCCCTCCTTGTCGGTCAGGTAGAAGGCGCCGATGATGTCGCCGGCCGACACGATCGGCACGCCGAGGAACGAGCGCATGGTCGGGTGGGCGGCGGGCCACCAACCGCGGAAGCGCCGGTCCTGCGTGATGTCGTCGGTGCGGTACGGCGACGGGTCGGTGAGCATGGCGTCGAGCATCCCGTGGGTGCGCGGGAGGGGGCCGAGGCGCGCCACCAGGTCGTCGCTCATGCCGACGGTCACGAACCGGGCGAACTCGTCGCCCTCGGGCTCGGGGATGCCGATGGCGGCGTAGCGGGCGGCCACGAGGTCACGGGCGCCCTCGGCCAGCTCGGTCAGCACCCGGTCGAGCGATGCCCCGAGCGTGATCGCCCGGCCCGCGGCCGACAGGGCAGCGAGGACCTGGCGGGTCGCGTCGCCCTCCACCTCGGTGGGGGCGGTGCGCGGGTCGCGGAGGGTCGCCATGCCGCGACGACGCTACCGGCGCCGCCTCCGGCGCCGGTGCCGCCGCGGGGCGTGATCAGGCGTCGCCGTCGCCGGCCGCCCCCGTGTACCGGGCGGACGCGGTGGCCTTGGCCGGCGCCTCGTCGACCCGGTCGGGCCAGAACGGCGGCGGGTACACCAGGCGGTCGTCGGCCACCGGCTCGGCGTAGAACTGCGCGGCCCACTTCCGGAACTTCATGAACGGCCCGTCGTTGTCGGCCAGCGCCGGCCGCACGAGGTGGGCCTTGTGCTCCCAGATGGGCTTGTCCTCGCGCACCTGCTTGTCGACCTCGGCCACGAACGCCTTGCCGACGTTGCGGGTGGTCGTCTCGTCGCCCATCGTCTTGAACCGGAAGTTGAACCGCACGATGCAGCGGTCGGCCTCGATGGGCGTCGTCACCGCCAGGTTGAGCGTGTCGACGATGCCCGAGAAGGCGACGAGCGACAGACCGGGGCCCCAGGCGTGGGTGTTGATCTTGCCCTCCATGACGCCCCGGGGCGTCGGGAACTTCTGCGACGACCGCATGACCGCCTCGGGGAACCCGGTGGTGTACTCGTCGAGCACCGGGACCGTGGCCGTGTTGTGCACGAAGCGGAAGTGCGCCGAGTCGACGGCGTTCTCGGCCATCTCCTGCACCGAGGCGTCGATGGTGTGCTCGGTGCGGATGACGGTCGACCACTCGGGATCGCCGTTCATCTCGGGGAACTCGGGCACCTCCCACATCGGGGCCTCGCCGTCGGGGTGGTACCACACGAAGGAGACGCCGTTGCGCTCGACGGTGGGATAGGTGCGGAGCCGGGCCTTGCGGTTGAGCCGCTCGCTGTAGGGGATCGCCGTGTTCGCCCCCTCGGCGTCGAACTGCCAGCCGTGGAACGGGCACCTGATCTCACAGCCCTCGACGGTGCCGCCGTGGCCGAGGTGGGCGCCGAGGTGCGGGCAGAAGGCGTCGTGGACGTGCAGCTCGTGCGTCTCGTCGCGCCAGGCGACGAGGTGGGCGGAGAAGTAGTACAGCGCCTTGGGCTCGCCCACCGGGAACTCGTCGGGGTAGCCCACGCAGAACCATCCGAAGGGCACGGGGAAGGGGTAGCGCTGCGTCATGTCGGCTCCTGACAGGCGGGCTGGCGCCGCGGGGCGCCCGTCCTTCACACTAGAACACGTTCCAGTTGTGGGGCGAGCGCCGCCCGGCTGCCGCCGTCACGTGGCCGTACCGTCATCCACCGTGGCGGCGGCGCCGGATCACTGTTACGACATCGCGCGTCCTGCCGGGATCGGGACCTCGGCCCGGCCACGTCTGACATAGTTGGGGACCTATGGGCACAACCTCCTCGCCGTCGCCGGCCAACGGCGGAACTCCTGATTTCACGATCGTGCTCAGGGGCTACGAGCGCACACAGGTCGACATGTTCATCGAGCGGCTCCACGCCCGCATCGACGAGCTGTCCGAGACCGCGTCGAAGGCCAAGACGGGCACCACCGACGCTCGCGACCGCATCACCGACCTCGAACGCAAGGTCAACGAGCAGGCCAAGCAGCTCGAAGAGCGCGCCCAACCCACGCTCTCCGGCCTCGGCACCCGGGTCGAGCAGCTGCTCCGCCTGGCCGAGGAGCAGGCCAAGGAGCACCGCGGCGAGTCGAAGCGCGAGGCCGAGAAGCTGATCGCGGCCGCCCACCTCGAGTCGAAGGAGGTGGTCGAGAAGGCACGTGCGGTGGCCACCGCCGTCAAGACCGCCGCCGAGCGCGAGGCCAAGGCCAGCCGCGACTCCGCCGAGCGCGAGGCCAACGAGCTGCGCAACAACTCGCGGCGCGAGGTCGAGAACATGCGCTCCGAGGCCGAGCGCGAGACCTCGCAGCTGCGCACCACCACCGACCACGAGGTGGCCGAGCTCCGCGCCACCGCCGAGCGCGAGATCGCCACCGTCCGGGCCACCGCCGAGCGAGAGATCATCGAGCTGCGCAACGTCGCCTCCCGCGAGGCGGAGGAGAAGCGGGCCGCCGCGTCCAAGCTGCTCACGAAGGCCAAGGAGAAGCGCGAGGCCGAGCTGCAGGCGCTCGAGCTCGAGCTGGCCGAGCGCCGCGAGCGGGCCGAGCGCGAAGAGGGCGAGCGGCACGACGCCGCCATGGCGGCCACGCAGAAGCTGGTCGCCGAGGCCGAACAGCGGGCCAAGAACGCCGACACGCGGGCCAAGGAGATCGACACCGCCGCCGAGCAGCGCCGCAAGGACAGCGAGGCCCAGTCGAGCGACATCATCGAGAAGGCCAAGTCGTTCGCCGACCGCACGGTCACCGACGCCCGGTCCGAGGCCGACCAGCTCGTGTTCGAGGCCAAGACCCACGCCGAGGTCACCAAGCAGGCCGCCGAGCGCGAGGTCGCCGAGCTCACCCGCCAGCGCGACGCCGTCACCGGCCAGCTCACCCAGCTGCGCGAGATGCTCACCGGCCTCGCGGGCCTGGGCAACCTGCCGGGCAGCGACCAGAAGACGGTCGAAGAGGCCGTCGAGAAGGCCGAGGACATCCAAGAGGCCGTGGAAGAGGTCGTCGACCAGGCGGTCGAGGCCGGCGAGGCCAAGGCCGAGGCCGAGGCGGCCGCCAACGGCGAGAGCTCCGACGCCAACGGCACCAACCCCCAGCGGGTCAACGGGTGAAGCTGGGGCTGATCGTCGGGTACTGGCCCTCCAGCGGGCCGCCACCCGACGCCGCCGAGCAGATCGCCGCGGCCGAGAGGCTGGGGTTCGACTCGATCTGGACGTCCGAGGCCTACGGCTCCGACTGCTTCACGCCGCTGGCGTGGTGGGGGTCGCAGACCGAGCGGGTCAAGCTCGGCACCGCCATCACGCAGATCTCGGCGCGCACGCCGGCGTCCACGGCGATGACGGCGATCACGCTCGACCACCTGTCCGGCGGCCGGCTGATCCTCGGGCTGGGCGTGTCGGGCCCGCAGGTGGTCGAGGGCTGGTACGGGCAGGACTACGCCAAGCCGCTGGCCCGCACCCGCGAGTACATCGACGTCGTGCGCCGCATCGTCGCCCGCGAGGAACCGGTCGAGTACGCCGGGCAGCACTACTCGATGCCGCTGCCGGGCGGCACCGGTCTGGGCAAGCCCCTCAAGTCGATCGTGCGCCCGCTTCGCACCGACATCCCCATCTACCTGGGGGCCGAGGGGCCGAAGAACGTGGCGCTCGCCGCGGAGATCGCCGACGGCTGGCTGCCGATGTTCTTCTCGCCGAAGGCCGACGCGTTCTACCGCGAGGCGCTGGCCGAGGGGTTCGCCCGTCCGGGCGCGCGCCGCACGCCCGACGACTTCGAGGTGGCCTGCGTGGTGCCCGTCGTGCCGGGCGACGACGTCGAGGCCTGCGCCGACCTCCTGCGGCCCAACCTCGCGCTCTACATCGGCGGCATGGGCGCCCGCGACCGCAACTTCCACAAGGACGTCTTCGAGCGCCTCGGCTACGGCGCCGAGTGCGAGAAGATCCAGGACGCCTACCTCGACGGCCGCAAGGCCGACGCCGCGGCCGCGGTGCCCACCCAGATGGTCGAGGACGTCTACCTCGTCGGCCCGCCCGACAAGATCCGCGGCGACCTCGAGCGCTGGCGCGAGACGTGCATCACCTCGTTGCTGGTGGCGGGCCCGCCGCCGCTGCTCGAGCAGATCGCCGACATCGTCGACGGCTGAGGGGCGTTCGCGGTTCGCCCGACCCGTTCTGGCGTCTGTCACCGCGCCATGGCGCGGTGACAGACGCCAGAAGGTCTAGCGCGGGTCCTCGAAGGCCTCGGGGGGCGGGCAGGCGCAGACGAGGTTGCGGTCGCCGTAGCCCCCGTCGATGCGACTGACCGGCGGCCAGTACTTGGACCAGCGCAGGCCGGGCACCGGGTAGGCGGCGTCCTCGCGGCTGTAGGGCCGGGTCCAGTCGGCGACCAGCAGGTCCTCGGCCGTGTGGGGAGCGTGGGCGAGGGCGCTGTCGTCGTGGGCCACTTCGCCGGACGCCACGCGGTCGATCTCGGCCCTGATCGCGATCATGGCGTCGCAGAACCGGTCGATCTCGACGAGGGGCTCCGACTCGGTCGGCTCGATCATCAGCGTGCCGGCCACGGGGAAGCTCATGGTGGGGGCGTGGAAGCCGTAGTCGATGAGCCGCTTGGCGACGTCGTCGACGGTGACCCCCGTCGCCTTGGTGATCGGCCGCAGGTCGATGATGCACTCGTGGGCGACCCGGCCGTGCTCGCCGGTGTAGAGCACGGGGTAGTGCTCGCCGAGGCGGCCGGCGATGTAGTTGGCGCTGAGGATGGCCACCGCGGTGGCCTGGCGCAGGCCGTCGGGCCCCATGAGCTTGGTGTACGTGTAGCTGATCGGCAGGATGCCGGCCGACCCCCACGGGGCGGCCGAGATCGGCCCGGGCCCGGTGGCCGGCCCGGCCTCGTCGGCGGCCGGGTGGTTGGGCAGGAACGGCGCCAGGTGGGCACGGGCCGCCACCGGCCCGACGCCCGGCCCGCCGCCACCGTGGGGGATGCAGAACGTCTTGTGCAGGTTCAGGTGGCTGACGTCGCCGCCGAACCAGCCCGGGCGGGCGACCCCGACCAGCGCGTTGAGGTTGGCCCCGTCGACGTAGACCTGGCCGCCGTGGGCGTGGACGATGTCGCAGATCTCGCCGATGCGCTCCTCGAACACGCCGTGGGTGGAGGGATAGGTCACCATCAGGGCGGCGAGGTCGTCGGCGTGCTCGTCGGCCTTGGCCCGGAAGTCGTCGACGTCGACGTTGCCCTGCTCGTCGCAGGCCACGACGACGACCCGCATGCCGGCCATCACCGCCGAGGCCGCGTTCGTGCCGTGGGCCGAGGCGGGGATGAGGCACACGTCGCGCTGCCCGTCGCCCCGGCTGAGGTGGTAGCCGCGGATGGCGAGCAGGCCGGCCAGCTCGCCCTGCGAGCCGGCGTTGGGCTGGAGCGACACGGCGTCGTAGCCGGTGATCCGGGCCAGGGTGGCCTCGAGGTCGTGGATCAGGGCCAGGTAGCCCTCGACCTGGTCGAGGGGGGCGAACGGATGGATCTGGGCGAACTCGGGCCACGTCACCGGCTCCATCTCGGTGGTGGCGTTGAGCTTCATCGTGCACGACCCGAGCGGGATCATCGCCCGGTCGAGCGCGACGTCCTTGTCGGCGAGGCGCCGGAGGTAGCGCAGCATCTCGGTCTCGGAGCGGTGCTCGTGGAAGACCGGGTGGGTGAGGTACTCGCTGGTGCGCCGCTCGGCCTCGGGCAGCCCGTCGCCGGCCTGGAAGGCGATCCACTCGCCGTCGAGCCCGAACACGTCGACCAGGTCGGTGAGCACCTCGTCGGTGGTGGTCTCGTCGAGCGAGAGCGACACGGTGTCGCCGTCGACCCGGCGCAGGTTGATGCGGTGCCGGCGGGCCCGCTCGCAGATCTCGGCGGCCTGCCCGGGAACGTGGACCGTCAGCGTGTCGAACCAGGTGTCGTTGCGCAGGTCGAGCCCGCCCGCCCGCATGCGGGTGGCCAGGTCGGTGGTGAGCGTGCGGACCCGAGCCGCGATCGACCGCAGGCCCTCGGGCCCGTGGTAGACGGCGTACATGGACGCCATCACGGCCAGCAGCACCTGGGCGGTGCAGATGTTGGACGTGGCCTTCTCGCGCCGGATGTGCTGCTCGCGGGTCTGCAGGGCGAGTCGGTGGGCCGGGCGGCCGGCGGCGTCGACCGACACCCCGACGAGGCGCCCGGGGAGGGCGCGCCGGTAGCCGTCGCGCGTGGCCAGGAACCCGGCGTGGGGCCCGCCGAAGCCGAGCGGCACGCCGAAGCGCTGCGACGAGCCCACGGCGGCGTCGGCGCCGAGCTCGCCGGGTGGGACGAGGAGGGCACAGGCCAGCAGGTCGGTGGCGACGACGGCGAGGCCGCCGGCCTCGTGGACCGTGTCGATGACCGGGCGCAGGTCGCGGATGACGCCCGAGGTGCCGGGGTGCTGGAGGAGCACCCCGTAGGTCTGCTCGGGCACGAGGTCGGTGGCGGGGTCGCCGACGACGACCTCGATGTCGAGAGGCTCGGCCCGGGTGGCCACCACGGCGATGGTCTGGGGGTGGCACTCGGCGTCGACGAAGAACACCGAGCCCTTGTGCCGCGTCGACCGCCGCACGAGCGTCATCGCCTCGGCCGCGGCGGTGCCCTCGTCGAGCATCGAGGCGTTGGTGATCTCCATGCCCGTGAGGTCGCAGACCATCGTCTGGAAGTTGAGGAGCGCCTCGAGCCGGCCCTGGCTGATCTCGGGCTGGTAGGGCGTGTAGGCCGTGTACCAGGCCGGGTTCTCCAGCACGTTGCGCAGGATGACGCCGGGCGTGTGGGTGCCGTGGTAGCCCTGCCCGATCAGCGAGGTGAACACCTGGTTGCGGTCGGCGAGGGATCGCAGGCGGGCGATGGCCTCGGGCTCGGACAGGGCCCCGTCGAGCTCGAGCGGCTTGTCGTCGCGGATCGAGGCGGGGACGGCCTGGTCGAGCAGGTCGTCGAGCGACGCCACGCCCAGCGCGCTCAACATGCGCTCGACGTCGTCGGGCGACGGGCCGATGTGACGGTCGGCGAACTGCTCGGCGCTGGTGCTCACATCGTGCTCCGGGTGCTCGAGGGGGCGTGTCGACGGCACGCCCGGCCGGCGTGTCCTGCGTCCCCCTCTGTCACCGGCGAGCGGCTCCAGAGCTGCCTCGCCCCTGTGGTCCCTGGTGCCTGAGAGGTTGCGGGGTGTTGCCCCTTCGGCGCCCGGCCGGGGGTGGTGCCACCCCGCCACCGGGACTCTCCCACGGAGGTCGTCAGCGAGGGACAGGCTAGTCGGGGACCGTGCCGGGACCGTAGATGACGACGGTCACATCGCCGCGGCGTCGGCGTCGAACGAGGACGGGACCTGTCCGCAACGCGCCGTACCTTTGCCCCCATGCCCTCCGACACCGCCCACCGGCCCGTGCTGGACGAGCGCGCTCTGAACCGGGCGCTGCTCGACCGCCAGATGCTGCTGGCCCGGTCCGACCGCACGGTGGCCGAGGCCGTCGCCTTCCTGTACGGGCTGCAGGCGCAGGCGCCCTGGAGCCCCTACCAGGCGCTCTGGACCCGGCTGGCCGACTTCGACCCGCACGAGCTGGGTGCCATGCTCACCGACCGCCGGGCGGTGCGCATCGTGCTCATGCGCGGGACCGTCCACCTCGTGACGGCCGACGACGCTCTCGCCCTCCGCCACCTGCACGCGGCGTACCTCGAACGGGGGTTGCGCACGTCGACGTGGGCGAAGGGCCTCGCCGACGTCGACCTCGACGAGGTCGTCGCGCACGGGCGCGCCCTCGTCGAGCAGCAGCCGCTGCCGTTCCGGGCCCTCGGCACCGCGCTCGCGGAGCGGTGGCCCGACCGCGACCCCGCCACCCTGGCCCAGGTCGTGCGCGCCCTGGCGCCGCTGGTCCAGGTGCCGCCCCGGGCGGTGTGGGGGAAGTCCGGGCAGGTCACGGTGACCACGGCGGAGCACTGGCTCGATCGTCCGGTCGACACGGGCGCCACGCTCGACGAGATGGTGCTGCGCTACCTGGCGGCGTACGGCCCGGCGTCGATCATGGACGTGCAGGCGTGGTCCGGCCTGACCCGCCTGCGCGAGGTGGGCGACCGCCTCGGCGACCGCGTCGTCCGGTTCCGCAGCGAGGGCGGGCGGGAGCTGCTCGACCTGCCCGAGGCGCCCCGGCCCGGCCCCGAGACGCCGGCGCCGGTGCGCTTCCTGGCCGATTTCGACAACGTGACCCTGGCGCACGCCGACCGCTCGCGCTTCGTCGACGACCACGTCCGCAAGCGGCTGATGACCGTGAACGGGCAGTTGCCCGGCACGGTGCTGGTCGACGGGCGCATCACGGCCCAGTGGTCGATCGAGCGCACCCGCGAGCGGGCCACGCTGACGGTCACGCCCTTCCGGGCGCTGTCGGCGGCGGAGACGGCCGAGATCGAGGCCGAGGCGGCCGGCGTGCTGGCCTTCGCCGCCGCCGACGACGGCGAGCACGACGTCCGCGTCTCGGCCCCCGAGGCCTGACGCCCGCCGCGTGCGCGCCGCCGGGCCGCCGCGGCCCGGGTGTCAGGACGCCGGGGCCGGCGGGCTCGTGTGACCGAACAGGCGTGTCACCACGACATCCCCGCCGGCGTCCGTGCCGGCCACGTAGACGCGGGCCCGACCGTCGACGGACACCGCCATGTCGGACACCGACGCCATCGGCAGGGTGACGATGCCGCCCGTGCCGAACGCCGGGTCGAGGGCACCGGATGCAGCGTCGTATCGGGCGACGACGGCCGTCGGAGACCCTGCCACGGCCCCCGCGACCCACAGGCGCGTCCCCCCGGCGGTCGACAGCACCGCGCGGGGGAGGATCAGCCGGCCATCGGGGAGCGCTGGCGAGATCGTCGGCGCGGCCGGGTCGACCGAGCCGTCGGGGAGGCGGATCGTCACCGTCCCGACCGTCGACTGGCGGTGGCCCTCGAAGTCGAACGTCGTGGCGGTGGCTGCGACCGCCCAGCGGCCGGCGTCGAGGTCGACCACGCCCGTCCAGTCGTCTCGCCGCAGGTCGAAGCCCGGCGCATGCAGGCCGTCGACGACGTCGCCGTCCGGGTCCAGTCGGCTCACGGCGGTGGTGCCGAAGGGCACGTTCACGATCGTCGTGCCGACGCTGGCCAGCACCGCCGCGCCCGAGTCGGTGGCCTGCACCCGCGCGCCGCTGGCGTAGGGCGTCGCGTCGATCTCGGGCGGGATGGGCTGGACCCTTGGCGTCGCCGAGGCGACGGCGGCGACGTCACCGGCGTCGTCGAGCACGGCGACGACCACCGGCGGAGCCGACGCTCTCGTCCCCTCGCCGGGGCCGACGCCGGCGAGGGCGTAGCCGCCGGCCGGGAGGGCGACGACGTCCTGGGGCCGTGGCATCTCGACCGGCGGCGGGGCGACCCCGTCGTCACCGAAGGCCAGGTCGGGCGTGCCGGCGGCGGACGTGCGGGCCACCCCCAGGGGCCCGGCCGCCCCGCGGCACAGGCCCACGAACCCGTCGCCGTCGCGCTCGAGCGTGTCCCACCCGATGCAGCCGGGTGGGAGGCCCAGGGCGAGGTCGTCGTGGCGGACGCCGTCGGGCCCCAGGGCCACGAGCGGGATCGGGCCGCCGACGAGGGTGCCGCCGTCGGCGGTGGGGTACAGGCGGCGCTCGCCGGTCACGCCGGCGACCGCCACGGTGCCGTGGTCGCCGAAGGCGGGGTCGGGAGCACCCGGCTTGCAGGCTGCACCGGCGATCAGCGCCACCGACGTCAGCCCGACGACCACCTTCGTGCTGCGGCGCATCCCCATCTCCCCGTGTCGGCGAGCACACGGAACGTACCCTGAACGGCCCGGACAGGTACCAGCGCGGTGCGCCTATTCGTCGCCGCCCGTGGGGCGCAGGTGCCCGACGCGCCACGACGCCAGCGCCAGGGTCACCACCAGGATGACGGCGAGGCGCACGACCGCGCCCCAGCCGTTCGGGGTGCCCTCGCGGAGCAGGCGCCATCCGCCGTCGTCGCGGGCGAGGCCGGCGTAGACCTGCTGCGCCTCCCACATCGGCGAGATCTGGGCGATGCCCGACAGCACGCCGCCGAGCAGCCGCTCGCCGAGGAAGACGACCGCCAGCGCCCACACCGCCGACCGGCGGGCCATGGCGCCGAGCATGACGAACAGGCCGATGTAGGCCGCCGAGCCGGTGGCCGCGGCGAGGGCCATCGGCCCGGCCCCCTCGGGCACGCCCGCGACCACGGTCGCGACGACGAGGGCGGGCACGAGGGTCACGAGGGCGACCAGCCAACCGCCGAGCCACCTCCCGACGATGATCGTGGGGAACCGCACCGGCGACAGCCACGTGAAGGTGAAGGTGCCGGCCCGCAGGTCGGCGCCGAGCACGGCGTCGCCGATGACGAGGCAGGTGAGCGGCAACACCAGGCCGAACAGGCCCTGCTCGGCCACGAACTCGAACGCCCGCTGCCGGGTCGTGTCGGCCACCGTGCCGAGCCAGCCGAACAGCAGGGCCCCCAGGCACGGCAGCAGCACGCCCCACCACCGGCGCGCCGGCAGGCAGGCCCGCAGCGTGTAGCCGACCACCGCCACGAACGGGCTGGGCAAGGCCCGGGTGTCGGACCTGACCGTCACCGGCGCGGGCGCCGCCGGCGGGGGCGGGGGAGGGGCGGGGGCCGGTGAGGGTGCGCTCACCGCAGCAGCTCCCGGAACACGCTCTCCAGCGAGTCGTCGAGCGGGCGCACCTCGTGCAGGCGGGCGCCCACCTGCCGGGCCACCACCGGCAGCACCCGGGCCAGCTCACCGGCGCTCTGCGACGTCACGACCACCGTCGTGCCGTCGACGGTGACACCCCGCACCGCCTCCTCCTCGACCAGGCGGGCGGCGAGGGCCCGGGCCGACGGCGTGCGCACGCTGACGGCCCGCGGCCGGTCGGCCAGGGCGTCGCGGATGGCGTGGTGGTCGCCGGCGGCCGCCAGCCGGCCGAGGATCATCACGATCTGCCGGGTGGCGAGGCGTTCGACCTCGTTGAGGACGTGGGAGCTGACGATCACGGTGCGGCCCTGCGCTCCCAGGGCCTGGAACAGCTCGATCAGCGCCACCCGCTGGACCGGGTCGGCGCCGTTCAACGGCTCGTCGAGGACGAGCACGCGGGGTGCGGTCACGAGCGCGGACGCGACCTTGGCTCGCTGGCGCATGCCCTTGCTGAAGGTGCCGACCTTGCGGTCGGCGACGTCGAGCAGGCCCACGGTGCCCAGGCACCTGTCGGGCAGGTCGCGGTCGTCGACCCGGTGGAGGGCGGCCGTGTAGCGCACGAGCTGGCGGGCCGTCAGCGCCGGCGGCACGGCCTCGTCCTCGGGGACGAGCGCGATCGACCGCTGCACCTCGCGATCGCGGTGCGGGTCGCCGCCCAGCACCTGCACCGAGCCCTCGTTGACCGGGAGCAGCCCGACGAGGGCGCGCATGAGGGTCGTCTTGCCGGCGCCGTTGGGCCCGAGCAACCCGGTCACGCCCGATCCGAACGAGCACGACAGCTCGGTCAGCGCGACCTTCTGGCCGAACCACACCGACGCCCGGTCGACCGCCACGGTGGCGTCGGCCACGAACGCCGGGTCGAGCGCGGCGGGCGGCGGGGGAGGAGGGGGAGGCGGCAGGGGAGCGGGGGCCGCGTCGCTCACAGGGCCACCTCGCGGTACCGCCGCTGCAGCACGGCGATGGCCGAGCCCAGCACGAGCAGGTAGGCGAGCACGGCGAGGACGCCACCGCCCTCGACGCCCGACAGGTCGGAGTCGCGGCCCAGGTGCCCCAGGAAGACCAGGTCGCGCACCTCGAGCGGCAGGGCGAGCACGTTCACCACCGCCAGAGGCGTGCCCCCGTCGCCCGCCGCGGCGACGATGATGCCGGCCACGGCCGACGTGACGAGCGCCAGGCCGAGGATGGCGACACCGCCGACGATGCGACGGTCGGTCAGCGACGCCAGCGCCACCCCGATGGCGCCGTAGTACACCGCCAGCAGGGCCACCGAGACGGGCACCTGCCACAGCGCCGCGGCGTTGTCGGCGAGGTAGTCGAGGGCGCCGTCGCTGACGAGCATCTGGCCCACGAACAGCACGACCTGGGGCAGGAACGCGAAGCCGAAGACGATCGCCGAGATGGCGCCGACCTTGGCGGCGACGTAGTCGGTGCCGGTCAGGGGACGCGAGAACAGCAGCGGGAGGACGCGCTGCGACCGGTCGGGGCAGACGACGTCGGGCGCGGTGAGGGCGACGAAGAGCAGCAGCGCGGTCGAGACCCCGACGTACTCGCGGTAGGTGATGAACGTGAAGTCGGGGATCTCCATCGGGTTGTCCTTGATGGCGTAGCCGATGCCGACGTTGACCACCGCGGGCACGGTGGCGATGGCCAGCAGCGACCACGGGAACACCTTCTGGCGCCACGACCGCCGCAGGCCGAGCGCCCGCCGGACGGACAGGCGCCACAGCGCCCACGTCGCCTCGCGCCGCCCGCCCCTCGGCCCGGTGTAGGGCCGGTAGCCGCGGTCGTAGACGGCACCGGACAGCCCGGGCGGAACGGCGCTCACCGGCCCGCCTGCTCGAGGAAGACGTCGTCGAGCGACCGGTGCCGCGTCGACAGCGCGTAGAGGCGCAGGCCGAGGTCGGCGACGGCGTCGCGCACGGTGTCCGCGGCCGCCTCTCCGGCCGTGGTGGTGTCGACGTCGAGCCGGTGCTCGTCGGCGGGACGGCTGTCGAGGCCGCGCTCGGCCAGCGTGGCGGCGAGCACCGCCACGGCGTCGGGCTGCCCGCCGACCTCGACCCGCAGCAGCCCGGTGGTCTGCATCAGCTGATCGATCGGGCCCTCGAGCACCAGGTGCCCGTGGTCGATCATGAGGACGTGCTCGCAGACGCGCTGCACGTCGTCGAGGAGGTGCGTCGCCAGCATCACCGAGATGCCGAACCCCGCGAGCCGGGCGACGAGGTCGAGCATCTCCTCGCGGCCCAGCGGGTCGAGCCCGGCGGTGGGCTCGTCGAGCAGCACCAGCTGGGGGTCGGCGACGAGGGCCTGGGCCAGCTTCGTGCGCTGGCGCATGCCGGTGGAGAACCCGCCGACCGGCCGGAACCGCGCCTCGTCGAGCCCGACGAGGTCGAGCACGTCGGACGCCCTCTGCCGGGCGGCCCGGGCCGGCAGCCCGGCCAGCTCGCCGAACGTCGACACGATGTCGGACGCCGTCTGGTCGAGGGGCAGGCAGTCGTGCTCGGGCATGTAGCCGAGGCGGCTGCGGACGCCGACCGGGTCGGCGGCGACGTGGTGGCCGGCGACCTCGATCCAGCCGCCGGTCGGTGGCATGAGGCCGAGCATCAGCCGGAACAGCGTGGTCTTGCCGGCGCCGTTGGCGCCCACGAGGCCGACAGCGCCCCGGGGCACGTCGACGGTCAGGCCGGCGAGGGCCGTGTTGCCGCCGGGATAGACGAGGCTGAGCTCGTGGGTGCGCAGCAACGACGCCGAGGGGGTCGGCGGGGTGGCGGAGTACCCACCGGAGG
>Ga0111539_10000878_pt1 | contig 39274 bp, 30 predicted proteins | sample RhiMethybrSRZTD1_FD_79667 | JGI IMG/M metagenome (GOLD analysis project Ga0111539, IMG submission 79667) | Populus rhizosphere microbial communities from Tennessee, USA - Rhizosphere MetaG P. TD hybrid SRZTD1 (version 2) (version 2) | ecosystem: Host-associated > Plants > Roots > Rhizosphere >...
ATTGTTAATGAGGCAATGGGGCAATGGGGCAATGAGGCAATACGAACACTTGTCTGAAAACCACGCGGCTCAAAACTCGAGCCGCGCTACGGCCAACGAGGCAAGTGCTTGTATTGCCCCATTACCTCATTGCCCCATTGCCCCATTTGCCCCATTAACCCCAATCATTTAATGCGTCCCGTCACCTCGAACTTCCGATAGTTCGTGTACCGCGCCTCGCAGGTGATCATCTCCTGCACGTTCTTTCCGCGGCCGAGGTAGTGTTCCCGAAACACCGACGGCACCCAGAGTTTGAGCTTCTCGTCGAGCGTGTAATCGGTGGACTGTCCCGCCTGGATGTTGTCGTGGTCCACGCGGAGCACGGTGCGCTCGACGCGGCCCGTCTCGGCGTCGACGACCATCTCACCGGTTGACTGGATTCGTCCACCGCGGGGTGTGCGGATGAGCGTCGGCCGGCCGCGATCGGTGAACGACAACGTCACGCGGGCGGTCTCGCCGATCCGCTCGACTTTGCGCCGATCGAACGCGACGCCCTCGACGCGCTTCGGGCCGAGCAGCAGCAGCGGCAGCGTCGGCTCGTTGAAATTGCGGCGGATGGTGCCGATGTTGAAGGCAGCGTTCCGGTTGGCGACCAGTTGCGCGACCTGCGAGACCTCCCCCTGCTGCAGGAGCGCGCGCAGCGCATCGCGGTCCGTGACCGGACGGCCGTCCACGACCGCGACGTCGTGCACCGCGATCCACTCGGTGTCGCCGGGAATGAACGCCAGGAACAGTTCGCCGGTCATTTCGCGTCGCTCGATGCCGCCCGGCGTGCGCAGGACTTCCTGGACGTAGATCTCGTCAGCGACGACGAAGCGCATCTGGGCCTGATAGTCACGAACATAGGCGGCCGCGGCCGTGACGATCGCTTTGGTCGAGACGTCGGGCTGCGTGCGCTGGGTGCCGAACGACAGCGTCGTCGCTGCAAGTCCCGCGGCGATCGCGACGCCCTTCATCGTGTATGCGCCGAGCGCCGACCGGCGTCGATCCAGCCGTAACGGGTGAAGATCGATCCGGCAATCGCCGCGGCCGCCGCGATCGGGCGGCCCAACGGCCAGAGCGGGGCGCCGAGACGCAGCAGCAGCGGCAGCGGACCGGACAGGAGATCGCCCAGGCGCGTCGCCGGACCGGACGCGCCACGGCCCAGGACCGACGCGGGCGACTTGCGACCGAGCTCCAGCCGGATGCCGATGATCGTCTCGACGATCGCCGCGACGATTCCGAGCCGGTTGAGCGGCGGTGTGAAGTGGCCGCACAGCTCGACCATCGACACCGCGGCGCCGAGCGACGACGCGCCGAAGTGCAGAGGGAGGAGCCGCGCATGCGCGGCCCAGACCGGAATAGCGGTCGCGCCGATGAGCACGCCGGTGTACGTCGCCAGGACGAGACCGGTCGCGGCCGCCACGACATCGCACACCCAGACGACCACGCGCAGGCCGGCGGCGCCGCCGAAGCCCGACAGTCCGAGCACAACCGGCGCGAGGACGGCCGGCGCGAAGAGCGCGAGCGTCCACGCGCCCACCGACATCGGGCTGCGCAACTTGAACACGCGCAACATGTTCAGAAAGCGATCCGGGCGGCCGAGGTCGGAGATCAACAACAGCGGCGAGACGAGCGCGCCCACTGCCGCGATCCAGCGGGCATCGCCAACGAGCGCGGGATCGGCCCCTGCGACGGCCGCCACGGCGGCGATCATGGCGGCGATGCCCGCGACGCCGCCGACGAAGAAGTACGCGGGAACTTCCCAGGTCCAGACCGGGGGTTTGAGGATCGGGCGGTCGTAGTAGCCGCGCGCGGCCGCCGGCGCCGCGGCCAGCCGTCCCTCGACGAGCTCGGGACGCTCTGAAATCGTCGAAGGGCGTGACGCCTCGTCGCGAAGCGCGTCGAGCCGGGACTCGCGATCGGGCATCGCCCGCATCATCTCATCGACGAGATCGTGGCGCTACTCGCCGGCCACCCCCAGATACCTGAGGAACATCCGCGGCAACTCCTCCTGCAAATGCCCATCATCGACCGGCACTACCTTCTCGAACAGATCGGCGTGACCGAAGAGGATCAGCTCGCGCAGGGCCAGGGCCACCATCACCATGCCGTACGCGACGGCGTACTCCGGCTGCGGATGGCGGATCTCATCGCGCCAGAGCAGGAAGAGATCCACCATCTTGCGGAAGCTCCGGATTTCCAGCGCTTCTTTGCGACGGACGAACGGGGCTTTCGCGTGGGTCTGCGAGTACTGGACCGCCGCGCGAATCAGCCCGGTTCGCGTGCGATACCCGCGAATCATGTTGCCGATCCACGTACGCGCGAACGGGCGCAGGCCGATGCGCCTGATCGCCTCGGTGTCCAGCGGGTGCTCGAGCTCCTCGAGATTGGCTTGGCTGAACCGCGCGAACACGGCCGCCATGAGGGCGTCTTTGTCGCGAAAGCGGCGATAGACGCTCGCCGCCGAGCGCTTGGCCTGGGCGGCGATTCGCGGCAGCGTCGCGCCGTCCGGGCCGTGCTTCTCGAGGACCGTTTCCGCGGCGTCGAGCAGCCGTCGGAGCGAATCACGGCTGCGGGCCTGTTGCGGCGGGCGGGGCGGCGGGCGACGGGCCATCGGCCGCATCCTATCCTTGACAAGCAGATAATGTAAATGTAAATTCACATTTACGTTTACCGGATTCGACGGCCGGCGCTCCGCCGGCCACCGAGAGGAGGCGCCATGGCGACTGAGACGGCCGTCAACGATCCGTGTTTTCTGCGCAGCGAACGCAGTCCGGCGTTCGCGAGGTACTGCGAGCGCGTCTACGGACAGATGCTCAACCAGTACGGCACCGCGGACATGGCGCAACTGGATCTGTTGCTCGACGTCCTGCGCCTCGACGCCCGCCACCGCGTGCTCGACGCCGGGTGCGGGACGGGACAGACCACGAGGTACCTGGCGGCACGGAGCGGCGCGAGATTCTTCGGCGTTGACAAGGCCGAGCCGGCGATTCGCCGCGCAAACGAGCTGGCACGCGCGGCCGGCGACGGCGTGGGATTCGCGGTGCAGGACCTCGACGCGCTCGCGCTCGATCCGGCCACCTTCGACACTGTCGTCGCGATCGAGTCGCTCTATTTTCCGAAGGATCTCGCCGCGACGATCGGCCAGTTCAAGGCGGCGTTGCGCCCGGGCGGCCAGATGGGACTCTTCTTCACGCACTTCGGCCAGGGTGTTTCAGTGCCGGCGCGTGAGAGCCGGGTCGGTCAGGCGCTGGCGGCGAACGGCCTGGCGTTCACCGCGCACGATCTCACCGAGAGCGATCGCGCCTTCTGGCGGCGCTCCAAGGACAGCGCGGACGCGATGCAGGAGGTCTTCGATACGGAAGGCAACGGCGACCTGTTACACCTCGGCGAGACCGTGGCCGTGCTGGATCTCATCGCCAAGGGCGGACACGCGCGGTACCTGTATCACGTGCAGATGTAGCGCGGCTTGGGCTTCAAGCCGCGAAGTGCGGCGGGCCGGAGCCCGGCCCGCCCTACGACCGTGCAGTGCCGTGCATTCGTAGCGCGGCTTGGGTTTCAAAAGCCGCGGCGTGACTACGCGCTCGACACGGCATCGACGAGCGCCTTCAGGTGGCGCCCGCAGATTGTGCTCGCTTCGAGCTTGTCGCCGCGCGGTCCCTTCCAGTGCGTCTCGAGGCTGATGGCGCCTCGATACCCGTCGGCGACGAGCGCCAGCAACTGGCCGCGCCAGTCCACGCTCATCTCACCGACCGGACCCCACGTGGGCGTGTGGCCGGCGACATCGCAGTCCTTCGCGTGGACGTGCACGATCCGCGACGGCGGAAGCCGGCGATACCCGTCCGGATACGGCGTCTCACCGGCGACGAGCGCGTTGGCCGGATCCCAGACCAGCTGCAGCGCCGGGTGATCGACGGCTGCGAGGACGCGCGCCGCCTCTTCAGCGGTGCCGATGTTACAGGCGTGTTCGTTCTCGAGGCCGATGACGAGACCCCGGCGCCGGGCGCTGTCCGCCAGCGCCCTCAGCGCCTCGACGATCCGATCGAAGCACGCATCCGGATCCACGGTCCGCCAGTACGAGAACACACGGATGATCCGCGCGCCCGTCCGTTCGGCGATCCAGAACGCGCGCTCCACGAGCCGCGGCTGATCGGCGTACGTGTGCTTCGATCCGAAGACGTCCTGCTGGAACCGTTGATCGACCGCTGGGGCGTCGGGGAGCACGCATTTGAGCACCGGCGACGCGATCGACAGCACCGTCATGCCTTTCGCCTCGACCGCCGCGCGCGCGCGATCGACTTCATCATCCGTCAGATCGACGATGTTCTTGCCCCAGACGACGCGCAGCTCGGCGCCGGTCATGCCGACGGCGGTCATGGCGTCCAGGGCCGTCTCGAGATCGGGTGAGAATTCGTCAGTGATGGCGGCTAAGGGAATAGTGATCATGTCAGGGCAGAGGGCACAGGGCAGAGGGCAAAGGGGAAGGAAAAGGAGCGCAGGGAACAGGTCAAGGCACAGCGCACGCCCGTAGTGTCTCACGTTGACGAAGAACTACGGGGGCGACCCGAGCGACGAGAAACGCTATAGCCCAGCCGTCTGCATCGGCCGTCTGTCGCAAGTCGTGACAGGCGACCCGGACGCCAAGCACATCAGCACGTCGTACGTGGAGCGGTGACTGGCGGCGACTACTTCCCTAGCCGAACCGAAACCCCTCCGGCCAACAACACGCCGACCGGGACCACGTGAAAGGTGACGAGCCGGACCTCCGGCCTGAATGCCAGCCGATCCGACAGACGTTGATGCCAGCCGAAGCCCACGTGTCCGATGATGAGCGTGGCCACTCCGTAGCTGACAAACGCGTAGCTACCTTTTTTCGTGCTGAACCGGACGAGACGCTGACGTATCTGCGCGCCAACCATGCGTGATGGAACGTCGATGAACGGCTCGAAGGCAAATCGGTCTGAAAGCGGAAATGAGAAGCGCCCTCGGCCATCAGAGGACGCCCGAACTCGCTCAAGTCCTCGGTGACGTATTGGCCATAGGCCGCGGGACCAACGGTGACCTCCTGAACACGGACGCTTCACGGAGAGCACGGGTCTCAGAGGGTTAACCCGAATGACCTCGGTGCTCTCTGTGTTTCAGTGCTCTCCGTGTTGCGGATCGAAAAGACTACAGCAGTTGAGCCGTTTCCATCGCGCCCTCTGCCCTGATCGGCCTTCTGACAAGTGTCATCTCTGAATGCGCGCAGAAGACCCCTTCGCGAACGCGCGCACCTGCTCGACGGTGGCCATCGTCGTGTCGCCGGGAAATGTCGTGAGCAGTGCGCCGTGGGCCCAGCCGAGTTTGACGGACTCGTCGGGCGTCTCGCCCGTGAGCAGGCCGAAGAACAGCCCTGACGCGAAGCCGTCGCCGCCGCCGACGCGGTCGTGGACGTCCAGTTGGCACGTCGGCGACAGGAACGTCTGGCCGTCGATCCAGGCGAGCGCTCCCCAGGTGTGACGGTTTGTCGAGTGCACTTCGCGCAGCGTCGTCGCGACCACCTTGACCGAAGGGAATTTCTTCGTGACGCGATCGATCATCTCGACGAAAACGCGCGGGTCGAGCGCGGACGAGGACGCGACTTCGGGCCCGGCCACGCCGAGACCGTGCTGCAGGTCCTCCTCGTTGCCGACCAGAACGTCCACGTGCGAGACAATACGGCCGAGGATCTCCTGGGCGCGTTGGCGGCCGCCCGCGGCCGTCCAGAGCCGGTCTCGGTAGTTCAAATCGAACGAGACGATCGCGCCCTGGTCCTTCGCGGCGCGCATGCCTTCGATGATCACGTCCGAGGTCGTCGGCGACAGCGACGCGAAGATGCCGCCGCTGTGGAACCAGCGCACGCCGCCGGCCAGAATCGCCTTCCAGTCGAAGTCGCCCGGCTTCAGTTGCGCCGCCGCTTCGTTGCTGCGGTTGTAGAAGACGACCGGTCCGCGGACGCCCTGGCCGCGATCGCTGTAGACGGTCGCCATGTTCGGCCCGCGGACGCCATCGTGCGCGAAGTGCTTGTAGAACGGCTTGACGCCCATCGCCCGGACGCGCTCGGCGATGAGGTCACCGATCGGGTAATCCACCATCGCGCTGGCCACGGCGGTGCGCAGCCGGAAACAATCCGCGAGGTTCGCGGCGGTGTTGAATTCGCCGCCGCTCACATGGATCTCGCAGGACGTGGCCTTGCGGAACGGGACGAGCCCGGGATCGAGACGATGGACGAGCGCGCCCAGCGACAAAAAATCGAGGGCGCCGTCGGGACGAACGGCGATCATGCGTCAGCCCATTTCGTGTGGAAGGTGCCGTCGCGGTCGACGCGGCGGTAGGTGTGCGCGCCGAAAAAGTCGCGCTGCGCCTGGGTCACGTTGGCGGGCAGCCGCGCGGCGCGGTAGGCGTCGTAGTAGGCCAGCGACGAGCTCATGGCGGGCATCGGGATGCCGAGCCCGATCGCGGTCTGCAGCGCGTGGCGCCACCCCTCCTGGCGCGCGGCGAGCGCGTCGCGAAAGGCGCGGTCCAGCATCAGGTTCACCAGCGCCGGCTGGCGCCGATACGCGTCGCGGATGTCGCCGAGAAGCGCGGCGCGGATGATGCAGCCGGCACGCCAGATCCGGGCCACCTCGCCCGGCTGAATGTCGTAGTGGTACTCGGCCGACGCCATGTGGAGCAGCGCCATGCCTTGCGCGTACGACGTGATCTTGCAGGCGTAGAGCGCCTGTCTCGTCGCGTCGATGAGCTGCTGGCGCTGACCCGTGAACGACGCCGCCGGTCCCGCGAGGACGCGGCTTGCGGCGACGCGCTCGGTCTTGAGCGCCGAGATCAAACGCGCTTCGACCGCCGCGTTCACCGTCGGAATCGGCGCGCCGACGTCGAACGAGTTCTGGCTCATCCACTTGCCGGTGCCCTTCTGCTGCGCTTCGTCGAGGATCACCTCGACCAGCGGCTGACCGGTGTCCGGATCGGGTTCCCGCAACACGCGCGCGGTGATCTCGATGAGGTAGGACCGGAGGTCGCCGTCGTTCCACTCGGTGAAGATGTCGGCCAGTTCGCGGATCGGCACGCCGGCGCCGCGATGCAGCAGGTCGTACGCTTCGGCGATGAGCTGCATGTCGCCGTACTCGATGCCGTTGTGCACCATCTTCACGTAGTGCCCGGCGCCGCGCGGCCCCATGTACGCCACGCACGGATCGCCATCCTCGGCTTTGGCCGCGATGGCCTGGAAGATCTCGGTCACCGCCTCCCAGCCCGGACGCGAACCGCCGGGCATGATCGACGGGCCCCGGAGCGCGCCTTCTTCGCCGCCCGAGACGCCCGTGCCGAGAAAGTGCATGCCCGCCTTCGCGAGCCCGTCCGTGCGGCGATCCGTGTCGGCGAAGTAGGAATTGCCGCCGTCGATCAGCACGTCGCCCGCCGCAAAGTGCGGCTGCAGATGGGAGACGACGCTGTCCACCGCCGGGCCGGCCGGGACCATGATGAGCACGCGCCGCGGCCGGGCCAGCGCCTCGGCCAGCTCTTCGGGCCGCGCGGCGGCCGTGATCCGCGTGCCGCGGGCCGGGCCATCGAGAAACGCCTTCGTCTTGGCCGCATCCACGTCGTAGCCGATGACGCTGAATCCGCGGCTTTCGATATTGCGCGCGAGGTTGGCGCCCATGACGCCAAGCCCGACCACGCCCATGTCAATTGTCATACCGATGACCTCGGAGGTCGGCGTGTTGGAAGGTCGGGCGCGCCGACCTCCGAGGCCGTCGTCACCGCACCCGCCAGTTCCTGCGGACGTCCGACCCGATACAGCATCTCGCCGGCGCGCGGGACGACGAGCGTTCGACCGCCGTCGCCCTTCCAGGTGCCGGGATCGATGGCGGCCGGATCACAATACCCGAGAGTGATGCGTTCGCAGCGATCCTGAGCGATGCCGGTCGCGAGCGTCACGCGGATGCGCGGCGACTCGACGCCGCGCGCCGCATCGTACGTGCCGAGGCCTTTGACGTGCGTCGAATGCGCGAGGATGCCGCCGGGATACCGGCGGAAACGATCCCACTGCGCGAGGAAGTAGTCGCGGCAGTGATAACCGATCTCCTCGATCAGCGGCCCGTGCACGCGGCTGACGTCGCGAACGTGCGGCGCGTAGATGATCACCTCGCCGCCGTCGGCCACCGCGGGCTCGGTCTTGTACGCGCCCTTGGCCGCCGTCCACAGATCCTCGTACATCGACGGCATCACCGCGAGCACCTGATCGAACGGCTCATCCACCCAGACGACGTGGCGGCGCGCCGAGAGGTCCGCCGCCCGCCGCCACGCGTCGTTGAGGTCGCCGCAGAAGAGTCCCGCCACCCCCTCGTGCACGACGACGAGCGCGAGCAGGGACACGGGTGTGGCAAGCAGCGATGCCGCGCGGTTGATGACGGCCCGCACCGGCGTGTCGGCCGTGCCGATCACCTCGTAGCTCGTGATCAGCGCGCCGAGCCAGTGCGTGAAGTGAATGATCGGCGGCGCCGCGATCCCCGGGAAGAGATACTTGGTGCCGCCGGAAAACCCCACGACCTCGTGCGGAAACACCGGCCCGCAGATGAGCACGTGGTCGTATTCGACGACGAGCCGGTTGAGCGCGACGTGCACGTCCTCGGCGAGCCGCCCGCCGGTGAGATCGGCGATTTCACGCGCCGGGATGGTACCCAGATCGGCAAAGGTGGACGGATCGTCCCAACGGTGATTGAAGATCTGGTGCGCGCCGGCGCGGCCGCCGGCGACCGGCCGCCCGAGATGGCGGCTGAGCTGCGCGTCGCTCATCGGGGTGTGCGTGCCGAGGGCGACAAGAAAGTCGAGCGCGGCCACGCGTGGACCGAGCTCGCGATCCAGCAGCTCGAACATCTGCGGCATCGGCATCGACCGCGTGCCGTCGGGGATGATGACGAGGACGCGGCGGCCGTCGACCGGCAGGCGCGCGACGCCTTCCCGGGCGATGCGGCCCAGGTCCTCCGCCGAGAGGACGCCACTGACGAGACCGTTGCCGACCGCGACCACGCTGCTACACCAGGCAATCCCTGCAGAACTGGACGCACTTGGCCATTTCCGCCATGCGATCCGAGCCGGCCGGCACGTCGTACTCGAATTCAATGGTGGCCTGGATCGGCCACTTGTTGTCGCGGAGCAGCTGCAGCGCTTCTTTGATCGGCGTATCACCCTGGCCGAACGGGACATTCGCGTTCTGCAGCGTCTTGTCTTTGATGTGCAGGTGCGTGATCCGGCTGTGGTGCTGCTTCAGGAACGGGATGGGTGAGGTCTTGTGTCCGCCGACGAAGTGTCCGATGTCCAGGTTGGCGCCGTTGAACTTCGCGTAGCTGAACGCCTGCTCCCAGTCGGCCGGTCCCGTTTCGGTGTGCCCGTGATAGCCGACCATGAGCTGGTGCTTGTCGGCGAACCGGCCGGCGCGTTTCAGGTCGTCCTGGTTCTGCGAGATCTCCGTCGAGATCGCGCGCGCGCCCATCGCCTTGGCGAGCGCGAAGCTGTAGTCGAGCTCGTCGTCGCTGCGGCCGAAGAACCCGTCGACTTTGACGATCTCGACGAGCACGCCGGCATCCTCGTACGTCTGCCTCAACTCGCGCACCTTCGCCATCGGCGCCGAGAGCCGCCACTTCGTCAGGTCCGCCGCCCCCTGCTTGCGTGCGGCCTGCTGTTCGGGGGTCGGTGTCGTGCCGCGCGGTGTGCCGGCCGGGTAGACGAGCTCCTTGGGCGCGCCCGCAAAGATCTCGATCGGCTGGGCGCGCAACTCGAGGCCGCTCACGCCGAGATCGACGACCGCCTTGAGAATGCGATCGGCGGGCCACTCCGACTGCGTGCCGAAGTTGTACGGGACGTTCAGTCCGACCAGCACGCCGGCAAATTTCGAGTTGGGTTTCTGCGCGCGCGCGAAGGCGGGCGTCGCGCCGCGGAGGAAGGCGACCGCCGGCAGGGCCGCCAGGGCGAGCTTGCCCGCTTCACGTCGAGAGTACGGCATGGAATCCTCCTGGGTCGCCGGGTGGTGCCGGGGGCGTGCGCCTACGCTAGCAAAAGCGATCCCTGTGGGCAAGGTCGGGCCGGGAAGTGGTCCGACCACTGGGCTGGAAGCGGTTCCATCCTCGCTGGCGAGACAGGGGGTGAGTATCGGGCAACCTCGGCGGGGCTCGCGGCCTCCGGAATTGTTGCGCGATGCAGAACGCCAATCGGCCAAAGTATCGATCAGATCGTTTATTTTCGATGTTTTTGATGAATCGGCGCGCACCCGAACTCGCAGTGCAGAACGCACCGGATCAGGCTTGATCTCCGGCCATCCGTCCGTTAACGTCTCGACCGAATTGGTATGACATCTCTCGCGCGTCGAAATGCGCAGGTCGGTCCAGATACCCGGCTCGCGACCGAGCTCGTCACCCAGCACGTGCGTGGGCTGATTGTGAGCGGACACCTGCGCCGCGGTCAGCGGCTGCCGCCCGAGCGCGAGCTCGTCGGCACCGTCGGCGTGAGCCGCACGAGCGTCCGCGCCGGGTTGCAATCGCTCGCCGCCAAGGGCGTTGTCGTCATCCGACACGGTGCCGGCACGTTCGTCGCCGACGGGCCGCCCATGCTCGACAGCGAGCCGCTCAGTTTTCTCGCGGCGCTCCACGGGTTCACGCGGCGCGAGATGTTCGAAGCGCGGCGCACGCTCGAAGTCGGCGTCGCCGGCTTCGCCGCCGACCGCGCGACCGACGCCGACGTGGCCGCCATCTCCGACGAGGTCACCGGCATGTTCGCGACGCTCGACGACGCGCAGGCGTTTCTGCTGCACGACATCCGCTTCCATCGCGCGGTGGCGGCCGCGTCCGGCAATCCGATCCTCGCGTCGATCGTGGAGATGGTGTCGGCGATCTTCTACGAGCTGCGGCGTCAGACCGCCAGTCATGCGCGCGATCGCCGGCCGGCCGCGGAAATGCACCGGCGGATCTACCAGGCCATCCGCGACCGCAACCGCGGGCTCGCGCAGACGCTGATGAGCGATCACCTGCTCGGCGCCGAGCGCGAGCAGGACTCGGAAGCGGCAGAACCGGCCCCGGTGCAGGCCGCGCCCCGGAGCCGCGTGCTCCGTTCGACGTGAACTGAACTGTTCGACGTGTACCAGGAGGAGTGATGAAGATGCGAGGAAGGTTCGTGAGCGTCGGCGTGCTCGCGCTCGTTGCGATGTTCGCCGGGACGGCGTCGGCACAAATCACGACCGGCGCGATCGCCGGCACGGTGAAGGACGTACAAGGTGGCGTGATCCCGGGAGCGACCGTCTCGCTCGTGAGCGACACGCAGGGCACGAAATCGACGCCGGTCGTGACGAGTGTGACCGGCGACTTCGTCGTTCCGAACCTCAAGGCCGACACCTACACCCTCGAGGTGTCGATGCCGTCGTTCAAGACCTTGAAGCGATCGGGCCTGATCGTGAGCCCCGGTCAGCGCATGAGCCTGGGAACCGTCGTGCTCGAAGTGGGAGGGACCAGTGAAGTCGTCGACGTGAAGGCGGAGTCGCCACTGATCCAGGCGAGCTCTGGAGATCGATCCTTCTCGATCGACACCGATTCGGTCACCAACCTGCCGATTGCCAGCCGCAGCTTCACGGCGTTCGCCTCGCTTGCACCCGGTGTCACGGGCACCAGCCGGATCGGCGATCGCTCCTCCACCGGCGGCGGCAACAGCAACGTCATGATGGACGGCGTCTCGACGATGGACACGGGCAGCAATCGCGCGATCATCGATCTCAACGTCGAATCCATCGCCGAAGTGAAGGTGCTCGTGTCGAGCTATCAAGCCGAGTTCGGCCGGTCGAGCGGACTGCAGATCACCGCGGTGACCAAGAGCGGGACCAATCGCTTTAACGGATCGCTGTACGACGTGGAGCGCAATTCCGACTGGAACTCCAACAGCAAGGTCAACAAGTTGAACGGCGACCCCAAGACGACGTCGCGCCAGCGCGATTGGGGCTACTCGGTCAGCGGACCGATCGGGAAGCCCGGCGGCAGCAACAAGCTGTTTTTCTTCTACACGCAGGAGTTCGAGCCGCGGACGGGCGGCAACAACGTCGTCCGGCTCCGCCTGCCGACCGAGCTCGAGCGGGCCGGCGACTTCTCCAGGACGACCGACAACAACGGCAATCCGTACCCGTACGTCAAGGATCCGCGCCTGAGCGGCGTGTGCAGCGCCGCCAGTCAGGTCGCCTGCTTCAACGACGGCGGCGTGCTCGGCAAGATTCCGGCCAACATGCTGTATCAGACCGGGTTGAACATCCTGAAGCTGTGGCCGCTGCCCAACATCGCCAACGTCCCGGCGCAGCAGGCCTACAACTTCGAGCTGACCAGACCGAACGAAAGCGCCCTGAGCTGGCAGCCCGCGATCCGGCTGGATTACAACCCGACGCCGACCCTTCGCGGCAGTTTCAAGTACTCGGGATTCACCCAAAGTGAACGGACGCAAAACGGATCGATTCCCGGCTGGAACGATACGCGCATGGTCACCCCGCACGTCATGACACTCGCGGCCACGGTCAACTACAGCATGAGCTCGACGGTGTTTCTCGAGGCGACGTACGGCCGGAGCTACGCCTACCAGGGCGGATGTTTCGGCGTCGGCTCCGGCGGCGGACCGCAGTTCTGCAACGCGTTTCCGGTCAACCCGATCGCGAACCGCAACAACGCGGGCCTCGCGGATCTGCCGTTCATCTTTCCCGAGGCCGCCCTCGTCGACCCGCAGTATTTCGTCTACTCGCTTCTGAACGCGAGCGGATCTCCGATGTGGGACGGCACGCGCGTTTTGCTCCCGCCGAGCTTCTCGTGGGGCAACCGGATCAACAACAACAACACGCCGCCCAACATCGGCTTTCCGAGCCAGAACGTCGCCGGCAGTCATGACATCTCGCTCAGCCTCACCAAGGTGTCGGGACGTCACACGATCAAGGGCGGCTTCTACAACACCCACAGCAACAAGCAGCAGATCCAGGGTGGCGGCGGCGGCGGACCGTCCCTGAACTTCCAGCAGGACGCCGTCGGGACGAACCCGTGCGACACGTCGTTCGGTTTCGCGAACGCGGCCATCGGCTGCTTCAGTGCCTATTCGCAGGGATCGAAAACCGTCGAGGGTGAATACGTCTACAACAACACTGAGTGGTACGTTCAGGACAATTGGAAGCTGAGCGATCGGCTCACGTTCGACTACGGTGTCCGGTTCGTGCATCAGCAGCCGCAGTACGACAAGCGCCTGCAGGCCTCGAACTTCTTCACGGATCGGTTCGCGCTCTCGGCAGCCCCGACGCTGTACGTCGCCGGCTGTGCCAACGGCGTGTATCCCTGCACGGGTACGAACCGGCAGGCCATGAACCCGATCACGAAACAGTTCCTCGGTCCGAACACCACGCTGGCGATCGGCACGCTGGTGCCGAACACCGGCAATCTGACCAATGGCCTGGTTCAAGCGGGGCAGGGCATTCCGGAGACGACCTACACCTGGCCGTCGCTGGGTGTCGCGCCGCGGTTCGGGATGGCGTACGACCTCAGCGGCGCGCAGCGCTTCGTGCTGCGCGGCGGCGCCGGCCTGTACTACGATCGGCCGAGCGGCAACTCGGTCTTCCCACAGGTCCTCAATCCGCCGACACGCCGATCGGTCACGATCCGGTACGGTCAGCTGCAGAGCCTCAACCAAGGGGGGCTCGCGACGGAGGCGCCCTCATCGCTGAGCGTGTACCAGTACGACGGCGGTCTGCCTTCGTCCACCCAGTGGAACGGCGGGATGCAGATCGCCTTGCCATGGTCCACGGTCGTTGATGTCGAGTACGTCGGTCAGCACGGCTTCAACATCGTCGAGGCGACGAACATCAACGCCATCGATTTCGGCGCGGCGTTCCTGCCGGAGAATCAGGATCCGACGCTGACCCCGACGACGCCGGGCGCCACGTCGGTGCCGTCCGATCAGATGCGGGGCTTCCGCGGCTACAGCTCGATCACGCAGAATTCGGATCGCGGCTGGGTCACGCATCACTCCCTCCAGATCTCGTTCCAGCGGCGGTTTTCGCGCGGCGTGTCCTTCGGGTTCAACGACACGATCGGCCTCTCCACGAAGGGCAGCACGGCGGCGCGCCTGCAGCACAACCCGGACGGCTCGGTCAGCATCCGCGCAGACCAGGCCGAAGCGGACGCGCTCTTCCAGACCGCGCCGACGCGTCACACGATCAAGGCGAACTTCGTCTGGGATCTGCCCGATCTGAAGAGCGACCAGTCGGCACTGCGCGTCCTCGGCTACGTCATCAACGACTGGCAGTTCTCGGGCATCTGGACGGGGGTCACCGGCAACTCCTACACGGTCAGCCAGAACTACCAGAGCGGCGGGGGCAACATCAACCTGACCGGCTCGCCCGACTACGGCGCCCGCGTGCTCATCGTCGGCGATCCGGGTCAGGGCTGCAGCAGCGACGTGTACCGGCAGTTCAACACCGCGGCGTTCCAGGGCCCGCCGGTCGGGAGCGTCGGACTCGAGTCGGGGAACGACTACCTCAAGGGCTGCTTCTCGAGCGTGCTGGACCTGTCGGTCGCGAGGAACATCCGGCTGGGGAAAGCCCGGAACATCCAGCTGCGCGTCGACATGTTCAATGCCCCCAATCAGGCGAAGATCACGGGGCGGAACACGACGATGAACCTGCAGAACCCGAACAGTCCGAGCACGATCACCAACCTGCCCTTCGATGCGCAGGGCAACCTGATTGAGGCGTTGTCGAAGCCGCGCGGGGCCGGCTTCGGCGTGGCGAACAACTATCAGGCGGCGCGAACCATACAGGCGCAGATTCGATTCACGTTCTGACCTGGTGACCGGGAGCGGGCCGATTGTCGGCCCGCTCCTCAATCGATCGCCCGGTCCGTCGCACCATTCCTTTTGAAGAGGCAGCTGTGGACTACACACGTCGCGATTTCGGAAAGCTTGTGCTGGCTGGTGTTCCAACGGTTGGACTGCTCGACTCACACGTGGCGTGGGCCAATGTGCTGCGGGCCAAGCCCAACTCGAAGTGGGCCGGAGTGCAGGTGGGGATGAACGTGCCGTACAACTTCGGCACGGGCAACTACACCACCGGCGATGAGATCCTCCAGCGATGCATCCAGCTCGGCGTCAGCGGGGTCGAACTGCGCGCCCAGCCGGTTGAGCTGTTTCTCGGGTCGCCGGCAGCCATCGCCGGAGCCGCAGCGCCGCGCGGCAGAGGCGCTGGTCGAGGTGCCGCTCAAGATCCACAGGCTGCGGCCGGTGGACGCGCAGGCGGAACGGCGGGACAGGAGCCTCCGCCGCCCGGAGCGGCCGGCGCCGCACGCGGCGAAGCCGGCAGGCAGGGTGGCGGGCGCGGGGCGGGGCGGGCGGAGTTGACGCCCGAACAGCAGGCGGCGCAACGGGCAGCCGCCGAAGAAACCCGCAAGTGGCGGGCCGGCGTCTCGCTCGACAAGGTGAAGCAGTTCCGCAAGAAATTTGAAGACGAGGGCGTCCTGATCGAAATCGTCAAGTGGGACGGCATCTTCACGATGTCCGACGATGAAGTCGACTACTGCTTCGAGGTCTCCAAGGCGCTCGGAGCGAGAGCGCTCTCGACCGAAATCAACCTCGAAGGCGCGAAGCGGCTCGGTCAATTCGCCGACAAGCACAAGATGCAATTCGGCTATCACGGCCATGCCGCCACGACCGTCGAGGACTTCGAGACCGTGTTCTCGTATGCGAAGTTCAACGCGGCGAACCTCGATCTCGGACACTTCACCGCGGGCCAGGGATCCCCGATTCCGTTCGTCCAGAAGCACTACGAGCGCATCACGCACGTGCACGTGAAGGATCGCAAGTTGAACAACGGTCCGAACGTGCCGTTTGGACAGGGCGACACGCCGATCAAAGAAGTGCTTCAGATGATGCGTGACAAGAAGTGGAAGTTCCAGGCCACCATCGAGTTCGAAGTGCCGTTGCCGGCCGGCGGGGATCGCATGGCGGAAATTGCCAAGTGCGTGGAGTACTGCAAGGCCTGCCTCCTCGGCTGAGCGTGCGTTGCAAAACTCTGGCTCCAGGAGGGGCCCGCCCCTCCTTCTGAGTTCTGAAACGCGCTCGGCCCGAAAAAGGCCTTGCGCTGATACACCCCGGATGTATTGTTCCTACTTCATACGGGGGATCCGATGACATACCGACTGGGGACTGTCGCAACTGTCGTTGCGTTCGTGGCGAGCTTCTCCGTGTCCGCCTCGGCACAGGTGACGGGGAGCGTCGCCGGTGCCGTGAGAGACGGGCAGGGCGGTGTGATTCCGGGCGCGACGGTCACATTGGTGAGTGAGACGCGCGGCGTCAAGCTGCCGTCGGCCGTCACGAGCGTCAACGGCGATTTCGTGTTCGTCAACGTGACCGCCGACACCTACACGCTCGAAGTGACGATGAGCGGCTTCAAGACGGCCCAGCGCAAGGGAGTGGCGGTCAGTCCCGCCGATCGCGTTGCCATTCCGACGATCGCGCTCGAGATCGGCGGCGTCACCGAGACGGTGGACGTCAAGGGCGACACGCCGCTGATTCAGGCGTTCACGGGCGAGCGCTCGTTTACCGTGGCGACCGACTCGGTGGCCAACCTGCCGCTGGCCGATCGCAACTTCGCGACGCTCGCGACGTTGGCGCCCGGCGTGGATGGCACGGCGCGCGTCGGCGGCGGCGGCGCGACGAACTTCATGATGGATGGCGCCTCCACCATGGACACCGGCAGCAACCGGCTGCTCGTGGCGGTGAACGTGGAATCGATCGCCGAAGTCAAAGTGCTCGCCTCCGGCTATCAGGCGGAGTACGGCCGATCGAGCGGGCTTCAGATCACGGCCGTCACTCGCGGCGGCACGAACCGGTTCCGCGGATCCGTCTACGACGTCGAACGCAATTCCGACTGGAACTCCAACACCAAGACGAACAAGCTGAACGGCGATCCCAAGGCGGTCACGAAGCAGCGCGAGTGGGGCTACTCGATTGGCGGACCGGTCGGAAAGCCCGGCGGCAGAAACAGGCTGTTCTTTTTCTACAGCCATGAATATCAGCCGCGGACCGGCGGCAAAAACGTGGTGCGTCACCGGATGCCGACGCTGCTCGAGCGTCAGGGCGATTTCTCGCAGTCCACCGACAACAACGGCAATCCGTATCCGTACATCCGCGACACGTCGCTCACCGGCAGCTGCAACGCCTCGAGTCAGGCCGCCTGCTATGCCGACGGCGGCGTCGTCGGCCGCATTCCGGCAAGCAAGCTGTATCAGATCGGCTTGAACATCCTGAACATGTACCCGCTGCCGACGGGCACGGCGGCGCCGGGCGTGGCGTACAACTTCGAGATCACGCGGCCGTCGGAAAGCCTGCTCGCCTATCAGCCCGCCATCCGCCTGGACTACCAGGCGTCCAACTCGTGGCGCGCGACCTTCAAGATGACGAACTGGTCGCAGCGCAAGCAGACGGTGCTCGGATCCGTTCCCGGCTTCAACGATACCCGGATGCAGAATCCGCACGTCGGGACGATGGCCGTGACGTTCAACTACAACCTCAACGCCACGACGTTTCTCGAGGGTACCTACGGACGCGCCAGCAATGAGCAGGCGGGGTGTGCGTTGAACGGCAACGGCCCGAACTTCTGCACGGCCGCGCTGCCGATGAATCCGATTGCGAGCAAGCTGACGGCGGGGTTGGGCGCGCTGCCGGCCCTGTTCCCCGACGCGAACATCCTGAACCCGGACTACTACGCGTACGGCGTGCTCAACGACGTCGAGCCGCCCATCTGGGACGGCACGCGCATCCAGCTGCCGCCGGGCTTCACGTGGGGCAGCCGGGTCGCCAACGCCCCGCCGAACATCCCGTACCCCGGCTTCCTGAACGTCAACCGGACACAGGACGTCTCGATCAGCCTGACCAGGGTCATGGGGCGTCACACGATCAAGGCCGGCTTCTACAACACGCACAGCTTCAAGGCGCAGCAGCGCGCCGGGTGGAACGGCACGATCACGTTCTCGAACGACTCGAACAACCCGTTCGACTCGACGTTCGGCTACGCCAATGCGGCGCTCGGTGTTTTCAGCTCCTATAACCAGGCGTCGAAGTACGTGGAAGGCGTGTTCATTTACAACAACACCGAGGGCTACATCCAGGACAACTGGAAGGTGACCAACCGCCTCACCATGGATTACGGCGTGCGGCTCGTCCGGCAACAGCCGCAGTACGACAAGCTCGGCCAGGCGTCGAACTTCCTGCCGGAGGAATGGACCACCGATCAGGCGCCGCTGCTGTACGCCGCGGGCTGCGCCGGCGCGAGTCCCTGTCCGGCCAGTAGTAACCGCCAGGCGATGGACCCGCGGAACGGACAGCTTCTCGGCCCCACGTCCGTCAACTCAATCGGAACGTTGGTTCCCGGAACCGGCGATCCGACGAACGGCCTGTTCCTCTCCGGCCAGGGGATCGCAAAGACGACGTATACGTGGCCGCTGCTTGCGCTCGCGCCGCGCTTCGGCATGGCCTACGACCTCAGCGGCCGGCAGACGCTGGTGCTTCGCGGCGGGGCCGGGCTCTTCTTCGATCGGCCGGACGGCAACGCGATCTTCCCGCAGGTGCAGAACCCGCCGACCTACAAGAACATCACCGTGCGCTACGGGACGCTGCAGACGCTCGGCGCCAGCGGCCTGACGACTGAAGGGCCGCCCGCGCTCGCCGTCTACGAGTACGACAGCAAGTTGCCATCCTCCACCCAGTGGAATGCCGGCATGCAGATGATGCTGCCGTGGGCGACCTCGCTCGATTTCTCGTACGTCGGCCATCACAGTTTCAACCTGCTGCAGAACGTGAACCTGAACGCCGTCGACTTCGGCTCGGCGTTCCTGCCACAGAACCAGGATCCGACGTTGTCGAGCACGACGCCCGGCGCGGCGGCCGTGTCCCAGGATCGGATGCGTGCGTTTCGCGGATACGGGGCCATTCAGCAGCAGTGGGGCCGCGGCTGGCGCACGTATCATTCGATCCAGTTCGCATTCAACCGGCGGTTCAACAAGGGCATATCGTTCGGATTCAACGACACGATCAGCCTCTACGACCACCAGACCACCGGCGTGCGCCTGCAGCACAACGCCGACGGGTCGTACGTCATCCGCGACGACCAGGCCAGGGCGGACGAGTTGCTCGGGACCGCCGTGGGTCGCGTTCACATCCTGAAGGCGAATTTCGTCTGGGACCTTCCCGACATCTCGCGTGACGGCACATTGCGGCAATTTCTCGGCTACGTCCTCAACGACTGGCGGCTGTCCGGCATCTGGACGGGCCGGACCGGCGATGGGTACGACATCGGCTTCAGCTATCAGAACGGCGGCGGTAGCGTGAATTTGACCGGATCGCAGGACTACGGCGCGCGCGTGAGCATCGCCGGCGATCCAGGGTCGGGCTGCAGCACCAACCCCTACCAGCAGTTCAACACCTCGGCGTTCCAGGGGCCGCCGGTCGGCAGCGTCGGGCTCGAGTCGCCCGACAATTACATGCGCGCGTGCTTCACCAGCATTCTCGACCTGTCGCTGTCGCGAACGATCCGGCTCGGCGCCGCGCGCAACGTCCAGCTGCGCGTCGACGTGTTCAACGCGCCGAACGCCGCGGCGATCACCAACCGGAACACGACGATGAACCTGCAAAACCCGAGCGACCCGGTCACGGTGACCAATCTCCCGTACAACGCGAACGGCGATCTCATCGACTCGCGTTCGCGGCCGCGCGGCGCGGGGTTCGGCGTCGCGACTGACTACCAGAGCGCGAGGACCGTGCAGCTGCAGGTGCGCTTCTCGTTTTAGGGAGGATATGTGTTCAGGCCATAACACGGGATCACGGAGCAACACGGAGATCACGGTTTGCTTGGGGACAACCCAAATGAGTCCGTGCTCTCCGTGGTTCCGTGCGCTCCGTGTTGAGGATTCGCGGCCGAATGTGTACGTCCAGACAGCCTTATTGATCGCTGACGCTTTGCCGTAAGAGTCGTACGTGTGCCCATGGAGGCCACGGGAACTCGGGGTTTCCGTGCCGTCCGTGCTCACGGTGTTCACCGTGTCGAGGCCTTTAGGCTCTCCTGCCTGTGGCATGCTCTTACCCCATGAAGATCCGTGACGCCCGCGTCATCGTCTGTTCGCCCGGCCGGAATTTCGTCACCCTGAAGATCGAGACGGATGACGGCGTGTACGGGATCGGCGACGCGACGCTGAACGGGCGGGAGCTCGCGGTGGCGAGCTATCTCAGCGAACACGTGATTCCATGCCTGATCGGCCGAGACGCGGCGCGCACCGAGGACATCTGGTACTACCTCTATCGCGGCGCGTACTGGCGCAAGGGGCCGGTCACGATGACGGCGATCTCGGCAGTCGATGTGGCGTTGTGGGACATCAAGGCCAAGGCGCTTGGCACGCCGCTTTACAACCTGCTCGGCGGGCACAGCCGGGATCGCGTGATGGCGTACGGGCACGCGAACGGCCGCGACATCGAGGAGACGTCAGATGCGGTGGCGCGCCACGTCGAGGAGGGCTTTCTCGCCGTGCGCGCGCAGTCGGGCGTGCCCGGTCTGCCCGACACGTACGGCGTCCCGCATGCGAAAGGCGCGCTCTACGAGCCGGCGACAAAGGGGCTCCCGGTCGAGCAGGTCTGGTCCACGGAAAAGTACCTGCGGCACGTGCCGAAGCTGTTCGAACAGTTGCGCATCAAGCACGGCGACGACCTGCACCTCCTGCACGACGCGCATCATCGCCTGACCCCGGTGCAGGCGGGCCGGCTCGGCAAGGCGCTCGAGCCGTATCAGTTGTTCTGGCTCGAGGATCCGACGCCGGCCGAGCTGCAGGAGGGATTTCGAGTCATCCGGCAGCACACGACGACGCCCATCGCCGTGGGTGAGATCTTCGACAGCGTGTGGGACGCAAGACTGCTCATCACGGAACAGTTGATCGATTACCTGAGGATGACCGTGCTGCACGGCGGCGGCATCACGCCGATGAAGAAGGCGGCGGCGTTTGCAGAGATGTACCACGTCCAGATGGGCTGCCACGGCGCGACCGATTTGTCACCGGTGACGATGGGCGCGGCGCTGCACTTCGACATCTCGATCAACAACTTCGGCATTCAGGAGTACATGCCGCACACGCGCGAGACCGACGAGGTGTTTCCGCACGCGTACACTTTCAAGGACGGGCACTTCGATCCGGGCGACGCGTCCGGTCACGGCGTGGACATCAACGAGACGCTCGCGGCGAAGTTTCCGTACCAGCGGGCCTATCTGCCAGTCAACCGGAAGTTGGACGGTACTCTCTGGAACTGGTAGGGGCCGAATTCCGGTAGAGTCCTTTTAGCCGGAGATATTCGGCGAACGAGGAGCGCCGCCATGTCGAGACGGTTGATATTTCCGATCCTGTTCACGGCTGTTCTTGTCCTCTCGCCGTCCGCCCGTGCAGGACGCGCGGTCCAGGGCGGCCGTGCCGCGCAGGCGCCGCCGAAGCCGTTCGTGGCCGACCCCTCCGGTCTCGTCATCAAATCCGAATTGCAGACCGTGAAGGTCGAGGTGCTCAACAAGGAGCTCGACACGCCGTTTGCGCTGGCGTTTCTGCCGGACGGCCGGCTACTCATCAACGAGCGGCCAGGTCGGCTGCGTCTGTTCGAAAAGGGCGTGCTGTCCGCGCCGGTCAAGGGCACGCCGGTCCCGCACGTCCAACAGGACGGCGGATTTCTCGACGTGGAAGTGCATCCCGAGTACGCGCGCAACGGGTGGATCTACCTCGCCTATTCCGAAGTTCTGCCGGGCTTCACGCCGCCGGCCCAGCCGCCCGCGCCCGATCCGGCCGCGCCGCCGGCCGCAGGCGCGCCGCAGGGTCGCAGTCGCGGACCGCAGATTCCCTCGATGACCGTGATCGTCCGCGGCAAGATCAACAAGAACAACGAGTGGACCGATCAGCAGTTCGTCTTCCGCGCCGCGCCGGCGCTCTACACGACCAGCGGTGCGCACTTCGGCGCGCGAATGGTCTTCGATCGTCAGGGCCACTTGTTCTACAGCCTCGGCGAACGCGGGGCGATAGAGAACGCGCAGGACCTGAAAACGCCGCTCGGCAAGATCCATCGCGTGAACGACGACGGCTCGGCGCCGAAAGACAATCCGTTCGTCTCGACGCCCGGTGCGGTGGCGACGATCTGGAGCTACGGCCACCGCAATCCACAAGGCCTGGCATGGGATCCGGTGAGTAGCAAGCTGTGGTCGTCCGAGCATGGGCCGGGTGGCGGCGACGAGATCAACATCATCGAGCGGGGCCACAACTACGGCTGGGCGGTGGTGACGAAGGGGACGCAGAAGGAGATTACGAAGACCTCCGAGCCGGGCATGGACGAGCCGATCGTGTCTTACACACCGTCGATCGGTCCGTCAGGCATCGCCTTCTACACGGGCAACCGCTATCCGGCCTGGCGAAACTCGAGTCTCTTCGTGAGCGGCCTCGTCGGTCAGAAGCTGATCCGCCTCGAGATCGCGGGTGACAAGGTCGTGAAGCAGGAAGTGATCTTCGATCAGATCGGCCGCGTCCGCGACATCGTCCAGGGGCCTGACGGATACTTCTACATCGCCGTGCAGAGCCCGACCGGCGCCGGGACCGGCCTGTCACTCTCGGCGGGCACGGCGGGCACGCTGATTCGATTGATGCCTGCGCAATAGCGCGGTTCGAACTCGTAGCGCGGCTCGGGTTGCGAGCCGCGAACGCCGACGCCTACGTCACCAGAAACGCCGCGAACCCGTCGTAGCCTTTCGCGCCGACGGTCTGGATCGCCGTCGCGATGACGCGCGGCTCATTCGCCAGCATCTCGTTGAAGCGTCGCACGGCAAGCACCGACGCGTCCTTTGACGCGGGATCGGCGACGGCGCCGTCGCGGATGACGTTGTCGGCGAGGATGAGCGCGCCCGGCCGCGCGAGCTTGATGGACCAGCCGAGGTAATCCGGATAGCCGACCTTGTCGGCGTCGATGAAGATCAAATCGAACGGGCCGGCGTTGCCGGCTGCGAGCCCGGGCAGCACGTCGAGCGCGGCGCCGACGCGCAGGTCAATCCGGTCAGCCATGCCGGCGCGCGCGAAGTTCGCGCGCGCGATCTCCGCGTGACGCGGATCCACTTCGATCGTCACCACCGATCCGCCTGGCGGCACCGCGCGGGCGAGCCAGATCGTGCTGTAGCCGGCGAGCGTGCCGAGCTCGAGCACGTGCCGCACCCCCATCGCTTTGGCAAGGATGAACAGCAGTTTGCCCTGGTTCGGGGAGACGCTGATCGTCGGCAGATCGGCCGCCGCGATCGATTGGAGCACGCCGTCCAGCGCGGGATCTGGCGGGACGAAGAGGCCGGCGAGATACGTGTCGACCGCGGTCCAACGATCCTGAGTCACAAGTCCCTCAGGCGCCGTCGACGACGCGCTGCTTCTGCTCGCCGAGCCGGTCGACGCCGAGCCGCACTTCGTTGCCCACCCGCAGGTAAACCGGCGGCTTCTGTCCGTGTCCGACGCCGGGCGGTGTGCCGGTGGTGACGACGTCGCCCGGTTGCAGGCTCATGTACCGGCTGAGATAACTGACCAGGTGCGCGACGCCGAAGATCATCGTCTTCGTCGAGCCCTGCTGCCGGCGCTTGCCGTCCACGTCCAGCCACAAGTCGAGATTCTGCGGATCGGGTATTTCGTCCGTGGTGACGAGCCACGGTCCAATCGGGCCGAAAGTGTCGGCGCTCTTGCCTTTGGTCCACTGGCCCGTGCCCTCGAGCTGGTACGCGCGCTCAGAGACGTCGTGAACGACACAGTAGCCGGCGACGTACGAGAGCGCGTCGGCTTCGGTGACGTACTTCGCGTTGCGGCCGATGACGATGCCGAGCTCGACTTCCCAGTCCACTTTCTCGGCGCCGCGCGGGACGACGATGTCGTCGTTCGGACCGCAAATGCAGGAGGTTGCTTTCATGAACAGCACGGGTTCCTTCGGCACCGGCATGTTCGACTCGGCCGCGTGGTCCGAGTAGTTGAGTCCAATCGCCATGAACTTGCCGACGCGCCCGACGCACGGCCCGAACCGCGGCGTCCCGGGAACGAGCGGGAGGCTGGCCGGGTCGATCGCGCGGATGCGCGCGAGGGACTCAGGGGCGAGCGCTTTGCCTGCGATGTCGTCGACGACACCGGAGAGATCGCGGATCTTTCCGTCGCGATCGACGATGCCGGGATGTTCTTCACCCGCTTTGCCAAACCGTACGAGCTTCATGATGAGACCTTTGTCCTGGCGGGTCGAAGTCCGACCCGCCCTACGAATACCCGCGGGTCGCACCCCGACCCGCCCTGCGAGAACCTGGCGGGTCGCAACCCGACCCGCCCTACGTACGTAGCGCGGCTCGGGCTTTGAGCCGCGTTAATCCATCAATGCGACTCCCGCGTCACCGTGCTGCCGCGGCACCCGACGAGAAAATCGAAATCCGCGCCGCGATCGGCTTGCTGCACGTGCTTCACGTAGAGGCCCGCGTACCCCGTCGTCGGCAGTTCCGGCGCGCGCCAGGCCGCCCGCCGTCGCGCGATCTCCCCGTCGTCGACCGCGAGCGTGAGCCGGCGCGCCTCGACGTCGAGCTCGATCGGGTCGCCGTTCTCGACGAGCGCGAGCGTCCCGCCGGCGACCGCCTCGGGGGAGACGTGCAGGATCGCGGTGCCGTAGGCAGTGCCGCTCATGCGCGCGTCCGAGATCCGGACCATGTCGGTGACGCCCTGTTTCAGCACCTTCGGCGGCAGCCCCATGTTGCCGACTTCGGCCATCCCCGGATAGCCCTTCGGCCCGCACCCCTTCAACACGAGCACCGAATCGCGATCGACCTCCAGGTCCGGATCGCCGATGCGCGCTCGGTAGTCCTCGATATTTTCGAACACGACGGCGCGGCCGCGATGGCGCATCAGATGCGGCGAGGCCGCCGACGGTTTGAGCACCGCGCCGCCGGGCGCGAGGTTGCCGCGCAGCACCGCGATGCCGCCATGCGCGACCATCGGCCGATCGAACGGCCGGATCACGTCCTCGTTCCAGTTCGGCGCCTCGCGGCAGTTCTCCCAGGCGGTCTGGCCGTTCACCGTGATCGCGCCGCCATGGAGCAGCCCGTGCTCGGCCAGCGACCGCATGACCGCCGGCACGCCGCCCGCGTAATAGAAATCCTCCATCAGGTATTTGCCGGATGGCATCAGGTTCGCGAGCGTCGGCACGTCCCGGCCGAGCGTGTCCCAGTCGTCGAGCGACAGCGGCACGCCGGTACGCCCGGCGATGGCCAGCAGATGGATGACGGCATTCGTTGAGCCGCCGACGGCGCCGTTCACGCGGATCGCATTTTCGAAGGCTTCGCGCGTGAGGATCCGTGAGATCCGCACATCTTCTTTGATGAGCTCGACGATCCGGCGTCCGGCCTGATGCGCAAGCGCGAACCGGCGCGAGTCCACGGCCGGAATCGCCGCGTTCTGCGGCAATCCGAGGCCGAGCGCTTCGACGACGCTGGCCATGGTCGAGGCGGTGCCCATCACCATGCAGACGCCGCTCGATCGCGACATGCACGATTCGGCCTCGAAGAACTCCTGCGTGGTCATCCGCCCGGCGCGCACTTCCTCGCTGAACCGCCAGACGTCGGTACCGGACCCGATCGGCTTGCCGCGATAGTTTCCGTTCAGCATCGCGCCGCCGGAGACGACGATCGCCGGCACGTCGCAACTGGCCGCGCCCATGATCAGCGAGGGCGTCGTCTTGTCGCAGCCGCAGAGCAGCACGACGCCGTCGATCGGGTTGCCGCGAATCGACTCCTCGACGTCCATGCTGACGAGATTCCGGAAGAGCATCGCCGTCGGCCGCAGGCTCGTCTCGCCCGTGGACATGACGGGAAACTCGAACGGCAGGCCGCCGGCTTCCCAGACGCCGCGCTTCACGTGCTCGGCCAGCTCACGGAACGTCCCGTTGCAAGGCGTCAGCTCGGACCACGTGTTGCAAATCCCGACGATCGGCCGGCCGTCGAAGACGTCGGGCGGAAATCCGCGTCCAACCCAACTGCGATGGATGAACCCGTCCTTGTCGAGCTTGCTGAACCACGCCGCCGAACGGAAACGCTGCTTCTCACTCACGGAACGTCCTCACGCATATCGGTGCAGAGTGCAGCCTGCACGGGTGCCGTCGGTGTCATCTCGCCGTCCAGCCTCCGTCGACGAAGAGCGCGCTGCCGGTGACGTACGACGCCGCCGGTGAGGCGAGGAAGACGGCCGCGCCCGCGAGCTCGTCGAGCTCGCCCCAGCGGCCCATCGGGATGCGGCTCACGAACTCCTTGTACTTGACCGGGTCGTCCAGCAGCGTGCGGTTCATCTCGGTCGCGAAGGCGCCCGGGCAGATGGCGTTCGCCGTGACGCCCGTGCCGGCCCATTCGAGCGCCAAAACGCGCGTCAGGTTGATGATGCCGGCCTTGGACGAGGCGTACGGCGCGCGGCCGGCCAGGGCGATGACCCCGAGCACCGACGCCATGTTGATCACCCGGCCCCAGCCGCGCGAGACCATCCGCGGTCCGATGGCGCGGGCGCAGAGAAACGGCCCCTTGAGGTTGGTGTCGACGACGGTGTCCCAGTCCGCTTCGGTCAGCTGGGTGATGGGCCCGCGGATGTTTACGCCGGCGTTGTTGATGAGGATGTCGATCGGCCCGAGGGCCGACTCCACGTCCCCGACCAGCCGATCGATATCGGCCTGGAGGGTCACGTCGGCGGCAAAGGCCCTGGCTCGCCGGCCCGTGGCCGACGCGATGCCCTTCGCGGCGGCCTCCGCCGTCTCGAGCGACCGGCCGGCAAGCGCGACGTCGGCGCCGGCCTCCGCCAGGGCGGTGGCCATTGTCTGGCCCAGGCCGCGGGCGCCCCCGGTGACCAGGGCGATTTTTCCGTCAAGTCGAAAGTTCTGCAGGATGGGCTGATGCATGGAAAGCTGCCCGGCATTCTATCCGCGCCGCCTGCCATCCCAGAAATCGCCACCATCAGGCCCTCCAAGAAAATCGATCGATAATTCGATCGATTGATCGAGAGATCGATCCATCATTCTTCCTATCTCTTATGAAGCGCCTATGGCCTGTGCTGCTCGTGGTGTCGGCGTTTTCGGCCGGGCTCCTGGCGTCCCAGACCCGCCCGGCGACCGCCCCGCTCGAGATTTACGTCATCGACACAGAGGGCGGCAAGGCGACGCTTTTCATCTCCCCGTCCGGCGAATCGCTGCTCATCGACAGCGGCAATCCCGGGGGGCGCGACACCGATCGCATCCTCACGCTCTTCGGGCAGATCGGGCTGAAACAGATCGACCACTTGCTCTCGACGCACTATCACATCGACCACATCGGCGGACTGGCCGAGCTTTCCCGCCGCATCCCGATTCGCCACTACCTGGACCACGGGCCGACGGTCGAAGAGAAAGAGCAACTGCCGGGATTCCAGGCCGCGTATGCCGAGATCTACGCCCAGGCGAAGCACACCGTCGTCCACCCGGGCGATCGCGTGCCCATTGCCGGCCTGGACTGGCGCATCGTGTCGGCCGGCGGCAAGGTACTGAAAGCGCCGCTCACGGGAGGCGGGCGGCCGAACGTGCCCTGCGCCCTTTCGAAGCCGAAGGAAAACACGCGCGATCCTGAAAACGGCCAGTCGGTCGGCAGCGTGATCACGTACGGCCAGTTCCGCGCGATCGATCTCGGCGATCTGCTCTGGGACAACGAGCTCGACTTGATGTGTCCCGCCAATCCGATCGGCACGGTGGATCTCTACCTGGTGTCACATCACGGCCAGGATTCGTCGGGGTCGGAAGCGCTCGTGCACGGCGTCCGCCCGCGTGTGGCCGTGATGCAGAACGGCCCGCGCAAAGGCGGCGCCGTTGCGGCGATGCAGATCATCCGATCATCGCCCGGCCTCGAGGACATCTGGCAGCTGCACTGGTCGTATTCGGCCGGCGTCGATCAGAACAGCGCCGGGGTGTTCGTCGCGAACGTGGACGACCCGGCGGTGTTCGCCGCGACGCTGACCGGGCCGCCGCGCGGCGCCCCCGCGCCGGGGCACATCCCCGCTCACGCCATCAAGATCTTCGCGGAGAGCACCGGCACGTTCACGGTCACGAACATGCGCAACGGTTTCAGTAAGACCTATGTGAAAAAGGCGCAGTAGATCAGAAAGCCCTTCACGGTGAAGGTTTTGTCGAGTTCTACTTCATCGGCGAGAAATCGACCGGGTTCAGGAACACCGACGTGACCCCCGTCGTGAGCGGCCCGTTCGCTTCGGACGCGGTGCGCGCCTTCACCCACTCCGGATCGGTACGGAACGCAGCCCACGCCTTCTGCGCGGCCTCGCGGCTCGGATACGCCAGGATGTACATCAAGGTGTTCTCGGAGAGCGGGTTGTCGACTGGCTGCCAGTACCCGACGTTGGTCATGCCGAGCCGGCTGAAGATCTGGACCGTGTGATCGCGGAACCGCGATTTGAGCGCCTCGAGCTTGCCCGGCACCGCCGTGTACGTCCGCAGCTCGAACACCCGGTTGGCCGTCTGGGCCTGCACCCCCGGTGCCGCCGTCGCACCGCGCAGTGCGTAGCCCGCGACGAACGCTCCGGCGACCAGCACCATCGTCGACCATTTCCCTGTTCTCATCGCGTTCCTCCAGTTGGGCGTCATTCTTGATCGGCCGCTCGCGGCGGGCAACGGCCCGTTCGATCGCGGTGACGCCGGCCGCGCGTGCGGTTCGTCATTGACATGCAGGTCGGCGGGGTTTACGGTGACGCCGAGCGGGGCTCACTATGCAGATCATCAGACTCAACCGCGGCGCGGTTGCCCTCGGCCTGTTCATTGTGGCGCTGGCGGGCGTCGTGGTCAGTTCACAGCGCGCGGCATCGGCCGCGGCGATGGCGACGGCGGCGGCACGTTTTCTGGACGGGCTCTCTCCGGAATTGCGCCAGAAAGCGACGTTCGCGTACGAGGCCGACGAGCGGATGCGTTGGAACTTCATCCCGACGAACCAGTTTCCGCGCAACGGCGTGCCGATCAAGGAGATGACGGAGCCGCAGCGGGAACTCGCGCGCAACCTGCTTCGCGCCGCGCTCAGTCAGAAGGGCATGCTGACGGCGACCTCGATCATGGAGCTCGAAATCGTGCTCAAGGGCATCGAGAGCGCGCGCGGCGGACGCGGTGGCATGAACCGCGATCCCGAGCTGTATTTCTTTTCGGTCTTCGGCACTCCTGCGCCAAAGGGGATCTGGGGCTGGCGCGTCGAGGGGCACCACGTGTCGCTGCACTTCAGCATCGCCAACAACACCGCGGTGGCGAGCTCGCCGGCCTTTTTCGGCGCCAACCCGCACGAGATCCGGGAAGGTCCGCAGACCGGCCATCGGATTCTTGCGGCGGAGGAAGATACCGGCCGCACGCTCGTCATGGCGCTCGACGAGAAGCAGCGCGCGGGCGCCATCTTCAACCCCGTCGCGCCGGGCGACATCGTGACGATGACGACGCTGAAGGTCGATCCGCTCACGCCGCCTGGACTGGCGGCGAGCGCAATGACCGTCAAGCAGCGCGAGTTGCTGATGCAGATCATCGACGTCTACGCCTCGAAGATGGCCGAGGACACCGCGGCCGTGCGACTGGCGAAGATCAAGCAGGCCGGCCTCGAGAAAATCTCGTTTGCGTGGGCGGGTGAAGTCGAGAAAGGGAAGAAGCACTACTACCGCGTCCAGGGGCCGACGTTCCTCATCGAGTACGACAACACCCAGAACGACGGCAACCACGTCCACTCGGTCTGGCGTGACTTCAACGGCGATTTCGGCCGCGATCTGCTGCGTGAGCACTTGAGGGCGTACCCGCACTAGGGGGGCCCCAGGGCCCATGGCCCATGGCCCCAGGGCCCAGGACTCCCGCGCGTCGGCAGGCCAACGCTTGGGCTTTGGCCGTTGGCCCTGCGCCCTCGCCCTGGCTTCCGCGGCTCGAAACCCGAGCCGCGCTACGGTAAGCTCACCTATTGATGCTGCGTAAGGCGTTCCGGATGTCCGTGTACCCCGGCTGCGAGGCCGAGTACGCGCATCGCCATCAACCCATCTGGCCCGAGCTCGAGGCCGTGCTCGTCGCGCACGGTGTCCGCGACTATTCAATTTTTCTCGATCCCGGGAGCGGCGATCTCTTTGCGTACGCCGAGATCGAGAGCGAAGAGCGATGGCGGGCGATTGCCGCGACGGCGGTGTGCCAGCGGTGGTGGCAAAGCATGCGCGAGCTGATGCCGTCGAACCCCGACCACAGCCCGATCGCGCGCGATCTGGACGAAGTCTTTCATCTGTCTTCCCGAGGGTAATCCCGACATGACCGTGTTCAAACCAGGCTCTGCTGTGTTCGCGCTCGTGGTCGCCGGAGCTGCCGCGCTCGTCGCGAGCGATCAGGGGACTCGTCCCTGGCCGCCCCCGCTCCAGACCGTGTCGGCTGACTCGCCGGTGCTGTCACCCGCCGACTCGATGGCAAAGATCGCGATGCCGCCCGGCTACCGACTCGAGCTCGTCGTGAGCGAGCCGATGATTCAGGACCCCGTCGTCATCGACTTCGACCCGGACGGCCGGATGTGGGCGATCGAGATGGTCGGCTACATGCAGGACATGCCGGCGACGACAGAACACGAGCCGTCCGGCCGGATCGTCGTGCTCGAAGACACAAACGACGACGGGAAGATGGACAAGCGCACGGTGTTCCTTGACCGTCTCGTCCTGCCGCGCTCGCTCAAGGTGCTGGACCACGGCGTGCTCATCGCCGAGCCGCCAAACCTGTGGCTGGCGCGCGACACGAACGGCGATCTGAAGGCCGACACGAAAGATCTGGTGACGAACACCTACGGGCGGCTCGACGCCAACGTCGAGCACAACGCGAACGGCTTGTTCTGGGCGCTCGACAACTGGATGTACACGTCGGAACACGACGGCTTCCTGCGCTTGAAGGACGGCAAGTTCGAGCTGAAGAAGACGATTGCGCGCGGGCAGTGGGGTGTGACGCAGGACGATGCCGGCCGGATCTACCGGAACACGAATTCGGCCGCGCTGTCGGTGGACTACCTGCCGGCGCCGGCGCTCCTGCGCAATCCGAACCTCGTGCGCACGCGCGGCAGCTACGAGTCGGTCGCCGACGAAGTGGCCAACTCGGTGTACCCGATGCGGCCGACTCGCGGCGTCAATCGCGGCTATCAGGACGGCATCCTGCGGCCGGACGGGACCCTCGCCGCGTTCACCGCGGCGGCGGCACCGACGATCTACCGCGGCGATCGCCTGCCGTCCGAGCTGTACGGCAACGTCTTCATCGCCGAGCCGTCGGCCAATCTCGTGAGCCGGCTCGCCCTGAACGACACCGGCAGCGGCATCAAGGCGACACGGGCGTACGAGAAGGGCGAGTTCATCGCGTCTACCGACGAGCGCTTCCGGCCGGTGAATCTCTTCTCCGCGCCGGACGGCACGCTGTACGTCGTCGATATCTACCGCGGCATCATCCAGCATCGCGGCTACATCACCGAGTACCTGCGCGATCACATCGTCGCCAACAAGCTGGAACTGCCGACCGGGCTCGGCCGCGTGTACCGCGTGGTGCACACCTCGACGAAGCGTGACGCGCGGCCGGCGATGTCGAAGGCGACGCCGGCGCAGCTCGTTCAACGGTTGTCGCATCCGAACGGCTGGTGGCGCGACACGGCGCAGCGGCTGCTCGTCGAGCGCGGCGCGCCGGGCGTGCAGGCGTCGCTGAAACAGTTGGCGGAGAGCGGCAAGGACGTGCGCGCGCGGCTGCACGCGCTCTGGATACTCGACGGCGTCGATCGTCTCGAGCCTTCCACCGTGACGCTGGCGCTGAACGATCCGTCGCGAGACATCCGTCTGTCCGCGGTGCGCCTGGCCGAGCGCTGGCTGTCCGCGCCGTCGCATCCGATCCAGGCGGCGGTGGAGGCGCGCATCGACGATGCCGACTGGGCAGTCCGACGTCAGCTCGCGGCGTCGCTCGGTGAGCTGCCGGCGGGAAAACGTGAGCCTGCGATCGCCGCGCTCATCCGGAAGCACGGTGACGATCCGATCGTGCTGGACGCGGCGCTGAGCGGTCTGACCGGCATGGAGCCGGCTGTGCTCAAGACGCTGCTGCAGGCGCCGGCAGAAACGCCGCAGGTCGCGGCGGGCATCACCATGCTGACGGCGACGATCGTGCGCGGCGCGCAGGACCCGCCGGTGCAGGACGTCTTCGATCTCGTGGCGCGCGACGCGACGCCGATGTGGCAGCGATCGGCGCTGCTGCGGGGCGCCGAGGGCGCGCTGCTCGGACCGGCGTTTCTGACCGGAGGCGGTGGTCGAGGACGCGGGGCGGGGGCGGGTCGCGCCGGTGGCGATCCGAATGCGCCCGGCCAGCGCGGCGAGCCACGCGGCGCGTCGGCGTTCCCGGCGCGCGGGCGCGCGGCGGGCGCAGGCGGCGCGCAGGCCGCGCCGCCGGCCGAGACACCGGCCCCTGCCCCGGCCGGTGGCGGCCGTGGTGGCGGCGGCGGGCCGGCGCTGAAACTGTCGCGCGAGCCAGCGCTGGTCGGCTTTGCCGCGCGAGACAGGGGCGAGCTCGGCACGCGCGCGACCGCGCTCCTCGCGCGCGTCGAGTGGCCGGGCAAACCGGGCGCCGCACCGGCGGCGACGCCGCTCACGGCGGCCGAACAGCAGCGCTTTGCCGCCGGCCGCGAGGTCTATCAGTCGCTCTGCATCGCGTGTCACCAGGCGGACGGCCGCGGACTCGAGAAGATCGCGCCGTCGCTCATCGGATCGCAGCTGGCGCTGGCGCCGCCGACCATCACCGCGCGGATTCTGGTCAACGGCAAGGAAGGCCCGACCGGCCTCATGCCGCCGCTCGGCGGCGTGCTGAACGACGACCAGATGGCCGCGGTGCTGACGTACATCCATCGCGAGTGGGGCCACACGGCGGCCCCGGTGACATCCGCGGAAGTCGCGGCGGTGCGCAAGGCGACCGAGACGAGGACGCGTCCCTGGACCAACGACGAGCTGCTCAAACTGCTCGGCGGCGGGTCGCGCTGAGCCGGCGGACACTGGATATGAGTCTCCGCATCGGCTTCATCGGCACCGGCGCGATCGCGAATCTGCACGCGCGCGCCCACCGCAGCATCGGCAACGTCATCGTCGCCTGCACCAGCCTGGTCGAAGAGGAAGGCCGCAGGTTCGCGGCCGAATTCGGCGGGGCGTTTTACCCGGGCTACGAAGACGTCTGCCGGCATCGGGACGTCGACGTCATCGATGTCTGCACGTTCCCGGATTTCCGCCTGCAGCCGCTTCAGCTTGCGTCCGAACATGGCAAGCACGTCCAGGTCGAGAAGCCGATCGCGATCGACACGAAAACAGCGCGCGCGATGATCGACACGGCGCGGCGGGCGGGTGTCGTGCTGGGCGTTGTCAGCCAGCACCGGTTCGACGACGCCAGCCAGTTTCTGGCGGCCGCGATTCCGGCCGGCCGCCTCGGCAAGCTGATCCAGTGCGATGCGTATGTGAAGTGGCACCGATCGGACGCGTACTATTCGCGGCCGATCAAGGGCAGCTGGGCGACTGAAGGCGGCGGGGCGCTGATCAACCAGGCGATTCATCAGGTGGATCTGCTGCGCTGGCTCGTCGGGCCGGTCCGCGACGTCGCCGCGATGTGGCAGATTGGCGCCACTCACAAGATCGAGTCGGAGGACGTCGTGTCCGCGCTGCTGCGCTACGAAAACGGCGCGACCGGCGTCATTCAGGCCTCGACATCGATCGTGCCGGGTTATCCCGAACGCCTCGAACTGCACGGATCGAAAGGGACGGCGATCATCTCGGGCGACCGCCTGGTCGCGTGGGACGTGCCGAACGATGCGGGTGATCCGGCACCGGTCGCGACGAACGTGGCGTCCGGTGCATCCGATCCGATGGCGATCTCGCTGACGCCATTCGAGCGGCAATTCCGCGACTACGCCGATGCGATTCGCCACAAGCGCGAGCCGCGCATCTCCGGTGAGTCCGGGTACGAGGCGCTCGAGATCGTCGAGCGCATCTACAACGCCTGCCGCGGCTAGTCCTGCCACGGCTAGTCAGGGCCCGGCCTGTTTTGCACAGGTTGGGGGACGGGCCTGTTTTCCACAGTTTCGGCTCCGACGGGGACAGGCCTCGGAAAATGCTCTATCGTTGAGGACCCGAGGCCTGTCCCCGAAATGGCCGAAACTGTGGAAAACAGGCCCGTCCCCCACTATGAAAATCGCCATCGTCACTGGAGCTGGATCTGGAATTGGCCGCGCGGCCGCGCTCGCGTTGCTCGAGAAGGGCTACGCGGTCGTGCTGAGCGGAAGGCGCGCCGACGTCCTCGCGGAAACCGCCGCCCTGTCGGGCCCCGCCCGTGAGCGAACCCTCGTCGTCCCCGCCAATGTCGGCGATCCCGCCGACGTCCAGGCGCTCTTCGCGCGCACCAAGGACCGTTTCGGCCGCCTGGACGTGCTCTTCAATAACGCCGGGATCGCCGCGCAAGGCGTTCCGCTCGAAGAGATCCCCATCGAGGCCTGGCGCGCCGTCGTGGACACCAATCTGTCCGGCCCGTTCTATTGCACGCAGGAAGCCTTCAAACTGATGAAGTCGCAGACGCCGCAGGGCGGCCGCATCATCAACAACGGGTCGATTTCCGCGTACACGCCGCGTCCCAACTCGGCGCCCTACACCGCCACGAAACACGCCATCAGCGGCTTGACGAAGTCTACGGCGCTCGACGGTCGCAAGTACGACATCGCCTGCGGTCAAATCGACATCGGCAACGCCGCGACCGCGCTGACCGAGCGCATGGCGAAAGGCGTGCTGCAGGCGAACGGCGAAATTGCGGCCGAGCCTCGGCTCGATCTGAAAGCGGTGGCCGACGCGATCGTCTACATGGCCGAGCTGCCGCTCGACGCCAACGTGTTGTTCATGACCGTCATGGCCACGAAGATGCCGTACGTCGGCCGGGGATAACTACAGGACCTCAACACGGAGGGCACGGAACATTCCGGAGGACACGGACTCAAGAGGGCAAACCCTTCTGACCCGTGTTCTCCGTGTGGTCCGCGCCCTCCGTGTTGTGGATCGTCGAACCTCTCCTACACGATGAGAAACGCCGCGACCGTGGCCACGAGCAGCAAGGCACTGGTCCACGCGGCCGATTGCCAGGCGCCCGCCAGGTGCACCGTCGGCACCTGCGGATTGGCCGGGAGGTTGTAATCGGCGGCGTCGCCGCGCACGAGAAAGATCGCGTGCGTGCCGCCGACGCTCGTCTGACGCGGGTCGTAGACGACCGCATCCGTGATTCCCCGCGCCTGCAGGTCGATCAGCCGCTGCCCGGCGCGCTGCCGCAGTTCGTCGAGGTCGCCGAACTGAATCGACTGCGTCGGGCACACCTTCGCGCACGCCGGCTCGAGTCCTGCCTTCTGCCGGTCGTAGCAGAACGTGCACTTGAACGCCCGCCCGTCGTCCGGGCGGCGATCGACGACGCCGAACGGGCAGGCGACGACACAGTAGCCGCAGCCGTTGCAGATGTCGGGTTGAATGAAGACGCCGCCGAATTCGGTGCGGACGATCGATCCCGTGGGACACGCTTCGAGACAGCCGGCGTGCTCGCAGTGCTTGCAGACGTCCGAGGAAAAATCCCAGGCCGGCCGGCCGTCGCGCAGGTGCTCGACGAACTTCACGTGCCGCCACGTGGAGTGGCCGAGGCCGCCGGTGTTGTCGTACGACATTCCGGTCCACGTGAAGCCGTCGTGCGGGACGTCGTTCCATTCCTTGCACGCGACCTCGCAGGCCTTGCAGCCGATGCAGACAGTCGAATCAGTGAAAAACCCGGTCGTGGACACGGCAGCCTCAGACCTCAACTGATATTTTTCGTAGCAACGACCTCCGAGGTCGTCTCAATTCGGCAGAGGAGCGCTTTCGATTCCATGATTCTGACATTCGGCTCCTCCGACATGGCGATCAAATCGTTGGCGACATCGCCGGTCACGAGGCCCTTCTGGCCGAAATGCCAGGGCAGCGCGATTTGATGGACGATGCGCCCGTCGACCACGAGCGGCGTGAGCCGCGCGGTCACGAGGGCACGGGCCTCGATCCGGCCGCGTGCCGTCACGATCCGCACGCGGGCGCCGTGGCGGATCCCCGCCTCGCGCGCGAGCTCAGGCGAAATCTCGCAGAAGAGCGCCGGCTGAAGCTCCGCGAGGTGAGACAACGTGCGCGACATGCCGCCCGCGGTGTGGTGTTCCGTCAGCCGATACGTCGTGAGGACGTGCGGATAATCCGGATCCTGCGGCCGCGCCCACGGATTGTCCGGACGTTCGAGCCGGAGAGCGGCCGGGTTCGTCTCCTGTCGATACAACGCGTTGGTCACGGGCGACTCGATCGGTTCGTAGTGCGTGGGAAGCGGACCGTCCTTGAGCCCGGTCGGCACCCACAGCCAGCCGAGCCCGTCGGCGTGCATGATGAACGGCTCGTCGCCGGCAATCGCGGCGTCGCTCTCGGCCAACGGGGCGGGCCGGTACGATGGCGCCTTCGTTTTTGGAAAGTCCGGCGTATCGTGACCGGTCCACTCGCCGGCACGCTCGTCCCACCAGACAAGTTTCTTGGCCTCGCTCCACGGCTGGCCGTCGGGCCGCGCAGACGCGCGGTTATACAGGATGCGGCGATCGGCCGGCCAGGCGTACCCCCAGCCGTGGCCATACGGGCCGTGTGGTGACCGCGCGCGGGCGCGATTATCGCCCGGATATGGAAACACGCCGGAGTAGATCCAACAGCCGCACGCCGTCGAGCCGTCCACCGCGAGATCGGTGAAGCTCTGCACGTGATCGTCGGCAGGTTCGGCGGCTCCCAGCCCGAGCCGCCCTGCGGTCGTCGAGGGTGCAGCGTGCGTCGCTTCGTGGCGCGGCTCGGGCTTCGAGCCGCGATCGCGCCCTCCGGCCGTCGCGCCGCGGTCGCACCAATACCCATTGATCTCGCGCAATACGCTCTCGTTGTCCGGCTCCTCGTGCGGCCCGGCGGTCGGATACTCCCACGTCAACGCGCGCAGCCCGTCGTTCCAGGCGCGCGTGTCGGACGCGGCCTTTGCCTTGAGCCGCTTGCCGAGCTGGTAGACGAACCAGACGTCGGACCGGCAGTCGCCAGGCGGCTCGACGGCCTTGTCCCGGCATTGCAGCAGCCGTTGCGTATTCGTGTACGTGCCATCCGTTTCGGCGTGTCCTGCGGCCGGGAAGAAAAACACCTCGGTGCCGATTCGATCCGGCGACAGCTCGCCGCGCAGCACTTCCGGCGAGTCCTTCCAGAACGTCGCGGTCTCGACCTCGACCATGTCGCGGACGACGAGCCATTGCAGCTTTCCGAGCGCACGGCGCTCCAACGCCGCATTCGGCGCGCCGACTGCCGGGTTCTGTCCCATCACGAACAGTCCGTCCATGTGACCGTCCGCGATGTCGAGCCAGTATCCCTGGTGCGAGTGATCGCCCGAAATGCGCGGCAGCCACCCGAAGCCGAAGTCGTTCGCGCGGGTCGCCGCGTCGCCGTACCACGCCTTGAGCAGGCTCACGATGTACTTGTCGAAGTGCGCCCACCAGCCGGTTCGCGTCCGGCCGCGGACGATGTACCGGCTGAGCGTGCTGCTGTCGGCGCCAAAGGCCGGCATCGGCAGGTAACCCGGCAGCAGGTCGTAGAGCGTCGGAATGTCGGTGGACCCTTGAATCGACGCGTGACCACGGAGCGCCAGAATGCCTCCGCCGGGACGGCCGATGTTGCCGAGCAGAAGCTGAAGAATCGCCGCCGCCCGGATGATCTGCACGCCGACCGAATGCTGAGTCAGCCCGACGGCATAGCAGATCGTCGCCGTCCGATCGGGACCCGAGCAGCTCGTGTAACGGTCGGCAATCTCGAGAAAGCGATCGCGCGGGATGCCGCACACGCGCTCGACCATCTCCGGCGTGTATCGCGCGAAGTGTCGAACGAGGTGCTGGTAGACGGTCCGGGGGTGGGTCAGCGATGGATCACGCCGCGGCCGTCCCTGGGCGTCGAGCTCGTATTGCCAGGTCGTCGCGTCGTACGACCGTGTCTCCGGCCGCCAGCCCGAGAAAAGTCCCTCGAGATCCTCAGGGCCCTGGAACCCCTCGTCGATCAGGATCGACGCGTTGGTGTACGACACCACGTACTCGCGAAAGATCCGATCGTGAGTCAGAACGTAGTGGATGAGACCGCCGAAGAACGCGATGTCCGAGCCCGCGCGCAGGGGGACCCAGACATCGGCGTGCGCGGACGTGCGGCCGAAGCGCGGATCGACGTGAATGACGAGCGCGCGACCTTCTTCGCGCGCTTTCACGACCCAGCGAAACGCCACGGGATGCGCTTCCGCCATCGACGATCCGATGATCAGGATCGCGTCCGCATTGACGAGATCCTGCTGCGCCGTCGTCGCGCCGCCGCGCCCGAGCGAGGTGCCCAGACCGGGCACCGTGGAGCTATGTCATATCCGGGCCTGATTGCTGAGGGCCACCATGCCGAGGCCGCCAGTAAACAGCTTCTTGATGAAGTAGTTCTCCTCGATATCGAGCGTCGCGCCGCCCAAATGCGCGATGTTCCGGCACTGCATCAGGGGCAGGCCGTTACGCTCCGCTTCAAAGCCGCGTTCCCGGGCCGACCAGACGCGCTCGGCCACCATGTCGAGCGCGACTTCCTGATCGAGCGTCTGCCACTCACTCGCAAACGGCGCCCTGTATTTGACCGTCGTCTCACGCGCCGCGTGCGTCAGGAGCTCGTAACTGGCGGCGCCCTTCGGACACAAGTGGCCCGCGGAAATCGGCGACGCCGGATCGCCTTCAATTGAGACCAGCTTGCCGTCGCGATGAAACACGAGCTGTCCGCAACCAACCGCGCAGTACGGACACACGGATCGCGCCACGGACGCGCCGGCTGTCTTCGGCGCCAGCGTCCGCGTCCGCTCGCTCATCGCCTCGGCGCCGGTCCCATCGGTGCGGTCGAGCAGTTGGCGCATCACCGGCCAGCGGCGGAGGAAGGAGGACGGCATGCACGGATTGTAATCGGGTCGGTGCACAGTGCACCGTGCACAGTGCAAAGTGCCTGGGTGCAACGTGCTGGGTGCTTCAAGTGCCCAGTGCCCAGTGCCCAGTGCC
>Ga0111539_10000883_pt1 | contig 39137 bp, 26 predicted proteins | sample RhiMethybrSRZTD1_FD_79667 | JGI IMG/M metagenome (GOLD analysis project Ga0111539, IMG submission 79667) | Populus rhizosphere microbial communities from Tennessee, USA - Rhizosphere MetaG P. TD hybrid SRZTD1 (version 2) (version 2) | ecosystem: Host-associated > Plants > Roots > Rhizosphere >...
CGTCTTCGGCAGGTTGATCTGGACGCTGGTCCCGGTGGCCTTCACATACCCGATGTCGACGAGGCCGGCGAGCGCGGTGGACCACAGCCGGGCGAGCGGGCCGCCGCCGGTGTCGAGTGCGAGGTGGTCGGTGCCGTCGAACCAGCGCGGCGACATCACCCAGCTGTACTTGTCGTCGAAGTCGCGCTTCTGCGGCCGCGGGTTGGTGTGCTGGTTCCACGGGTGCCGGCGGTCGACGGGGTTGCCCAGCGGGTCGCGCTTGACGAACATCTCCTGCCCGTCCCAGTCCTCGTAGTACGAGGAGCCGAGCAGGATCCGGATGCCGAGGTTGATGTTCACCAGGTCGGTGGTGATGAGCTTGCCGTCGACGACGATGCCCGGGGTCACGAACATCTTGCGACCCCAGTCGGTCATGTCCTTGTACTCGAAGTTGCAGAACTCCGGGTCCTGGAACGATCCCCAGCAGCCGAGCATGGTGCGGCGAAGGCCCACCTGCTCGTAGCCGGGCAGCGCCTCGTAGAAGAAGTCGAACAGGTCGTCGTGCATCGGGACGACCTTCTTCATGAACTCGACGTAGCGCATCAGGCGGGTCAGGTAGTCGGTCATCAACTGGATCGTGGCCACCGTGCCGACGCCGCCCGGATACAGCGTCGACGGATGGACGTGGCGGCCCTCCATCAGGCAGAACATCTCCCGCGTGTACCGGCTGACCTGTAACGCCTCCCGGTAGAACTCACCGGTGAACGGGTTGAGCGCGCGCATGATGTCGCCGATGGTGCGGTACCCGTGCGCGCCCGCCTGCGGTGCCTCGGTGGTGTTCGCCCGCTGGAGCACGCCGGGGTTGGTCTCGGCGACCATCTTCTCGCAGTAGTCGACCCCGACCAGGTTCTCCTGGAAGATGTTGTGGTCGAACATGTACTCGGCCGCCTCGCCGAGATTGACGATCCATTCGGCCAGGTGCGGCGGCTTGACCCCGTAGGCCATGTTCTGCGCGTAGCAGGAGCAGGTGGCGTGGTTGTCGCCGCAGATGCCGCAGATCCGGCTGGTGATGAAGTGCGCGTCGCGCGGATCCTTGCCCTTCATGAAGATCGAGTAGCCGCGGAAGATCGACGACGTGCTGCGGCACTCGACCACCTGCCGCTGCTTGAAGTCGATCTTCGTGTAGATGCCGAGGCTGCCCACGATGCGCGTGATCGGGTCCCACGCCATCTCGACAAGGCCGTCTTCGCCCAGGGACTTGTGGGTGGGTTCGGATCGCGTCGACGTCATGGTCGCCTCTCAAGCGTTGCCGGGCAGGGGCTTGCGTCAATGGGCGGCGCGGGGCCGAGGGGGTCACCAGGTGCGCGTCGCTCCGGTGGTGAGCTCCTTGCCGTTGTGGCGCCACTTGGGTTCCTTGTCCACCGTGCGCCCGGTGATCCGCCGCAGGTTGCGGATCGCCGCCCCGTACAGGCCGACGGCCGTGGTCGAGAAGTGCCCGCCGGGCGGCTCGTCCATGAACGGCATGAACTTGTCGGGGAAGCCGGGCATGGTGCACCCGATGCAGATCCCGCCGACGTTCGGGCAGCCGCCGACGCCGTTGATCCAGCCGCGCTTGGGCACGTTGCACTTGACGACCGGACCCCAGCACCCGAGCTTGACGATGCACTTCGGCGAGCCGTACTCCGTGGCGAAGTCGGCCTGCTCGTAGTACCCGGCGCGGTCGCATCCCTCGTGCACGGTCGCGCCGAAGAGCCAGGTGGGGCGCAGTGCCTCGTCGAGCGGAATCATCGGCGCCTGGCCGGTGGCCATGTACAGCAGGTACGTCAGCGTCTCGGAGAGGTTGTCGGGCTGGATCGGACAGCCGGGCACGCACACGATCGGGATGCCGGCCTTCGACTTCCAGTTCCAGCCGAGATAGTCGGGTACGCCCATCGCGCCGGTGGGGTTGCCGGCCATCGCGTGGATTCCGCCGTAGGTGGCGCAGGTGCCGACAGCCACGATGGCCGTCGCCTTGGGCGCGAGCCGGTCGAGCCATTCGCTCGTGGTCATCGGCTGGCCGGTCTCCGGATTGTTGCCGAAGCCGCACCAGTAGCCGTCGTCCTTGATGTTCTCGTTCGGGATCGAGCCCTCGACGACGAGTACGAACGGTTCGAGTTCGCCGCGATCGGCCTTGAAGAACCATTCGAGGAAGTCGTCCGCCCCGCCGTTCGGGCCGCACTCGAAGTCGATCAGCGGCCAGTGCACCGCGATCTTCGGCAGGCCGGGCAGGGCGCCGAGCGCGATCTCCTCGATGCTCGGCTGGGTGGCCGCCGTCAGCGCGACGGAATCGCCGTCACAGCTGAGGCCGGCGTTGATCCACAAAACGTGAATCAACGTCTGTTCTGCTGCGGTTGCTTCGGCAGAAGGCATCGTCCCCACTTCCCAGGACCACCAGGAGGGGAGTCCCTACGTCGGGTGCCGGACCGATCACTGTGACGCACATCTCGGTATACGCCTCACGTCTGGGGGTGTCAATCGGCACCACCCGGGTCGGCGACCGCTATCGACGCAACCATTCGTGCCACGCGGCGAAGCCCTCACCCGTCTTCGCGGACAACGCTAGGATCTCGACCCCGCGCCGGACGCTGCGGGCGCGCTCGGCGCATTTTTCGAGATCGAAATCGACGTACGGCAACAGGTCGATCTTGTTGACCAGCACGACGTCGGCGGCGGCGAACATGTGCGGATATTTCAGTGGTTTGTCGTCGCCTTCCGTGACTGAAATGATCACCGCTCTGGCCCCCTCGCCGAGATCGAAAAGCGCCGGGCAGACGAGGTTGCCGACGTTCTCGATGAACAACAGCGACGTCGGCTGTGGATCGAGGGCGCGCAGTCCGCGGGCGAGCATCTCGGCGTCGAGATGACATCCACCACCCGTGTTGATCTGCACGACCGGACGTCCGGTGGCACGGATCCGTTCGGCGTCCAGCAGCGTCTCCTGGTCGCCCTCGATCACGGACACGGACCGGGCGCCGTCCAGATCGCGGATCGTCCGCTCCAGCAGCGTGGTCTTTCCGGAGCCCGGTGAGCTCATGAGATTCACCGCGGTGATCCTCCGGGAGGCGAGCCACGCCCGGTTGTCGGCGGCAAGGTGATCATTCTTGGCGAGCACCGCCTGCTCGACGGAGACGACGCGCGAATGAGAGTGATGCTCGTGTTCGTGCCCCGCGTGTTCGGAAAGGACCGTCAGCCGGGCGCCGGCCTCGTCGCCGCATCCGCAGTCAGCACACACTCTCAGGCCACCTCCAGCGACGTGATCCGCAGCTCCCGCCCGGCCCGCACCTCCACGTCGGCGCTGCCGCACTCGCACAGCAGCACCAGGTCGGTCAGCGTGAAGTCGCTGCCGCAGCCGGCACAGTGCGCCAGGCCGGCGGGCTCCTCGATGTCCAACCGGGCGCCCTCCAGCAGGGTTCCCTCGGTGATCAGGTCGAAGCAGAAGCGCACGGCGCCGGGCACCACACCCGACAGGCGGCCCACTGTCAGGTGGACCGCGAGCACCCGGGAGCCGTCGGCATGATCGGTCGCCATGTCGACGATGCGCTGGGTGATCGACAACTCGTGCACAGAGTCATCACGCTAGAGCCGGGGCCGACCCGACGCAACGCGCCCGGCGATGATGATCCGATGCGGCGACGGGCGATGATGATCCGGTCGGTGGCGGTCGTCCTGGTTCTGGCCCTGGTGGTGGTCGCGGTGGTGTGGTCGGTGCAGCGTCGGTTCATCTATTTCCCGACGCGCGATGCGCCGGCCGACGTCGCGGGCGCGCGCGACGTCGTCGTCACGACCGCCGACGGCCTGCGGCTGTCCGCGTGGCTCGTGCCACCGACGGAGCCGGCGCCCGGCGAACCCGTCGGCGTCCTGGTGACCCACGGCAACGCGGGTGACCGTGGCGACCGGATGCCGCTGGCCGCCGCGCTCGCGGCGAAGGGGTTGACCGTACTGCTGCTCGACTACCGCGGGTACGGCGGCAACCCGGGCAGCCCGACCGAGGAGGGTCTCGCGACGGACGCCCGCGCGGGCTGGGAGTACCTGACGGCGCACGGCTTCGCGGCGGACCGGATCGTCCTTTGTGGAGAGAGCCTCGGCGCGGCCGTGGCGACCCGGCTCGCCGCCGACCTGTCCGGCACACCGCCGCGCGGGCTCGTGCTGCGTTCGCCGTTCGCGTCGCTCGCCGCCGTCGGCCGCGAGCACTACCCGTTCCTGCCGGTCCGGGCGCTGCTGCGGGACCGGTACGAGGTGGCCGAGCAGGTCCGGCGCGTCCACGCCCCGACAATCGTCGTCTACGGAACGGCCGACACCATCGTGCCGCCGGGGCAGAGCCGGGCCGTGGCCGAGGCCGCCGCGAGCCTGGTCGACGTGGTCGCCGTCGAGGGCGCCGACCACAACGACGCCGCGCTCGCGTTCGGCCCGGCGCTGATCGGCGCGGTCGAACGCCTCGTGCGGGCCTGACTCACCAGGCCACCGGCAACCGGGCGACGCCGTGCACGATGCCGGGCGGCCGAAACTCCACCGCGGCACCGGGATCGGCGAGCCGCAGCGCGGGGAACCGGCGCAGCAGCGCGGGCAGGGCGATCCGCAACTCCGCGCGGGCCAACGGCGCGCCCACGCAATGGTGGGCGCCGTGTCCGAACGCGATGTGTCCGGTGGCGCCCCGGTTGACGTCGAGCGTCTCGGGATCGCGCAGCAGCGCCGGATCGCGGTTGGCTGCCGGCAGCGCGACGAGAACCATGTCGCCCGCCGCCACGCGGTGCCCGACGAGCGTCACCGGTTCCGTTGCCACGCGCGGCGTGACGATGTTGAGGATGGTGTGCCACCGCAGCAGTTCCTCGACGGCTCCCTCGACGCGGTCCGGCCGATCGCGGACGATCCGCAGCTGATCCGGGTGGCGCAGCAGCGCCAGCGTGCCCAGCGCGAGCATGGTTGCGGTCGTCTCGTGCCCGGCGAACAGCAGCAGGTGGCCGATCCCGCTCAGCTCGTCGAGGGTTACCTCGTCGCCGTGATCGCGCACGATCGCGCCGAGTAGACCGTCGCCCGGATCGGCCCGGACCCGGGCCGCCAGCGACGTCATGTACCCGCGCAGTTCGCGGAATGCCGCCGTCCGCTCGGAACGCGGCAGCGTCAGGTCGAGCGGACGCAGCGACAGGTGACGGAAGTCGGCCCGATCGCTGTAGGGAACGCCCAGCAGCTCGCAGATCACCAGCAGCGGAACCGGTAGCGCAAACGACTCCACCAGGTCCGCCGGCGGACCGGTGCGCTCCATCACGTCCAGGTGGTCCGCGACGACCGACTCGATCCACGGCTCCAACAGACGGACCTGGCGACCGGTGAACGCCGGGGTGAGCAGCCGCCGGAGTCGCGTGTGCTCCGGTGGGTCATGCGACATCAGATCGCCTGCGCGCTCGCGGGCGAGGTCCGCGTCGGTCATGCCCGCGTCGGGTGTGGCGTCGGCGCGATCGCCGGACACCGCGACGCTGAAGCGGCGCGAGTCCGCCAGCACCGCGCGCGCGTCGGCGTGCCGGGTGATCATCCAGGCGTCGTAGCCGAACGGGGTGGCGACGCGCGCGATGCCGGCGCCGTCGCGGAGCGCGGCCGTGTCCGGGTCGGGATCGAACTCGCCCGCGCGGCGCAGGAACGTCGGGATGTCCGGTGCGGCGGTCATGCCGCGATGCTACTACGATCGTAGTTAACCTCACAACGATCGTAGTTCACAGCGGCTTGTGAAGATCTGGAAATCGCACGGTGTCGCGAGCCGGTAGCCGATGCGCGTGTACCAGTCGCGGAGGGACTCCTTGACGGGGTGCGGCCACGTCTGCGGGACGAGCAGCTCCGCGGCCGATCCCGACGCCGATCCGCACCTACACCGTGCGCGCCGCCTGCGCCGGTTCCCGCTGGCGCAACTGGCGGCGCAGGATCTTTCCCGACGCCGCCTTCGGCACCGCGTCGATGAACTCGACCCGGCGCACCTTCTTGTACGGGGCGACCAGACCGTCCACATAGGACATCACGGCCTCGGCGGTGAGGGTCGCACCCGGCATCGGCACCACGAACGCCTTGGGAACCTCGTTGTTCTCCTCGTCGTAGACGCCGATGACCGCCGCGTCGGCAATGTCCGGGTGGCCCAGCAGGATCGCCTCCAGCTCCGCCGGCGCCACCTGGTACCCCTTGTACTTGATGAGCTCCTTGACCCGGTCGACGATGAACCAGTTGCCGTCGGCGTCGACGCGGGCGATGTCGCCGGTGTGCAACCACCCGTCGGCGTCGACCATCGCGTCGGTGTCCTCCGGGCGGCCGAAGTAGCCCTTCATCACCTGGGGACCGCGGATCCACAGCTCGCCCGGCTCGCCCGTGCCGACGTCGAGGCCGGTGGCCGGGTCGACGAGGCGGGCATGCGTCGATGGGAACAGGTGCCCGACGCACGAGGTCGGCTCGTCGAGGTTGCCGTCGACGTGGATGTGCGTGCCCGGGGACAGCTCGGTCATCCCGTACGCCTGCCCGATCTCCACGCCCAGGCGGGCGGCGACGGCGGCCTGCAGCCCCGCGTCGAGCGGCGCGGCGGCGCAGATGATGAGGCGCAGGTTCGACAGGTCGAGGTTCCCGACGGCGGGGTGCTTGGCCAGCGCCAGCATCACCGGCGGGGCGAGGTACGCGTGGGTGATGCGGTCGCGTTCCAGGCTCGTCAGGAAGGCGTCGAGGTCGAAGCGCGGGTGCACGTACACCGTTGCGCCGTGCATCAACGCGTTGTTGAGCAGCACGGCCATCCCGTAGATGTGGAAGAACGGCAGGATGGCGATGAGGCGGTCGCCCTCCTGGACGCGGTGCAGCCCGGTGATCTGCTCGAGGTTGGTGCAGATGTTGCGGTGGGTCAGCATGACACCCTTCGGGGTGCCCGTGGTGCCGCTCGAGTAGGGCAGCACGGCGACGTCGACGGCGGGATCCACGTCGCGGAGCGGTACGTCGCCCTCGCGCAGAAGACTCATGATCGAGCGATGGCCGGCCGCCTCGTCGCATACCAGCACCTCGATCGTCGTGCCGGTCTGCGCGCGGACCAGCTCGGCGGCCGCGGTCGCCGGTGCGAGCAGCGCCGAGACGCTCACCAGCAGCCGCGCCTTCGAGTCGACGAGCTGCTTGGCCATCTCCGCCGGCGTCGCCAACGGCGAGAGCGTGGTGACCGTACCGCCGGCCGTCGTCGTCGCGTAGAAGACCACCGGGTACACGATCGTGTTGGGGGAGTGCAGCGCGACGACGTCGCCCTTGCCGATGCCCTCCGCGGCGAGGCCCGCCGCGAGCCGGCGGACGAGGGCGTCGAGCTCGCCGTAGGTGAGGGTGCGACCGGTGGCCGCCTCGACGAGGGCCGGGCGCGCACCGCGTCTCGCGGCGTCGCGGAGGACCCGCTCGTGGATGAGTTCGTCGACGACCGCCACGTCCGGGTACCTGCTGCTGTAAATCACCGGACCTCAGCCTCCCTGGGTGTGGTGTCGGTCAGCATGGTTGGCGGTGTCGTGCCGGTCAAGGAGCCGTTCGGCCCCGGTGTTCGCCTGTTCCGCCGCCGGACCAGCTCGGCGGCGCCGCCGAGTGCGAACGACAGGCCGATGCCGACGGCGAGGCCGAGCAGCGGGCTCTCGACGAACGCCGCGCCGCCCACGAAGCCCAGCCCCGCGGTGTAGGTGGCCCAGGCGAGCGCGGCGACGGCGGAGGCCGGGCTGAACCGGGCCAGCGGCAGCCGGGCCGTGCCGCAGGCCGCGTTCATCGTCACCCGGCCGCCCGGCACGAACCGGGACGTCACGATCAGCAGGGCCGGGCGGTGGTCGAGCTGCCGGCGCGCCGCGGCGACCGCCCGGGCGACGTGCCGGAACCGGCCGACCAGCCGGGGGCCGAGGACGCTGCGGCCCAGGCCGTAGGCGAGATGATCGCCGGCGAACACACCAAGCGCCGTCGCTACGACGACGAACATCAGGCTCCGCGTGCTGCCGTGGGCGAAGACGCCGGACGCCAGGACGGCCGCCTCCGACGGGATCATCGGGAGCACTCCGTCCAGGCTGGTCATCACCGCGAGCAGCGGAAAGAGCAAGGGCGACGTCATCAGCGGGTCGACAATGGCCATCACGTCCATGTTTCGGACGCTGGGCGTGGGGCATCGGACCGGGCGTCCGACCGCGGCGCCGTTCCGGGTCACCTTCCGGTACGGCATCGCATACCTCTCCGGTTTGACGCCGCCCGGAGCCGATCTCGGTAGTGTCGCCGGCATGAGGCGGCGCTCGGGACTGCTCCGGCCGGAGCTGTCATGGCTGCCGTGGTGGCTTACCACCGGCCTGCTCGCGCTCGTGCTGCTGCCGCTCAACGTTGCGCTGGCGGCCACGCAGTTCGACGTGCACCCGCTCGTCGCGTTCGTGGCCGGCATCGGACAGAGCACCGCGCTGGTCCTGCTCCTGGTCTGGCCGTGGGCGGCCGTCGCGCTGCAGTTCCTCGCCGTCGCCGTGTTCGCGGTTGCCATCCCGGCCGACCCGGCGTCGACGTGGCCGCTGACGGTGCCGGGCATGGTCACGCTGATCGTGTACGCCGGCATCGCCGCGACGCGCACCTCCTGGCGGGCGGCGTTGGCCACCTGGTGGGGCAGCGTGCTGCTGATCACGTTGGTGGTCTTCGTCGATCCGAATCGCCACTCCGTCACCGACGGCCTGGCGGTCATGGTGCTCTACTCGGTGTTGTCGGCGTTCACGCTCGGCGCCGTGCTGCTGGTCAGCCGCCTACGAGAAGTCCGCCGGGAACTGGCCGTCGCGCGGCACAACGTCGAGGTCGAGCAGGGCCAGCGGGCGCTCGCGGAGGAGCGCACCCGGATCGCGCGGGAGCTGCACGACGTCGTCGCGCACAGCATGTCGGTGATCCACATGCAGGCCACGTCGGCGTCGTACCGGATCAAGGATCTCGACCCGGCGGCGAAGGACGAGTTCGGGCGGATCGCCGCCGCCGCCCGCTCGGCGATGCGGGAGATGCGGCAACTGCTGACGGTGCTGCGCGACGACGGCGCGGACGCCGAGCTGGCGCCGGTGCCCGACCTCCGCCGGCTGCCGGAGCTCGTGGAGTCGGCCGGGCAGGCGGGTGTGCCCGTCGACGTCCGCGGGGTCGAAGACGTGACGGTGCTGCCGGAGAGCGTCGCGCTGGCGGCCTACCGGATCATCCAGGAGTCGCTCAGCAACGTGATCCGGCACGCACCCGGTGCCCGCACGACGATCAGCCTCGACCGCGACGGGGCCGACCTCGTGCTCGTCGTCGCGAACGACGCGGCTACCCGCCCGGCCCAGCGCATGGAGGCGCCCGGCCGGGCGAGTCACGGGCTGGCGGGAATGCGCGAGCGGGTGCGGCAGGTTGGCGGAACGCTTTCGACCGGGGTGCGCGACGGCGGCGGCTACCGCGTCGTGGCGCGGCTGCCGATCGGAGGCGACGCGTGATCCGCACGCTGATCGTGGACGACCAGTCGATGATCCGGGTGGGAATCCGCGCGATCCTGGAGTCGCAGGACGACATCACGGTGGTCGGCGAGGCGGAGAACGGACGGCTCGGCGTCGAGCACTGCCGGCGGCTGCGCCCCGACGTCGTCCTGATGGACGTCCGGATGCCGGTGCTGGACGGGCTCGCCGCGACGAGAGCCGTGCTCGGCCCGGAGCGCGCCGAGGGGCACACGCCGCGGGTGCTGATGCTGACGACGTTCGACCTGGACGACTACATCTACGCGGCGCTGCAGGCCGGTGCCAGCGGCTTCCTGCTCAAGGACAGCGAGCCTGAGGACCTGCTGCGGGCGGTGCGGGTGGTGGCCGGCGGTGAGGCGTTGCTCGCGCCAAGCATCACCCGCCGCCTCATCGAGCACTTCATCGAGGCGCGGCCGCGCCGGCTGACCGGCGCCACCGCGCTCAACGGCCTCACCGACCGGGAACGGGAGGTGCTGCGCCTGATCGCGCTCGGAATGTCCAACGCCGAAATCGCCGCGTCGCTGTTCATCGCCGAGCAGACCACCAAGACGCACGTGAGCCGGATCCTGCAGAAGCTCGGCCTGCGCGACCGGGTCCAGGCCGTCGTCTTCGGCTACGAGACCGGTCTCGTCACACCCGGGGCCCGCTAGGCCAGGACGGCGACCGCCTCGATCTCGATGCCGGCGGCCGGTGCCACCCTTATGGCGCGCATCCGTCGATCTTGCAGTTCCGAGGCCGATCAAATCGGTACACGGTGCAGCAAACCGGCGCTGCGCAGCTGCAAGATCGACGCGTCGCGCAGCCGCGGCCAGGGCCGACGGGCACGCACGTGGCGTCGATCTTGCACTGTGAGCCGACCTGTTTGGCTCGTTCTACCCATCTTTGGGATGGGCCACCACTGCAAGATCGACGGATACTCCGAACCACCTGCTGCCGCCGCTGCACGTGGACGGGGCCGCGCGGCTACGCCGCGGCGGTGGTGGCGTACATCCGTTCCTGCAGGGCGTACATCTCGGCGTAGCGGCCGGACACCGCGATCAGTTCGTCGTGGGTTCCCTCCTCGACGAGCGCGCCCGCGTGCAGCAGGTAGATGCGGTCGGCGTGCCGGATGCTCGCCAGCCGGTGCGTGATCAGGACGACCGTCCGGTCGCGCGCGAGCCGGCGCAGCGACTCGTAGACCGCGTACTCGGCCCGGGCGTCCAGCGGCGCGGTCGGCTCGTCCCAGATCAGTAGCGGAGCGTCGCGGAACAGGCCCCTGGCGACGGCGAGGCGTTGCCACTGCCCACCTGACAGGTCGACGCCGTCGCGGAAGTACGCCGACAGCAACGTGTCCCAACCGGCCGGCAGGCCGGCGACCACGGAGTCGGCGCCGGCCAACGCGGCGGCGGCGAGCAGCGCGCGGTCGTCCGGATCGACCCGGTCGTGCCGCCCGGCGCGCACGTTCGCGCGGGCCGTGTGGGGCCACCGGATCGGGTTCTGCATCACCATCATCGTGCCGTCCGCCACGACCTCGGGGTCCATTGTGGACAGATCTACGCCGTCCCGGTAGATCCGGCCGCTGGTCGGCGTGTACAGCCCGGCGAGCACCTTGGCGAGCGTCGTCTTGCCCGAGCCGTTCTCGCCGACGAGCGCGATGGTGCGCCCGGCCGGAATGGTGAGACTGACGCCGCGCAGCGCCGCCGTCTGCACAGGCGCGCCCGGATACCGGAACCAGACGTCCTCGACGGCGATCGTCGCCGGGGATTTCATCGGCCCTGAGGCGGGCTGCGGTGGCGGCTGAAGTGGCGGCTGTGGTGGCGGCTGTGGTGGCGGCTCCGGCGCCCGCGTGCGTGCCGCCGCGTCGGCGAGGAAATGCTGAAAATCGCTGACGTACAGACCCTGCTCGAGCAGTTGCCGAGCGGCGACCACGAGCCCCGCCAGCGCCCCGTTCGCGGTGCGGACCGTGAACACCGCCGCACCGGCCACCGCCAACGGGATCCACCCGGCCAGGAGGAGCACACCGAGCACCACGAACGTGGCGCCGGTCGCCACAGCCGCCAGAATCCGGCCCACGGCCTGAATGCGGACCTGTCCGACGCCGACGCGAATCTCCAGATCGCGCAGCGGGTCGGCGACCTCGACGTAGTTCTGCACCAGGAACTCCTGCGCCTGGCAGGCCCGGATCTCGGCGGCCGGGGCGTGCTCGGCCGCCAGGTCGGTGATCATCCGTACCCGCCGGTTCAGGGTCGTCGTACGCATGACGTGGCGGTGCATCAGCCGGGCCGAGCGCAGCACCGCCCAGCCTTCCGGCAGCACGCCGAGCACCAACACGGGCAGCAGCGCCGGATGCAGGACGGCCAGGCTCACCGAGGCGGCGGCCACGGCCAGGGCCGCACCCACCACCGCCACGAGGTTGTCCACCGCCCGCTCGACGTGGTAGACGCCACGGTCACGCGCGCGGTGCATCCGGTCGTAGAACGCCGCCTCGTCGAACGCGGCCAGGTCCACGCGCAGGCAGGCCCGGAACAGCTCGTCCTCCGCCAGCCGCCGCACCGCCGGCCGCACCCGTACGTGCAGGTGCGCGACCACTGTCTCCGCCGTCGCACGCAGCACGTACGCCGCGACCAGCGCCGCCAGCGCGGGCAACGCCGCCGTGACCCGGGCCGCTGTGGGCCCGGCGGCGAGCAGCCCGTCCAGCACTCCGCCGACGGCCAGCAGACCGAACGCCGTGGCGATACCGGAGGCGGTCTGAAGCAGCAGGATCGTGGCGGCGCCGCGGGGATCGGCGCGCGCCACGATCCTGCCGACGGCCCGGGCCGTGGCCGGCAGTCGGCGGCACATGTCCCGAACGCGGAGCTCCGCACCGGCGTCGTCGACGCGCCAGTACGGCGAAACCAGCTCGGCGTCGGCGTCGGGATTCATCCGGGGTTCACTACTGCACCGGTCCCGGGTCCGGCAGCAGCACCGATGGCAGGTCGCTGTCGGGGTGCATGCGCAGCAACTGGTAGGCCACCCCGCCGAGTCCGGACATCAGCGCGGGCGAGAACGCGTCGCGGGCGAACCCGCTGACCGGTCCGTGCTGCTCGAGGCCGCTCAGGATGAACCCGTCCAGCTCGGGCCGGTCCAGCCCGGGCGGCGGGACACCGGCCTCGATGGCGAGCGTGATGACCTCCCAGGCACCCAGGTCCCCGTGGCACAACGTGTGGTTCCAGCCCATGCCGACGGTGCGACACGCCTCGCCGGCCCGCATCAGTACGTCGCGCCACCGGTCCTCGACGGGCCCGCCGCGCCGCATCCGGTCCGCCGCGACGATGCCGATGCCACCGCCCCCGTGGCACCACGCCGCAGCCGCCAGGTCCGGCGTGCGCAGGTCGGTCCAGCACCGGCGGTCCGGGTCGTACAGCGTCTGCTCGTAGTCGAACGCCGCCGTCGCGACACGCGCCGCCCGCTCGTCACCGGTGACGTCCGCGAGCCGGGACAGCGCCCAGCCGATCCCGCTTGCGCCGTGGGCCAGGCCACCGACCCCCTCCGGCAGCATCGGGCTCGTCGTCCACCAGGCCAGGCCGTCGCGGGTGTGCGCGGCATCCATCAGCCGCTCGCCGATCCCGGACGCCACGGCCAGGGCGTCCGCGCGGCCGGTGCCCTCGTGCAGACGCAGCAGCGGGACGATCGAACCGGCCATCCCGTGCATCACGTCGATGTCCGGCTCGGCGTCCAGGGACACGGAGAGTTCGGCGACGATGTCGCCGGCCCGCAACAGCGCCTCCGCCCGATCGACGACGCCGAGGCGTCCGAGCAGCAACCAGCCCCACATCCGCGAGCCGACGCCGATGTACCCGCCGGCCGGCTCCGGGCGGTAGCGCTCCACCCGGGACCGGTCGGCCGACCACTGCTTCTCCGCCGTGCGCATCGTGTGCAGCACGTCCGTCAGCAGTTGCGGCACCTCCTGGACGGGGTCGGCGCGCCCGGCGCGCATCTCGGCGGCGTACGCCGCGAGCACGGTGGCAACGCCCGGAAAGCCGGCGTACATGTCCAGCGCCAGCGGCAGCACCGCCCACCCGACCGAGCTGAGGCCGGTCGCGATCCAGGTCACCGTGCCGTCCTCGGCGCGGATCGCGGCGTCGACGATGTCACGGACGATGCCGGCGGCCGCCGCACGCCGCCGCCGGTCGCGGTCGGCGGTGCGCACTGTCGACGGCGCCAGCCGTCGCTGGTCGGGCAGCCAGCCCTCGTTCAGGTAGGCGCAGACCATTGTCGACCGGATCATCTGCCGTTCCAGGTCCAGGTCGGTCGTGCGCCAGCGGTCCACGGCCGTGGCGATCAGGTCGATCGGGTCGCCCCAGCCGGTGCCGCCGGGTCCGGTCATCCGGCCGGAGCCGGGAGTGGTGGTGAACATCGGCACGTCGGACACGAGCAGGTCGTCGACCTCGGCGTCGATCACGGCCGGATCGTCCGGCCGGCCCGGAACGTTCGCGGACTGCCGGGCGAGCAGGTCCGCCGCGTGGCGCCGGGCCGCCGGCTCGTCGTTCAGCGACCGCGGGTGCCACAGCATGCGCCCCAGCTCCGCGTAGTTCTCGGTGGACCGCAGCACGACGCGGATCACGACGTCGGCGAACGGGACGAGCAGCGGGTCCAGAGCGCCGTCGCGGTCGAGCCGTTCCAGCCGTCCGGTCAGCTCGTCGAATCCGGTGACGACGTGTTCCCAGTACCGGCCGAGGACCGGTGCCGGGCTCGGGTGGTTGCCCGCGATCTCCACCGGAAGCTCCGCGTAACCCATGCGCGCCCGGTCGGTGCCCTCGTCGACGATCACCGGCAGCCTCGTCTTGGGCTGCTGGCCGGGGAGCGAACCCATGGCGGACATGTCGACGCCGCGCCAACCCAGTGCGAGTCCCCTTCCGGGCAGCAGGCCGGTTCCGAGGACCGTGCCGGCCACCAGTCCACTGGCCCGGTCGGGAGCCAGCCCGTAGCCGGACGTGCGTGCCGGCGGACGCGGCGTGAACAGCGTCTCGCAGTCCACGACGATCGGGACCGGCCCGACCGCGATGAGGTTCTCGGCGTGCAGGTCGCTGCCGCCGAGCAGGCGCATTGCCGCGAGCCAGTGCCCGAGGTTGCGGTAGAAGACGCGCAGTTCGGCCTCACCGTCGCAGTAACGGTGCTCGACGTGTTCCGCCCAGCCGTACCCGTCGCGGCAGACCACGGCGGGCACCCGGATGCGGGTGGCGGCCGGTTCGTCGGCGAGCACCTCCGCCAGGAACCCGTTCAACGCGGCGTCGACGGTGACCGGCCGCGGCTTGTACACGAGCCGTCCGCCGTCGCAGCGCACCAGCGTCACGGTGTGCCCACCGTTGTGGCTGTCGCCCGCGCCGAAACCGACCTCGACCAGGTCACCGGGATTGCCGCCGAGGAGCGGGGCGAACGCGGACCGGTCGGCGGCGAAGCGGACAGCGAAGTCGGCGGCCGCCGCGCACCGGTTGCCGATCATGTGGCCCAGCCGGGTCAGCAGGGTGGGGTAGTGGGCCGACAGCGACTGCCAGTACGCGGGGTCGGCGGCCATCTCCTGCCATTCGCGCCAGCGGCCGGCCGCGTCGGAGGCGGTGAGCCGGCCGGAGAGGCGGGCCGCGTTCAGTTCCAGCAGCAGGACCCGGTTCGTCCGCAACTGGACCGCGGCGTGCAACGCCGTGGCGGCGGCGGTGTGCACGATGTCGCGTTCGGTCGCCGCCAGGCCGGTGACGGCGCCGAGCCGGGCCGCCAGCCGAGCCAGTTCCGGCTCCAGCAGGCCGCCCAGCACGGCGTCCGCTACTTTCGTTTGCTGCATGGGTTCAGCAGCACTGACGTCCGGCGGAATAGGTGCAGGCGGTGCCGCACACCCCGCTGTCACCGGTGGTGCCGGTGCCGGTTCCGGTGGGACATCCGGACGCGGCGAAAATGGCCTCCATCGTGATGTCGCTCTCGGCGAACTCGCCGGCGGCGAACAACGGCCCGGCGGGGTTCTCCCAGCCGTCGACGGGCCGGCCGGAGCCGCGCCACCCGGCGATGATCTGCTCGGCGGTCTCCTGGGTCAGTTCGGGCACAGGGATCGTCCTTTCCCTCGAGGACCGGTCGTACCGGTCGATCCGGAAAGGCTCACAGGACGGGTTTGCAGTTCCGTTGCAGTGGCTCAGCCGGATGCCAGCGTCCACTGCACCGGTTGCCTGCTGTCCGGCGTGTAACAGCAGGTCGTGCCCGTCGCCACCGTGTCGCGCAGGAGCGCGGCCACGGCGGGTTCGACGTCGGCGATCTCGGTGATCGCGCGGGTGATGGCCTTGCGGACCGCGGTGCGGGCCCGCTCCGCCGCGTCGGTGAAGGCGCGGCTGCGCCCGCCGCGTCCGGTGACCCGGCGCAGTTCGTCGACGAGCACCTCGATCTCCGCGCGCATCCGCGCGGCCGCCGCCGTGTCACCGGCCGCCTCGGCGGCGGTGACGTGTCCGGTGAGATGCGCGACGCGGCGCCGGTACTCGATCCGCGCCTGCCGGTCCAGCACCGGATGGGCGGGCGCAGCGGCCAGCCCGGGCGACGCACCGGCCAGTTGCAGCGCCGGGATCGGCCGGCTCGGGTTGGTCAGCAGCGTCGCGAGATAGCGCATGCCGACGCGGTCCGGGACGACAGCCCGGTGGGCGCCGGCGGTCAGGATCCAGTGCCGGCCGTTCTGCGCGATGGTGGCGGTGGACTCGGTCAACCGCGCCAGTTGCCTGGCCCACGCCTCCGATCGGCGGCGCAGGCCCATGCTCTCGGCCTCGTCGCGGGCCTCGCCGAGCAGCATCCGCGCCCGGTCGTGGTCGCCGTCGGCCCGCCTGCGCAGCAGGACCGTCGCGAGGTCGGCCGTGGTGATGGCGGTGACGGGCCGGTTGCCGAGCAGGCGGGTGGCGGTGACCGCCCGCTCCAGATGCGTGACCGCGCCGTCGAGGTCGCCACCGGTCAGGCAGCACAGGCCCAGCACACGCTCGGTCGAGCCGAGGCACGTCACCGCGAGCGACGGTATGACAGGCAGGTCCGCGTACGGCAGGACCAGGTCGTGGACCCGCCGCGCCAGTTCGGCGTCGCCGAGGACGTGGGCGGCCTCCGCGATCGACAGCATCGCGGCCAGCCAGGTGCTCGACTGCCCGAGGGTGTCGAGCCCGGAGGCGGCCAGGCGGTCCAGTGTCGTGCGGGCCTTGCCGGTGTCGCCCGCGCGAGCGGCGAGACAGGCCAGGGTCGCGAGGAACGAGAAGTCGCCCGGATTGAGCGTCGGCGACGTCGCGATCTGCTCGACGGTGTCGAGCAGCTCGGCGTCGCGTCCCTGGATCCATCGGATGGTGATCAGGTGCGCGCCGAGGAAGCCCAGCGCATCGGCATCACCGATCCGGGTGCCGAGTTCGACGCAGGCGTGCGCCTTGGCCTCGGCCTCGTCCAGCCGCCCGGAGCGGATCGCCAGCATGACCCCGATGGCCTCCACGATGTAGAGCACGCTCTGGCAGCCGAGGATGTCCGCCCGCGCCCGCAGACCGGCGAACAGGCGCGGCGCGTCCGGGTCGCCGAGGTGGAAGGCGTCCACCGTGCGCCAGCACAGCCCGATCAGCGCCAGCATCCCGTCCCCGGCGGCGGACGCGACGGCGATCTGCTCGTCCGCGAGCGCCGGCCGGTGGTGGGTGTGGCGCGGGGTGAGAAGCGCATGGTGCGCCAGCGACAACGCCTCGGCCAGCGCCTGCCCGTCGCCGAGGCGGCGGGCCTCGGCGAGCGCGTCGAGGACGGGCCCGACCGGTCCGCCGCGGTACACCTCCTCGACGGCCAGGCGCATCCGCAGGCGGTGTCGCAGCACCGTCTCACCGTCGGGCAGGCCGCGCAGCGCACGCCGTTGCAGGCTCGTGACGCGTTCCCACTCCAGCCGGTCGCGGTGCTCGTTCACCCACACGCCACCGGAGCCGAGCGCGGCGCGGGCCAGTGCCACCGGGTCCCGCTCGACGTCGGCGGCCATCGCGGCGCGGTCGTAGAGCCGGCGGGCCTCGGACAGCCGACCGCAGCGCAGCACGGCATCGGCCCGCTCGACCAGCAGCCCCGGCCAATCAGCTCCGCCGGGGCCCGCGGCCTCGTGCAACGCGCACGCCTCCTCGAGCAGTGTGGCGGCCCGCTCGTAGGCGAAGTCCGCGACGAAACGGTGCGCGGCGTCGCGGCAGGCCTCGACCGCCCGCCGGGCATCGGCCGGCGAGCGCGATGCGGCCCGCAGGGCGTGATGGGCGTGGCGGGCCAGGCCGTCCGGGCTGAGCGCGGCCGTGGCGGCGAGCGCGTCGGCGGCACGGGCGTGGGCCGTCGTGCGCTCGTCGATCGTCAGCCGGTCGTAGAGCATCTCCCGGACCAGCTCATGGCAGAACGAGAAGCGTTCGGCGTCCTCGATGTCGACCAACCCGGCGTGCGCCGCCTCGCTCAACGCCCGGTGCACGGCGTCCGGTGCCGCCCGGGCGACCGCCGACACCTCGCCGATAGCCGGTGCCGTGCCGAGAGCGGCCGCATGGCGCAGGATGCGGCCGGCGTCGGGGCCGAGGCCGACCACCGCGCGGTCGATCGCCGCGCGGAGGCTCCCGGCGACGGGACGGCGCATGCCGCTGGAGCCGCCGGTGACGTGTCGCAGGTGCAGGGGATGACCGGCGGTCAGCCGGTGCAGTGCGCGCGCCTCGCGCCGGTCCAGTACCGCGCCGCCGTGACAGCGCAGGAACGTCTCGGTCTCGGTCACGTCGAACGGGCCGAGCGGGACGATGGTCGCGTCGCTGTCCGCCCACACCGGTGCGTCGGCAATCCGACTCGCCAGCAGCAGCATCAGCGGTTGGCGTGCTAGCGTTCGGGCCACGAAGCGGGCGAGGAGCAGCGCGCCCGGGTCGGCGGCGTGAACGTCGTCGATGCCGATCAGCACCGGCGATCGGGCGCACGCGTCGACGAGGTGGTCGGCGATCGCGGTGAAGCGGGCGAACCGTTCCGGGTCGATCGACGGGCCACCGGGATCGCGCGACAGCAGTTGGCCCACGGGGCCGACCCGCAGGCTGCTCAGGATGGTTCGCCAGGGCCACAGCGGCGGTGCTCCGCCCTCGGGCCAGCAGGTCCCCCAGGCGACGGCGAACCCGGCCTCCTCGGCGCGGGCGGAGGCCTCGCGGCACAGGCGGGTCTTGCCTATCCCGGCCTCACCCGTGACCACCACCACGGCCGCCTCGCCCGCCTGCGCCGCGGACCGGGCGCTGTCCAGCACCCGCAGTTCCCCGCTACGGCCGACGAACGGACCAAACATCCGCCCGAGTGTGCCACCGGACGGCACAGGAATACCTGTCTATGTCACGCCAATGACGATGGAGGGTCGGGACGGAAGGTTGGGCTTATGACGGACCTGTGCGTACGCCTCGTGGGCGCGGTGGCGGTCGGCCGCGACGGGAGTTGGCACACCGGCCGCGAACTGGGTAGCCGCAAGGCGCGCACGCTGGTGGCGCTGCTCGGCGTCCAACGGGGGCAGCCGGCGTGCACGGCCCGGATCGTCGAGGCGTTGTGGGGTGACTCGCCACCGCGGCGGCCGGCGGCCAACATCGCGACGATGGTGAGCCGGCTGCGGGCCGTTGTCGGTCCCGACGTGGTGGCGGGTGGCCGTGGCGGCTACCGGCTGGGCGACTCGGTGCACACCGACCTCGGTGACGCCGTGGCGATGTTGTCCGACGCGCAGGCTTTGTTGGCGGCCGGGTTTCCGGCGCGGGCGTCTGCGGCCGCGAACCGGGCCCTCGCGCTGCTGGGCGACGGTGTGACCGGTGACCTGGTGGGCGTCCCCGTCGGCGTCTCCGGCGGCGACGTGGTGCTCACCGACCAGCCCGACACGGCCTGGACGCAGGCCGCCCGGGTGGTGCACCGCGAACTGCTCCGCCAGTCGCGGCACACGGCGGCGAAGGCCGCCCTGCGGGTGGCCGACCACACGACGGCAGTTGCGCGGGGCCGGGCAGCGGTTGCCGCCGACCCGTTCGACGAGGCCGCATACCGGATCCTGATGCAGGCGCACTGGGCGGCGGCCGAACCGGGCCGCGCGCTGCGGGTCTACGAACGGTTGCGGACGACGCTCGCGCGGGAACTGGGCTGCGATCCGTCCCGCACCACCCAGGATCTGCACGTGGCGATCCTGCGCGCCAACTGCGGCTACGGCGAACTCTCGGCCTGACCGGCAGCAGGCGCGGCAGCCGCACGGTCGGCCTGCCGGCCGGGCCGGCCCTGGACGCGGTGACGGCCGGGGGTGGTGCCGAGGATCGCGGTGAATGCGGCGATGAAGCTGCTCGGGTTCGCCCATCCGCAGGCGTGGGCGACGCGTGTCGTGTCGTGTCCCTCGGCGAGCAGGACGAGCGCATGACAGATGCGCAGCTGGGTGCGCCACTCGTAGAACGTCATGCCGAGTTCGTCGTGGAAGAGGCGGCTGAGGGTGCGGGCGCCGGCGCCGACCCGCTGACCGAGCACGGCCAGCGGGCTGTTGTCGGCGGGGTTGTCGTCCAGGATGCGGGCGACTGCCTGCAGCCGGTCATCGCGCGGCTCGGGCAGGTGTAGCGGCTGTTCGTGCGCCTCGCGGAGCTCGTCGACAAGGACGCGGTGCAGGCGGGTGCGGGCGCCGGGGGCGAGGTGCCGCGTGCCGGTGAGGGTGAGCAGGACCTCGCGGGCAAGGCCGGAGGCGACGAAGACCGCTGGGCGAGCAGGCACCAGCCGGGCGAGTGAAGACGGCAGGAACACGACGCACATGTCGGTGTCGCCGTGCGCGCGGTGGTGGTGCGTGGACCGTGCCGGGATCCAGGCGACCCGGTTGGCCGGAACGATCGAGGTGCCGCGTTCGGTGTGCACGGACAGGACGCCGCTGGCGGCGTAGACCAGGTGTCCGCGTGGGTGGGTGTGTGCCTGGCTGGTTCCGCCCGACGGCCACAGGTGCACGCCACCGGACGGCCAGATCCGGGATTGGCGGGCTATCGGCATGGCTTGGCATTTTAACGGTGGGTGGCCGTGCCGGTCGGTGACGACAGTTCAGGCATGACGACGACGATGCGAGCGGCGGTCTGTGTGCGGGCCGGCGGCCCGGAGTTCCTGGAGATTCGTGAGCTGCCGGTGCCGGCGGTCCGGGAGGGCTGGAGTCTGGTGCGCGTGATGGGCGCGGGCCTCAACCGTTCCGAGTTGCGAACCCGACAAGGGCATTCGCCGGGTGTGCGATTCCCGCGGGTGCTGGGGATCGAATGCGTCGGCGTCGTGGCGGCCTCGACCGATCCGTCGCTGCCGCAGGGCACGACCGTCGCGGCGGTGATGGGGGAGATGGGACGGCAGTTCGACGGCGGCTACGCCGAGTACGCGCTGCTGCCCGACGCGCTGCTCATGCCGGTGACCACCACGCTGCCCTGGGAGGTGCTGGCCGCGCTGCCCGAGACGTACCTGACCGCGCAGGGCGCCTTGGACGCGCTGGGCATCCGGCCGGGCAGCCGATTGCTGATCCGCGGCGGCACGTCGTCGGGCGGCATGGCCGCCGCGACGATCGCGCACGGTCACGGCGTCGAGGTCGCTGCCACGACCCGCCGGCCCGGGAAGGCCGACGCGCTGGCGTCGGCCGGCGTCGACCACGTGCTCTTCGATGCCGGCGGCCCGCCGCGCACGCCGTGGTCGGCGGGGCCGAGCCACGTCCTGGACCTCGTCGGCGGGAGCGCGGTCGTCGACTCACTACGCCTGGTTCACCGGGGCGGCACCGTCTGCGTCGCGGGCTCCCTGAGCGGATGGCTGATCCGCGCCTTCGAGCCGATCGCGATGATCCCCTCCGGAACCCGGCTCACGGCCTTCCACAGCGACGACACCTCGGGCAGCGCGGGCGCGGCCGTGCTCGAGCGCGTCGTCCGCAACGTCGAGGCCGGCGTCTACCGGCCGAACATCGACCGGGTCGTCGGCCTGGACGACGTCGCCGCGGCCCACCGGTACATGGAGGACAACCGGGCCGCGGGCAAGGTCGTCATGCTGCCCGACGGCGCGCCCTCAGCATTGAGAACGGGCCCGTCAGCGACTCAGCACGTTGGCCACGAGGACGCACAGCGCCGACAACAGAACCGCCATCAAGATCATCGCTAGGTACCCGAGCCCGTCACTGACCGGGCGGCGGGTATCCACCTTCTGGGAACGCATGTACGACGAAATACCCGGCGAGCGGCAGAACGAATCGTCACGCGCCGGTTGGGTGCCGGCATCCATCGCGTGCGGCAGGATCGTGACGCGGTCGGATCCGGGCGCTTGTCGGATCAGTGTGTGGTGTGGCCCGACCCGGCGGCGGCGGTTGCGGCTGTGCGGACGGCCGGGGCCAGGGCGCGGGCGATCACCGCGTAGCCCGCGCCGGACGCAGCATGATGCCGGCCATCGTGCTGACGACGTCGTCGGGCCCCTCGAGAGCCAACCGCACCGGATCCGACTTCACGGGAGGGCACCTTAGCGAGTCCACGATCGGGCAGGCGACCGGCTGCGGGTGTCGAGGCCGGAGCCCCGGTTGCGCGCCGGGGCTCCGCGAAGTGTCTTCAGTTGGTTTCGCCGCCGGACGGAATGCGCCGCTGCGCGGGCGGGTCCTCAAGGGGAACGCCGCGAGGTGTCGGGTCCGGGCGAGGCGATCGTGGAACAGAGGATCTCTAGCTCGATGGCATCACACCTTTCGTGCTCGGAGGAGAGCGTTGCCTGCCACGCCACCGGCGCGGCGGTACCAGAGGTCGTTGCGTCCGGGCCGACAGATCCGTCCAGCCGGGCCGGGACGGCCAGCCGGGCCGGCGATCGTCGGAGCCGGGTGGCGCCGGCACCGCGGGCGGCCCGGGCGAACCGGGCCAGGCTGCGGCGATGATCGCGTCGAACTCGGCCCGGACCAGGTCCTCGTCCTGGCACAGCAGATCGATGAACGCGTCCCGCGTCGCGGTGTCCGAGCATGGCATCACGACCGCCTTCCATCCGCCGGTCGTCCCCGGTCAGGCGCTGACCAGTGTGCGACCACCCTCGACTGCGACCTGAACCTTGCGCGGCTTCGCCCGCTCGGTGACCGGAATCCGAACCATCAGCACACCGTTGTCGTAGCTGGCCTGGATCCTGTCGGTGTCGAGCGTGTCGCCGAGATACAGCTGGCGGGTGAACACGCCGCAGGGACGCTCGGTCAGATACGCCGTCCCACCATCCGGCGGGTTGAGCGGACGTCGTTCCGCCTTGACGGTGAGGATGTTGCGTTCCACGTCGATGTCGATGGCGTCGGGAGCGACGCCGGGAAGATCGAACGCTACGAGGAACTCGTCACCGTTGCGGTACGCGTCGAGCGGCATCGACGACGGGCGGGACCGTGTGCCGATGTGCGGCGCTCCGAAGGGGTGGTGGGCCAATCGGTCGAGCTCCCGGAACGGGTCGGCGCGCATCAACATCGTGTTCCACCTCCCGGTATCGGCTCTCCTCGTGAGGTCAATGCGCCGATCACTGTTCTAGCATGTCGTCGCAATGATGACAAGTAGAATGTCATCTAACATATGACCGGCCGGCGGTGTGCCGGCCGCCGTCCCACCGTCTTCGGCGGCGACGCACATCCCTGACGAGTCGTCGGCTGGATCGTGGCGTGTGGTGAACTGGGTGGCGTGCAGCTGCGTCCCGCGGAACTGATGGCGATCCGTGCCGGCGATGTCGACGTGGCGTTCCGCCGGTGGGAACGGCCGCGGGTCCGGGTCGGTACCCGGATGCGGACCGCGGTCGGACTGGTCGAGGTCACCTCCGTCGACCGGGTGCCGGTGCGGTCGCTGACGGCCGCGGACGCCCGCCGGGCCGGCGCGGCGTCGCTGGCCGCGCTGCGGCAGGGCTTGGACCGGCTGCACCCCGACCGGCCGGTGTATCGGATCGGGCTGCGGTACGCGGGCGTCGACCCGCGGCACGCGCTGCGGGAGGCGGTACCCGACGCCGCCGAGATCGACGCGATCGTCGCGTGGCTCGACCGGCTCGACCGCGCCTCGCCAACCGGGCCGTGGACCCGGGCAACGCTGCTGCTGATCGACGAACTGCCGGCCACCCGGGCACCCGACCTCGCACAACGGATGGGGCGCGACACCCCGTCGTTCAAACAGAACGTGCGCAAGCTGAAGGAGCGCGGCCTGACCGAATCGCTCGACATCGGGTACCGGCTCTCGGCGCGCGGCGCCGCCGTCCTGGACCACGAGGGGCATCCCCGGTCGGCCCGGAGCCGGTCGGTACCGGAGCCCGGCATCCCGCTGCCCCGCATCGGCGCTGCCGCGACACGTGCGCTCACCGCGCACGGCGTGGTCCGGCTCGAACAGGTGGCAAGACTCAGCGAGGGCGAGGTGCGGGCACTACACGGAGTCGGACCCTACGCCCTTCGCCACCTGCGAGCGGCGATGGACGCGGCCGGGCTGGCTTTCCGCGACCATGCCGGCCCATCGTCGCAAGTGGGCCATTCGTAGCGGATTCTGGGGTCGAGGATGCCGTAGAGGATGTCGGCGGTCAGGTTGCCGATGATGACGATGTAGCCGTTCCTGCTCGTTGTCGATCGTCTGTTGAGGTATCGGGGGGTTGCGGCCGGCGTATTTCTCTTCCACCGGGTCGCCGGTGAACAGTGTCAGTGTGAAAACGATGACGAGGCGACCAGCAGGACCGCGACGGCGTCCCATCCGCGACGGTGGAGGTGACCTGTTACAACCCGGCGTCAGGCCAGTTCAGGATGTCCCTGACGGCTGGAGAGGCACCGGGTTGTACAAGCGTTGGCTGCCGGGTTGTCCGCGGACGTGTCAGGTCACGATCTGTGTCGTCTCGCAGCCGGCGAAGGTGTCCGCCTGCGCCGGAAGGCCACGCAGGTCCGACGTACACACGTCGGTGCCGGCGCCGCCGTCGACGGTGCCACCGCCCCTGCCGGTGAGCTCGTCGTTGCCGCCCTGGCCCTGGATCTGATCGTGGCCGCCGGATGCGTTGATGACGTTCGGACCCGGGTTGCCGATGAGCACGTCGTCGGCGATGGTGCCCTCGAGGTTCTCCACGTCCGCGGCGATGGTGTCCCGCGCGCCGGTCGGCCCGTCCTCGGAACTGCCGTCGTCGCCGGTCGCGCCGTCGAGGTCGGCCCGCACGCCGAGTCTGCTCGAAATCTCCGAGTAGCTGGCGGTGTCGGAACCACCACCGCCCTGGAGCAGGTCGGCTCCGAATCCTCCGATCAGCGTGTCGTCACCGGATCCGCCGACGAGGTGGTCGTTGCCGTCGCCGCCCGATAGCCGTGCGGCGATGCCGGTGGAGTTCGTGATCACGTCATCGCCGTCGAGCCCGCGGATGGCGATGAAGGTCGCGGACGAGCACCGCGCCTCGTGCGCGGTCACCAGGGTGCAGCCGGTGCCCGCGGTCAGGGTGGCGGCGGGGTCGGTGACCGTCAGGAATCCGTTCCCGGCGCTGACGGTGATCTGGTCCCGGACTCCCACGGACGCGTCGTATTTGAGGACTCCCGCGGAGCGGACGACACCCGGTTTGCAGTCGCCGTAGCAGCCGGCCACCGCCATCGCGGGTTGTGCTGTCAGGGCGGTCGACGCGGTGGCCAGCACCGTCGCACCCCCGAGGACCCGCAGCATGCCGCGCGGGACACGGCGCGCCCAGTCAGGTCTGAACATGCGCTCCTCCTTGACCTCAGCTCCATGGCGGCTCGTCGATGGTGTGGACGAGCCCGGAACAGGCAACCACGGCCGTCTTGCGTCGTATTTGCGTTCGGCATGCGCGGGCGTCGGGCGGCTTGGACTTCGCGGCGTGTGGTCGCGGGTGTCCCCGTGTCGGGTTGTTGACGGGAGGACTGACACCACGGCCCTCATGTCGGGGCGACGGCATCAACGCGTCACTCGGCGTCGGCGGCCTTGCCCTGGCTGGCAGCGGGAGCCGCCTGGCGGCGAACTCAACGACGTCGATTCAACAGTCATCAACGGCCGATGCGACACGTGTCCTGCCGCTTTGGTTGCGTGTATGGCAAAAACCAGACGGTGGGTGGACGTCCGGTCCACAGCCGTCTGAACTCGTCGATGACGTGCCCCCGTCGCGATGGAACTGAATGTCACGCATTCCCGATGACGTGGCGAATACGCATGGAGGTTCTGGTGCGCAGGGTGGGGCCGACTCCTGACCAGGATGTCGCAGTCGATGCTGGGGCTGCGCCGGCCGTGCCTGGATCGACGATGCCGTTGCTGGCTGCCATGCAGCATTTCGGCGGCAACCGCGCGATGACGGCGCTGCTCACCGGGGCACAGCCCGCGCCGGCTCCACAGGCTCCGGCGGTGGTGACGGACCGGCCCGGGCCGCCGCCACCGATCGAGGACCCGAACTTCAACCCGACTTCGCGGGCGCATGACCTCGTCCGGGCGGTCAACTCTGCCGAGCACACGATCGAGATGGTCGGCGAGGAGGAGGACGTCGACGCTGAGCGTCGCAAGGTCGACTTCCCGGTCGTCCTGGCGGCGCTGGATGGGTTGACCCCGAGCCAGGTGGCGAAGGTGGAGGAGGTCTTCTACTCCTTTGACCAGAAGGCGACGCTTGCCCAGTGCCTGTTCGAAGGCGGCGAGTCCGGTCGCAAGGCCGACCTGACCGACGACCAGAAGGCGCGCCTGCGCGTCCTGATGGCCGGCACCCGGCCCGAGCCGGTTCCGCCGGTGGTCATGGATGTGCTGCGTGGCGAGGAACTGCCGGTCGCCGGCCCGCTCAAGGTGGCCCTCGAGTACAGGGCCGACGCCGAAGCGGCGATGCACCGGCACGAGGCGGACGCCATCGAGTTGCACGAGCTCCTCACGGACCCGTTGAACGAGACGCGGCGGGAGCGGGTGATGGAGCTGCACCGGCGCAAGCCGGTGGAGATCGAGGCCGTCGACGCGATGTACGCCAAGAACTACAACGCGGGCAGCCTCGCGACGGACCTGAACAAGCGCCTGGACGGGCTGCAGCGGATGCGGATGACCGCACTACGGCAGGGTGACGCGGCACGGGCCGACGCGTTCGCGATCGAGGACAAGCGGCAGCAGATCGAGCAGGTGGCCAAGGACTACGACATGTTGTCCGCCTCCCTCGCCGGTGAAGGTGTCTCCGACGAAGCCCTGCGGGATCAGGAACGTCGCAGGCAGCAGGAGCTGACCAGGGACATCCAGGCGATCATCGAGCGGAACAAGCAGGAGGCTCTCAAGGAGGCCGCGAGCACCGGCCAAAACGCGGGCGAGGCGGTCGCCGAGCGCATCAACAAGCTCATGCAGATGCAGGTCAGTGTGCCAGGGCACACGCTCGGCGCCGACCTGAGCACGAGCCTGGCCAGCGAGGACGCGGCCGTTGTCGCCGCGCTGACCGACCCGTCGGCAAGCGGCAGCGCCAATCTGGTGCAGGCGGCCGCGGCGCAGTTGGCGGCCGACGAGCAGGCCGGTACCACGTCGGCCAAGAAGATCACGGCGACACTGCGGTCGTTTCGTGATCTGGCCGAGCAGGACCTGCGGGCGCAGGCGTTCGATCCGCATACCCCGGTGGAGCAGAAGCTGGCCATCCAGCGGGACGGCGAGACCGGCGTGACCCGGCTGGCCCAGCGCTACATCGACGACTACCGCGCTGCCTACGACCGCATCGCCGGCGGGCGTGGGCGCAGCTTCGACCAGATCGTCGCGAGCGCCGACGACGCCGACGAGGCGTTGATCCGCAATCTGTCCTTCGGCGGTGGGCGCACCTCCGACCAGGGCGAGCTCGACCACGCCGTCAAGAAGCGCGACGTCGAGGCGATCCTGACGATCCTGCGCCGCCAGCCCAGCGTGGAGCAGGTCCGGGAGCTGGAGGCGGCCTACAACCGGCTCGGCACGGGCCGCGACCTGCGCGAGACGCTGTTCGGCTCGGTGACGGAGGGCGACGGGGAGTACTCGAGCTCGGTCCGACCCGCGAGCATCGAGGAGGCCATCGCGGGCGACGCCGTGGGCGGGCTGGTCAAAGGCCGCGATGCCGCGCTGGTGGCCGAGCAGCTGGGCAAGCCGACGCAGGCGCAGCTGGCCGGGCCCGACAACGGCGCCGCGGCCAAGGCGCAGTGGTATGCCGCGGGTGGCCGGGCCGAATACAACGCCACCTGGGACAACCGCGGTGCCACGGGCCGGCTGCGCCAGATCGGCGACGACCCGGAGACCCAGCGGCTGCTCGAGCGCAGCCGCGACGAGTTGGCCGCGCTCAAGGTCCAGTTCGACACGGCGGCCGAGGCGGAGCGGCCCCGGCTGCTCGAGCAGATGCGCAAGCTGCGCGCCACGCTGTCCGGTGACGCCGCCGCGTACGAGCAGGACAACGAACGGGTTCGAGGCCAGATCCAGTCGGCGCTCAGCTTCGCCGTGTCCATCGCGCTGGCCGTCGCGATCCCCGGCGCCGGCGCGGGCCTGGTGGCCTTCCTGCAGACCACCGCGCTCAACATCGCCGCGACCGTCGCCACCAACTTTGTGATCAAGGCCGGCGACTACAGCCTGGCCGACCTCAAGGCCGACGTGCTCGGCGGCGTGCTCGGCGCCGCCGGCGGCAAGTTCGGTGAGGAACTGCTCGGCCGCGTCGCGTCGGCGATCGTCAAGCCGGCAGCCGAGGCGACCACCGAGACCGCGGCCAAGATGGGCGTGCAGACAGTCCTGGCCAAGGAAGTCGGCTCGCTGGCAGCCGCCGGGGAGAAGGCCGCCATCCGGGCCGAAGAGTTCGGACTGCAGACCGCGGGCCGGGAGGCCGCCGAGACAGCGACGAGAGAGGCCGGCGAGACGGTCGCCAAGGAGGCCGGCGAGGCGGCCGCCAAGCCGCCGATGTCCATGTGGGAGAAGGGCGCCCGTGAGGTCGGTGCATTCGGCGGTAGCACCTACGGCCCGAAGCTGCTCACCATGGGCGACCCACATGCCGCGGGGGACGGGAGCTTCGCCGGACTGACCATCGAGGAACTGCTCAAGGCCCTCGCCACCACGGTGGCCGGCAAGATCGCCCACCGGAACCCGGCAGGCAGGCCCGGCGAAGAGCCAGCCGCGGCTCGCGTGCACGAAGACCCAACCGCACCACATCCGCAGGAGGAGCCGGCCGCGCCGCGCGCGCAGGAGGAGCCGGCCGCGCCGCGCGCGCAGGAGGAGCCGGCCGCGCCGCGCGCGCAGGAGGAACCGGCCGCACCACACTCGCAGGAGGAGCAGGCCGCGCCGGCTCCGGCCACCGCCGAGCCGTCCGGCTCTGACCAGCAGCAGGCGATGCTGCGGGACAACGGCATCCCACCGGCCAGCGCACAGGGCTTCCAACAGACGGTCGACAACCTCGACGTGGTCATCTGGGTACGGCCCACGAACCAGGCGTCGGTGCGGGTCCTCAGCGAGGGCGGCGTCGCCAAACCCGATCTGATCAAGGCAAAGACGGTCAACAAGGCCGACCTGCTCATCGGCGGCCCGGCCGACGGCATCGGCAAGGTGGGCTTCTTCGAGCCGGTCAAGCCCAGCCAGGACATCCTCGACCTGCTCAACCCCGCCGCCCGGCAGACCGTCCTGGACCGCTTCGAGCAGCGCAGGACGGAGTACGGGTACCTCGAGCCCAAGATTGCCAAGTACGTCGCCGAGGGCCTGGTACGGGTGCAGGACGGGGTGCTGCAGATCGCCGATCCGCGGACGCCGGCCACGCCGGATGCCCCGGTGGGCCAGTTCAAGGACATCGGCGGCGACCACGACCTGTACCGGATCACCGACCGGGAGGGTAATCAGATCCATCCCGACGTGCGCCGCGGCGTGGTGAAGCAGCTGCAGTCGATGGGCATCAACGTCGAGCACTCCGACCTCGTGAGCTGGTCTGACGACAGCCCGGCAACGTTCCACCAGGGCGACGCCGACAAGATGCGCCATCAGCACGAGACCACGGAGCCGCTGGTCGTGTTCGCGCCGAAGAGCCAGCCGCGCCTGGCGTTGGCCGGCGAGACGGTCACCGGGCCGCAGCGGACGGAAGGCCCCGGTGACCGTTTCCTGCCAGCGGCCGGCGGGCAGGTGACCGAACCGGGCCCGGCCGGTCCCACCGGGCCGGGCGAGACCGACTTCTCGGTTCCACCACGGCACGCCACCCCCGAGGAGATCGCAGCCACCCGGGAGCGCGAGCCCGTCAAAGCCAGCCCGCAGGGCCCGACCGGCGGATCGCACGGAAATGCGCCGACGGGTACGGCGTTCCACCCGGAAGCGTTGGCCGCCGTCGAGAAACAGCTCGGCAGGATCTCGCAGAGCGGCTGGGACAAGGTTTTTGCCAGCCTCTGCGGCGAGGGCCGCGTCCACCCGCTCACCCCCGAAGCCCTCGTCCAGATCTACGGTGCCGACCGGGCGGCGGCCATTCAGGCCGAGCACCCGATCGAGTCGGTCGGTGGCATGTACATCGCCACAGACGGTTCGCCCGGCGACGGGCACATGTTTCTGAAGGCCGGGCACCTCAACGACGTCGCCGCTACGGTCGTGCACGAGACGACGCACTACCTCCAGGATCTTCATGGCAAGCAGCTGACCAAATTCACCGAGGAACTCCAGGCATGGCTGGCGCAACGCGACTTTCTGCGAAAGCTGGAGAACGCCGGCGAGGCATTCTCCGACGAGATGCGCGACGTGCTGGAGACCCCGGACGACATGTTGGCCGACGCCATCTGCTGGAAATACGGTCTGGAGTTCGTCAGCACCCTCAACGTCTCCAGGGAGACGGCCACGGTGATGGCGATGGTCAAGACGTTCCGGGAGGGCGCCGGGTCGGCCGAGACGCCGGCCGGACCCGCCAAGGCGCCGGTCAGGGCCGACAACACCGACTTCGACGAGATTGACACGCACGACATCGACCCGGCCGAAATGGAACGCGCTGCCCTGCTCGGCCAGGTCGGGCCGCCGTCGGAACCCCGGACGTGGAGGGAAACAGAGGTGCCTTACACCATGCCGCCCGACGTGCGCGAGGCGAAGGACGGGCAGCCGCTCAACCTCGACGAGCTCAAGCCGAACCGACGCTACCTGTGGATCGTCAACGAGCCCGGCAGTTTCCTGGTCGCCGATGAAGGCCAAGCGGACTTCTTCGCCAGGCGCGACCGCCTCGAGCCGGATCATCCGGCTGCCGGCGAGACCCCGCTCAAGCACGGCGATCTCGCTCCCGGTCCGGACGGACAAACCCGCGGTCCGGCCCGCGCCGGCGGGCAGCTGCGTGCGGAGTTCGGCGCCGACGGCACGCCCACCGGGAACTGGATACTGGACGGCGACTCCAGCTACATGTTCAACCGTGCGGACGACCTGATGCAGGGGCCGAAGTCCCTGGAGGCCGTCAAGAAACTGCTGGCAGCCACCGGCACCGATGTTTCCCGGATCATCGTCGACCCGAGCGGCCTGTAGACCCGTGAGGACTGGTACAGCATGACCGATGAGGAGATCGAACGGCTGCTCGACGCCCGCGACGTGCCCGCCATCGCGGCCCTGGCCCGCGAGGAGGTCGAGGCCTACCTTGAGCGCCTCGTCCAGCGCCGAGCAATCGACCATGAAAAGGCGGATGCGGACCGGCTGATCCGGACGGGCTACCTCCTGCACCAGGCCGGATGGGCCAGGGCCGACCGGGCACTGACCGCCATCCTGGCTGCCGCGCCCACGGAGGGCACGCTGGACATCGTCTGCCTGATCCTCACCGGACTGTGGCGGTCCGGCGCCGATCCCGACGCCCTACGCACCCTGGGCCGCATCGAACGCACCGTCGCCGCCGACGGCCTGGGACCCGACGCCACGGTGGCCTACCGCAACGCGGTAGAGGTGGCACAACACGTAGCCACCACGAGAGGTGACCACTCGGTCGCCGCCCTGGCCTCCGCCCAACTACGCCGCCCCTGACATCGGGCTCCTGGCCCCGCGCGCCACGGATGGGCGCGTTGCGGTGCTTGCGCTGAGAAGGGCGGCTGCGGCGCCGGCGGCGAGCACACCGACGGCGGGCCCGTAGTTCCCGTAGCGGCTGAGGGAAGCCGCCATGAGCAGCGGGCTGAGGAAGCCGGCCAAACCGGCTACACCGGCCACGACTCCACTGACCCGGCCGAGCATCGTCGGCGGTGTCACCGTTGCGACCTGGGCCAGGAGGGCTCCGCTCGTGATTCCAAGGGCCACGGCCAGCGCCGGTAGCAGGGCCAGCACGACCCGTAGTGGCGGCGTGAACGCCTGAGTCGCGGTCAGTGCGGTGAGCAGGGCCAGCGCCGCGATGAGCGGACGTCGGGGTGTGAAGCGGTCCGATAGCCAGCCGCCGACGGCTCGCATGGGCACGGCCAGGATGACGAAGCCGGCCATCGCGTAACCCGCCTGAACCAGCGACAGTCCGTAGGCATTGGTGAGGTAGACCGGCAGGTACGAGGAGAACGTTACAAACAGGGCGAACGTGACGGCGTTCCAGATGGTGGCGTGCCACATGATCGGCAACCGCACCACCGCGGCAAACCCGGCGCTTGGGGGCGCATCGTGCGACGGCAGACGCGGCGGGTTGTGCGCCACGACCACGACGAGCACCACGAACAGGCCGAGCGCGAACGCGACGATCCAGAACGGAGCGGCGATGCCGAATGCCCGGACCAGCCGTCCCGTGCTGAGGCCGCCGATGGCGCCTCCGATCAGGCCCGTGCCGAGCACACCGAGAGCCAGCCCGCGACGGCCACCGGCGAACCAGGCGCTGACGAACGGGACGCCGACCGCGAACATCGTGCCCGCCACGCCCAGCAGGGCGGCACCCATCATCAGACCGGGCACGGAGCGGTACCCGACCGCTGCGAGGACCAGGAGGGCCGCGATCGTCGCCGCCGCGACCAGCAGGAACATGGTTTTGGCGCCGAGCCGGTCGGTCAGCGCCCCGACCGGGATCCGGCCCGCCGCACCGACGACCACCGGTACCGACACCACCAGGGCCTGCTCGAGCGCCGTCAACCCGAGGATCTCGCGCAGCGCGGGGGCCAGCGGCGCCAACAACGCCCACGCCCACGCGCTGACCAGATAGCCGACCGTGGCCAGGGCAAGCATCGAGCCGGTGCGTCTGTGCGTCCGAGTATCCGGCGCGGAACCTGGGTGCACCGCGCCCCCCGGCTGGTAGCTGTCGACGTCGTTCTGTCGAACCCGTCGCCACCCTGGACCGCGGGCCGGCCGACGTCAATGTCATTTCACCCGCCGGGACCGGGTTGACCCGATCCCGCGCCTCAGAGCTGTTGCGGTCGACGCAAAAACATTGCAGCGGGGCAATTGTTCGTGTTTCGCTTGCGCAGCGGCGTCCCGGGGGTCGGTGAGGTGGTGCAGTGGCAGCGACGTCGGCGTTGACGCCGTCGGTTCCGCCGGGCGGTTCCGGGGAGCTGCTGCCGTTGGTCGTTGCCAAGACGGCGCGGCCGCGCATGGTACGCGGTGGTATCGACCGGCGGCGCTTGTTCGCCCTGCTCGACCGTGCTGCCCGCGGCCCGGTGACCGTGGTTCGCGCCGGGGCCGGCTGGGGCAAGACCATGCTGGTCTCCGCGTGGGCCGGCACGAGGACCGCTCCGGTCGGCTGGCTGAGCCTGGACCGCCGGGACAACGACCCGCAGACCTTCTGGGCGTACGTCGTGGCGGCGCTGCGTGTCGCCGGTGCCGTGACCGCGGACAATCCACTCAACGACATGGGTTCGGTTCCCAAGGACGCACGGGAACGCCGGCTGCGGATCGCCGACGGGCTCAGCCGCGTACCGGAGCAGACGGTGCTGGTGATCGACGACTTCCACGAGATCGACGATCCCCAGATTCTGGGCGACCTGGCCGACCTGCTCCGGTATCCGCCGGTCCGGCTGATCCTGATCAGCCGGACGGAGCCGGCGCTGGATCTGCGCCGGTTGCGGCCGGCCGGCCAGATCGGCGAGATCCGGGCCGACGACCTGGCTTTCACCACGGCCGAGGTGATGGCCCTGGTCAGCGGCCATGGCCTGAGCCTGAGCCGGGGCGACGTGGCCATGCTGCTGGACCGGACCGACGGCTGGGCGGTGGGACTGCACGTCGGGGCCGCGTTTCTGACGGGCAACGGCGGCACCCGCTCGATCGCCGACTTCGCCGGCGACGCGCGCGGGATCGACGCCTACCTGACCGACGAGGTACTGGCCGATCGTCCGCCGCGGCAGCGCACGTTCCTCCTGGAGACGAGCATCTGCGACCGCCTGTGTGCCGACCTGGCCAACGCGATCACCATGGGCGACGACGGTCAGCGGATGCTCGAGCAGTTGGAGCACGACGTCGACTTCGTTGTCCGGCTCGGACCGAAGCCCGTCTGGTTCCGGTATCACCAGCTGCTGCGTGACGTCCTGGCACACCGCCTGGAGGTGGAGATGCCGGCGGCGGTGTCCGAACTGCATCGGCGGGCGGCGCGCTGGTACGCCACCACCAACTCGGTGCTCGAGGCGCTGACCCACGCGGTCCAGGCCCGGGACTGGCCGTACGTGGGCCAGCTGGTGACCGGCCGGGCCGCTCCGCTCATCCTCTCCGCCCAGCGCACGGCTCTGGTCAAGGTCATCGATCAGGTGCCGCGTGAACAGCTGACCTCGACGCCGGAACTGATGGCGTGCGCCGCGCTGCTCCAGTTCCACACCGGTGACTACGAAGCGATCCCGACATCGCTGGCCCGGGCCCGTACCCTGCTGCGGGACCGGCCGGACGATACCCGCGACCGGGTCGAGGTGCTGATGATGGCCCTGCAGGTGGCGGCGGACCGGGCGATCGGTGACATGCCGGCGGTGGTCGCGGTCGAAAACGACCTGCTCACCGTGCTCGCCAGATCCCCGTTCGCCGACGCGGCAACGGCCGCCCAGTACTCCGCCATCGCCTTGAACAGCAGGGGTGTCGCCCTTCTGTGGACAGGGCAGCCGGACATCGCAGCCGGTGACCTGCGGGCCGCGACAGCCGCGGCCCGGACGGCCGGCGTGGAGCTGGTCGAGATCAACGCCGCCGGTCACCTTGCCCTGCTCGAGGTGATGTACGGATCGGTCCACGAGGCTGCCCAGCTCGCCAGCCGCGCCCGTGACCTGGCCGAACGCCGGGCCTGGCGGTACTCACTGCAGGCAGTGGCCGCCCACCTCGCTCAGGCGCTCGTGCACCTGGAACGCAATGAACTGACCGCCGCGCAGGAAGCCGTCCAGCACGGCCTTCGGGCGCACCGCGCCGATCCGGAAGCCGCCCAGCGGCTCGTCCTGCTCGGCGTCCAAGCGCGGCTGGCGCTGGCTCGAGGCGACCCCGCACGGGCGTGGACGCTTCTGGACGAGGCACGCCACGAACGCAGCGCACGACAGCACCTGCCGGCTCTCGACCAGTGGCTGACGCTGCTCGACGCCGAGATCGACCTGGCCACCGGGCGGCCCGAACAGGCAGAACAGCGCTACGTCGACCTCCGGCCCGACGAGACCGCCGGTTCCGGACTCCGGGTCTGCCTGGCGGCAGCCGCCCTCGCCCGACGTGACCCGCGCCGCGCCGAGGAACTGCTCACCGCCGCGCCGAGCACCCGGTCCGATACGGTTGCCATGGTGGGAGCGGGCATCGTCCGCGCGCTGGTCGCCGATGCACAGGGCCATTCCACTCGAGCCGTCGACCTCCTCACCGACGCCGTCCGCCTGGCCGAACGCGAAGGGATCCGCCGACCCTTCATCACCCTGTCCAGCAACCGGCTCGACGAACTTCTCGACCGAGTGCGGCTGCTCGCCCCCCACCACGCCACGTTCGCCGATGCCCTCCGCAGCGACACACCCGCCGTCGCCCACCAATCCGCACCGACCGGGCCCGGCGAGGGACTGAGCGAGCGCGAAGCAGAGGTCATGCGCTACCTGCCCACCATGCTGACTGCCGCCGAGATCGCCACCGAACTCGGCGTATCCGTCCACACCGTCAAGTCACACATCAGATCGATCTACCGCAAACTCGGTGTGGCCAAGCGCGGCGACGCCGTAGCCCTCGCCCGCACCAACGGCATTGTCTGAAACCCGCCTGGGATCGAACCAGTGACCACTTCGGTGTGAACGTGCGGGCTGGACAAAGGTGGGGACAACCCCGTCGACGGTGCGGCTTGGACGGTCGGCAACCGCGTCCGTGCGCATGTGCACGGTGCGACCTGATCGGTTCCTGCGCCGGCCGGGACGGCAGTCCCGGGCTGCCCGTGCGGACGGAACGCTGCCACCCACCGCGCTCAGCGAGCAGGTCACCTCCTGGGTCCCCGAGTCGTTCCGCCCTGGCGGCCTCAACGCCAGCCCTGCTGCCCGTACTGGACAAGACGGGCGTGGCGACGCCGGACGGGGTCGACAGGGCACCGGCACCGTCGTCGCGCCGTGATCATCGGCCGCTTCAATGCGCTCGCTAACCGTCGGCTTGTCACCGTCTGTTACGGCGTTTGGTTGGCTCGGTATCCGGAACCGCCGCTGACGGAACGGCTGCGTCGGCTTACCGTCGCGGCGGGTGCTGGCCGCCGGTGCGTGCGGCAGATATTGGGCGCCTGCTGGGCTGGAAAGTGAGCAGCCCGGTTGGCGAATCTGGGGGCAGCGGTTCCCGGCACGCGGGGACGAGGAGGAGGCGGATCATGGCTGGCTCGGATCCGGTGAAGGAGGGACCTGTCATGGTCGGTGCCCGTCGTGCGTTCGGACGCGCCGCGCTGATGGTCGGTGCGCTGCTGCTCGCGCCGTTCGTCGTCGCACCGGCAGCGACAGCGGACTTCGATGTCGCGCGTGACTGCTTCGGCAACCCGCTGCCGTACGGGCGGGTGCTGGTGGTGCCGCCGGGCGGGAACAGCTTCTACGGCACCCCTGGCGACGACGTCATCATCGGTACCGACGGAGACGACATCATCCACGGCGAAGACGGCGACGACATCATCTGCGCCGGCGGCGGTGACGATCTCGTTTGGGGTGGCAACCAGGGCGACTACATCGACGGTGAGGCCGGCGGGGACTTCGTCGACGGCGACAACGGCAACGATCACCTGTACGGCGGTGCCAACGCCGCGAGCGGCCTGGTCGACTTCATCGTGGGCGACGACGGGGCCGACGAGCTGTACGGCGGAGGTGGACCCGACACGTTGTACTGCGGCGCGGGGGCCATTCCGTGGGACGTCGGCGACCACGCCGACGGCGGCACCGGTATGCCCGCCGGACGGGCGGAGAGCGACCTGCTCGGCGACGCGTGCGACACCTCGGTCAACTTCCCCTGAAAGGGCGTCCGGTTTCCTGTGTGGTCCTGACCGACCGGAGGGAGTGAGTTCTGAGCTCGCGCGACGCGTGATCTGCACGGGCGACACGAAGCAGCGGGTGTCGAGCTTCGTGCGCGGTGCGGTTTCGGTGCCTGGTTATCCTCGGCGGACATGACGAATTCCGGGCGGCACCGGCTCGCCGTGGATCTGGGAACCTCCACGACGATCGCGATGATGCAGTGGCCGGACGGGCGGGTTCGTCCGCTTTTGTTCGACGGTTCGCCGCTGTTGTCGTCAGCCGTGCTGTTCGGCGTCGACGGGCAACTGCACACCGGACGCGACGCCGGCCACCTCGCGCGTGGCAATCCGGATCGGCTGGAGCCCAACCCGAAGCGTCGGATAGACGACGATGTCGTCCTGCTCGGCCCGAGCGAGGTGCCGGTGGGTGATCTGCTGTCAGCGGTGTTCGGCCGGGTCGCAGAGGAGGCGCGGCGGGTCGCCGGCCAGATCGGCGGGCTGATCCTGACCCATCCCGCCGCCTGGGGCTCGCGCCGCCGTGCGCAGTTGCGTGACGCCGCTGAGCGGGCCGGTTTGGGTCGGGGTCGGCTGGTGCCCGAACCGGTGGCAGCGGCGACGTACTTCGCCCACACGATGATCGACGAATTCGTGCCCGGTAGCCGGTTGGTCGTCTATGACCTGGGCGCGGGTACCTGCGATATCACCGTGCTGCGGCGAAGTCCGCAAGGGTTCGATGTCGTGGCCTCCGGCGGCCTCAACGACCTCGGCGGTCTGGACGTCGACGCGGCGATCGTGGGATTTCTGGAGGCGACGTACGGCCGGCTTTGGGTCGACGCGGTGACCCGCCGCCAGGTGTGGGAAGACGTGCGCAACGCCAAGGAGATGCTGTCCCGCAGGAGCGGCACGGTGATCGCGCTGCCGACGCTGGGCAAGGAGGCGCCGCTGGGCCGCGAGCAGTTCGACGGCCTGACCGCGCCGGTGCTCCGTCCCACGATCTCGCTGGCCAGGTCGCTGATCCGGGACACCCACGGGGCGGCCGCGCCCGGTACGCCGACGGCGGTGGTGCTGGTCGGCGGCGCGAGCCGGATCCCGCTGGTGGCGACGCTGCTGGCCGAGGCGACGGGCGTCGCGCCGATCGTCATCGAGCAGCCCGAACTGGTGGTCGCCGAGGGTGCGCTGCACCTGGCGCCGGTCGCGGATCCCGTCACGGCTCCCGCTGATGTACCGGGCGACCCGGCCGCAGTTCCGGACAGCCCGTCGATCGACGCTGCGTCTGTCGAGGACGTCGGTCCGGCCACACCGGTTCCCGTGTCCGGCGGCGGCCCGGCCGTTCCCGCCTCCGGTATCAGCGGTCCGGTCGCCGGCGCCCCGGCGGGAGAGTTCGATGAGTCCACTTCGGCTCCGGGTGACCCGCCGGCGCCCGTCACAATGCCCGCGGCGAGGGGCCGCACGCCGGTTGACAGCCGTGCTCCCGTCGACAGCTTTGCGGCCGTCGACGGCCGTGCGGCCGTCGACGGCCCTACGCCCGAGCGGTCAAGGCGGTCGCGCGTCGTGGTGGCCGCGATCGTGGTCGCGGTGCTCCTGCTGGGCGGCGTGACCGCGATCGCGATGCTGAACCGGAAGAGCGCAGGCGGCGACCGCGGCGCGACCGGCCAGCCGACCACGGGCGCCAGCCTGCCCGCCGACGGTGAATCGGCCGCTGCGCCCAGCGGTACGCCCGCGCCGGGCAAGTACGCGATGGCGGTGCTGCCCGAGAAGCTGTGCACGACGGTCGTGCTCGGCAGGCTGAGCGCCACCTACAACAGTTATGCGAACACACCGACCGACACCCGGGCCGAGAACGACTCTGCCAGCAACGCGAGCTGCACGATGCTCAAGAGCAGCGAAGCGAACGACACGCTCGACATCAGGGTGACCGCCGTCGTCTTCGCCGATACTGCCCGGGCCGTTTCGGAGCAGAAGATGTTGTTCGACGCCGCCAAGAGCGCCGACCCGAACGTGCAGGTGCTGTCGGGGATCGGCGACGAGTCGTTCGCGGCCCGCAAGACCGCGACCACGTCGACGCCGGGCGAATTCACCTACACCGCGGAGGCGCGGGACGGCAACCTACGACTGTCGGTGCGCGGCACGGTGCTCAAGGCCAACCGCCAGTTGCCGAGCGAAGAGCAGATGCGGCAATTCGGCAGGGATCTGGGAGAGGCCGCCAGGTCCACCATCGCCAAGTTCGAGAGTGGCTGACAGCAGGGACGCCCGACGGTGACCTGTTCGAACCGTCGCACGGCTCGAGACCGCTCTCGACTCGCCGCATCCGCGGCACCGAGACCCACGAGACAGCGCGCTCAATACTCGACCGCTCCGCAGTCCTCGTAGGCGACGCGCTTCACGAGCTTGGCCGTGCCGGCTCGGGCAGATGCCGCCACGGCGTGGAACGGATGGGTGAGAGCGCGCGTCGTTCCGCACCGGGGGCCGGGC
>Ga0111539_10000886_pt1 | contig 39079 bp, 38 predicted proteins | sample RhiMethybrSRZTD1_FD_79667 | JGI IMG/M metagenome (GOLD analysis project Ga0111539, IMG submission 79667) | Populus rhizosphere microbial communities from Tennessee, USA - Rhizosphere MetaG P. TD hybrid SRZTD1 (version 2) (version 2) | ecosystem: Host-associated > Plants > Roots > Rhizosphere >...
CCAGTTCGACCACGTCCGCCACCCGCCGGGCGTGATGCCCGACGTCTCCGAGCGGGCCCCGCTCGGCAGCAACGGAGCCTGCCTGGCCGACGGCGCCGTGTCGGACCGCGACCTGGAGCCCTGTCCGCCCGGCCCGGCGCGCACCTTCTTCGAGCTCTCCGAGTTCACCTCCGAGGGCTCGGTCACGGTGACGACCGGCGCCGACGGGCGCTTCTGGGTCATGGTCGGCGGCCACTCCGGGTTCGAGGGCTTCTCCGCGATCTACTACCAGCGGGTCGCCTTCCGGTTCGCGCCCATCGCGCCCTGACCTGGTAACGTCGGGCGGTGGCGTTCCGGGCGCTGCTGGTCATCGCCGACATCGGCGGCTACACGCGGTTCATGAAGGTGCACCGGATCAACCTGGCGCACGCGCAGTACGTGGTGGGCAGACTGCTCGAGGCGACCATCGACGCCGCCGGCGCCCGGTGGAAGCTGGCCAAGCTCGAGGGCGACGCCGCCTTCTTCTACGCGAAGCTGCCGGAGGCGGGCGGGGTCGACGGCACCCGACTGCGCGACCAGCTGGTGGCGATCCGACGCGCCTTCGTCAACCGCCGCGAGCGGCTCACCGCAGATCGAACCTGCTCCTGCGACGCCTGCACGCAGTCGGACAAGCTCACCCTGAAGTTCGTCGCTCACGCCGGCGAGGTGGCGCTGCAGAAGGTCAAGCGGCTGACCGAGCTGGCCGGGGTCGATGTCATCCTGGTCCACCGGCTCCTCAAGAACACGGTTCCGGTGAGCGAGTACGTGCTGATGAGCGAGGAGGTCACCGTCGCGCTCAGCGCGGCCGGTGTCGGCGAGCCAGCCGAGATCGAGGAGGAGCTCGAGGGCCTCGGCCAGGTTCGCACCTTCTATGTCGACCTCGACCTGCTCGGCCCCATCGAGCCGGAGCCGGCGAGGAAGTCCCTTCTGCGCCGCGTGTGGGCCTTCCTCCGCATGACGGTCATGTCCGTGCCCTACTTCGTCGGGGTCCGCAAGGCGTGCCGCGGGTTCGGCCACATGGACCAGATCACCGGGATGCCCTCTCTGCCGCCCGCCGCCGAGTGAAGGTGCCGGGGCCTCAGCGCGCGCTCTGCCACGCGAGGATCCCGTCGAACGGGTGGATGAGCATCAGGATGTTGAGGAAGAGGTTGTCGCGGATGGTCAGCGCCAGGACCACCTCGAAGAGGACCATGATCGCGACGCTCCACCACCAGCGGACGCGCGCGGCGACCGTGAAGCCCAGCGCGCACCAGCCCATGTCGGCCAGCGAATTGAGGATGCTGTCGCCGTAGTAGCCGGCGTCGACCGTCTGCTCGCGGTAGCGATCGATGATGAAGTCGGAGTTCTCGAGGATCTCCCAGCCGGCCGCGATGGTGAGCGCGGCGAGGAACCGGACCCTGAGCGAGGCGCGCGGCGCCAACAGGCTGAGCCCGGCGTAGAAGATGAGGCCGTGCTCGAAGTGGGTGAACGAGTAGGGATCGAGCAGGTGCTGCGAGTTGTGCGCGCTGCCGGTCTCCCACGACCAGGGCCAGAGGTCGCCCACGCTGCACCACAGGTGGCGGCCGAACAGGGCCAGGACGCCGGCGGTGATCGCCACCAGCGCGGCGACATAGGCTGCGGCCGCCGAGCTGCGGGTCATGCCTCATCATAAGCGTGCTACGGTTTCAACGTGAGGCACCGGCGGCCGGCCATGGTCGGACTGATGCTCGGCCTCGCCCTGCCCGCCGAGGCCGGCCGGCTGCCGCGCGTCGATCTCGGCGCCGTCGCGATCGAGGCCGACCTGGCGGTCGACGTGCACCTGCGGACGCCGGGCCGGCACGCGCCGGCGGTGCACCAGCCGTGGCGGCGCGACGGCGCCGCAATGGTCGAAGAGGTGTCGGGGCCGGGCTACAGCGGCACGCTGCGCGCCGAGCCGGGGCCGGACGGTATCGCGCTCGAGGCGGTCATCCGCTACTCGGCGCCGGTCTTGGTCGACCGCGAGGCGATCGTGCTCCACCTGCCCGGCCGCGCCAGCGCGCTCGGGCGCGACCTGGCGGTCGGGCGCCTCGACCACCCGCTGCGGGTCGATCGCGGGACGCCGATCTGGCTCGCGGCGGCGGGCAACACGCGCTCCTCGGGCGCCGCGCTGGTCGGCGGTGCCGGCCTGCACGCCGCGCGCTACGCCCCGATGGCCGGGCAGACCGCGGTCGAGCTCATCCTCGACGACGCCGCCTCGCACCCCTTCTCCGCCTTCGTCCGCTGCCGGACCCGCTACCTGCCGCACGAAGCCGGGATGCCGCTGCCGCACCACCCGCCGCCCGCGCTCGAGCGGCGCGCCCGGCATGCGCGCATGCTGCGGGCCGCCGGCACCACGGTGAGGGCCCGCGCGATGCTGGTGCCGTTCCCTGCCGGCGGCGGCTTCCTGCCGGTGGTCACCGAGCGCTGGCCGTCGGGCGCGCGGGCCGCGGTGGTGGTGACCGACCACGCCGACCGGACCGATCCGCTCGCGCTTCGCGCCGTCCTCTTCGGGGTCTCGGACCGGCGCGACCCGGCCTACGGCAAGGGCGGCTTCTTCGGACACCACCTCAAGCTCACCAAGACCTTCTTCGCCAGCCCGGGCGTCGGATCGCTCGAGGACCCGGAGTCGCGCGCGCTGGCGGACGAGATCGTCGCCGCCGGCAGCGAGGTCGGCGCCCACTCGATCACCCCCAAGCGCGACAGCCGGTCCACCGTGGCCCGATTTCTGGCCCGGTTCGCCCGCTGGCACGCGGCCACCTGGATCGATCACCAGCCGGACACCAACTGCGAGGCGATCACCAGCCACGGCTGGCGCGACGAGGCGGAGTTCGGCATCCACGACCTCCTGGCCGGCGCCGGTTTCGGCTGGGTGTGGGGCGCCACCGACGTGTCGAGCTCGGCCCGCCTGCGCAACCTGTTCGAGCCGGAGCGCCGCGCCGCCGCCCTCCCCCCGGTCTACCCGCTGCCCGCCGATCCGCGGCTCTGGGTCTTCACCTCCACCTGGTTCTACGGCCGCGTCGAGCGCCTGGCCCAGGCGCTCGGCCCGCCGTCCCTCGACCAGCTCGAGCGCGAGCGCGGCCTGTTCGTCGCCCACACCTATCTGTCCGCCTCGCCGCGCACCACCCGGCACCGGCGCCGCGACCTCCTGCGGCGCGACATCGTCCTGCCGCGCGCCGGTGGCGGCTTCGCCGTCCATCCACTGTTCGAGCAAGCCCTGGCGCGGCTAGGCCGCCGGGTCGCCGCCGGCGCGATCGCCAGCATGACGATGGCGGAGACCGGCGAGCGGCTGCGCGCGCTCGAGGCGATCACCGTCGACTACCGGGCAGACGGCGCCGCCGAGGTGCGCAACAGCGGCCCCCGGGCGGTCCGCGGCCTCACCCTCTCGGTCCCGACCGAGCTCGCGCTGTCGGCGCGCGGCGCCCGGTTGCTCGGCAGCCGCAGCGAGCCGGGCCGCAGCACCGTCTGGTTCGACCTGCCGGCCGGGCGCTCGGTCGTGCTGACGGCCAGCCGCGGCGGCCGGCCGGTGCCCCTGGGTGTGCTCCGGTGATCCGCCCGCTCGCCGCCGGAGAGATCGACGCGCTGGCCGCCGGGATCGCCGACCTGCCGCTGCTCGGCCGCTACGGCCGCAGCCCCGCGCTGTTGGCCGGCGATCTGCACGCCGCCTTCGAGCGCGGCGACGGCCTCCTGGTCCACAGCGACGGCGGCGCCGCCGACGGCCTCGCCTGGTACCTGCCAGCCGGCACCCTGGGGCTGGGCGGCTACCTGCGCCTGCTCGCGGTCACCGCCGCGGCCCAGGGTCGCGGCGCCGGCGCCGAGCTGCTCGCCGGGTTCGAGGCGGCGGTCGCCGAGCGATCGCGCCATGCCTTCCTCCTGGTCAGCGACTTCAACCAGCCGGCGCAGTCCTTCTACCGCCGCCGCGGCTACGTCGAGGTCGGCCGGTTGCCCGCCCTCGTGCTGGCCGGGGTCGACGAGCTGCTCTACTGGAAGCGCCTGTCGCCCTAGCGTGAGGCGCGCAGGGCCCGGGCGAGCGACGTGCAGCGCAGGTAGGCGCGCCGGATGCGCGCTCGAGTCCCAGGGCGGACCAGCTGGAGCCGCCCGATCGGCCGCACCGCCAGCGCCAGCTCCTGCCTGTGTCTCGAGGCGCCGGCGAGAAAGTCGTATTCGCGCCGGCCATGCTCGATGGCGCGCCGGATGGCGAGAGCATGGATGACCAGGCCGACCCGCAGGCCGGCCGGCAGTCCGGGCCGCCGGCCGCTCTGGTAGAAGTACACCTTGTTGCGCCAGACCAGGTTGTAGAGCGCGGCCACCGGCTCGCCTTGCGCCGACAGCCAGAGGAGCTCGAGCGCGCCCCGCGCGAGCATCTCCGGCATCACCTGATCGTGGAACTCGCGCCGGCGGGCGCTGGCGAACACGCCCGGCTCGCCGGCCTCGCGCCAGCGGGCCGCGTGGAGCTCGCGCAGCGCCGCCGCCCCGGTCGCGAGCTCACGGCTGGTGCGCGCGACGCGGAGCTCGGCGTGGCCGCCGGTCCAGCGGTCGAACGCGCGCAGCGAGCGCCGCACCAGGTGCCGGTGCGACGCCGGCAGCCGCGCCAGGTACTCGTCCCAGCTGCCGGGCAGCGGAATGAACGGCGCGACGCCGGAGATCTCCTGCTCGACCGAGCCGAGCCGCTCGAAGGCGCCGCCGAGGATCTCGCCCATCGCCCCGTGCAGGCTCATGGCCGGCATCACCAGCTCGTCCCACGGCCCGAGCGCGTCCATCTCGAGGAGATCGGCGAGCCGCTCGGCCACCTCCTGCTCCAGTCCGCGCTCGACGATCGGCCCGATGTACTCGGAGCCGACCTCCTCGGCCGCCGGCTCGCCGGAGGGCAGCAGATCGAGGCGGCGGACCCGCACGCCCGGCGCCAGGTAGGTGGCCCGCAGGCACAGCGGGACCACGCCGACCAGGCGGGGCCCCTGGCGGAAGGTCACCAGCCGCAGCCGCCGCTCGCCGCCGAAGCAACGCCACCAGGCGCGGATCCAGGTCGGCGAGCGCATCGGCTCGTCCCCTTCGTCGCTCTTCGCCATGAGGCTCTCCCACTCGGGGGCGATCCCCTCGAGCTGGCTCGAGGTGGCGAGGATGCGAGCAACCAGCGGGGCACGTCGGGTCAGCGCTACCATGCGGGGCACAGCTCCGGCGCTGCCAGGTAGGCACCCAGGTGCTCGCGGCGCATCAGCGCGCCCATCGGCATGCGCGCGAGGTCGTAGCGATCGAGCTCACCGGCCAGCGGGTTGCCGCGCGGCTCGGCCGAGAAGCCGACCCGGTAACCGGCCGCGCGCACGGCGCGCAGCACGGCGGGCATGCGCCGCAGCGAACCGCCGAACGGATAGGAGACGGCGCGGGCCGGCCTGCCGATGGCAGCCGCGATGTCCTCGCGCGCCCCGGCCAGCTCGACGGCCAGCTGGGCGGGCGACAGCGTGTGGAAGACCCGGTGGCTGCGGGCGTGCGACCCGATCTCCATGCCGGCCGCCGCCAGCGCGCGCGCGTCGTCCCAGGTCATCACCAGACGGTCGGCCGCGCTTCGCTCGAGCTCGGGGCTCCATTCGACCCGCAGGGCGCGGGCCAGCTGGGAGAGAAAGCGCTCGAGGTCGAGCCCGGCATAGCTCTGGATGAGGCGCAGCACGGTGCGGCGGGACCGCCCGCCGTCGGTTGCGGGCCTGAGGAGGATCTGCACGGGGTAGGTCAGCCGCGCGGTGGCCACCCGGGTGGCGTCGAACAGGCAGGCGACCCGGTCCCACCAGAAGAGCCTGCGCTCGGCGACGTGGCTGGTGCTGAGGAAGAAGCAGGCCGGCACCCCCAGGCGGTCGAGGATGGGCTGGGCATGCTCGCGGTTGTCCAGGTAGCCGTGGTCGAAGGTGACCAGCACCGGATTGGGCGGCAGACGCCGGCCGCGGTCGAGGAAGTCGAGCACGTCGTCGAGGCCGACGGGGGCGCACGCCCGCGCCACCAGCTCCATCTGGCGGGTGAACTCGCGCGGGTCGCAGTCGTCCACCTCGTGGTCGTGGCGATGGTCGGCGGGCGGGCGCGGCCGCACGCGTCGATAGGCCAGGACCGACAGCCAGCGCGGGGGCCGCCGCCCGAGGAGCGCGAGCGCATGCGGCGCCACGACCTTGCCGAACAACACAGCGGGCTCCACGAGCGCACCTTAGACAGGCGAAACGCGCTTCGCCAGCTCGTTGGTGACCGTGCGGCCGCGCAGCGGCGTGCGGCCGCGTCACACCCCGGCGCGCCGCACCCGGTACTGCTCGACCAGCTCCCTGATCTCCGGCGCGCTCCCGAGCGTCAGCGCCTCGCGCGCGAGCGCGACGAGCTCGGCGACGCGCGCGTCGCGCACGACCTGCTTGACCTGGGGGATGGCGACGGCGTTCATCGACAGCTCGGTGAGCCCGAGGCCGAGCAGGATGGGCGCCACCGCGGCGTCGCCGGCCATCTCGCCGCACAGGCCGACCGGAATGCCGCAGTCCCTGCCGGCCCGGACCGCCATGTCGATGAGGCGGAGCATTGCCGGGTGCAGCGGTTCGTAGAGGTAGGCGACGTGCTCGTTCACCCGGTCGACCGCCAGGGTGTACTGGATGAGGTCGTTGGTGCCGATCGAGAAGAAGTCGACCAACCGGGCCAGGTGGTCGGCCACCAGGACCGCGCTCGGCATCTCGATCATGATGCCGAGCTTGGTCTCCTCGCCGAACGGGGTGCCGCTCGACCGCAGTTCGTCCTTCACCTCGCCGAGCACCTCGAGCGCGAGGTTGAGCTCCTTCACCCCCGAGATCATCGGGAACATGATGCGGACGTTGCCGCTGGCGGCGGCCCGGAGGAGCGCGCGCAGCTGCTGCTTGAAGAGCGGCAGCACCTCGGGGACCAGGCAGAGGCGGATCGAGCGCAGCCCGAGGGCCGGGTTTGCCTCGTGGTGGTCGGCCAGGAAGGCGGCCATCTTGTCGGCGCCGAGGTCCATGGTGCGGAAGGTCACCGGCCGGTTGCCGAGCGCCTCCATCACCTTGAGCGCGTGCTGGTAGTGGTCGTTCTCGTCCGGCACCCGGTCGCCGGAGGTCATGAAGAGGTACTCGGTGCGGAACAGGCCGATCCCCTCGGCGCCGTAGGCGAGCGCCGAACGGATCTCGTCGACGTTGTCGATGTTGGACACCAGCGAGATCCGCACCTCGTCCTGCGAGACCGCCGGCAGGTCGACGTTGCGGAGCAGCGCGACGCCCTCGGCCGCCTCCAGCCGGGCGCGCTCGCGGTAGAGTCCCACCGTCTCGGGGCTGGGGTTGAGGATGACGATGCCGTTGGTGCCGTCGACGATGACGAGATCGCCGTTGCCGACCACCGCGGTGATGTCCTCGAGGCCGACCACGGCCGGGATCTCGTGGGCGCGCGCGATGATCGCGGTGTGCGAGGTGTTGCCGCCGGCGTCGGTCGCCAGGCCGGCCACCGCGGCGCGATAGAACTGCGCGGTGTCGGCCGGCGCCAGGTCGTAGGCCACCACGATGGCGTCGGGCGGCGGCTGGACCTGCAGCTCGCGGCCCAGCAGGTTGCGCAGGACCCGCTCGCCGACGAACTCGACGTCGCTGCGGCGCTCGCGGAAGTAGTCGTCCTCGATCGAGTCGAACACGCCGCGGATGTGTTCGACCGTCTTGCGCAGCGCCCACTCGGCGTTGATCTGCTTCTCGCGGATGTAGCGGATGGTCTCGTCCACCAGATGCTCGTCGTGGAGGATCAGCTGGTGGGCGGTGATGATGTTGTAGTGGTCGTCGAAGCGGGCCTCGATCTTCTCCTTGATGCGCTCGAGCTGCCGGTCGCTGGAGTCGAGCGCGCGGCGGAACCGCTCGATCTCGCCGTCGAGCTCGTCGTCGAGCAGGTGCTTCTTCGGCACCTTCAGCCGGCGCCGGTCGACCAGGTAGACCCGCCCGATCGCGATTCCGGGCGCCGCCGCGGTCCCGCGCCTGACCGTCTCGACCACCGGCATGGTGCCGGACATCATCGAGTCGTCTGGCGGAGTCCCCTCGGTCACGAGTCCTCGCCGAAACGGTTCTCGACCAGCTCGGCCAGCGCCTTGCCCGCCTCCTCGGCGCTCGCCCCCTTGCACTCGATCACGATGACGGTGCCGAGCGAGGCGACCAGCATCAGGACGCCCATGATGCTCTTGCCGTTGACCCGCTGGCCGTCCTTGATCACGGCCACCTCGCACGGATACTTGCTGGCGAGCTGGACGAAGCGAGTGGCCGCACGGGCGTGCATGCCGAGCTTGTTGCAGATGGTCACCCGGACCTGAAACGTCTCGTCGCTCACCGGCCCTCCCCCGTCGTGATGTCCTGCCCCCCCGCCACTAGCGATCCCCCTGCCGGTTGAGATCGCGATGGCGCACCACCAGGTCCCACTCGCGTCCGAGCCGGCGGCTCAGCTCCTCGACCACCGCCACCGAGCGATGGCGTCCTCCCGTGCAGCCGACCGCCACCGTGAGGTAGAGCTTACCTTCTCGGGCGAAGTTGGGGAGCGAGAAGCGGAGGAACCGCTCCAGATGGTCGACCAGCTCGGCCCCCTGTGCGTTGCCGAGCACGAACTCGGCCACCCGGGCCTCCCGGCCGTCGCCGGCGCTGAGCTCGCTGACGAAGTACGGGTTGGGCAGGAAGCGGACGTCGAACACCAGGTCGGAATCGGGCGGCAGGCCGTGCTTGTAGCCGAACGACTGCAGGGTGACCGCCATGGTCCCCTCGGTGCGGGCGAAGCGCTCGCCGACCAGCGCCTTGAGCTCGTGCACGTTGAGGTTGCCGGTGTTGATGACCGCGGCGTCCTCGCGCATCTGGGCCAGGCTCTCGCGATCGCGTTGGATGCCGTCGCTGAGCTCGTCGCCCGACAGGGGGTGCCGCCGGCGGGTCTCCGAGTAGCGCCGCAGGAGCACGTCGTCCGGCGCCTCGAGGAACAGGAGATCGACCCGGTGGCCCTCGGCGCGCAGGCGAACCACGATGTCGCGATACGAGTCGAGGAACATGTGCTGGCGCGCGTCGACCGAGACCGCGACGTGCTCGATGCCGCGCCGGGCCATCAGCGCGGCCAGCTCTGGAATGAGCGGCAGCGGCAGGTTGTCGACGCAGAAGAATTGACCGTCCTCGAGAGCGCGCAGCGCCGTGCTCTTCCCCGCCCCGGACAACCCTGTCACCATCACGATCAGCATCGCTATTCGATGAGGTCGGCGTCGAACCTCCGCGGCCGCGCGTCCGCGATGGCCTGGTTCAGCCGATCCTGGAACTCGCGCGCCGAGTGGTGTCCCATGAGCTTGAGGAGCTGGTTGCGCGCAGCCACCTCGATGATGGTGGCCACGTTGCGCCCGGGCCGCACCGGCACCCGCAGGAGCGGCAGGATCTCGCCGAGGATGGGGTAGACCTCGTCGTCGACCCCGAGCCGGTCGTACTCGGCGTCCTGGTCCCAGTCGCTGAGCTCGATGACCAGCTCGATCTTCTTCACGTCGCGCACCGCCGAGATCCCGAACAGGTCCTGGATGTTGATGATTCCCAGACCGCGGATCTCCATGTGATGCCGGATGATTCCCGATCCCGACCCGTAGATGAGCTTCGGTCCGATGCGGCGGATGTTGACGATGTCGTCGGCGACCAGCCGGTGCCCGCGGGCGACCAGGTCGAGCGCCGCCTCGCTCTTGCCGATGCCGCTCTTGCCGAGGAGCAGGACGCCGATGCCGAGGATGTCGAGCAGGACCCCGTGGATCGAGGTGGAGGGCGACAGCCGGCCCTGGAGGAACTGGGTCACGCCGGCGATGAACTCGGCGCTGCCGAGGCGCGAGATCGCCAGCGGCACCTCGTGCTGATCGGACGCCGCCACCAGCTCGGCCGGCGGCTCGAGGTCGCGGGTGACCACCACGCAGGCGGGTGAAGCCGCCATCACCGTGTCGATGCCGAGGGTGCGCACGGCAGGATCGGCGGCGCGCAGATACTCGATCTCCGTCGCCCCCAGGGTCTGCAAGCGGTCGCGGTGGAGCTGCTCCGAGTAACCGGCGAGCGCCAGGCCCGGCTTCTGGATACGAGGAACGCTGATGATGCGGCCGAGCCCGGCCTGACCGGCGCGCAGCCTGAGACCCAGGTCGGCGCCGGCATCCCGCAGGAGCTCCTCGATCGAAACGGCGGGCGCAGGTCGATCGGCCGCCATGGTCAGCTCAGTACTTCGCGTCTTCCTGCGCCATGATCTCGTACATGGTCTCGCCGTCGCTCGCCTCGAGGAGCCGTCGGCGGAAGTGGCTGTCCTTGAAGACGCGGCTGATGCGGGCGAGCGCCTTGAGGTGGGCGCCGGTCGAGCTCTCGGGCGCGACCATGACGAAGAACAGGTGAGTCGGTTGACCGTCCATGGCGCCGAAGTCGACGCCGCGGCGCGAGCGCCCGAGGCAGGCGACGATGCCGTCCACCGCACGCATCTTGCCGTGCGGCACGGCGACCCCTTCGCCGATCGCGGTGGATGCGAGCTCCTCGCGGTCGATCAGTACGCGGCTTAGGTCTTCGACCTTCAGCTTGCCGTGTCTTTCGGCCAGATGCGTTGCCAGCTCGCGGATGACGCCATGCTTCGTGTCAGCCGTGAGATCCGGAAGGACCATGTCCCGCCGGATGAGGTCCACGATCTTCATGAGAAGGGCGGCAGACTAGCACAGTGGAAAAAATAAACCCGGGCTGGAACGACTACTGGAGCGGCGCAGTCTCGATCAGCCCGTACGCACCATCATTGCGTTTATACACGACATTTATCAGGCCGGTCTGATCGTTCCGGAAGATCAGGAAGGCGGCGTCGATGAGGTTGAGCTGCATGATCGCCTCCGACGCCGACATCGGCTCGGCCCGGAAGGTCTCCCGCTTGATGACGACGTGCTGCTCGTCGGCGTCGGACGCCGCCGGCTGGCGGGCGCCGTCGCCGGGCGGCTGCGCCTCCTCGATGACCGAGTGGACGACCGGCAGCGGCTCGAGGTCGCGGACCTTGTGAGCCCGGAGCTTCTCCTTGTAGCGCCTGACTTGCCGCTCGATCTTGGCCGACACCAGATCGATCGACGAGTACATGTTCTCCGTGGTCTCGGTGCCGGCCAGCTTGAAGCCGTTGTGCAGCTGCACGTTGACGTCCACCTTGTGGTGGAAGCGCTCGGTGCTCATCACCACGTGGATGGAGATCGGGTCCGGAAAATATTTTCGGATCTTCTCCAGCCTGTCCTTGGCGTAGCCCTTCAACGCGTCGGTGGCATCCATGTGCCGAAACGTCACGGAGAACTGCATCCAGACCCTCCTCGTTCGGTGGCCCTGCCCCTCTATCCTATCGCCGCGAACGCCGCGCATCGCGCCACCGCGCCTCTTTTTGAACCGCCAAATCCGCCAAAATCGCCAAACCAGAACTTGTTTGGTTCGCCTCGATCGACTCGAGTCATACCAACCAAAAAAACTCTGGCGGGTTTGGCGGCTTTGGCGGTTAACCCCTCTGGGGCCCCGCGCTAGAAGACGCGCTTGCGCTTCGATGAGGAGAGGATGCCGAGCTGCTCGCGGTACTTGGCGACCGTGCGGCGAGCGATGTCGATGTTGGCGGCGCGCAGGCGCTCCACGATCTTCTGATCCGACATCGGGCGCTTCGGGTCTTCCTCGTCGATCAGCGCCTTGATCTTGCTCTTGACCGCCTGGGAGGCCAGGTCCTCGCCGTTGGTGCGCGAGATGCCGGAGTTGAAGAAGAACTTCAGCTCGAAGATGCCCTGCGGCGTGTGGACGTACTTGTTGGTCGTCACGCGCGAGATGGTCGACTCGTGCATGCCGATGTCCTCGGCGACGTCGCGCAGGATGAGCGGCTTGAGGTACGCGATGCCGCGGTCGAAGAAGTCGCGCTGGAACTTGATGATCGACTCGGTGACCTTGATGATCGTGCGCTGCCGCTGCTGGATGGAGCGGATGAGCCACTGGGCCGAGCGCAGCTTGTCCTGGATGTACTCCTTGGCTCCCTTCGAGTCGTCGAGCGCGGCCCGGTAGAACGAGGAGATCTTCAGCTTGGGCAGGCCGTCGTCGTTGGGCACCACGAAGTACTTGTCGCCCACCTTGTGGACGTAGACGTCCGGCGTGATGTAGTGCGGCTCATCGGACGAGTACTGCCGTCCTGGCCGCGGGTCGAACTCCATGACCACCTTCGCCGCCTCGTAGATCTCCTCGATCGGCGCCTTCAGATCGCGCGCGATGGCCTGGTAGTTCTTCTTCTCGAGGTTGCCGAGGTGCGACTTGATCATCTTGACGACCAGGTCGTCGTCCTGGCCGTAGTACATCGCCTGGATGAGCATGCACTCCTCCAGGTTGCGCGCGCCGATGCCGACCGGATCGAAGCCCTGGATCTTCTCGAGGACCAGCTCGATCTCCTCGTTGCTGCATTCGAGCTCGGCCGCGAGATCGTCGATCGGCGGCTCCTTGAGGTAGCCGTCGGGATCGATGTTGCCCAGGATGAGCATCCCGATCTCCATCTGGCGCTCGCCGAGCTCCGTCATCTTGAGCTGCCAGACCAGGTGGTCGTGCAGCGACTCGGTGCGGGTGAGGGTCGCCTCGAGCGACGGCAGGTCGTCCGAGTCGGGCCGGTACGACGGCATCGGCGCCGAGCTGGAGTAGTTGTCGAGGTAGTTCTCCCAGTCGATCTCGTTGACCGCCGAGCCGTCGGCCTTGACCTCGGCCGTCTGGGTGTCGGTGACCGGCTTGTCGGCGACCGGCAGCTCGGTGTTGCCAGCCTGCTCGTGCTGGCGAGCGACCAGGTCGTCGCCGTCCAGGGTCCTGAGGTCGGGATCCTTGCCCTCGTTCCCCACCTCGAGGTCGTCCTCGAGAATTGGGTTCTCGAGCATCTCCTCGCGAACCAGGTCCACCAGTTCCATTCTCGAAAGCTGAAGAAGCTTGATGGCTTGCTGGAGCTGGGGTGTCATCACCAGCTGCTGGCTCAGCTTGAGCTGCTGCCGCATCTCCATCGCCATGACGAACCTCTCTGAATCCGATGGGTTGGGTGCCGGAAAGCTCGACCGACCGCGGCCCTCTGCGACCGCCATGCCAGGATACAAAGACCCCCCTGGCTTGTAAAGGCCAACGAAGAGTCAGTGGCCTGAAACTTGCTTCGGCCTTGACTCCTGGCACCAAAGCTGCTTACCCGTCGGTGCTTCTGACGGGTCGCGCATGCGGCCTCGCCCCGACGGCGAAGTTACCGCGCTTCGGCCGCCGCGAGCTTGGCGGTGCCACCGGCGCGGACCGACTGCTCGGCCGCCGCCTTGATGAACGTGACGAAGAGCGGGTGCGGGTCGAGCGGCCGCGACTTGAACTCCGGGTGGAACTGGCAGGCGACGAAGTACGGGTGGCTCGGCAGCTCGATCATCTCGACCAGGCGGCCATCGGGTGACAGGCCGGAGAGGACCATTCCCTTGCGAGTGAGCGAGTCCCGGTAGTTGTTGTTGACCTCCCAGCGGTGGCGATGGCGCTCGAGGATCTCGCCGCTGCCGTAGGCGGTGCGCGCCCGGGTGCCCTCGCCGAGCGCGCAGGGATAGGTGCCGAGCCGCATGGTCGCGCCCTTGTCCGTCACCCCGCGCTGATCCGGCATGAGGTCGACCACCGGGTGCGGGTTGCCCTCGTCGATCTCGGTCGAGTTGGCGCCGGCCAGTCCGCAGACGTGGCGGGCGAAATCGATGACCGCCAGCTGCATCCCGAAGCAGATTCCGAAGAACGGCACTCCGCGCTCGCGCGCCCACTGGATGGCGGCGATCTTGCCCTCGGTGCCGCGCGCGCCGAAGCCGGGTGCCACCAGCAAGCCGTCGGCCGAGCCGAGCACCGCCTGCACGCCCTTCTGCTCGATCTCCTCGGCGTCGATGTGCTTGATGTCGACCCCGATGTCGTTGGCGACCCCGCCGTGCATCAGCGCCTCGTTCAGCGACTTGTACGACTCCACCAGCTGGACGTACTTGCCGACGAACGCCACGGTCACCCGCCGCGACGGGTTCCGGATCCGGCGGACCAGCTCTTCCCAGCGCGACAGCCGCGCAGCGCGCGACCAGATGTTGAGCAGCTGGCTGAGCTTGTCGTCGAAGCCCTGCTCGGACAGAACGATCGGCAGCTGGTAGATCGTGTCGACGTCCGGCGAGGTGAAGACCGCGTCGAACGGGACGTTGCAGAACATCGCTATCTTCTTCAACAGGTTCTTCTCGACCGGGACCTCGCTGCGACAGACCAGGACGTCGGCCTGGATTCCGATCTCGCGGAGCTTGCCGACCGAGTGCTGGGTCGGCTTGGTCTTGAGCTCGCCCGCCGCGTGCAGGTAGGGGAGCAAGGTGACGTGCACCGAGACCGAGTTCTGGCTGCCGAGCTCGAGCTTGAGCTGCCGGATGGCCTCCAGGAAGGGCAGGGACTCGATGTCGCCGACCGTCCCGCCGACCTCGACGATGAGCAGGTCGAGGCCCTCCGCGCAGGCGAGGATGCGCCGCTTGATCTCGTCGGTGATGTGGGGAATGACCTGGATGGTGCCGCCCAGGTACTCGCCGGCCCGCTCCTTGGTGATGACCGCGTGGTAGATCTGCCCGGTCGTCACGTTGTTGAGCTTGGACATGCGGGTCGAGACGAAGCGCTCGTAGTGACCGAGGTCGAGATCGGTCTCGGCGCCGTCGTCGGTGACGAACACCTCCCCGTGCTGGAACGGGTTCATGGTGCCCGCGTCCACATTGATGTACGGGTCGAGCTTGATGTTGGCGACCCTGAGGCCGCGGTTCTCCATCAGCGCGCCGATGGAGGCGGAGACCAGACCCTTGCCCAGCGAGGAGACGACGCCGCCGGTGACGAATACGAACTTGGTCTGCTTCGACATGTTCCCCTTTGGCTCCTGGCCGACGGGGAAGACTGCCGGCCCGCGCAAATCTACTGGTCCGGCCCCCACCCGTCAACCGGCTCCAACCTAAGGGATCGTCCTGACATCAGAAGCGGAGCGTCAGGCCGGCGACGCCGCCGCCGTCGCCCCTCCCGAGCGAGGGAGACAGGAACAGGCCGTAGGGAGGCAGTCCTGCCTTCACGCGGATGGCGCGGACGCGCTCGTTGTGGGCCGTCGGTCCCCCCCAGACATCGACCAGCTCCCAGATGCGGAAGCCGACGGCGCCGACCAGGCCGATCGCCAGAAAGCCGGCGTACTGGTCGCAGGTGTTGTCGGCGTCCTCCTGGAGCAGGTCGCCATAACACTGGACGAGGACGGTGATGAGGAGTGTCGAGGTAACGGCCTCACCGGCCATGAAGATCCAGCCCTTCTCGGTGAAGCGTCCCTGCACCAGGTGGCCGAGGCCGAAGCCGAAGAAGGTGCCGACCAGTCCGCCGCCGACGTGGGCGCCATCGCTGATCTCGCCGCGCGCGAGGAGACTCCTCTCCTCGTCAGTCAGCAGGTGGTAGCCGGGCGCTGCGTAGTAGGGAGGTGGTGCGCCCCAGCCGGGCGGCGGTTGCGGTGGCGGTTGCGCGGGTGGCGCCGTCTGTCCCGGCTGCGCCACGGCCGATCCGGACGCCGCGCAGGCCATCGCGATCGACACGAAAGCCCGTCGCATCGCGATCGACTGTATCGCGTCAGCCGCGCCACGAGCGCGGTCTTCGCCACGCGGACGGACCGGTCGAAGGCGCACTTGCCACCGGTTGACGATCATTGCCGTGACTCGACCAGTCGATCGAGGCGGCGGCCAGAGCGAGCCCGAAGGGAGCGGCCGGCGATGCCGGAGAGGCGGACGGCGGCGGATCGACGGACGACGGCTCGGTGGTGGTGGTGGCGGCGGCGGCGCGCAGCGACGGCTCGCGGTCGATGAAGCCGGTGTCGTACTCGCCGGCGGCGAAGGCCGGGTGACGCATCATGCGGCGATGGAACGACAGGTTGGTGCGAATGCCGCGGACCATGTACTCGTCGAGCGCGCGCCGCATGCGAGCGAGGGCGGATGCGCGGTCATCGCCCCAGGTCACGAGCTTGCTGAGCAGCGGATCGTAGTGGACCGGGACCGTCCAGCCCTCGTAGACGCCGGAGTCGTCGCGCACGTAGGGGCCGGCCGGGGCGCGCAGGTGCGTGATGGTTCCGGGTGAGGGGAGGAAGCGCTCCGGGTCCTCGGCGTAGACCCGGCACTCTACGGCGGCGCCGCGGCGGCGGGTGTCGAGCTCGGCCTGGCTCATCGGAAGGGGTTCGCCGCGGGCGACGGCGATCTGCCAGGCGACCAGATCGACCCCGTAGACCATCTCGGTGACCGGGTGCTCCACCTGGAGCCGGGTGTTCATCTCGAGGAAGTAGTAGGCGCCGTCCTGCGCCAGCAAGAACTCGACCGTGCCCGCGCCGACGTAGTCGCAGGCGCGCGCGGCGCGCAGCGCGGCGGCGCCCATCTCGGCGCGCAGCGAGGCGGAGACCGCGGGCGACGGCGTCTCCTCGATCACCTTCTGGTGGCGGCGCTGGATCGAGCAGTCGCGCTCGCCCAGGTGGACCGCGTTGCCGTGCGTGTCGCAGAAGATCTGGATCTCGACGTGGCGGGGGCGAAGGACGGCCCGCTCGAGGTAGACCGCGCCGTCGCCGAAGGCGGCCTGGGCCTCGCGGCGCGCGCCGTCGAAGGCTGCGGTGAACGCCGCCTCGTCGGCGACCAGTCGCATTCCCTTGCCACCGCCGCCGGCCGACGCCTTGATGAGGACCGGAAAACCGATGACGCGCGCGGCGCGGACGGCGGCGTCGGCGTCGGGAAAGCCGGCCCCGCCAGGCCCGCTGTCGCCGGGGACGACCGGAGTGCCGGCCGCCTGGACGGCGGCGCGCGCCGCGGTCTTCGATCCCATGAGGCGCATGGCCTCGGGCGACGGGCCGATGAAGGTGAAGCCGGCGGCCGCGCAAGCGGCTGCGAACGCGGCGTTCTCGGACAGGAAGCCGTAGCCCGGGTGGACCGCATCGGCGCCTGACTCGCGGCACGCCTCGATCAGGCGATCGATCACGAGATAGCTCTGCGCCGCCGGCGCCGCTCCGATCGCGACGGCGCGGTCGGCCATCAGGACGTGGGCGGCGCGGCGGTCGGCCTCGCTGAAGACAGCGACGCTCTCGATGCCGAGCTCGCGCAGGGTGCGCATCACGCGGACCGCGATCTCACCGCGATTCGCCACCAGGACCCGTCGAACGGCGCGGCTCTCCATCGCCCGGCACTCTACCGCCACCCCCCTCTCATCGACACGCCCATCCGCCCCTTCCCCCGCGCCGCTCGTTCGCACATTGCCGCTGCTCCCCGGGCGATCGACGTCGCCCACCCAGCGACCGCGCCGCCCCCATTGACACGCGCCCCCCACCCGCCTATTAATGAACGAACGTTCGTTCATTAATGCTAAGCACCCTGAATCAAAGAGAGACAAGCGTCACATGCCCCGCCCCGTCACCCCTGCCCGTCGCCGCCTCCTGGAAGACACCGCCATTCGCCTCTTCTGCGAGCGCGGCTACTGCGCCGTCGGTCTCCGCGACATCGCCGAGGAGGCCGGCGTCTCCATCGGAAACATCTACAACCACTTCGAGCGCAAGGAGCCGCTCTTCGACACCATCGTCGAGCGCCTCTACCAGGACTTCCTGGCCGAGACCGAACCGCTCGCTCGCTTCGTCGCCACCGCCCGCCTCCCTGACGACACCGCCGCTCTCGGCCGCGCCGTCAAGCAGATGGTCGAGCGCCACCGCGAGTACCTCACGCTCGTCTACGTCGACATCGCCGAGTTCGGCGGCCGCCACGTCCGCGCCCACTACCAGGAGCTCGCCTCGCGCTTCCGCGCGGCGCTTGCCCCCGCCCTCCACGACCGCACGCTCATCGCCAACTGGGTCGACCCCGGCGTCGCCTTCGCCCTCCTCTACCTCCAGTTCTCCTCGCACTTCGTCATCGAGCGCCTGATGGGCGCGCGCCGCCACCTCGGCCTCGACGACGACCAGGCGATCGAGACCATCACGCGCCTCTTCCTCCTCGGGGTCACCCCGCGCCCGGACCCCGCCCCCGCCACCCCGCGCAAGAGAGCAGCCCGATGACCACCCGCCCCGCCGTTCTCGTCGCCGTCGCCTTTCTCCTCGCCGGCTGCGCCGGCGCCTGGGCGCAATCGATGTCTCGCCAGATCGCGCGCGACCTCGAAAAGATGCAGAGCTACCAGGGCGTCACCGTCGAGGATCACATCGCCGCGGACGGCCCGGTCCGCCGCCGCGTCACCTATGCCCGCCCCTGGCGCGTCCGGGTCGAGACCCTGTCGCCGGCCGCCCACGCCGGCGAGCTCTTCCTCTACGACGGCGCCGAGCTCGTCATGTACTGGCCGGCGCAGCGCTTCGGCATCCGGGTCCGCAACCTCCCGGCACCCAGCCGCGCCGACCTCCGCCGCCACATCGAGCGGCTCACCCGCGACAACCTGGCCGCGTACGCATTCTCCCTGCGCAGTCAGTCGGCGCGCGTCGCCGGTCAGCCGGCCTACGAGTGGCGCGTCATTCCCACCCGGGCCGCGCCCAACCGGCACCGCCACACGGTCTGGAACCACCGCCGCTATCCGATGCCGCTCAAGATCGCCATCGCCGACCAGGACGGTGCCCCCTGGTACGACATGCACTTCGAGTCGATCGCCTTCGACCAGCCGGTCCCGGACGACGCCTTCAGCTTCAACTTCCCGCGGAACACGGTCGTCTTCGAGTGGGACGCCGCCGCCCCGGGCATCCCGCTCGCCGACGCTCGCGAGGAGATGAACTTTGCCGTGAAACAACCGGCCTATCTCCCGCGCGGCCACCACATCGACAAGGTCATCCGCGCCTCCCACTGCCTCCCGATGATCACCTTGCTGATGAACGACGGCGCCAGCGTCCTCTCCCTGACCGAGAGCCGCGACCTGGGCCTCGCCGAGCCGCCGCCCGGCAAGCAGGTCAGCGTGGGCAGCCACTCCGGCGTGCTCAGCTTCCTCGGCCCCTTCGCGACCGTCACCTGGGTCGCCGACGGCACGCTCCTCTCGCTGACCGGAAACATCGGCTACCCCGAGCTCCTCGCGGTCGCCGCCTCGGTGAACTGATCGTGCTCGCCGATCTCATCGAGCTGGCCGGCTCGCCGGTCGCGCTGCTCTACGCGGTCGGCCTCAGCCTGTCGCTTGCCGGCATCGCGCTCGAGGCCACCGTCGCCGCCGCCACCGGCCGCCGCCTCTACAGCGCCCGCGACACCGCCGCCAACCTGATCCTCTACGCCGGCTTCTTCGCCCTCAACCTCCTCTGGGCGCGCGCCGTCTTCGCCATCTACGCCTGGACCTCCGACCGCGCGATCGTCCAGTGGCCGCTCGGCGGCTTCCACCTGGGACAGGATGGTCTCTGGTGGGAGTGGCTCGCGCTCTTTCTCCTCGAGGACCTCTGCTTCTACCTCTTCCACCGCGCCAGCCACCGCTGCCGGGTCCTCTGGGCCTCACACGTCACTCACCACTCGTCGCAACACTTCAACCTGTCGGTGGCCTTCCGCCAGACCTGGGTGCCCTTCCTCGGTGTCCTGTTCTGGCTCCCGCTCCTCCTCATCGGCTTCGATCCGCTGATGGTCATGTCGGTGCAGGTCGTCAGCCTCTTCTACCAGGAGCTGCTGCACAGCCAGGTGGTCCCGCGCCTCGGCCCGCTCGAGTGGATCTTCAACACTCCCCGCCACCACGCGGTCCACCACGGCTGCAACGCCGTCTACCTCGACCGGAACTACGGCGGCGTCCTCATCATCTGGGATCGCCTGCTCGGCACCTTCGCCGCCCGGAGCGAGCCGGTCCGCTTCGGCCTCACCACCCGCCTCGAGTCGCACAACCCGCTCGTCATCGCGTTTCACGAGTGGCGCGCCCTCGCCCGCGGGCTCATCGCGGCCCGCACGCCGCGCGCCCTGCTCGCCGAGCTGGTCGGCCCGCCGCGGACAGCGTCCGACCACCAGGTCCTCGCCGGCGATGAGGTCACGATCGCTGCCACGGAGTGGCCACCGAATACTCGGGCACCGCGGTCGCCGACCTCCGCGCGACCTTGATGAGCTGGCGGCGACGCAGGTGAGCGACCGCCCGCTGCACCGCGCGCTTGGACAGCCCGGTACGGTCGGTGAGCATCTGGTAGCTGAAGAAGGCGCTCTTGCGCCCGACCCCACGGGTCATGGCGTAGAGCCACAGGTAGAGGACGAACGAAGACGGCCTCTTGTCGTGTCCGACCAGGTCGGGCAGGAGGACGTCCACCAGATGCGGATCAATCGACAGTCGCATCGTCGTCACCGCGACAGTCTATGCGACTATAGCAATGTTGGCTATAGCTGATATGACTATAGCCACAATAGCTATAGCTACAATAGCTATAGCCACGATCGCTATAGCCGATATGGCGGCGGATCGGACGGACGACCGTCGATCTCACTTTCGCGCGCACCGCGACACGTGTCATAGGGACTCGTCACGCGCAACTCGCACAGGAGAACGGGTCATGTTGAAGAGAGTCAAGTTCGTCGGTATCGCGGTGGGGGATCAGGATCGCGCGCTCGAGTTCTGGACCCGTACGATGGGCTGTCAAGTAGCGACCGATCAGCCGATGGGCGACGGCCAGCGCTGGATCGAGCTGCGAATCCCGGGCGCTCAGACCGGCCTTGCGCTCTTCACCCCGCCGGGCGAGGAGCACCGCATCGGAACCTTCCACAGCCTGTCGTTCGCCTGCGACGACGTGGTCAAGACGCACGCGGCGCTGGTCGAGCGTGGCGTCCAGTTCGTCCAGCCGCCCGTGAAGGAGTCCTGGGGCACCTCGGCCATCTTCACGGATCCGGACGGCAACTCGTTCGTGCTGGGCGACAGCTGATGACGCCCACGCTGAGGAAGCTGCGTTACAAGCCGGGCATGCGGGTCGCAGTCACCGGCGCCCCCGCCGGCTTCGAGGCCGAGCTTGCGCGCGCCGGCCTCAGCCGCGGCCGCAAGGACCTCGACCTCGTGCAGGCCTTCTTCACCCGCCGGTCCGACCTCGAGCGCGCCTTGCCCCGCCTGCGCGCGTCGCTCGGGCCTCGCGGCATCCTCTGGGTCTGCTACCCGAAGGGCAAGGCACTCGGCACCGACCTTGACCGCGATGTCGTCCGCGCCACGGCCGCCCGCGCCGACCTCACCGCCGTCGCCTTGGTCGCGGTCGACGACGTTTGGAGCGCGCTCCGCGTCAAGCCGGCCTAGGCGGGACGACCCAGACAGCGCTCACCCGGACGGTGTCAGGCCCGCCGGACGCGCAACCCGGACAGTGTCCGGAGGGCCGGGTGCGCAACCCGGACGGTGTCCGGCCCGCTGGACGCGCAACCCGGACGGTGTCCGGCCCGCTGGACGCGCAACCCGGACAGTGGCCGGAGGGCCGGACGCGCAACCCGGACAGTGGCCGGAGGGCCGGACGCGCATCCCGGACAGTGGCCGGAGGGCCGGACGCGCATCCCGGACAGTGTCCGGAGGGCCGGACGCGCATCCCGGACAGTGTCCGGAGGGCCGGACGCGCAACCCGGACAGTGGCCGGAGGGCCGGACGCGCAACCCGGACAGTGTCCGGAGGGCCGGACGCGCAACCCGGACAGTGTCCGGAGGGCCGGGTGCGCGCTGCGGAAGGGAACGCGAGAGGCTAGAAGGGACAGCAGGCGCGCGACGAGGAGAGCTCACAGCTCTGCGGGCGCAGGAGAAGGTAGGCGGTGCTGGTGCTGCTGTAGGCGCCGGCCAGGATCTCGCCCTTCTCGTTGATGTCGAGCCCGGAGAAGACATTCCACGGATCGCCGAACGGGTTGTTGTCGAGCAGCGCGTTGAGCTGATACAGGTGGCCCTTGCGCCAGACGAAGCCGCGCCAGTTCTGCCCGGCGTCGTGGGCGTAACCCACCACCAGACCCTTGCTCGACACCGCCGAGGCGCTACTGGTCGATCCGCCGAAGGTGCCGATCGCCTGCAGCACGGGCGAGGCCGGGCTGTAGAAGAATCCGCGTATGCCGCTGGTGGTCCACCCGATGCCGGCCATGTAGCCATTGTCGGCGATGCCATTGGCCTCGGAGAAGCCGCCGCCGGGCAGGGTGCCGATGTCGACCATCGACAGCGGCCCATCCCACCTGACCGCATGGCGCTCGGAGCCGAAGCTCGCCGAGCCGGCGATCTGTCCGGCCTGGTTGATCGCGAGCGCCTTCGAGCCGTAGTCGGCGAGGTAGTAGGGCTCCTGCCCCTCGATCCAGTAGACGGCGTGGTCGTAGTCGTCGACTCCGACGATCTCGCCGGCATCGTTGATGTCGCTGGCGTAGGTGTCGAACATGGTGAACGTGGTCGCCCACATCTCGATGTCGATGAGCGGGCCGCCGCGGTAGAGGTGCGCGTCGTTGGTCGATGGATCGAAGCTCACGCCCGAGTAACCGACGACGTGGCCGTGGTTGTTGAGCCCGTAGCCGAAGCCCTGGTTGAAGCCGGACAGCACGCCGACGTCGACCGTCACGCCGTTGCGGTAGAGGAAGGCGCGCTTCTCCTCGCCGGAATCCTGCACGCAGGTGCCGGTGACCTGCCCCACGTCGTTGAGCGCCGAGGCCAAGCAGAAGTCGTACCCGGGGATGCTCGGCTGCAGCACCTCGATCTTGTACTTGCAGATCGCGGCCGACCCGTCGGTGGGCAGGAGCCACGCGATGGCCGCTCCGCCGATCAGCACCGCCATTCGTGCCGTCATCCCCCCATCTTTACACGGTCGGCCGCCGGAGCGGGCGGGATCGGTTAGCATCGGCGGATGCGGCTGGACGTGCTGACCGAGGTCACCGACGGCGGCAGCACGGTGCATCTGCTCGCGCGGCTGGCGGCAGAACCGGCGGAGGCCCGCGAGCGGTCGCCCATCAACCTGGCGCTGGTCATCGACCGCTCGTCGTCGATGCGCGGGCCGCGCCTGGCCCAGGCGCTGCGCGCCGCCGTCCAGGTGGTCGACCGGCTGGAGGCGCGCGACCGGCTCACCGTGGTGGTGTTCGACGCCGCGGCGCGAGTGGTTTTCGGGCCGGACGGCATCGGTCCGGGCAACCGCGACAAGCTGCTGCGCGCGCTCGGCGAGATCGAGACCGGGGTGGGCACCAACATGGCCGCCGCCATCAAGCTCGGGGCCGACAAGATCCGCTCGGGCTACGTCAGAAGCGCCCTGTCGCGCCTCATCCTGCTCACCGACGGCCAGCCGTCGGTCGGCGTCACCGACCCGGAGCGACTGTCGGCGCTCGCCGCGGTCGAGGGGCAGAGCGGGGTGGTGATCACTGCGATGGGGATCGGGGAGGGCTTCGAGGAGGAGCTCCTGGCCGACATGGCGCGCCGCGCGGGCGGCGGCTTCTACTACCTGGCCGGTCCGGCCGACATCCCGGCGGCTTTCGGCCGCGAGCTGACCGGCCTGTTCGCCATCGCCGCGACCAACGCCGAGCTCAAGCTGGTGCCGGACGACCCGATCACCGCGGTCGATCTGCTGCACCGGTTGCCCTCGCGTCCGGTCGATGACGGCCTGGTGGTCGAGGTCGGCGAGGTCGCCGCCGGCGAGCCGCGCCTGGTGCTGTTCCGCCTGACCCGCGACGTGCGCGCCGACTCGCGCCACCTCGCCACCTTGCGCCTGTCGTACCGCACGGCCGATGGCAGGCCGGGCGACGCCGCGATCACCGGGGTCGAGCTGCCGCGCCTCCCGCTCGGCGAGTCGGCGCGCACCGTGCTGGTCGAGCGGCTCCGGCTCGCCTGCGCCGGTGCGGTCGATCTCGCCTGGGCGCGCCGCGCCGCCGGCGACCGCGAGCACGCGGTGGCCGGCCTCGACGAGGTCCGCCGCGACGTCGCCGCCGCGCAGACGGCGGGCGGCGCCGGCGCCGCCGAGCTCGCCGCCATGATGCGCGACCTCACCGAGGCCGAAAACGCGGTGCGCGCCAGCGCCGCCGAGCGCGAGAAGATTCGCCGGCGCCTGAAGGAGCGCAACCAGGTCACCCTGCTCGGCCACTCGAGCCTGGTGCGGTTCCCGTTCGAGGAGGAGTGATTGCCCGGGTGAGGAGACTCTAGTCGCGCGCCTCGGCGATGAGCTGCGCGCCGGTGGCGATCCCCCAGACCCAGGCGGCCAGCATGAGTGGCAGCCCGACCGTGATGACCGCGAGCGGAAGCCCGACCAGGAACAGCGACAGCTGCGCGAGCCCGGTTCCGGTCTTGCCGCCGACCAGGCTGCCCACGCCCGGGCAGACCATCGCGTTGAGGAACATCGAGGCGACCGCCTGACCCGAGCCGACTCGGCGAGGCTCCCACGCCACCGGGCCGAAACCGCGCACCACGATCGCCTGCGCCGGGCCAGCGGCCACCAGCGAGGGGGAGGAGCTGAGCGAGAGTCGGGGTCCCACCAGGGCGGGATGATCGAGCGGCATCGGGTGCTGGGGGCGGTCCGGCATGCGGTAGCGCAGGTGACCGTCGTCGTCTGACCCGAGCTCCAGGACGCCCTGGGACACCAGCGCCTGCATGTGCTTCTCGGCTTCGCGGACCGAAACCCCGGTCACGAACGCGAGGTCTGACGGCGACAGGTCGATCGACGTCGTGAAGGCCAGGCGAAGGAATTCGCGCTCGAACTGCCGGAACTCCACTCTCAAAGAATGGCCTGGATTCCGGGTCCGTCAACGGATACGAGCCCTCCGCGCCGCACGGGATTCCGGGCTTGCAGCGCGCGCTTTTCATCCGACGTGAGCGAGCCGGAAACGCCGGCGCGCAGCGCCGCGCGAGCCGTCACCCACCTCTCACGACAGTCATCCTCGGGCGCGGCGCGGGTACGACCCCGAATGCGGCTCGCGCGTCGTGTTTGCTGCCCCACGCCTTCTTCGCACGACCGCAATGTCGGCGTCCCCACCGGCAACCTACTCGAGCCCACATGCTCGACGTGACGCATGTACCCAAGCACGTTGCAAACCGCGGGGTCATCCCCATAAGATTAAACGCGATTGTAAGGGCCTTCTGGCGTGGCGGGTCGCGATCACGCGAGACCGAACCTGCCGGGGGCTGGGGGAATCCTTTGGCCACGACCAACACCCGCACTGCGAACCGCTCGCCGGTCACGCTCAAGATCAAGTTCAAGAGCGAGACGCTGAACCAGTTCATCGAGCGCTACTCGGTGGACATCAGCCATGGCGGCATCTTCATCCGCACAAAGGATCCTCTACCGGTCGGCACGGCCCTCCGGTTCGAGTTCCAGCTCAAGGACGCCTCGCCGCTCATCACCGGCGACGGAACCGTGGTGTGGACCCGCGAATTCGATCCCACGCGCTCCGGCGTCGCGCCCGGTATGGGCGTGCGGTTCGATCGGCTCCCGAGTGAGAGCCAGGAGATCCTCGAGCAGATCCTGGCGTACAAATCCGCCAAGCTCGGCGGCGACAACGGGTCGGAGGTGCCGGCCTTCCTCGATGTGCCGACCAAGGTGGCGCAGGTCGGTCCCGGCGGTCAGCCGGTCACCGGCGCGACTCCCTTCGGCGAGGTGCCGACCCGGGTCACGCCAGCCCACGTGCTCAAGTCGCTGCAGCAGGGTGATGATCCGCGCCGGACGCTGATCGGCATCGGGATGTCCCAGCTCAAGAGCAACGGGCAGCAGTCCGATTCCGACAAGACGCCGCTGCCGCGCCCCCTGCCCTTCCACGCAGATCTCGACGAATTCCCGGACGAGGCGTTCGAGGAGGCGACCAAGGTCGCCGAGCTCGAGGCCCTGGCCAAGAAGTCGGCCGAGGAACAGGGCGACGGCGACACCTACGGCGCGTCGATGGACGACGACGTCACCATGCAGCGTTCCAAGCGGCCCACCGCGCCGGCGCCCGAGGCGATGGCGGCGGCGGCGGCATCGATTGCGCGCGATGGCGACGCGCCGCAGAACAAGTTCCAGTCGGTGGCCGCGTTCGACCGCGCGATGCGGTCGGGGATGCAGGACGACGACGAGGACGAGGGCGGATTCGCGCATTCCAACCCGATGGCGGCGGCCTCCGGGGTGCAGGCGCCGGTCGCCGAATACCGGCCGCCTCCGGTGGTGGCGCCGCCGCGCGAGGACGTCGAGCGCGACGGCGGCGGCTCGAGCCTGCCCTGGATCATCGCGGCCGCCATCCTGCTGGTGGTGGCCAGCATCGGCGGCTTCCTGCTCCTCAACGGCAAGGACGACAAGACGGCGGACGACGAGGAAAAGCAGCCCGCGGCCGCAGCGCAGGACAAGCAGGCCGCGACGCCGACGCCGACCCCGACGCCGACCCTGCCCGTGGAGCAGCCGCCGCCGGTGAAGCCGGGGGTCGAGGCGGTGGTGACCTCGGTGCCGGAAGGCGCGATGGCCGAGCTGGTCGGCGAAGGCCAGTCGGGCACCACGCCGATGACGTTCCGCGGACTGGAGAAGGGGAAGAAGTACACCGTCCGCATCACGAGCGCGGGCTTCGCCGACAAGGAGATCACGCTCGAGGGCGGCGGCGACTTGCCCAAGCCGGTGGAGCTGGTGGCCAAGCCGGTCGTCCTCAAGGTGACCTCGACCCCGCCGGGTGCGGCGGTCTTCATCGACGGCCAGAAGCAGAAGGGCGCCACGCCGGCCTCGATCACGCTGGCCAGCAAGCTGGTCGCCAAGAAGCAGCTCAAGCTGTCGGTGCGCCGCAACGGCTACAGCAACGCCGACCAGCAGCTGGCGCTCGACAATCTGGTCGACGGCGGCGAGACGATGACCCAGGAGGTGGCGGTCACGCTGGTCCGGCGCGCCGCGGTGCGCCCGCCGGGCGGCAGCGGCAAGCCGGGCGGCAGCGGGACGACCGGCACCGGCGGCAGCGACAAGCCGCCGGACGGCGCCGACAAGCCGCCGGACGGCGCCGACAAGCCGCCGGACGGCGCCGACAAGCCGCCGGACGGCGCCGACAAGCCGCCGGACGGCACCAAGCCGGCGGGCGATGGTGCCAAGCCGGCGGGCGACGGTGCCAAGCCGGCGGGCGACGGCGCCAAGCCGGCCGAGAAGGCGCCGGACAAGTCGGGGGCGAAGCCCAAGGACGGCGCCACCAAGGCGGCGGCGTCGGGCGAGCCGACACCCGAGTGGTCAAAGTAGCTCTCGCCGCCGGGCTCGTCCTCGTCCTCGCCCTCGGCTGCACGCGCGACCACGACCGCGACCACGACGACCAGGGCGACCTCGCCCCGGCGCGACCGGCCGGCGGGGTCCTCGCGATCGACGTCCACACCCACTTCGGGCCGGACGCAGCTGACCGCACCGTGGAGCTGCTCGCGAGGCACGGCATCGATGTGGCGGTCAACCTGTCGGGGATGTACCCGGGCGGCGGGCTCGAGGAGCAGCTTGCCGCCGCCGCGCGCCATCCGGGCCACATCCTGGTGTTCACCAGCCCGCACTGGGCGCTGGCCCACCAGGGGCCGGGCTACGGGGCTCACCTGGCCGACGATCTGGCGCGGGCGGCACGGCTCGGCGCGCGCGGCCTCAAGATCTCCAAGGCGCTCGGCCTCGGGGTCAGGGACGCCAGCGGACGGCTGATCCCGGTCGATGACGCCGAGCTCGACCCGCTATTCGAGCGGGCCGGCGAGCTCGGGCTGCCGGTGGCCATCCACACCGGCGACCCGATGGCCTTCTGGAGCCGGCCGGACGGAGCGAACGAGCGGCGCGCCGAGCTCTCGGTCCACCCGGAGTGGTCGCTCTGGGGCAAGGACGTGCCGTCATGGGAGGAGCTGCAAGCCGCGCTCGAGCGGCGCATCGCGCGGCACCCGCACACCACCTTCATCGCGGTGCACTTCGGCAACGCGCCGGAGCGGCCCGAGCGGGTGGCGGCGCTGCTCGAGCGCTACCCGAACCTGTACATCGACACCGCCGCGCGCATCCCGGAGATCGGTCGACACCCTGCCGAGGTCATGCGCGCGCTGTTCATCGCGCACCAGGACCGCATCCTGTTCGGCACCGACCTCGGCGTCGGCCGCAAGCTCACGCTCGGCTCCAGCGGCGCGCAGCCGCCGGGACCGGCGGAGGTGGAGCGCTTCTTCTCCGCCACCTGGCGCTACTTCGAGACCGCCGACCGCGGGTTTGCCCACCCGACGCCGATCCAGGGCGACTGGACCATCGACGGCCTCGACCTGCCGCCCGCGGTGCGGAGCAAGATCTATCGCACGAATGCGGCGCGCCTGCTCCACCTGCCGCCTTGACCGGCACGAGAGGGGCGCCCATCATCCGTCCATGCGGCGCACCCCGACGAACGTGATGGCCATCGCGCTCGCCCTCGCCGCGCTCGGCGGCGGCTGCAAGTGCGGCGGCGGCGAGGAGGAGAAGAAGGACGAGGAGGCGACCTCCGCGGAGAAGCGCGAGCCCGGCAAGGAGCTCGAGCCGCAGGCTGCGCGCCGGCGGAGCGAGGCGCTGCGCAGGATGCAGCTCGCGCCCGTCACGGTGGAGGAGGTCGAGGCGCTCATCCCCGCCCTGCCGGGAGCCAGCCCGGTCGGCAAGCCGGGCGTCCTGACCCAGGGCCGCCAGGTCAAGGCCGTCCTCTGCGCGGTGAGCCCGTCGGCCCAAACCGCGATGACCCAGCTGGTCGCCTCGCTCGGCGCGCTCGGATTCGAGACCCCCCGGACCGGCTCGCACCCGAGGAACCCGGACGTCGCCACGCTGCACGCGGAGAAGAAGCCCTACCAGCTGGGCGCCACCGTGCAGAAGACGACCACGCCCGACTGCCCGGGCGACAAGGGCAAGATCAAGATCGTCCTGTCCTACTTCAAGCGGGTCACGACCGACGCGACGATCCCGACTCCTGGCCAGGCGCCGGTGCCGGTCCCGGCCCCGGCCCAGCCGCCGACTCCGTGAGCGCGACCAGCGCGGCCAGGCCGCGATCGAGGACGTCGCCATCGACCAGGAGCGAGACGATCGCGTGGGAGCCGCGGTCGAAGTCGAAGAAGTAGCCGGGGTGAATCAGCACGCCGTGGCGCTCGACCAGCGCGACCGCCAGCTCCTCCTCGTCGATGCCCGGGTCGAGCTCGATGCAGGCGGTCCAGCCGCCGGCCGCCGGCAGGAGACGCGCGCGGCGGGCGCCGACCAGGAGCTCGGCCGCTCGCCGGCGGTTGTCTGCGACCCGGGCGGCGATGCCGGCGCGGATGCCGGCGCCGACCTCGAGCAGGCGCGGCAGCGCCGCCATCACCGGGCTCGAGGCCGACAGGTAAGCGTCGGCGATGTGCTCGAGCCGTGCCAGCGCCGGATCGAGCGCTTCGGGCGGCCCGGCCGCGGCGATCCAGCCGAGCTTGAAATGAGGCAGACCACAGCTCTTCGACAGGCCGCCGAGAACGAAGCGGAGCGGACCGGCGGCGGCGGCCAGCGCGGTCGGCGGCGGCGGCCCGGCGCCGGGGCCATGATAGTCCGCGAACACCTCGTCGGAGATGAGGGCGACGCCGCGCGCGGCACACAGCGAGCCGAGCTCGGCGAGCGAGGCCGCGCTGGCCCACTGTCCGGTCGGGTTGTTGGGCGAGACCAGGATCACCGCGCGGGTCCGCAGGACCAGCTCGACCTCGATGCGGTCGGGGTCGAGAGCGAAGTCGGGTGAGGGGCCGAGCCGGTAGGCACGCGCCTCGACTCCCTCGAGCCGCGCCAGCTGCTCGAACAGGGGATAGCTCGGCCGGGGCACCAGCACCGCGTCGCCCGGCTCGCAGAGCAGCTTGAACAGGAAGCCGTAGGCCTCGCTGGTGCTGGCGGTCAGGAAGATGTGCTCCGGCGCCGGCCGGGCACCGCGCGCGGCGAACAGGGCAGCCACCGCGCGGCGCGCCGAGAGCAGCCCGCGCGGGTCGGGCCGGTAGGGCTCGCCGGCGCCCGCCGCCAGCGCCGCCGCCAGCGCGTCGGTCGGGTAGTCGAGTCCGACCTCGGTCGGATTCGACGAGGTCAGATCGATGATGGCGTCGCCCGCGGCGCGCCGCCGCTCGACCGCGGCCGCCAGCCGGTTGATCGACAGCTCGTCGTCGCCGGGCGTCCGCCGCGAGAACATCAGACCTGGGCCGGCGGCCGATCGGCCGGGCCCACCGGGTCATCCGGTGTGATCCGGCGTCGGATCATTGCGCGGAGACCCTCCGGTCCGGGCCGCCGACCAGATAGCGGACCGCGCGACCGAGCCCCTCGAGGGTGAGCATGTACATCGGGAAGACCGCGGCGATCATCTCGATGGTGGTGCGCGGCCAGAACCGCTCCGGCTCCGGGTTGAGCCAGGCGGCGCGCCGGTAGTGCTCGGCGAGCCGGCGCAGCGAGGCGATGCCGGGCGACGGCGTGTCGTCGTAGTAGTACAGCGAGCCGCCGGTCTGCAGGAGCTCGGCCGGGTGCATGAGCGCGTCGCCCACCACCACCAGCCGCTCGTCGCGCGAGCTCTGCGCCATCAGCTCGGCGAGCGGCAGCGGCTTGCGGAACTCGGCATCCTCGTAGACCTGGTTGTAGACGCAGTTGTGGAAGTAGTAGTGGCGGAAGCGGGCGAAGCGCCCGACCCGCGAGGCGGCGGTGAACAGCCGCTCGACCAGCCGCGCGTGCGGGTCCATCGAGCCGCCGACGTCCATCAGCAGGACGAGCTTCATCCGGTTGCGCTTGGGCGGGCGGAACAGGAGCTCCAGCTCGCCGCCGTTCTTCGCGGTGCCGGCGATGGTCCCGTCCAGGTCGAGCTCCTCGTGGGCGCCCTCGCGGCCGAGCCGGCGCAGCCGGCGCAGGGCGAGATCGATCTGCCTGACGTCGAGCACCAGGTCGCGCCGGTACTCGCGAAAGCGACGCTCGGCCGCCACCTGCATGGCCGAGCGGCCGCCGCCCGAGCCCGACACCCGGAGCCCGGTCGGGTGCTGCCCCTCGCGGCCGAACGGCGAGGTGCCACCGGTGCCGATCCAGCGGTTGCCACCATCGTGGCGCTCGCGCTGCTCGCGCAGCCGCTCCTCGAACCGGCGCCGCAGCTCCTCGATGTCGAGACTCTCGAGGAACCGGCGCTCGGCGTCGGACAGGCCGCGCGGGTCCTCGAGCCAGGCGGACAGCTGCTCGGCGAAGGCGAGCGACTCGAAGCGGATGTCCTTGAAGTAGGCGAGGAAGGCGACGTCGAAGGCGTCGAGCTGGCCGACCTCCTTGACGCAGACGGCGCGGGCCACCCGGTAGAAGCCATCCAGGCTGGAGTCGTGCAGCCCCTTGTCGAGCGCCTGCATGAGCGTGAGCCACTCGTGCGCGCTCACATCCACCCCGCTCTTGCGCAGCTCGAGGAAGAAGTCGATCAGCACCTGGAAGGGTGTAGCACGGCTACTGGCAGATTGCGGTGCTGCGGCTGGCGGCGCGGGCCCATTCGTAGGGGGGCGCGGAGGTGTGGGCGACCAGGATCGAGAGATCGAAGGAATAGCCGCCGAAGGCGAGGTGGACCGGGATCGCGGCATCGACCCCGGTGCCGTCGAAGCGGAGCACCACGTCGAGCTCGGGCGCATGGAGGTTGGTCCATGCCTCGTCGTCCCACTGGGTCAGGACCACCGACGCTCCGGTGTTGAGCACGCCCATCACCTCGCCGGCAGGGAGCGTCAGGTCGCCGCCGGTCAGGCTGAAGTAGGCCTGGACGGCGCCGCCGTCGACCGAGGGGACGACCGACAGGGGTCCGAGATAGACCGGATCGGGGCCGGGGTTGATGACCAGCGCCAGGCCGCGCAGCGTCACCTGGTCCTGCGCGAGGTGGTCGAAGGCCATCTCGCTGACCCACATGAGATCGAGCGCGCTGCCGGGCAGGCAGCCTTCGGCGACGCCGCCGGCGTCGTCCGCCTCCGCCGCGTGGCCTGAATCAGCGCTGCCGCCGCCGCCGCCGTCGGCGCGATCGTCCCCCGACGGTGGGGGAGGCGCCGCCAGGCACCCGCCGACACAGACCGCGATGGCGATGGCCTTCGCCCGCACGATCTCCGCACTCGTGCAAGCAGCGGACCGCCGAAGGGCGCGCGCGCGGTCGAGCGCTTCGCCGGCGGTGTCGACAGCAGTTTGCGGTGGCGAGCCCCGAAAGCGGGGAGCAGCGCCCCGCCGTCCTCACGGGCAGGTGGTGGACACGCGGGCAGCGGCCAGCGGCGTGCCGGATACGTAGCCCTCGCCGGCCACCAGCGTGACGACGATGGGGAAGCTGTACTCGCCAGCGGTCACCTTGAAGTTGACCGGGATCTCCAGGGAGGGCTCGTCCGGGTATTCCTCGGCGATAGGCACGAAGCCGGCGCCGAGCGTCGGCTTCTCGCTGTCGGCCCAGGTCTCGGCGAAGGTCGGCAGCAGGATCGTCGCCGATTCCACCGAGAGCTGCCCCTTGGCCTCTTGCGGCGACAGCATGATGCCGCCCTCGCCGCCGCTGATGCTGGCGCTGGACGTCACGCCGGGCGTCTCCCCGTCCGGGGCCGCCGAGAAGCCGGCGAGGAGGATGGTGTCCTCGCCCGGGTTGACCAGGACTGCCATGCCGCTGAGCGTGACGGTGCCGCCCCACGACTCGAGCGCGACCCGGTTGACGTGGATCAGGTCGAGCTGCGACCCGCTCACGCAGTGGAGCGCCGGGGCATCCGCCGGCGGTGCGCCGCCGTCGGCGTCAGCGCCGTCGCCGGCCTGGCTGGAATCAGGGGGCGCCGCCAGGCAGCCGCAGCAGAGACCGATGGCCAGGACCCCCGCACGCATCGGTACCTTCGGTTGCAAACCGCGAGCCGCTCGCGATTGCCACAAGTGCCGGAGCTGCGGAGGCGACGACCGACCCCGGGGACGGCCGACCCGGGACTCGTGTGACCAGCGCCATGTAGGCCACGCGAGCCCATGTGGGCGCGACGCGGTGGCGCGTCTCAGGCGAGCCCGCGCCGGGCGGCGACCTCGACGTCCGACTCGTTCTTGAGCAGCGCGCCGAGGAAGGGGATGCCGCCGCCCACCCGCGCCAGGTTCACGCCGGCGCGGCGCAGCGCCATGATCCAGTCGATGAGCTCGCTGGTCGACGGGCGCTTGCGCAGCTTGGGCAGCTCGCGCAGGCCGAAGAAGACCTCGAGGCACTGGTCGAGGACCCGGTCCTCGATGTCCGGGTGGTGGACCCGGACGATGCGCGCCATCAGCTCGCGATCGGGAAAGGCGATGTAATGGAAGATGCAGCGGCGCAAGAACGCGTCCGGCAGCTCCTTCTCGTTGTTGGAGGTGATGACGACGAACGGCCGGTGACGCGCCTCGATCTCCTCGCCGGTCTCGTCGATGCGGAAGCGCATGGCGTCGAGCTCGAGCAAGAGGTCGTTGGGGAACTCGATGTCGGCCTTGTCGATCTCGTCGATGAGGAGGACCACCCGGACCGGCGACGACAGCGCGCGCCCCAGCGGCCCCAGCTTGATGTAGCGCTTGACGTCGCGCACGTCGCCGTCGCCGAAGCGGCTGTCGTGCAGGCGCGCGACCGTGTCGTAGACATAGAGGCCGTCCTGCGCCTTGCTGGTCGACTTGACGTGCCACCTGACCAGCTCGAGCTCGAGCGCCTCGGCCAGGTTGTGCGCCAGGAGGGTCTTGCCGGTGCCCGGCTCGCCGCGCAAGAGCAGCGGTCGCTCGAGGGCGAGGGCCACGTTGACCGCCTGCCTGAGCTCGTCGGACGCGATGTAGCTCGCGGTGCCCTGGAACTGATCGAACATCGGCAGGACTGTAGCCTTGTCCCGCCTCACTCGCCACAGACGGAGGCCACCCGCGCGGCCTTGAGCGGAATCGCCACCTCCGCCTGGTGCTGGTCGTAGACCACCTCGAAGTCGAGGGCGACCGTGCTGGTGCCGATGCCGAGGACGGCGCGGGCCCGGTGCAGAGGGGCACCCACCTCGGTCGAGCTGAAGGTGAGCTGGAAGGCCGGCGTGGCGCTCTCGGCCCACGCGTCCGGCGCGACCAGCGGCCCGATGATGAGCGCCTGGGATTCGGGATCGAGCTCGCCGAAGACCAGCCCCTGGGGAACCAGGTCGTAGTTCGGTTGCGTGAGCTGCAGCTCGAGCTGGAGGCTGTCATCGCCGCCGTCGACCATCGAGACGAGGTCGACCTTGTCTCCCCGCGCCTCGATGACCAGCATGCCGGCCATGGTGCCGCCCGCCGGACGCACCGAGACGCGGCTGGTGTAGGCGATGGCGAACGCGTCGGCGCACGTGGCGACCACCCCGGCGTCGATCGAGGTGTCGACCGCTCCGTCGGAGCCTGCCGCGCTCGCGTCGACGTCGACCGCCTGTACGTCGGCCGAGTCGGACGGCGCGCCGAGGCACGCCGACGTGGCCACCCCCACGACTGTCAGGAACAGCTCCCGCACCCCCACTCGATCAACCTAGCAGCCGTCAGGTCGCGCACCTACGAGTAAGACTCGTCGCGCTCCCCACGGTGCTTTCCGCGGCGTGGCTAACCCTTCTTGCGTCCGGTCAGGTAGCCGTCGGCGACCCCGTAGATCCAGGTGACGCCGCCGACCAGACCGGCGATGCCGCCGATGATCGGGATGCCGCCCAGGATGCCGCCGAACAGCCCGGCGCCGCACACGGCCGCGACCACGAACACGCCGAGCGCCTTGTCCGACTCGCCGTTCATGAGCTGGCCGAGCCCGGGCACGAACCCGCTCGCCACCGCCGGCACCGCGCCGTCCATCGCCGAGCCGGATGACCGCTTCATGAGACCGCCCATGCTGAGCTCCTTCTCCCCCGAGTATGACGCGAATCCAGCGCGGCGCCGCTAGAACATGTAGGTGACGCCCAGCGACAGGAGGACGTAGCTCTGCTCGTAGGTCCCGGCGTTGAAGGGACTCTCGACCTGGGCGTTCGGGTCGGTCAGCGGCTGGATCGGGTCGGGCCGCTCGCGCTCGTCCTGCGGGGTCTCCTCGCCGGTGGCGGTCGGGCAGCCGAGGTTGTCGAGGTCCGGGTTGCACTCCGGGGTGACCGTGCGCTTGCTCTCGAGCACGACGCCGCCGCCGAGGTCGAAGCGCCAGGCTCCCATCTCGTAGCCGAGCCCGGCGCCGAGGGTGGTGCGCGCCATCCCGTCGACGTCGAGCCGGGTCCAGGAGAGCGGCGCGGCGGCGGTGTCGTAGGCGGCGCCGGCGCGGGTGATGAGGCGGTTGTCGCCGAGGTCGAAGCCCCAGGCGCCGCCGAGCCGGAAGGAGTAGGTGTCCTTGAAGCCGTGGCGGATCAGCACCGGGTTGAGCCGGAGCCCGGTCAGGCCCGACTTGCCGTCGACGATCACCTCGACGTCGGACGAGCTCGACCAGTCCTCCCACTGGACGTCGAACTCGACGTCTCCCCGCTCGCGCCCGGCGCCGTCGCGCACGATGTAGCGTCCCCCGAGCGTGGCGTTCTGCGGCAGGTCGAGGTTGACGCAGGTCTTGAGGTGGGCGATGTCGCCGCCGCCCTCGCACAGCGGGAAGTCGGTCTCCGGCGCGATGAAGTCGCGCATCTCGCCGAGCCCGACGTTCGATCCGAGGATGGCCTGACCGTCGCCCTTGAAATGGACGTGCTTGACGGTGTTGTAGTTGGCGCCGAGCTCGAAGCTGGGCGAGACCCGGTAGTGGACGCCGAGCGCGGCGGCCGGGATGAACGGGTCGAACAGGTCGGCCTGGAAGCGTCCGTCGGTGCGGGCGTCCTCCGGGTAGTTGCGCAGGGCCCAGAGGAACTGGGTCCCCTTGGAGCCGCCGAAGCCCCAGGAGAGCCGGAGGCCGACCGCCAGCTGCTGGGTGATCGCGTAAGCCGCCGCCAGCGAGGGGAACGCCGCCGAGACGTCCTGCTCGATGATGTCGTAGCGCTGGGGGGGCGGCGGGGTGTCGGGATCGTCCGGCTGGTAGTCGGCCTGGTACTTCCGCTCGGGGTAGCCGTGGTCGGCGATCATCCCGACGCCGAAGACCAGCGGGGTCCGGCCGCCCAGGTCGGTGACCAGGCCGATGAGCGGGATGCCCTGGAAGCCGCCGAAGCCGACCGCCGGGGTCGAGTCGTTCTTGACCTCCTCGTACTCCTGGCCGGTCCAGGGCACCGGGTCGCCGGTCTCGGGCGTCTCGTAGGACCCGGCTCGCTTGAAACTCTGCTCGAAATCGACAAAGTTCATCCCCAGGGCGAGCGAGGTGCCCTTCTGCCAGGCCAGCCCGGCCGGGTTGTAATAGAGGGCGGAGGCGTCGTCGGCCTTGGCGACGAAGGCGCCGGCGCGCGGCTGCGCCTGCGGACCGTAGCCGGGGACGAACAGGCCGCCGGCTCGCGCCGCACCGGACGCGGCCAGGACTGCTGCCACACAGAGGACGAATCTGGTCATGGTTGTTCCTTGCTTGCTCGCTCGCGGTTCGCCGCCCGGCGGCTGAGGTCGAGGTGGGTGGCCAGCAGGGTCACCGCCACCGGGGTGACGCCGCTGATGCGCGAGGCCTGGCCGAGGGAGCGCGGCCGCGCGGCGCCGAGCTTCTCCACCACCTCGCGCGACAGGCCGGGGATGGCGGCGTAGTCGAGATCGGCCGGCAGCGGCAGCTCGCCCCAGCTGCGCGCCCGGCGGGCCTCGGTCTCCTGGCGGGCCAGGTAGCCCTCGTACTTGACCTCGATCTCGATCCGCTCGGCCACCGCCGCGTCGATTTCAGGCAGAGTCAGATCGGCCGCCGCCGCCACCTCGGCCACCGCGCGCCAGTCGAGCTCGGGGCGGCGCAGGAGGTCGTACAGCGAGATGCGCCGGTCGGCGATGGGGGACGAGCCGCGCGCGGCCAGCCGGTCGTTCACCGCCGCGTGGGGCGCCACCGACAGGAGGTCGAGCGACTCGCGCACGGCGGCCAGCTGGGCCTCGAACGCGGTGTAGCGGCGCCAGCGGTCGTCGCCCACCAGGCCGAGCTCGCGCCCGATCGGCATCAGGCGGCTGGCGGCGTTGTCCTCGCGCAGGAGCAGCCGGTACTCGGCGCGCGAGGTGAACATGCGGTAGGGCTCGCGGGTGCCCTTGCTCACCAGGTCATCGACCAGGACCCCGGCGTAGGCCTGGTCGCGCGCCAGGACCAGCTCGCGCCGGCCGCTGGCGTGCTCGCCGAGCGCGAGCGCGGCGTTGATTCCGGCAAGGATTCCCTGGGCGGCGGCCTCCTCGTAGCCGGAGGTGCCGTTCAGCTGGCCGGCGAAGTAGAGGCCGCGCACCCGGCGGGTCTCCAGGGTCGGGTGGAGCTCGGTCGGATCGACGAAGTCGTACTCGACCGCGTAGCCGGGCCGGGTCATCTCGGCGCGCTCGAGCCCGGGGATGGAGCGCACCAGCTCGAGCTGCACCTCGTAGGGCAGCGAGGTGGAGATGCCGTTGGGATACACCTCGGTGGTCTCGAGCCCCTCCGGCTCGAGAAAGATCTGGTGGCGGTCCTTGTCGGCGAACCTGACCACCTTGTCCTCGATGCTCGGGCAGTAGCGCGGACCGGTGCCGGCGATGGCGCCCTGGTAGAGCGGCGAGCGGTGCAGGTTGGCGCGGATGATCTCGTGGGTGCGCGGCGTGGTCGCGGTGATCCAGCAGACCCGCTGCGGCAAGGGCGGCGCCGCACCCGGGCGCGCGAAGCTCTGGAAGCGCGGCGCCGGGTCGTCGCCCGGCTGCTCGTCGAGCGACGCGAGATCGAGCGTCTTGCCGTCGAGCCGGCACGGGGTGCCGGTCTTGAGGCGGGCGAGCGGGAACCCCAGCCGGGCGAGGGAATCGGACAGCCCGAGCGCCGGCGCCTCCCCGGCGCGGCCGCCGGCGGCGCGCGCGTCGCCGACGAAGATGGCCCCGCGCAGGAAGGTCCCGGTGGTGAGGATGACGGCGCGCACCCGGAAGGCGACGCCCATCTTGGTGGCGATGCCGCGCACGCGGCCGTCCTCGATCAGGATCTCGCTCGCCTCGGCCTGGCGCAGGGACAGACCAGGCTGTGCCTCGAGCACGGCGCGCATCGCCTCGCGATAGCGCAGCTTGTCGGCCTGGGCGCGGGTCGAGCGGACCGCGGGTCCCTTGGACTGGTTGAGCCGGCGGAACTGGATGCCGGTGCGATCGATGACCTCGGCCATCTGGCCGCCGAGCGCATCGATCTCCCTGACCAGGTGGCCCTTGGCGACCCCGCCGATGGCCGGGTTGCACGGCATGTGGGCGACGGTCTCGAGACTTCCGGTCAGGACCAGCGTGCGGGCGCCCAGGCGGGCGGCGGCGAGCGCCGCCTCGCAGCCGGCGTGTCCGGCGCCGATGACGGCGACGTCGTATGGCTCCGGGTAGACGAACACGTCTCTATTCGGGCGCGCCCGGCTCGGTGCCCGGGTCGGACTCGGGGCCGAAGCCACCCGGCGGCTCGGTCGGGTCCTTGGAGCAGTCGGCCGAGCCGGGCGGGCTCGTCGGCTTGAACTTGTAGACCTGGAGGGTGGCGCGGAGCAGAAGGTCGTCCGGGTGGGCGCGATCCGGCATCCGCCCGGTCTCCCACTCGATCGCATTCACCTTGGTCGAGCCGCACGGGTCGTGCTTGCCCCCGAGCTTGCTCACCCGCTCCTTGAACTCCTTCACCTGCTCGAGATCGCACTCGCCCGGGGCGCCGCAGTTGAAGTCGAACGTGTTGTACCACCAGGTCGCGCCCTGCCCGCCCCCCATCTCGGCGATGCTGGCGCCGACGCTCAGCCCGCCGTCGCCCTTGCCGCGCACGGTGAACTTGTGGTCGCCGGTCGCGAGGTCGACGTAGAAGCAGGCGTCGGAGATCTCGCGGCTCTTGAACAGGACCATGCCGTCGACGGTCGCCCACAGCGGATCGTCGGACGGCCCGAGCTTGACCTCGAAACGCTTGGCGTCCCCCTCCGGCACGCCTGCGTCCTCCTCCTTCTCCTTGCACTGGCAGTGATCGCCCTGGCACAGCGGTCCGACCAGGACCGCCTCGGTCTTCGGTTCCGGGGTCTTTTCGATGCGCCCCTGCGGGCCGCTCTGCGAGGCGCCGGAGCAGGCGAGCGCGGCGGCCAGGGGGGCCGCGGCGAAAGCGAGTCGTAGGCTCGACATGGCGCGGCAGTATATGGCAACCCTCCGGGGTGATCGCGGGTCGAATCCACGTTGCTTGACGTCCGCCCCCGGGGAAGACTATAGAGACCGCCCGCTGGACTGATTTCCCGATGAAACGCGCACTGTTGCTCGCGTTGGTTGTTTCCCTCGGCCTTGCC
>Ga0111539_10000887_pt1 | contig 39065 bp, 27 predicted proteins | sample RhiMethybrSRZTD1_FD_79667 | JGI IMG/M metagenome (GOLD analysis project Ga0111539, IMG submission 79667) | Populus rhizosphere microbial communities from Tennessee, USA - Rhizosphere MetaG P. TD hybrid SRZTD1 (version 2) (version 2) | ecosystem: Host-associated > Plants > Roots > Rhizosphere >...
ACCCCAATCCTCGAGGCGTTGCTGCAGCGCTAGCCTGATCGCGCCGCATCGTGCGAAGCTTTGGGCGGATTGCTCTGATGAAGGCCTTTGCCCTCCCCCTCATTCTGGTTCTCGCGTCGGCAGGGCCTGCGCCGGGGCAGCAGGCAGAGAAGCCGGCGCCGTCTGCGGCTCAGCTCGAAGCCGCGGTCAAGCGCCGTCCGTCCGATCCCAAGCTTCTTGTCGCGCTCGGCCTGGCCTATTGGGAGCGGAACGATTACCCGCGTGCCCTGACGGCGTTCCAGCGCGCCGTCAAGGTCGCACCGGGGTCTGCGGAGGCGCACAACTGGCTGGGTGTCGCGCTGTCGGAGAAGTCCGACCTTCCTGGAGCGATTGCCGAACTCCGAAAGGCAGTCGCCCTCGACCCGAAATACGGGCGGGCCTACACGAATCTGGGATCCGTGCTGGCCAAGAGCGGTGACTTTACGGAGGCCGTCGCGGTATTTCAGAAGGCGCTGACGCTGGAGCCGAACAGCGTGGCCGCCCATCTGAACCTGGGGATGGCGCTGCGCGAAAAGGGAGATGTCGAGGCTGCGCTGGGGCACTTGAAGAAGGTCGCCGCGGAGGATCGCGGCAACGCGAGCATCCAGTACGAGCTCGGTCAGACCCTTCGCCAGGCCGGCGACCTCCCTGCTGCGATTGCCGCGTTCGAGAAAGCGATCGAGATCGATCCCGAGCTCCGCGAGGGCTACTACGCCCTGGGCATGGCCTTGAAGCAGCGGAGCGCGACGGCGCGAAAATCTCGGACCGCTGGATCGAGCCCGAGCCCGGCCGACGAATGGTTCGAGCGCGCGCAGGCCGCGGTCTCGCAGGGTGATTTCAAAGCGGCTCGCGAGCATCTCACGACAGCCCTGCAGCGGGACGACAAGCACGCCGGCGCACATACCCTGCTGGGCTTCACGCTCGGACAGCAGGGCGATCTACCCGCGGCCCTTACGCATCTCGAGCGGGCCATCGCGCTCGCGCCAGAGTCGGCCGACGCGCACTACAACCTCGGTATGGCGTTGTGGTATCGCGGCTCGAAGGACGAGGCGTTGAAGGAACTGCGTCACAGCATCGATCGTGATCCCGCGATGGGAGCCGCGCATGCCTTCCTGGGGACGGCTCTTCGCGATCGAGGCGACTTCGCGGGAGCACAGGCGAGCCTGCAGCGTGCGATAGCGCTGCTCCCGACGAGCGCCGCGGTCTTCGTGGACCTGGGAATCACCTACCTTCGAACCGGCAAGCTGGACGAAGGGATTGGACAACTGGAAGCGGGATTGAACCTTCAAGTGCCGTCACCGCCGGAACCGGACTGGGCCGGCGCGATCAGCACGCTCCGTCAGGCGCTCGTCAAGGCGCCCGATCGCCCCGAAGCGCACAACGTCCTCGGCCTGATGCTCGGACGAACCGGCGCAGCGAGTATGAACGTCGCCGCACAATTCCGGGACGCCATCCGCCTCCGGCCCGAATACGCGGAGGCTCACAACAACCTCGGTCTCGTTCTCGTGCAGGCCGGCGAAGACGAAGCGGGCGTTGCGGCGCTGCGCGAGGCAACCCGCATCAGCCCCGATTATGCGGATGCGCACGCGAACCTGGGCGCGGCGCTGGCCGCGACGGACGCGGCCGAGGCGGTCCGGGAGCTCGAAAAGGCGGTGTCGCTCGCGCCCGGGTCCGTGAAGGCGCAATTCAACCTGGCGCTGGCGTATGGTTCCGCCTCTGGCGGCACGGCCAAAGAGATCGAGCAGCTGCGCAAGGTTGTCGCGCTGGCGCCGACATTCGCACGGGCCCACCTGGCGCTGGGCAAGGCTCTGCTCCAGGAGAGCAAGGTGCCCGAGGCGATTGACGCGCTGAACGAGGCCGTGAAGCTGGAACCCGGCCGCGGGGAGTCGCATTATCAGCTCGGCCTGGCGCTGGCGCGCGCCGGGCGCAAAGACGACGCAGCGGCGGCGCTCCGAAAAGGACGCGAGCTCGTGGCCGCCGACGATCGTATGCAGAACGCGAATCTCGACGTGGCTGAAGGGCGCGCGGCGTTCGAGAACGGCGATCTCGACCAGGCCGCCACCAAGTTCCGCCATGCGATTCAGCTCGTGCCCAACTTGTCCGAGCCGCAGCGTTATCTCGGAATGGTGCTGGAGAAGAAGGGCGATGCGCCCGCCGCGATCGCCACGTATCGGAAGGCGCTCGATCTGAATCCCGCCGATCTCGCAGCGAAGGCGGGGCTCGACCGGCTCAGCCCGGCCGCCGTCGATGCGCCGGCGCGGGTCGCGGAGCTCGAAGGCTACATTCGTGACGGAAAGTACGCCGACGTCGAACCGCTGCTCGCCGAGTACGTCAAAGAGCATCAGCGCTCATCGTGGGGCTGGTATGCGCTCGGCTACAGCCAGTTCGCGCAACAGAAGATCGGCGACTCAATCAAGTCGCTCGCGAAGTCGCTCGAGCTCGACGTCACCAACGCCGAGGCCCACAAGATCCTGGGACGGAACATGATGATCGTCGGCCGGTTCGACGTCGCGCAGGTCGAATTCGAGCAGGCGCTGCGCTACAAGCCGGACTCGGCGGAAGTCTGTTACAACCTCGGCAAGCTTTTCTCCATCCAGGACAACTGGGAGCCGGCGAGGAAACAGTTCGAAGCGGCGCTGCGCATCGACCCTTCCTACCTCGAAGCCGTGGATGCGCTTGGATTCGCGCTCGAGGCCCTCGGTGATGACGGCGGCGCGCTTGCCGCGTATCGCAAAGCCATCGCGCTGAACGAGGAGCGGAAGGGCACGTTCGCCTCCCCTCTCGTGAACATGAGCGCCTATTACAACCGCACGGACGATCCGGCAAAGGCGCTCGAGTACGCCGACAAGGCGCTCGCGCTCGATCCGCGCTCGGATCGGGCCTGGTTCCAGAAGGGCCGCGCATCCGAACGCCAGGGAAAGCTGGACGACGCGGTCACGGCACTCACCCGCGCGATCTCGACCAACCCGCGCGCCTCGTCCTATTACTACGTGCTCGCCGGGGTGTACCGCCGGATGGGCCGGACGGACGACAGCCAGAAGGCGCTGGAAACCTTCAAGCGTCTCGAGCGTGAGGCCGGCGAGCTCGAGGCGCAGCGGCGCGGCGGGAAAGACAAAGGTGAATAACCGGGGGCCCTCGCGGCGACATTTCCTGACGATCGTTACGGGGTGCCTCGGATCCTTGTCCGCACGTCAGCGTTCCGGCATCACTGGTCCCGGGATCCCGATCTTCACCGACATCACGGCCAAGGCCGGACTCTCGGCAGCGGTGAACGTGTCGGGCAACGTCGAAGGAAAGCGATTTCTGCTCGAGGAGATGGGTGGCGGCGCCGCTTTCTTCGACTACGACCACGACGGCTGGGTCGACATCTTCCTCGTGAACGGCACCAGCTTCGATCCCGGCGTCCAGATGCGCCGGCCGGCAAGCTACCTGTTTCACAACAATCGTGATGGCACGTTCACCGACGTCACGAAGAAGGCGGGGCTGACCCATTCCGGGTGGGGACAGGGCTGCTGTGTCGGCGATTACGACAACGACGGCTTCGACGATTTGTTCGTCTCGTACTGGGGTCGGAACGTGCTGTATCGCAACAACGGCGACGGAACGTTCACCGACGTTTCGGAGAAGGCCGGGGTGGCCGGGACCGGAACCCGCTGGGGTGCCGGCTGCTGTTTCCTCGACTACGATCGTGACGGCCGTCTCGATCTCTTCATTGCCAACTACGTCAACTTCGATCCGGCAAAGGCGCCGCTTCCCGGCGATAACGCCTACTGCCGCTACAACGAGATCGCAGTGCCATGCGGACCGCTTGGCTACGCGGGCGGCACCAACGTGCTCTATCGCAACCGCGGGGACGGAACCTTCGAGGACGTCTCCGAGAAATCGGGCATCGCTCACCCTCGCGGGCCCGCTTCGATGGTGTTCGTGACCAGCGACTGGCGGCCGGTCGGCTCATACGGGATGGGTGCGGCGTCGGCAGACTTCGACAACGACGGCTGGCCGGATATCTACGTTGCCTCTGACACGGCGCCGAGCCTGCTCTATCGCAACAACCACGACGGTACGTTCCGCGAAATTGCGGTTCCATCCGGATCGGCATTCGATGAGCACGGCGTCGCATTGGCCGGAATGGGCGTCGGCGTCGGCGACTACGACGCCGACGGCTGGCTCGACATCGTCCGCACCAACTTTTCCGAGCAGGTCACCGTCCTCTACAGGAACTACGGCGGCGCGTTCGAAGACGCGAGCATCAAGGCGGGCCTCGGCGTCAACCGGAAGTACGTCGGCTTCGGCGTCGATTTCTTCGACTTCGACAACGACGGGTGGAGCGACATCTTCATCGCCAACGGTCACGTCTACTCGCAGATTGCCGGCAGGAAACTTCACCTGTCCTACCGGCAGCCGCGGCTGCTCTATCGCAATCTTGGCAACGGGCGTTTCCACGATGTCTCGGCCGAGGCCGGCCCGGCGATAGCCGCGGAGAATCTCGGGCGGGGATGCGCATTCGGCGACTTCGACAACGACGGCGACGTCGACATCCTCATCAACAATCTCGACGGTCCTCCGACTCTCCTCCGCAACGACGGCGGCAACCGGAACAACTCGCTGGTGATCAAGTGCGTGGGGACGAAATCGAACCGGTCGGCGATCGGCGCGCGGGTGCAGGTCACGGCGGGCGGGCACAGCCAGATGGACGAGGTGACGAGCGGATCCAGCTATTACTCGCAGAATGATTTCCGGCTCCACTTCGGACTCGGCGCTCGGACCAAAGCGGATACCATCGAGATCAGGTGGCCCTCTGGAGTGAAGGAGACGCTGCAAAACGTGCCTGGCAATCATCTTCATGTCTGCGAGGAATCGAGGGGCATCGTCACCAGCCGCAGGCTTCGGCAGCCATGACCCCGTGTGACCCGGTCCGGCGGCGCGCGATCGCGATCACGCTCGTGATGCTTCCGGGTGTGTACCTCGCTTCGTCTCCGAGCGTTCAGTTCACTGACGCGACTCGGACAGCGGGGATTGGCTTCGAACACCGGAACTCCGCAACGGCCAGCAAGTTCCTCCTCGAGACGATGGGCGGCGGCGTGGCGCTGCTCGACTACGACAATGACGGCCGTCTCGACGTGTTCTTCACGAACGGTGCAAGGATCGAAGAGCCGATGGCCGAGGGCCGGCTGCCGGACAAATCCGACCCGTCATTCTGGAATCGGCTCTACCGGCAGACGAGTAGCGGGACGTTCGAGGATGTCACGGCAAAGGCCGGCATCAGCGGTGCGGCGCAGAATCAGTACGGCATGGGCACGGCCGTCGGCGACTACGACAACGACGGCTTCTCCGACATCTACGTGACCAACTACACCAGGAACACCCTGTATCGGAACATGGGCAACGGGACGTTCACGGATGTCACCGAGCGGGCCGGAGTCGCGGGCGGGGGCTGGAGCGCCAGCGCGGGATTCTTCGACTACGACAATGACGGAAAGCTCGACCTGTTCGTGACCCGCTATCTCGACTGGAGCTTTCAGAAGAATCGCTATTGCGGCGAGAAGAAGCAAGGCTATCGCTCCTACTGTCATCCGGACAACTTCGACCCGGTGAGCAATCTCCTCTTTCATAACGAAGGCGATGGCCGCTTCACCGACGTCTCGTCGAAGTCCGGCATCGCCGCTACACCTGGCAAGGGCCTCGGCGTTTCCTTCGCGGACTACGACGCTGACGGTTTCACGGACGTCTACGTAGCCAACGACTCCGTCCAGTCGTTCTTGTTCCACAACAGCGGCAAGGGCACCTTCGAAGAGGTCGGCCTCGTCGCGGGTGTGGGATTCACCGAAGAAGGAAAAGTGTTTGCCGGGATGGGCGTGGATTTCAGCGACTACGACAACGACGGCCGGCCGGACGTCTTCGTGACGGATTTGTCCAACGAGCGCTACCGTCTGTTCCGGCACGGCGGCGATGGCAACTTCCGTGACGTCACGAACGCGACCGGAGTCGGAGGGGTCACGCTGCCCTTCTCCGGCTGGAGCACGCGGTTCTTCGACTTCGACAACGACGGCTGGAAGGACATCTTCGTCGCCCAGGGACACGTGATGGACACCATCGAGAAGACCGCACCGAACCTGCGTTATCTGCAGCCGCCGCTGCTGCTGCGCAACGAGTCCGGCCGGTTCGTCAGGGTCGACGCGGGTGCGCCGTTCCGGGGCGAGTGGGCCGGCCGCGGTGCCGCGTCCGGCGACATCGACAACGATGGCGATATCGACCTGGTCGTGAGCAACGTCGGGCAGAAGGCAATCCTGCTCCGCAACGATGGCGGAAACGGCAAGAGCTGGCTCGAGATTCGTGCCATCGGCACGAAATCGAATCGCGACGGCATCGGTGCGCGGGTCAAGGTCGTGTCGGCATCAGGGGTGACGCAATACTTCACCATTACCACCACTGCGGGATATCTGTCGGCCAGCGAGAAGCGGCTGCTCCTCGGGCTGAACGACGATGCCAGCGCGAAACTGGTCGAGGTTCGATGGCCCTCCGGCACGGTCCAGACGTTTGAAAACGTCAAGGCACGAAGCGTGCTGGTCGCAACGGAGCCGTCAACGGCTGCCGGCGCGGGGCCGCGCCGATGATCACCCGCCGGACCCTGCTCGCCCTGCTCGCCTGCTCCGCCTCGCCGGCATTCGGGCAGGGCATCTCCACGCGCACCGTCAAGCCGCAGCCGCGGGGCAAACCGTCGGGACGGCCCTTCAACGCCCGCTTCACCGACATCGCACAGCAAGCGGGCCTGACCTCTCCCATCATCTACGGCGGAATCGACACGAAGGGCTACATCATCGAAGTCGTCGGCTGTGGCGCTGCGTTCATCGACTACGACAACGACGGGTGGCAGGATCTTTTCATCCTGAACGGCACCAGGCTCGAGGGCGCGCCGCCAGGAACGACGAACCGGCTCTACAAGAACAACCGCGACGGAACGTTCACGGACGTGACCGACAAAGCCGGCCTGATGCGCACCGGCTGGGCGTCGGCGGTCACCGTCGGCGACTTCGACAACGACGGCTTCGACGATCTGTTCATCACCTACTACGGGCAGAACGTCCTGTACCGCAATAACGGCAACGGCACGTTCACGGATGTCACGGAAAAAGCCGGCCTCCGCCAGAGCGACGTGCGCTACGGCTCGGGGTGCACGTGGGTCGACTACGACCGCGACGGACGCCTCGATCTGTTCGTGGCGACGTACCTGAACACGACGCTCGAGAAGCTGCCGAAGCCCGGGCAGAATGCCGACTGCCGCTGGAAAGGCATCCCGGTGAACTGCGGCCCGCGCGGTCTGCCGCCCGGGTCCGTGAGGCTGTATCACAACAACGGGGACGGCACGTTCACCGACGTCAGCCAGCAAACCGGCGTCGCCAGAGCCTCAGGGTCTTATCCGATGACCGCTGTCGCCGCCGACTACGACAACGACGGCTGGCCGGATATCTACGTCGCCTGCGACTCCACGCCGAGCTGGCTGTTCCGCAATCAGCGCGATGGGACGTTCCGCGAAGAAGCGCTCGAGCGCGGCATCGCCCTGAGCGAGGACGGAATGGAGCAGGCCGGCATGGGGATCGGCATCGGCGACTACGATCTCGACGGCAATCTCGACATCTTCAAGACGCACTTTTCCGACGACACCAACGTGCTCTACCGCAACGACGGCAAGGGGAACTTCGACGACGTCACGATCCGGGCCGGCATCGGGGTGGAGACACGCTTCGTGGGCTGGGGAACCGGGATGGTCGATCTGGACAACGACGGCCACCCCGATCTCTTCCTGGTGACCGGCAGCGTGTACCCCGAAGTCGAGCGTCAGCTCCCCGCCTATCCGTTCAAAACGCCGCGCCTGGTGTTCCGCAACCTCGGCGAAGGCCGTTTCGAGGAACTGATCGAGGAAGCCGGCGCCGCCGTCGCCTCGACCCATGCCAGTCGCGGATGCGCGTTCGGGGACTTCGACAACGATGGTGATGTCGACGTCGTCGTCATCAACCTGAACGAGCCGCCGTCACTGCTGCGAAACGACGTGTCGGGCCAGGGCCACTGGCTGAAGGTGCTGCTGGAGGGCGTGACATCGAACCGGAGCGCGATTGGCGCGCGCGTGATTGCCCAGTACGGCGGGCGCAGTCAGGCGCAGGAAGTGGCGGCCCAGTCGAGTTTCTATTCCGCGAATGATCGCCGGCTGCATTTCGGGCTGGGAAACGCCGCCACCGCCGATCTGACGGTGCGCTGGCCGAACGGCGCAACCGAAAAGATTGGGGCGGTGCAGGCCGATCAGCTCGTCGTGATTCGAGAGGGCGCGGGAATCGTTCGGAGAGAGAAATTCGGGCAGTCGAGTCAAAAACCTTGACCGCTCCTGATCTCCTGGCCGTCCTGTTCGGGTTTTAAGGGAAGAACACCACAGCAGCTAAGATGAGGGCGCATGTCCGTTGGTATCAAGGACATTGCCCGCGCGTTGGGCATCTCCACGGGGACGGTCGACCGCGCGCTCCATGCCAAGCCCGGCGTCAACCCGGCCACCCGCGCGCGCGTGTTGAGCATGGCCGCCCAGCTCGGGTACCGCCCGAACCTCGCCGCCCGATACCTGAAGTCGCGCAGGCAATTGCGGATCTCGGTGCACCTGCCGCGTGAGATCGCGTTGTTCTGGGATTCGCTGCGCGAATCGATCCGGGAAGCGGCCGCGCCGTTTGCGCCGCATCTTCACGTCGACTTTCAGACCTATCCAGGTCTCGGGAACGGAGACATCCCGCTCTTCGAGACCGCTGTGCGCGCAGGTACGAATGGCCTGATCGTGACCCCGGGAAATCCTGCCGCGCTCAAGCCCTATATCGACGACGCGGCGAGGAAGAACATTGCCGTGGTTTGCGTGGTGACGGATGCGCCCGACAGCGCGCGGCTTGCGTCCGTATCCGCCGCGCCTTTCACCTCCGGAGCCGTCGTCGGCGAGTTCCTGTCGCGCTGCCAGCCGGGCGGAGGCAAGGTCGCATTCTTCACCGGGTGGTTGTCCACGCACGAGCATGCGGAAAAGCTTCGCGGGTTCGAGTCCAGCCTGGGCTCGTTCGGCGGATTGTTGCGTCTAGGTCCGATCGTCGAAGCGCATGACGATGAGCGGGAGGGCTATCAGCAGGCGCTCGAAGTCCTGCGCGCGCATCCCGATCTCACGAGCATTTACGTCAGCACCGTCAACTCGCTCCCGGTGCTTCGTGCAGCGGAGCAGGAAGGCCGGTTGCCCGGTCTGACCATTGTCACGACCGATCTGTTCCCAGAGCTCGTCGAGCTGATCCGGGCAGGCGTGATCGCTGCAACCGTCTATCAGCGGCCGTTGAGCCAGGGACGGCTGGCCCTGCAGACGCTTTATCAGTTTCTTCGCGACGGAACCCGGCCACCTGAACGGATCCAAGTGGTGCCGCACCTGGTGATGCGCAGCAACCTGGATCTGTTCCTCGAGCGCCTGCTCTAGGGGTCAGGTCTTGTATTTCAACATTTCGTGAATCTTGAATGTTGAAATACAAGACCTGACCCCAAACGTAGGAGGACTGTCCATGCGCCGATTCGCACTGCTCATTGCCCTGCCGCTGGCAACCGCGATCGCTGCCGCGGGCGCCGGCCAAACGCAGACCGCGTCGAAGGCGGCGGCGTCCTACAGCAACCCGGTCCTTGCAGGTGACTACCCGGATCCGTCGGTGATTCGCGTGGGCCGCGACTACTGGGCGACGGCGACGACCTCGCAGTGGGCACCGATCTTCCCGCTGCTTCATTCCACCGATCTCGTGAACTGGGAGTCGCGGGGCGCCGTGTTCCAGACGCCGCCGTCGTGGTCGGCCGGCAGCTACTGGGCGCCAGAGATCAGCGCGGACGGCGGCCGCTTCTTCGTCTACTACACGGCGCGGAAGAAAGAGGGGCCGCTATGCGTCGCGGTGGCGGACGCGGCGAGACCCGAGGGGCCTTACACGGATCGCGGTGCGCTCGTCTGCCAGGAAGCCGGATCGATCGATGCCGTGGCCGTCCGGGATGAGAACGGGCGCCGGTACCTCGTGTGGAAGGAAGATGGCAACAGCCGCGAGCTGCCGACGCCGCTCTGGGCGCAGCCGCTCTCGGATGATGGCGTCCGGCTGGTCGGCGAAAAGACCGAGATCCTGCGGAACGAAGCGCCGTGGGAGGCGCACCTCGTCGAAGGTCCGTACATCCTTCGGCGCGGAGACTGGTTTTACCTGTTCTATTCGGCTGACGCCTGCTGCGGCCGCCGCTGCAACTACAAGCTTGGCGTCGCACGCTCGCGCAGACTCCTCGGTCCGTGGGAACGCTTCCCCGGTAATCCGATCCTCGCCGGCAACGAGCAATGGAAATGCCCCGGCCACGGAACGATCGTGCAGGATCAGGCCGGGCGCACCTATCTTCTCTATCACGCCTACGAAGCTTCGACGTTCGAGTTCGTAGGCCGCCAGGGGCTCCTCGACGAAGTCACGTGGAATGCGGACGGCTGGCCGGCAATCAACAGCGGCAAAGGCCCGTCCGGTTCGGCCCTCTCGCCTTCGACTGTGGCTCAGCGTCGGGCCTCGACTCTGCTCGAGGACGACTTCAACAAGACGGCCATCGATCCGGGCTGGCAATGGCCCTGGGATCAGACGTCCGCGCCATCCATCGAACCAGCCTCGGTTCTTGCCGGCCGGGGCCGCGGTGGCTGGCTTCGGCTTACGACGGGAACCGCCTCTATCGCAATCGCGGCACGGCCCACCCGGGACGCGAACTATACGGCAACAACCGCCGTCGATGTCGCGTCGATCGCGCCAGGTGCGCGCGCTGGTCTCGCGGCGTTCGGCAACCGGGACAACGCGATCGCGGTCACGGTCGAACGAGCGGGGGAAGCGGCAACCGGCACTCCCCTGACCGTCGTCGTCTGGCAGACGCAGAAGGGTCAGCGCCGCACGCTCGCCACCACGGAAGTGTCGACCGCACCACTGCTCCACTTGCGCCTTTCCGCGAAGGATCGCACCCGGTTCGAGTTCGCCGTGAGTCCTGATGGCCAGGCGTGGAAAACCGTCGCGGGGGCCCAGGGAGAGTACCTGCCTCCCTGGGATCTTGCGGTGCGGGTGGCACTGCTCGTGTCGGGCCAGTCGGCATCTTCCGCACGCTTTGGAAGCTTCAGGCTCGAGTCGCGCTGAGGCCGGCTGTATGGTGCGAACGGATCACCGTCGAGTCGGCTCTCCACGCAGCGGCACACATTCTGCAGAATTTCGATGACTAGTCACACATGTGTATGTCAGGGATACGTTTCCGCTCGCAGCATGCCGCTTGAAGACGAAATTGATGCATGCCTTCGACACGGGGCAATGCCGCCCATGAAGAAATCGCGGTCCAGCCGTGACCGTCCGCAATGAAACCATCCTGATCATTGAAGAAGACGACGATCTTCGACGGCTGCTGAGTCTGGCCCTGCGATTGGCGGGATTCCCGACACGAGAGGCGAGGGAGGGGCTCGAAGCCATGGCCATCCTCGAACAACTCTTCCCGATTGATGCTGTCGTGCTGGACGTCGTCCTGCCCGACATGGATGGCCTCTCGATTCGTCAGGAGATCGCAGCGCGCATCGGGAACATCCCCGTCATCGTCATCACCGACTCACCAGAACCGATTCCGAACCTCCATCCTTCATGCGTCGTCCGCAAGCCGGTGGAGCCCGACGACATCGTCAAAGCGGTCGTGAACTGTCTACGTGAATCGGTGTGAGCGCGGGTTTTTACATTCCCTCGAGGTCTTTCGCCAGCGCTTCAGCGATCTTCCACACGGCACCCGCCTGTTCGCCGGTGACGCTTACGCCCAACCCGCTGATGACACCTCCCTGCCGCGCATTTCGTGCGCCAGCGATCACCGCCGTGAGGCCGCGCGCGCGGAGAAGAACGCCGACACACAACTGCGGCACACTGAGGCCGCTTGCTGCGGCGACCGACCTGATCGCTTCGACGGCCTGCAGGTGGCGTTGAAAGCGGGCGCCTGCATAGTCCTTGTGCGTGCTCCGCGCATCATCAGCCGGAAACGTCTTGTCCTTCGGCCAGGTGCCGAACAGGAGTCCCCGGAAGAGTGGTGAATACGAAATCGCGCCGACGTCGTGTGCGGCGCACCACGGCAGGACATCGAGCTTCGCCGCCGGCCGGAGAATGCTGAACGGCGGCTGATCGGAGTGCAAAGGCACACCGGTCGCGCGCCATTCTTCCAGCTGCGCCACCGAGAAATTCGACACACCGATCGCACGGATCTTCCCCGCCTTCAACAATGCCGCGCAGGCTGACGCCGTTTCCGCAATCGGCTGTGGCGCGGGCCAGTGCAGTTGATACAGGTCGACATGATCGACGCCGAGACGCCTCAGGCTCGCCTCGCACTCGGCCCCGACCTCGGCGGCTGTAGCCGATCGATTCGGCGAAGCGCTGTCGACGCCGAGACCGAACTTCGTGAAGAGCAGCGGGCGTTTCGACGCCGGTAGTTGTTTCACCGCCCTGCCGACGACCTCCTCCGAATGCCCCGACCCATAGATCGGCGCCGTGTCGATCCAGTTGATCCCGTGATCGATCGCCGCGTGAATCGCGGCGACACTGTTCTCGTCGTCCTGCCCTCCCCACATGTGGCCGCCGATCGCCCATGTGCCCAGGCCAATCGTTGAAATCTCGAATCCACTGCTGCCAAGCACTCGTCGCTGCATGCACGCTCCTGGATCGCATTATATGAAGGGCCCTCCTCCGCGCTTCGCGCTTCGGCGAGACAGGCTCCTCGTTGACATCCGGTTGGTTGGAGGGGACGATGAGGTTCATGCTCCGCGGATGGCTCCTCGCGACCCTCGTGCTCGGCACGGCAGTTCAGGCTGCGGCCCAGGAGCTGAGCGTGCTCCGCGTGAAGGTAGTCCTCGCAAACGCCGGCGGCACGACGACGCCGGTGCCGCGCCACGTGCTGCTGGTCAGCGCCAATCCGGCCAGCGCGACACCACGGCAAATCGTCACGGGCCTCGATGGAACCGCCGAGATCAGGCTGCGGCCGGGCAACTACACCGTGGAGTCGGATCGGGCGGTCCGGTTCGAGGGCAAAGCCTACCAATGGATACAGGTCGTGGATGTCGTCGCCGGCCGCGACACGGTCCTCGAGCTCACCACCGCTAATGCCGAGACCGAGCCGGACGCCGCAGCGGATACCGCAACAAGGACGGGCGACTCCGATCCTTCGTTCCTTCTCACCAAGTGGCAGGACAGCGTCGTCGCCCTGTGGAGCCCGACCGCACACGCGTCCGGGTTCGTGGTCGACGCGAATGGTCTGATCGCCACCAACCAGAGGATCGTCGGAAACGCCGTGTCCGTCGAAGTGCAGCTCACCTCTTCGCTCAAGGTTGCCGCACCGGTGGTGCTCGCCGATCCGGCTCGCGACGTCGCGATCCTGTGGATCGACGCAAGAACGATCGCATCGGTGCGCCCCGTGCCTCTTTCGTGCGGGAAGGAGGCCCAACCTTCGGCAACCAGCGGTCAGGAGATCTTCACGATCGGCATTCCACTCCGTCAACCGAAACGCATGACTTCGGGGACGCTGAGGCGGGCGTCCGCGGAAGGCATCGATGCCGACCTCTTGATCGGGCGTGGCAGCGCCGGCGGGCCCGTGTTCACGGCTGGCGGCGATCTGCTTGGCCTCACCTCGGTGGCAGGGGACGATGGTCGGGACGACCTCGGCACACGCATTGTCCGCAGTGCCAATGTGTGCGACGTGGTTGCATCGGCCAGGCAGAAAATGAGCAGCGTCGCGGCTCCGGGTGGCGCACCCCTTCCAGTGGAACCCGAGCGGCCGTTTTCCGTTGACGCGCTGAAGGCGGCTTCGGCGGGGCGCGCCGGTAGCCTGAATCCTTACCAGGTGACCGCGGAGACATTCGAAGTGGGCTTCATCACGCCGGTGCTGACCTATGGCGCGCAGCATCTGCACGAGCAGGTGAATCGCGAGGCCGGCGCACGGAAAGGCTCTGCAAGAGCGCCCGAACCGCCAATGGTCCGCCCGCTCATGGACTTCAGCAACTGGTCAGACTACGTGGCCGACTATCCGCCGGTGCTGCTCGTCCGGGTGACACCAAGGCTCGTCGAAGGCTTCTGGACGACGGTGGGACGGATGGCGGCGCGAACGCAGGGTGTTTCGCTTCCACCGATCAAACGCTTCAAGTCCGGCTTCGCGCGGCTGCGCGCGTTCTGCGGCGAGACCGAGGTCACCCCCATTCACCCGTTCCGCATCGAACAGCGCATCAACGAGAATGAAGCCATCTATGAGGGCCTCTACGTCTTCGATCCCGGCGCGCTCAGCCCCCAGTGTGGCGCCGTCAAGGTAATGCTGTATTCCGAGAAGGAACCGGACAAGCCTGAAACAAAGGTCGTCGACGCGAGCGTGATCCAGCGGATCTGGGACGACTTTGCGGGGTATCGAGCGGTCAAGAAGGTCCCGTGAGCCGCTCTTAGAGAAATCAAGAGGCGAGATCCAGAGAGCCAAGAGCCAACGGATCTCGAAAACGGAGCAACGGAGTTAACGAAGAGAACGGAAAGAGTGAGCTGCTGAGTTCCGGCTGTGCGGTCCGCCGCTGGGCGCGCGCTTGCGCGCGCGAGGGTGGGCCTGACGGCCCGGCGCCAGCGGCGGACCGGAGAGTCGCTTGCCCAGCGCCAGTATGTTCTCCGTTTTCTCCGTTGGCTCCGTTGCTCCGTTTTCGAGATCCGTTATCTCCTCCCCTGAGATCCGTTCCGTTATCTCCTCCCTCGAGATCAGGGACGTCACGGCTTTGGAATCATCGGCACTCGTGGATCCGGCGGCGGCCAGTTCGCGCGGAGATAGGCAAAGCGCGGATCGTCGGTCGCGGCCATCGACCGGACGCTGCCGGCGAGCGTGTTCAGGTAGTAGGCGTCGACACCCGGCGACGCGACGAACGGATGGTAGCCCTCGCGCACGAGCACCAGGTCGCCGTGGACGACCCGCAGCACCTGCTCCTCGCGATCCTCGGCGGTGTAGAGCCGCTGGATGCCATAGCCGTCAGATTTCCTGAAGCGGTAGTAATAGGTTTCTTCCAGGTCGGCTTCGATCGGCGGGCGATGTCGATCGTGCTTATGAGGCGGATAGCTCGACCAGTTTCCTGCCGGCGTGAGCACCTCGCAGACGAGCAGACGATCGGCCTCGGCCGCTGGAGGAAGGATGTCGATGATCTGCCGCGTCGCGTTGCCGCCGCCGCGCACCTCGAATCCGCAGTCCTCGGGCCGGATCAGTCGTGCCCGGGATCGCTTGGTCGTAGGAGATCGGCATTCCGCGACCTCGGTATAGCGCCGGGCGCGCAACTCGTACGCCGTACCTGGCGGCAGGTAGACGGCGTGCGGGTACTCCGAGAACACGTCGCGTCGAGGTCCCAGGCGAACGCTCTTACCCCCGGACCACGCGATCGAGGCGAGGCCGCCAAGGAGGACCAGGCACAGTTCGTCTCCGCCACTGCGGCCGGTCCAGGTCTGACCGGCAGCGATCTGTCGAACCGCGAAACCCACGTACTCCCAGCCGGCGCGACGCGGGGTCAGCGCGAGCCGGGTCCCGGACTGCGTCGTCGGCAGCTTGCGGCTGCGCAACAGCGTCGTGAGCGGTTTCATACCGTTTGAATCGCCGCGACCGCGACACGCTCCCCGGTCTTCTGCGCCCGGGTCGCGGCAAGCGCCACCCGCAGCGCCTCGACCCCGTCGTCCACGGTGATCGGAGGCTCGCGCTGCTCGAGCACGTTCCGCGCAAAATTCTCGAGTTGCGCCGTATACGCCTCGCCGAACCGTTCCATGAAATACGGCACCGTATCGTGTGCGACCTGGCCCTTCGTCATCACCATGAGCGGTGTCTCGCGAAGATAGCCCACGCGCAGCGTACCGTTGGTGCCGAGCAGTTCCGCCATGATGTCGTAGCCGTAGATGCCGTTTCGGGTCACGTCAATCACGCCGAGGCGGCCGCTGGTGAAGATCAGGCTGATCACGGCGTTGTCGATGTCGCCGACCGTTCCAAGCTCCGGATACGCCAGCAGCCCGCCGATGGCCTGGACCGCCGCCACGTCGCCCATATACCAGCGGGCGATGTCGAAGTCGTGGATGGCCATGTCGATGATCAGGCCGCCGCTGCTGCGCGGATCCGCGTATTCGACCGACGGCCGGTACGGATCGCGCGAGGTGGACTTGAACACGACGGCGTCGCCGATCGCGCCTTCGCCGAGCCGGCGCTTCGCGGCGGCAAACCCGCGATCGAACCGGCGCATGAAGCCCATCTGAAAGAACACGCCTGAGCGCTCGACCGCCCCTTTGATCGCCAACGCCTCGTCCAGCGAAATCGACAACGGCTTCTCGCAGAAGATGGCCTTGCCGGCGGCGACTGCTCCTTCAACTATCTCCCGGTGCGTCGACGTCGGTGTCACGATGACCACGGCATCCACCGCCGGATCGCTGAACACGCTCGCAGGATCGTTAGAGCCCCGCTCGACCCCGAACTCGCGCACGACGGCGTCCACGGCCGCCGAGTCCACGTCGGCCACGGCGGTCAGCCGCGTGCACGGAATGCGCGTGGCCAGATCGCGCGCGTAGATGCGCCCGAGCCGTCCCAGTCCAATCAACCCAACGTTCAGTTTCGTCCGGCTGTTCACAACAATCCTCACATCCCAAACATGAGACTGTGCTCTTTATGGCCGCTTCGTCACCAGCGCAATCGGTACCTTCTGATCGGCCGGGACTGTTTCCCCCCGCAGCAGCTTTGCCGCGCTCTCGACGGCGATGCGTCCCATATCGCGGGGTGACTGCGCCACGGATGCTTCCATGCGTCCGGCCTCGATCGCCTTCCGCGCGTCCTCGAGCGCGTCGAATCCCACGACCTTGATCCGCCCGGTCCGGCCGGCTGCGGCGATGGCTTCGAGCGCACCCAGCGCCATCAGGTCGCTGCAGGCGAAGAGCGCATCGGTGTCCGAATGCGCCTGCAGCATGTTCTGGAAAACCGTAAATCCCTGATCGCGCTCCCAGTTGGCCGGCTGGCTCGCCACGATCTTCATGTCCGGGTGCTTCCCCAGCGCTTCGCGGAATCCACGCAGGCGTGAGTCGCCGGTCTCGTGACCCGGGATCCCCTCCAGGACCGCCACCCGCGCCTTGCCGCCGGTAATCGTCGCGAGGTGCTCCCCCGCGATCCGGCCGCCCTCGAAGTTGTCGGAGCCGATGAATGACTCGAGCTTGAGGTTGTTATCCGCCGCGGCCTTCGGGTCGACCCGCGTGTCGACCACGATGACCGGGACATTGGCACGGTTCGCCTTCGCAATCGCGGTCGCAATCTCGCGCGAACCACTCGGCGTGACGACGAGCGCCTTGATCCCCGTCTGCAGCAGGTTCTCGATGATCTGGACCTGCTTCTCGACGTCGATCTCCCGCTCCGCGGCCTGCACGACGAGATCGATGCCCGCAGGTCCCGCGGCCTCCTGCGCGCCGCGCTGCATGTCGAGGAAGAACGGGTGATTGAGGGTCTTCATCACGAACGCCACGCGAGGCGCGCCGCCGGTCGTGGTGGAGCCCCCGCGGTTGCACCCCGCAGCCAGCATGAGCAGGACGACCATGACGACTGCCTGCTGTGTCAGTCTTCGCATCCGGTCTCCTTGTTCCTTGTCGGCGGGTCGGCGGGTCGGCGGTTCGGGGGCTCGGAAGCCGGTGTCGTCAGGGGCAACCAGCCGCTTGGATTTGCTCTCGCTGCCTCTGAATACCACGACGTCCGAGCCCCCGACCCGCCGAACCCCCGAACCCCCGACCCCGAAAGCGCCTAACGCCGCCGCTTCAGCGTCATATCCACGAGCACTGCCCCGATTATGACCACGCCAATCACCACCTGCTGAAGAAACGACGACACGTTCAGCAGGTTGAGCCCGTTTCGCAGCACACCCATGATCAGCGCGCCAATCAGCGTGCCCGTCACGGTGCCCTCTCCGCCGAGCAGGCTGGATCCGCCGATCACCGTCGCCGCGATCGCGTCCAGCTCGTACATCGTCCCGGCCGTCGGCTGGGCCGAGTTCAGCCGTGCCGTCAGCACCACCGCCGCTGCTGCGCTCGTCAAGCCGGCCACGCCGTACACGGCGGTCTTGTGGAAGCGCACCTGTACACCCGACAGTCGCGCCGCTTCCTCGTTCCCGCCGATCGCGTAAGTGGTCCGGCCGAAGACGGTTCGGGTGAGCACGAAGTGCGCGACAGCATAGATCACTATCGTGATCACGACCGGGGCTGGAATGGTCAGCACGCGCTCGGTGGCGATGGCGCGGAATCCCTCGCCAAAGCCGGAGATCGGCCGGCCTTCCGCCAGCATCAGCGCAAGGCCGCGGGCCACGCTCATCATGCCGAGCGTCGCGATGAAAGGCGGCAGCCGCCCGAGCGTGATGAGCAGGCCATTCACGAGACCGCAGGCGCCGCCGACGACGAGCGAAATCGCGATCGCCGCGGGCGCGGGCACACCGGCTTCGAGCGCCAGCGCGAGGCAGATGCCCGCCAGCGCCAGCACCGAGCCGACCGAGAGATCGATCCCGCCGGAAATGATCACGAACGTCATCCCGACCGCAACGACGGCGTTGAGCGCGGTCTGCTCGAGAACGTTGAGAAGGTTCGAGACCGTCAAGAAGTGCGGGGTAGCCGCCCACAGGACCAGGCACAACGTGAGCAGCCCCGCGAGCGTTCCCAGCTGCCGTCCACTGTGCGATCCCAGCGCGCGCTTGACGCCGCGAACCTCCGGCGGTGACTCCCCCACGCGAGCGGTGGTCATGCGGGCACTCCGAGCGCCGCCTGCAGGACCGCTGCGTCGGTCGCCTCATGAGCGGCAAGCTCCCTGGTTACCCGGCCGCCGCGCATCACGAGAATCCGATCGCTCATGCCCAGCACTTCGGGCAGGTCGGAGGAAATCATGATGAGGCCCGCACCGTTTTCGACCAGCTGGTTCATGAGCAGATAGATGTCCTGCCTGGCAGCCACGTCGATGCCGCGGGTCGGCTCGTCGAAGATCAGGATGTCGGCATGTGCGGCCAGCCACTTCGCCAGGACGACCTTCTGTTGATTCCCGCCGCTCAGGTTCAGCACGAGTTGATCGCTGCCGGGTGTGCGGATCCTGAGGCTCCGGATCGCGGAGTCCGCCTCGCCCCGCTCCTTCGCACCATCGAGCACACCGAAGCGCGCCAGCGCGGACAGGTGGGACATCGAAATGTTGCGCTCCACTGACAGTCGAAGAACCAGTCCCTGTTGCTTCCGGTCCTCTGGCAGAAAGCCGATGCCTGCCCGGACAGCATCGGCCGGAGTTTCGATGGACCGGGCGCTGCCGTGAACCACTACCCGTCTCTCGGCGATAGGATCTGCACCGACCATCGCGCGGGCGAGCCGCGTGCGCCCGGCCCCCACGAGCCCGGCAATCCCGAGAATCTCGCCGCGGTGAAGCGCGAACGAAATCTCTTTCAGGCCGCCGCCATTGAGACGATCCACCCGGAGGAGCTCGTCACCGAGCGCGTGGCGCCGGCGCGGGTAGTGGTCCGCCACCTCGCGATCGGCCATGAGCCGCACGAGCTCCGCAGCCGTCACATCCTCGATATCGCGCGTCGCAACGTGACGTCCATCGCGAAGAACCGTGACGCGATGACCGATGCGGAAGACCTCGTCCATCCTGTGTGAGATGTAAATCACGGCCACGCCGTTCGACGTGACGCGCGTGATCGTGGCGAAGAGCTGCTCGACCTCGCGCTGGCTGAGCGCCGAGGTCGGCTCGTCCATTACGAGGATCCTCGCGTTGTCGGACAACGCCCGCGCGACCTCGACCATCTGCTGTTGCGCGAGCCGGAGGCTGTGAATCGGCGCGTCGCTGTCGATTGAGACGCCGAGCGAGTCCAGGATCCGGCGGGCTTCCTGGCGCATCCGCCGTACGTCGACGATTCCCGGCCACCGCGTCGGGGTCTTGCCCAGGAAGATGTTCTCGGCAACCGACATGTGAGGGACGAGACTCAGCTCCTGATAGATGGTGCTGATTCCGAGCTTGCGCGCACGGAGCGGGCTGTCGAGCTCGACCTTGCTGCCATCCAGGACAATCTCTCCGGCATCAGCCCGGACCGCCCCGCTGAGGATCTTCATCAGCGTCGACTTGCCGGCGCCGTTCTCCCCCACCACGATGTGCACCTCCGCGCGGCGCACTTCGAGGCTCGCGTCGGTCAGTGCGCGCGCGCCCGGATAGCGCTTCGAGATCCCGCGCATCTGCAGAACCGGAGGCGCCACGGGTTCCGGTGTGTGGGTCATCGGGGAGTGGAGAGTGTAATCGGTTTGCTGCTAGACTCGGCGCACAGAAGGGAAAAGGCAGAAGGGAGAAGGCAAAAGGCAAGAACGACTGCCTTGACAAGGATCGTTTATGGCCACCACTCGGCGTCTGACGATGGGACAAGCCATCGTCGAATTCCTGACCTGTCAATACACGAGCCTCGATGGCGTGGAACAGCCGTTCTTCGCCGGCGTTTTCACCATCTTCGGTCACGGGAACGTCGCCGGCATCGGCCAGGCGCTGCTCCAGGCGAAGGACCGGCTCCCCTGCTATTTCCCGCGGAACGAGCAGGCAATGGTGCACACGGCGGTCGGCTTCGCGAAGATGGCCAACCGCCGGCGCACGCTTGCCTGCACCAGCTCGATCGGGCCGGGCGCGACCAACATGCTGACCGGCGCCGCCGTGGCGACGATCAACCGGCTGCCCGTCCTGCTGCTGCCAGGCGACATCTTCGCGGCTCGCGGGCCCGCGCCAGTCCTTCAGCAGCTGGAGTCCCCGTCCTCGCAGGACGCCTCCGTCAATGATTGCCTGCGGCCGGTGTCGAAATACTGGGATCGCATCAATCGCCCTGAACAGCTGATCACGGCGCTGCCCGAGGCGGTGCGGATCCTGACGTCACCGGCGGAAACCGGCGCCGTCACGCTGTGCCTGCCTCAGGATGTCCAGGCCGAAGCGTTCGACTATCCCGAAGCGCTGTTTCACAAGCGGATCTGGACCATCGCTCGTCCCCGTCCGGACCGTGACCTCCTGGAGCAGGCCGCCGCGTGGCTGCGCTCGGCGAGCGCGCCCGTGATCATCGCGGGCGGCGGCGCCATCTACAGCGAGGCGACGGAAACGCTGGGACAGTTCGCGGCGGCGACCGGGATTCCGGTCGTCGAGACGATGGCGGGCAAGGGAGCGCTGAAGTTCGATCATCCCCAGGCGCTCGGTGCCGTAGGTGTCACAGGTGCAGCGGGTGCCAACCGGCTTGCCCGTGAGGCGGATCTGGTGATCGTCGTGGGCTCGCGGCTCAGCGATTTCACGACGGCGTCAAAAACGGCATTTCAACATCCGGCCGTCCGGTTCATCAACGTGAACATCACCGGCTTCGACGCCGGCAAGCACCAGGCGCTGCCGCTCGTCGGCGATGCGCGGGCAACGCTCGACGAATGGTTGCCCCTGATGCAAGGTTGGCAGGCACCGGCGGCCTGGCAGACGCGGATCGCCAGCGAGAAAGCGGATTGGGAACGCGAAGTCGATCGCGTCTACGCCGGTTCCGGAAAGTCGGTGATGAGCCAGGCGGAAGTCGTCGGCATCCTCAACGACGTGACCGGCCCGCGCGATGTCATCGTCAACGCCGCCGGCAGCCTGCCCGGCGATCTGCACAAGCTGTGGCGCGCGCGCGATCCGAAGCAGTACCACCTGGAGTACGGCTACTCCTGCATGGGCTATGAAATCGCCGCCGGGCTCGGCGTGAAAATGGCCGCACCGGATCGCGAGGTCTATGTGCTGGTCGGCGACGGCTCGTACCTGATGATGGCGCAGGAGATCGTCACCTCCATCCAGGAAGGCGTCCGCCTCATCGTCGTCGTCTTCGACAATCAGGGCTTTGCCAGCATCGGCGGGCTGTCGCAGGCCGTCGGGTCCTCCGGGTTCCTCACAAGATATCGTCACCGGGCACCGACGACCGGCCTCCTGGACGGCGAGCTCGTCACCGTCGACTTCGCCGCCAACGCCGAGTCCCTCGGCGCCCGCGCCATCCGCGCGTGTTCGGCGGACGCGATCCGCGCCGCGCTCGAGGCGGCACGCACTGCCGATCGGACCACCGCGATTGTCGTTCCGGTCGACATCGATCAGCGCGTCGGCGGCTACGAGTCCTGGTGGGACGTGCCGATTGCGGAAGTGTCGACGATCGACGCGGTGCAGAAGGCGCGGACAGAGTACGAGCGGGCCAAAAAGAGTGAGAGATTCTTCTTGTAGGGACTGAGTTCGCAGTTTCCAGTTCCCAGTTGCCAGTTGTCATGACCTTGTCACTGAACACTGGCTGCTGGAAACTGGCTGCTGGAAACTGAATGATCAAGATTGCCAACGCCCCCTGCTCCTGGGGCGTGCTGGAATTCGAAGCCAAGACTCAAAGTCCGGGATACGAGCAGGTGCTCGACGAGATCGCGCAAAGCGGGTATGTCGGGACCGAGCTCGGGGACTGGGGCTTCATGCCGACGGATGCCAGCCAGCTCCGCGACGAGTTGTCTCGGCGGCGGCTCGGGATGGTCGGCGCGTTCGTGACGACCCGGCTGGTGGACTCGCGCTCGTACGGCGAGACGCGCGAGCGCGCCGTGGTGACAAGCAGGCTGCTCGCCACCGTCGCCCAGGAAACGCCGCCCGTAATCGTCTTGTCCGACGAGCCCACGGCCGATCCTCATCGTGCACGCGCGGCGGGTCGTGTGACACCAGCGCTGGGCTTCCCGCACGAATGGTGGGACACCGCAGCGGAAGGGGTCGAGGACATCGCCCGCGCGGTGCGAGACGAGACTGGACTACGCACCGTGTTTCACCATCACTGCGCCACCTTCGTCGAAACGCCAGAGGAGATCGAAGCCCTCATGAAGCGCAGCGATCCCGCGCTCGTCGGCCTGTGTCTGGACACCGGCCATGCGACCTACGGGGGCGGCTCGCCGGCGGACCTGCTGAAGCGCTATCGTGAGCGCATCTGGCACGTCCACTTCAAGGACTGCGACCCGCAGGTCGCCGCGAGCGCACGCACGAAAGAGTGGGACTATCAGACCGCCCTGCGGCACGGCCTGTTCTGTGAGCTCGGAAAAGGATCCGTCGATTTCGCCGTCCTGCTCCGGGATCTCGTGAAGACGGGCTACGACGGCTGGATCGTGGTCGAGCAGGACGTGCTGCCCGCGATGGGCGCCCCGCTCGACAGCGCGCGCCGAAATCGTCATTATCTTGAGAAAATCGGCATCTGAGGACCGACCCCCATGACCGACACCGCCACCGTCTATAAAAGCCCGCTCCACCAGATGACCCAGACGACGTGCACGTGCCTGTGGAACGACTCGTCATCGCTGGCCGAGCTGGGGTATGCCATCGACAATGGAGCCGTCGGCGCCACTTGCAATCCGGTGATCGTCGTGGAGGTGTTGAAGAAAGAGATGCACCTCTGGAAGGACCGGATCCTCGATCTGATTCGGTCGATGCCGCAAGCGACCGAACACGATATCGCGTGGAAGCTGGTCGACGAGATGTCGATCAAGGGCGCGGAGCTGCTGAAACCGATTTTCGACGCCCACACCGGCAAGAACGGCCGGCTGTCGGTGCAGACCGATCCGCGCTTCTACCGCAACCCCGACGCGATCGTCCGCCAGGCGGAACACTTCGTCGGGCTCGCGCCCAACATCATTGTCAAGATCCCGGTCACCGCGGCCGGTATACCGGCGATTGAGGAAGCGACCTACCGGGGGATCAGCATCAATGCCACCGTCTGCTTCTCGCTGCCTCAGTGCGTGGAGGTGGCCGAAGCGTTCGAACGCGGCCTGAAGCGCCGCGAGAAGGAAGGCAAGGACATCAGCACCATGGGATCGGTCTGCACGATCATGGTCGGCCGGCTCGACGACTGGCTGAAGGTCTACGCCGACAAGCACGACATCAGCGTCGATCCTGGCGTCCTCGAATGGGCGGGGCTCGCCGTGTTCAAGAAGACCTACCGCCTGTTCCAGGAGCGCGGCTACCGCATCCGGCTACTCTCGGCTGCGTTCCGCAACCACATGCACTGGAGCGAGCTGATCGGCGGCGACGTCGTGATCTCGCCGCCGCACGTGTGGCAGAAGCGGTTCAATGCGTCCGACGTGACCGTCGAAGCGCGCATCGATACGCCGATCTCAGCGGCGATCGTCAGGCAATTGGAGAAGTTCCAGGATTTCCGCCGCGCGTCCACCGAAGGAGGACTGAAGCGCGAGGAGTTCGACGCATTCCCGCCGACACGGCGGACGCTGCGTCAGTTCATCACGGCCTGCCACGACCTCGACGGGCAGATCCGGGAGTTGATGCTGCCGAACCCGGATGTGACGGGGGGGTAGCGAGCGAAGGAGGGGCTCGTCACTCCACACTGGCTTCGATCACGAGCTCGTCGGTGTCGTTCTCGAACGGCCGGCCATCGAATCCGCCGTAGATCTGAATCGAGCGAAACCCCGCCTGGGTCAGCAGGCGCCGCAGATCCGGTGGGTACAGGTAGGCCAGCCGCAGATCGTGAAGAGAGCTTCGCGTCAGAGTTCCGTCCGGCCCGTACTCGTCGTAGCGGTGCTGTGACTGCACGAGTTGCCTGGTCGTGTCGTAGCGATTCGCCTCGGAACGCACGACAAAGCCTCCGTCGGCTCGGGGAAACGTGCCCACCCACCTCCAGACTCCGGCCATCGCACCAACGTGATGAGCCATGATCTCCAGCGAAGGGTGGAATACGTTGAACGCGAACCGCCCGCGCGGAGCCAGGTGCTCGCGGATCTGGTTGAGGCAAGCGAGCTGGTCCTGCTCCGTGAGGTTGTGCAGGAACGCGCGGAACGGAGCGATTATCAGGGGGAACCGCTCGGTCGACGTGAACGTCCGCATGTCGCCGTTTATCACAACGATGCGGTCGCGTTCGTGGGCGGGCAGGGCCGCCAGCTTCCTTCGCAACACCGCGCGCATCGCACCATCAGCATCGAGGGCGTGGACCACGACGCCGCTCTGTGCGATCTGCAGCGTAATCCGCCCTGTGCCAGCGCCCAGCTCCAGAACGGGCCCCCCGCACTCCCGCGCCTTTGCGCGGTACCATTCGGCATCGCCGCGAAACGACGCCGGTGTCACGAGGTCATAAAGATCAGGATGATACAAGGTGGGCCGATTATCCTCGTTCAGGTGGTCGCTGTCATTCCTGGTTCCGCGCGGTGAAGCAGCACTCCGACGACAAGATCCCGACGCGGAGTAGCGCCAGAATTCAGCGCGAAGCTCAAACTGCGTCGCACACTCAGAATTTTTTCTACGAGCTGCAGAAAGTTCGCCACCGCAGGCGGCCAGTGGCCAGGGGCCCGGTCAAATGGCGGTCGGTCCGAAGTGGCGTTTTGTGAAAGCGCGCCCGGAGCCGGACTTCAGATACTTCTCAAACCGAACGGCCTCACTCTCGCTCGGGAACTCGAGCGCCACCACAAGGGACCACGGACGATGCATGACGGTATGGCCCGTCAGGCTCCGGTTATGCCATTCAACGCGAGCGCGGACGTTATTTGTAATCCCAACATAGTGTCGCAGCGGTTCGCTCTGGCTCCGAAGAATGTACACGATGCGCTTCTCGATCCCATTCATCCGTGCTGTTGACGCATGGATCGGGCCAGCATCAAGTACGAATGATCTCGGAAGGCCTGGCTTGGAGGTACGCGGCTTTAGCGATGTCCAGAAAGGTCCTGGATGGCAGAATCTGTCAGGTACTCCGCCTTCGCGGCTTCGCCGCTTCGGCGAGACAGGCTGTACTTAAGCGTCGGTCGCCGACGCTCGTCACCGACACCGGGGAGCCTGTCTCGCCGAAGCTCGCGCGGAGCGCGAGCGAAGGAGGAGCACCCTTCCCGCGACGGCGTATTAATCAGCGATCCGAAGCACGTGAGCCCCGACGGTGGCGGCCCGTGGCCGATCTGAGTCGTCAACGCCCTATGGCTTGCGGCTCGACCCGTATCGTGCGGAACGCCGCCCGATCGCGCCCTGCGCTCCAATCGTCTGCGTTTACGACTTCGAACTCTGTAGTTCGCCCGTGTTCGGCCGCCAGGAGCGCATGATATATCGTCGCAGCGCCATTGCCGTGGAACGCGAACGGCAAATCGCCCGCGCGCACCCCCATCCGTGCAAACGCTCCATCGGGGCTCACGCTGACGATTCCGGGAGACAGATATGACTCGCCATCGCGGCGGACCTGGACCATCCCGAACTGAAACCCGTATCGGTCGGCAATGCGTGGCAGCACGGACTCACGGACATACAGTTCTTCCAGCTGTGGCATGAACGCGATCCACAGCACCGCCAGCACGGTCCCGACGCCGCTGCCGACGATTGCCAGCTGGGAGCTCCCCAGGCGAATCGGCGCCCGCACGTGACGTTAGACACCGATCGCGTCTGGTTGACGACTGCTTCCGTTCTGCCGCCCTTTCGGCGAGACAGGCTGTACTTGAGCGGCGGTTCGACATCCGCCGTCGCACCTCCACATGTCCCGAAGGGACCTGCCGCATGGACTCGCTGTGCGTCCACCCAGAGCATTGACGAGTCCGCGATTCAGGAGGACGCGCTTGGGACACGGAGAATCGCAGGGGTTGACGCAGTGGGCCGTCGCATCACGACAACAGTGCCCGCCGGGAGTCGTGTGGGCAATGATCGTCCCATGACGATCGTCGATGAACGCTGGGAGTCGAACGACCTTCAGATTCTCATCTATGCGCGCCACTCCAACCCGCTCACCGGCGTTGTTGAATACCAGCTCTCGAACATCACCCGGGCCGAGCCACCTTCCCATCTCTTCCGCGTACCGCGGATTACACGGAAGTGCGAACCGACCGAAACAGTCCGTTTATCGAATTGAAGCCAGCGGAAAACCAAAAGGCATCCCCAGTTCGACGTGAGTAGGTGGCATATCGATTCAGGAGGTTCCGGGTCCCGAGGTGCCGGGCGCTTTTCAAGTTCCGGGTCAATTCGATGTTCGGGGTTCCAAGCTTGGCGCAGTGCAACGGCCGATTATTGTCGAACCTCGCACCAGGACCCCGAACTGAACCGTGGAACCATAAACCGAACCCGGAACGATGAACCCGGCACCCGGAACCTACGTCCTCGCTCTGCCCCGCCGCGCCTTCCCGCTCATGAAGCGGTGCGCTCCGATCACGAGATCGCGCAGCGCGTCGCGCCGGATGCGGGATAGCCGGGCGAGCACGCACGGGTAGCCGATGTAGTGATCCTTCAGGTAATAGACAACCGGATCGTCTGCAATCAGCGCGTCGCGATCCGCGAAGTCCATCATCGCCACCAGCGTGTCCGGTTCCGCGGCCTTGTTGGACGCGATGCAGACGAACATCTTCCCGCGTACTTTCAGGGCGGGCGAGCCCCAGGCCGTGGTGACCTCCACGTCCGGCAAGGTCCGTCCGATGGCTTCCACGGTCTTGAAGTCGGCCTTCGGCGGCAAGACACGGACCTCCCCGGCAGTGCGCCTTACTTGGCAGCGGCGGGAGCTGTGATCGCGCGCCGCTCGTCGTTGAATCCGAATGCGTGCAGTGTCCCGTCCCGCAGACCGACGTAGACCTGCCCAAGTCCGCTCCACATGCTTCCCGGCGACGCCGGCGTCGTCATCGCCTTCGCGCTGTTCCACAGTCGCTTGCCGCTTGTGCCGTCGTAGGCGTGAAGAACTGCCGCGCTGCCGCGATCGGAGGCGGTGTTGCCAGCCCCGGTCGCGAGCGCGAACACCACGCCGTTGACCACGAGCGGTGTCGCCGGCGAGACGAGATCGTGCGACACCCAGCCCGGCTCCAACGAGAGCGTGCCGCCAGCGTCCGCGAGCTTGAGCGCTATCACTGCTCCTGCGAACACTGCCCCATTGCTCCTGGGACTTGCCGCGGTGAGCCGGCCCTTGACCGGGACAAGGATCCAGGAGGAGGCTTCCCCGCCGGGGTGCTGCCAGGCGGCGAGCGCATCGCTGCCGACGGTGCCTCCGGCAACAGCGAACGGCTTCGATGCGAGAAGCGGGGTGGCGTGATCCGCTCCACCAAGCGAGGCCGCGTCGAGCAGTAGAACGCGCCCGTCCTTCGTCGCCGCGGCGACGATTTCTCTGTTGCCATGACGGACGATTGTCGGACCGGTGACGAACTCCGCGTCCGGCCGAGAGAACCAGTCCTTCAGCTGCAGCGTCTTCGCGTCGAGCGCGACGATGGCGTTGGCCTTGCCATCGCCTGTGGCCTGACCCGCGCCGATCGCCGCGATGAGCGTGCCGCCTGTGGTGAACGCGACGGCACCGACAACCCCGCCGCCATTGGTCTTCCACGACACGACAGGCTTTGCTTCGCTGTCGAGATCGATCGCCCAGACACCATCGGGCGCGCCACCGCACTTCCCGGACGTGGCAGCGTAGAGCGTAGTGTCCACCGCAATCGGTGCAGACCACTTCGCGTTCGCCGGGAGGAACTGCGCCGGCCGTTGAATGTCCTTGCCCGACGGAAGTCCCAGCACGTGCAGCTTGCCGTCGCTCGCTACGACGTACGCGACTCCCGACGGACGGAACAGGAAGCCAAACGGGCTCGCATTCTCTTCCTGCCGCGGTGAACCGGGAATCCGTTCGACCGCCTGTCCGCCGCGCCCCGCCGGCGGGGGTGCCGGCGCAGGTGCGGCCCCGCGCGCGCCCTGCTCGACTCCGGGCGGCGCGCCTCGGCCCGCGCCTGCCGGCGGTGCGGGATCGCCACGTCCCGGGCCTCCCGCACGGCCTTCAACCGGCACACCCTCGCCCGGCTCACCGAGCAGACTGCGGTAACCGGCCGAACCGCGGCCACCACCGAAGCCGCGACCTGCTGCCGGCGCCGGTGCGTCCACTTTCACGATCCGTGTCGCCGCCGACGTCAGCCCACCGGCGCACGCCGCGGTCGCGGCCGGCAACGAAGCATCGAAGTGGCGTTGCCAGACGATGTAGCCGAGGTCGTTGTCGATGCCGTAGACGTAGTTGGAACTGCCGGCGACGATCGACATCGGCACGAAGAGCGTCACCCCCGCTGCGGTGACCCCCTGCGCGAGACCATGCAGACCGCGTGGCTGGTTGTCGAGCTGGACCTTCCACTGCTGATCGAACCCTGGCTTCGCGAGCGCCGCCACCGAGATCTTGTCGTCCGTGCGGATCCAGGAAGTGCGCTGCGCATCGCCAAGCGCGGTGAGCCACTGCGACCCGCCTCGTCCTGGCTGCGCGAAGGTGAGGCTGCCAGCGACGACGGCGCCAAGGCCTGCGAATATCAGGCGTTGAAGGATCATCGAGCCTCTCCGAGTGCCGCCTGAAGGCGGGAAGCCACGAATTGGTGAGAGCCTGCCCGCCGTAGCGCGAAGCGCGGAGGTGGGACGGTTCATCGCGCCACCCCGAAGCAATACAGCGTCCCGTCGAACGTCGCGACGTAGGCGCGGCCGTTCGCCACGGTGAGCCCGCTGAAGTGATTCCACGATTCGATCTGGTTGCCGCTCGACCAGAGCTCCTTGCCGCTGATGCCGTCGAGCGCATAGAGGGCGGCCTTGCGTGACGTCGGGATGCGGCGGACCGGTCCCGAGCTGAGGCCGCCGCCGTATACCGCGCCGCCGGCCTCGTCCCATCCGCGATCGGGAATCACCTGGGACGCATCCTCGCCGGCGGCGTACGCGAACACCACGCCATTGGCGATCACCGCTTCCTCGGCGAGATCCATGTCGCGCGACAGCCAGGCGGGAGTCAGCTGCCATTGACCGGCGCGCTCCTCGAGCTTGAACGCTGCGACGCCACCGCCGGACGGCCGGGCATGTTCGATCGGCGCCTTGAACGTCGTGCTCACCGGCCCCCAGAACGGCGCGAGCACCCACTGCGTTCCCTGCGGATCCTGCCACGCGCTCAGCGCGCCCCAGATGCCCCTGGCGTCGAACGCCTGCGCGTCGTTGCAGATGAGTGGTGTGGTGTGCACGGTCGTACGGTGATCTTCTCCACCCAGGCCTTCCCGATCGAGCAGCCACAACCGGCACTCCTTGCTCGTGCCGACGAGGAACTTGCGGTTCCGGTAGTCGATCACGACCGGCGTGGTGTTCACGTCGAGATCGCGCCGCCACAGCCAGTTGGCATTCGGCGCGCCAAAGAAGTCGGTCAGCTGGAGCTGCCTCTTCTCGTCGAGCTTCACGCCGACGATGCCGTTGCCCAGCCGGCGGGTCAGCGGATCGAACTCGGCGTCACCGGTGCCGAGAAACACCCGTCCTTCAGGATCGATCGCCGCGCCGCGACGGCCCCAGAGACCGCCACCGGCCGGTATGAATGCACTGGCGCGGCGTGTCGCCAGGTCGAACGAGTAGAACGCGTTCGTCAGGCCTCCGCAGCCTTGCGCGGTCGCCGTATAGATGACCCGGTCGTGCAGGTTGAGCGCGTACGGCTTGCCGCCGCCTGGGATGAACTTTTCAGGCGGCGCGACATCCTTGCCGTCCGCGAGGTTGACCTGGCGCAGCCGCCCGTCCCACGACACCGCATAGATTGTGTAGGTGCCGGGCGCCGACTGCGCCATCGTGGGAACGGCGGTCTGTCCACCCGGGCACAGCGTGTCGTTGGTGCCCCCGGGCTTGGCCAGCGTGCTGTCGAACCGGCGGTGCCAGATCTGTTTGCCAGTCGCGGCGTCGATACCGAACAGATCGTCGGTGACGCCGGCGACGACCGCCAGTTCGCGCATCCCGTCAGCCGTGTTGACGCGCTCGGCGACGAGCGGCGCAAACAGGTTGTGCATCGCGCGCGGCGTACTCTCGAGCTTCACCTTCCACAGGAGCTTCATGCTCCCGACATTCGCCTTGGTAAACACTTTCTCGTCGCGCACCCACCCGGTGCGCGCGTTGTCTGCACCTTCAGTGAGGAAGTCGGATGCCCCCGCCGTCACCCCCGAGAGCAGGATCACCACCATCCCTGTTCTGACCAGTCGCATATGCCGCGTCCCTTCCTGTGACCGCAGTGATCATAGGCGGGGCGAGTCGCTGGTCGCTAGTCCCATAGTCCTGCGTCCCGGATCCCGAGTCCTGTGTCCCGTCGCACGTCCCGGGTCCTGGGTGCTAGTCCCGCAGTCGCCGCGGGGATCGGGGCTTCATGACTCGGGACCGACGACGCGGGACTCGGGACCCGGGATTAGGGATTAGCGACTGCGCGGGGCGTCTTCGTCGAGTACCAGATGCCGTGCGGACGTCCTGCGGTTGGATATTGCCAGCGGTCGACGAGCTCCCGCGTGCGCACATCGACCACGGCGATGCCGCCGGTGCCGGGGATGTTGTTGTCGTAGGTGGCATAGACGAAGTGGCCGTTCTGCGTCATCACGGCCAGATCGCCGAGTGAAGTGTCTTCGGGCCCGATACGAACGGGAGGGAACGCCGCGAGCGCCAGCGTATCGACAAACGACAAGCTGGCGGGCGACCCGCGCAGGCTCACGACCAGGGTTCCCTCGTTCGGCGTCAGCATCATCGACTCGGGTTGGCTGCCGACGGGTATCGGATCACCCACGGCGACGGGATTGCTGGTGAGGTCGACCCGCATGACGGCATTGCCACCGCGCGCCGACACCCACAGCACCTCGCCGGATCGGCTCGCGGCGGTCTCCTCCGCCCTGGGGATGTTGAGGAGCGTGAAGTTGAGGGCGCCTGATTCGGCATTGACGCTGGTGACCCGGTTGCCCGTGTCGTGCGCGATATAGAGGGTCTCCCCGTCCAGCGTTGGCGTGATGGCATGCGACCGGGTTCCCGCGTCCGGGCTGCTCGTCCGGTAGGTGACGGAATGGTCGCGGGTGTCGAGCACGGCGTACTGAGCACCGCTGCCGCCCGCGGTGTGCGACAAGAGGCTTACGTAGATGGTGTGGCCGTCGTTGCTGGGTTCGATGTGATGCGGCCCGGGGCCGACTGGTATCGATTCTTTCTCCAGGGTGTCCGTATCAACGACCGTCACCACGCTGTCCATTTCAGCGGTGATGTAGGCCTTACCTGCTTGCTCCGAGATGCAGATGTCATGGGCGCCGGCTCCAACCTCGCGCGTCGCGAGCAGCTGCCCCGTCCCGGCGTCGAAGATCGCCAACGTGCCTTTATCCCGGTTGACGACCCAGACCGTCCCTTTGCGGTCCGCGCCGTCCTCGCCGGCTGCGGCCTCTCTGGCCGCAGGCTTGACGAATCCGATCACCCCCGCCGGGAGCGCGGACATCGAAACGATGACAGTCGCGCCGAACAAGACGATGAACCTCTTCATGGTGAGCTCCTTGAGACGGGACGAACCGATGCCCAGGGCCGGCTGTCCCTGCCAAGTACGCGGATTCCGCGGCCCGGCCGTCTCATGGGCGGGCCCGTACCGGCGTAGAATCTACCGGATCCCATTCATGTCGCAGGACACGGACGTCACGCGCCTGCTGCTCGCGTGGAGCGACGGCAGGGAGGCCGCCGCCGCCCCTTTGATGGACGCCGTGTACGACGAGCTGCGGCGTCTGGCGCGTGCCTATCTGATCAGGGAGCGGCGCGAGCATTCATTGCCGGCCACGGCACTGGTTCACGAGGCGTACCTGAAGCTCGTCGATCAGCGCCGCGTGCGCTGGCAGAACCGGGCGCATTTCTACGCGGTCGCCGCCCAGGTGATGCGACGCCTGCTGGTCGATCATGCGCGCACCCGCGGCGCGACGAAGCGCGGCGTGGGCCTGACGATCCCGCTGGACGGCGTTGACGCGCCCGCCGACGGCAGGACCGCGGACCTCCTCGCCCTCGACACCGCGCTCGACAAGCTGGCCGCTCGCGATCCGCGTCAGGCCCGCCTGGTGGAGCTGCGATATTTCGGCGGGCTGACGGTAGACGAGGCCGCCGCCGTCCTCGATGTGGCAGCGATCACCGTGAAACGTGACTGGGCGATGGCGAGGACCTGGCTCTATCGCGAGCTGGGGGGAACGTCATGACTGCGACGCGGGATTGGACGCAGGTCAAGCAGCTCTTTCACGACGCCCTGGAACTCCCGCCAGGCGGCCGAACGGCCTTCGTCAAGGCGCGGGCCGCCAGCCCCGAAGTGTTCGACGAAGTCATGTCTCTGCTCCAGGCGCAGCCAGCTGCCGAGGGGTTCCTCAGCACACCTGCCGACCCCGCCCACGTGTCGGCGGCAGTGGCCCGCCTGCACCCGGGGGATCGCCTTGCGTCGTTCGAGATCATCGGCATGATCGGCGCCGGCGGCATGGGCGAAGTTTACCGGGCCCGCGACACGCGCCTCGACCGCGAGGTCGCGATCAAGGTACTGCCGCACGGATCCAGAGTCGACGCTGAAGGGCGCGAGCGATTCGAAGGTGAAGCGCGGGCGATCTCGAAGCTGACGCACCCGCGCATCAGCACCTTGTACGACGTGGGCTCGGCGCCGCTCGGCACGGCGAACGTGCCGTACCTGGTCATGGAGCTCGTCGAGGGCGAGACACTGGCCGCCCGTCTCCGGCGCGGGCCCCTCGCCGTGGATCAGGCGCTGGCGGTCGGCATCGAGATCGCTGAAGCGCTCGCAGCTGCCCACGCCGCAGGCGTGGTTCACCGCGATATCAAACCGGCGAACATCATGCTCACCCGCTCCGGCGCAAAGCTGCTCGACTTCGGTCTCGCACGCCTGCATCGGTCGCTCGTCGTCGGCCACCCCTTCACCCAGGTCACGGACGACCATCCGACCCGGCCCAGCGGCATTCTCGGCACACTCCCTTACATGGCGCCGGAACAGCTGCGCGGCGCCGAATCTGATGCGAGGGCCGATCTCTTTGCCCTCGGCGCCGTGCTCTACGAGATGCTGTCCGGCCGTCCCGCGTTCGAGGCACCGTCGGAAGCCGATCTCGTCGTCGCGATCCTCGACCGCGAACCGGCGCCGGTGTCCGCGCGACAGGCGCTCGCGTCACCGGCCCTGGAGCGCCTGATCGCAACCTGCCTGGCCAAGGATCCAGACGAGCGGTGGCAGACCTCGCAGGATCTCGTGCGCGCGCTGCGGTGGATTCGTGACGATCGCTCGCGACCCGCGGCCTCCACTCCGACGACTGGCCTGGTGTCCCGGAGGATCGTGACCTGGGCGGCCGCCATCGTCGCAGCTCTGATCCTTGGACTGGCGACCATCATCTTCCAGCGTCCAGCCAGCCCAGCGAGCCGCATCACCTTCTCCGTGTTCGCGCCTGCGGGCACCCAGTTTCCGCGCGGGACGGCGGAGATGGCCGTGGCACCTGACGGCAGCGGCCTGGTATTCGTCGCCGTCGCCGCAAGCGGCACGCGACAGCTGTGGCTGAGGCGCTTCGACGCGGCCGACGCTCACCTGCTCGCGGGGACCGATGGTGCTGGCGGTCCATTCTGGTCGCCTGATGGCCGCTGGATCGGGTTCTTCGCTCGCCGCAAGCTCCTGAAGATTCCGCGCACCGGCGGCCTGCCGCAGGTCCTCTGCGATGTGCCGCCCTCCAGCCGCGGTTCGTGGAACGACAGCGGCACGATTCTCTTCAGCGGAGTCGGCGAGCCATTGCGGCGCGTCTCGGAGAATGGCGGTCTGGTGGGTCAGGTCACGGCGCTCGATCAGTCACGCGGCGAACTGGCCCACTCGTTCCCCGTGTTCCTCCCCGATGGCCGCCGCTTCCTGTACCTGGCGGTCAGAAGATCGGACGTGGGATCGGAACTCTTTCAGGGCTCGCTCGAGTCCACCGAAACACGGAGGGTGTTCGCGTCTGAAGCCAACGCCGGCGTTGCCGGACGCTACTTGATCTCGTTGAACAAGGGCGTGCTGGTTGCGCAGCCGTACGATTCGAATCGGGCGATGGTGACCGCCTCGCCGATCGAAATCGCCGATCACCTCGCATCCGACCCGCCGGCACGCTCGGGCGGTCCTTTTGCGGTGAACGGCAGTGGCGTGATCGCCTACAGGAGCGCCAGCCCGGACAGTCGCTTGCTCTGGTTCGATCGTTCGGGACGGCAGCTCGATGCCTTCCCGGGCGCCGGCGACTGGCATCATCCCCGGCTGTCCCCTGATGAGAAGTCGCTGGCGATCGAGAAGACGGACCCGTCCACGGGACGCCACACGCTCTGGATCCTCGATCTCCTGCGCGGTACCACGTCGCGGCTCATCGCCGATCCCTTCGGCGCCCATCACCCTTTGTGGTCGCCGAAGGGTGAGCGAATCGTCTTCGCGTCGAACCGTCTCGGCGGCCTTTCACTGTTCGTGATGCGGTCCGATGGCTCCGGCAATCCGGAACCAGTCCTGCCCGGCGAAAAGGCGTTTACGTACATCGCCGACTGGTCGCACGACGGACAGTTTCTCTTGTACCAGATTGAGCGGAGTGGCAATACGGACCTCGCGGTCGTGCGGCTCGCCGCCGATCCCCAACCGGAAGAGTTCCTGGATTCGCCTGCGCTGGAAGTACAGGGACAGTTCTCCCCGGACGGAAAGTGGATCGCATACACCTCGGACGAGTCGGGCTCTCCCGAGGTGTATGTCCGGCACTTCCCCGATACCGGCGTGAAGCGGCAGATCTCGACTCGCGGCGGCGCCCAGGGCCGTTGGCGTCACGACGGCAGGGAGCTCTACTATCTGACCCTGGACGGAAAGCTGATGGCCGTAGACATCAAGGCCTCATCCTCGTCCATCGAGCCGGGTACTCCGCAACTCTTGTTCAACACCGGCATCACCGGATCGCCGGTGGCCCGCATGAATCACTATCTGGTCACGCGCGACCAGCGCTTTCTCATCAACCGCAGCGCCGAGGACGAGAATTCCGCACCCATTACGGTGGTGCTGAACTGGAATTCTGCGCGGCAATAGACGATCAGCGCACGGGTTTGTCCGGGTCGAGCGTCTGCTTCGTCACTTCCGGACGCGGCGATCCTGGCGCTGCCGCCGCTGACGGGAGGCTTCGCAGCTGCCGGAAAGTGGCCAGCGCTTTCTCCTGCGCCGCCGTCTCGCCAAGCGCCCGATACGCCTGCGCCAACTGGTAGTACGCAACGTCGGATTTCGGGTTCAGCTCGATCGCGCGAGTAAGAGGGCGAATCGCGGCTTTCGGGTCGTGAAGCGCGACGAGCGTGCGCCCGAGTCCGACCAGCGCGTCCTCGAAGTCCGGATAGCTGTCGAGGGCGCGTTGAAAGAACGCGCGCGCCCCCGTCGTCTCGCCGGCCTTGCGGTGAATCTCGCCGGCCTCATACGCAGCGTTCGCGTTGGTGGGATCGATCTCCAGCTCCAGCATGAACTCCTTCAGCGCCTCGGGCTGGGTCGGCTCGGCTCCGTTTGCGGCCTCCGCGCGCGACAGGAGGACGCGCCCCATTCGAAAGTGAATGCCGGGCCGCTTCGGATCCGCCGCGAGCACCGTCCGGTACTCGGCCAGTGCCGCGTCGGCCAGCCCCTGCGCCTCGCTGGCCTCGCCGGCAGCGAGATGCATCCACAGAGAGTCAGGAGCCACCGCGGCGAGCGTTCGCAGCGTCTCGAACGCGAGGTTTGCGTGGAGCCGGCTCGCCTGATAAAGAACCTCGGGATCCTTCGGATACAGCTTCGTCATGGTCAATGCGATGCTGACGGCGTCGGCGTGACGTTGCAGGCCCATGTAGGCGCGCTGCAGCTCGAGTCCCGCCATCCTTCGCAGCGCGGGATCGGTCGTCGTCTTGAAGCCCTTTTCGAGCTCGGGAAGCGCCTCTTTGTGACGACCCAGCTCGGATCGCGCCATCCCGAGCAGCAGCGGGAGGTTCGGGAGGTCACGCTTGAGCGCGAGCGCCCGCTCGAGCGAGGTGACCGATTCCTTGAAGTGCCCTTGTTGAAAGTAGACGAATCCGAGCTGGGCGTGAACCTCCGCGACGTCAGGGCTGAGCTCGCGCAGCTGTTCGAACGCGTGCGCGGCGGCATCGTAACGCTTCTCCACCAGCGCCTGGCTTCCCTCCGCTGCAAGCCTGGCCCGTGGATCCGGCGCCTGCGCGGAAAGAGATCCCGCACACAGCAGCGCGATCGCTGTGCACGCGGCCAGTCGTAACAGCGTGGTTGTCATCGCCCTGATTGTAGGGCGGGGGTCTTCAGACCCCCGCCATTCTTCGCAACGTCAGAACAGCAATTTGAGCCCGATCTGGTTGATGCGGCCGGGCCGCGCACTGAGTACCCGTCCGAACCGGTTGTCAGCGACGTTCACGACCGGAGCGTTGAATTGCGCGTGGTTGAAGGCGTTGAACGACTCGAACCTGAACTGCACTCGCGAACCTCTCCCGACGTCGAAGTTCTTGAACAGTGCCAGATCGAGGTTGTTGATGCCAGGTCCTCGCAGCGTATTGCGCCCGATGGATCCGAAGCTGCCCGGCGCGGGTTGCCTGAACGCCGCTGTGTTGAACCACGCATCGATGCTCTTGTTGAAACCGTCCGGGTACGGGTCACCGACGATGTCGGCCCGGTTGGTGCCAAAGCTGTCGTTCAAGCCGCCGGCATCCGCCGCCGTAATCGTAATCGGGAAGCCCCGCTGGAACGTGACGATCCCGTTGACCTGCCAGCCGCCGACCAGTGCGTTCTTGAGCCCGCTCGCGTCGCCGGCGATCTTCTCTCCGTTTCCGAAGGGGAGGTTGTACACGAAGCTGCCGACGAGCCGGTGATCGACGTCGAAGTCCGATCGCCCGCGATCGAGCTCGGGCCGGCTGTTGTCCAGCAGGCCTTGCCAGCCGTTGAACGCCGAGGCGCCAATGCCTGCCGCGGCCGACTTGTTGTCCGTGCTCTTCGCCCAGGTGTAAACCACCGTCGCGACGAGCGACGACGTATGGCGCTCGAGCTTGGCGTTCATCGCGTTGTAATTGGAAGGGCCCGAGAAGTCGCTGTCGATGTACACCACGAAATTCGGGTACGGCTTCCGCTCTGCCACCGACTTCGGATTCGCTGGATCGTACGGCAGCGCCTGCGCGATGTTCCGGCGCATCAGCAGGTTCGAACCCTTCGTCCCGATGTAGTTCAACTCGAAGATCGTGCTGCGCACGATCTCGCGCTGAACTCCGACCGACCATTGCTGGACGTAGGGGTTCTTCGGATCCGGCGACATGCTCACGGCGAGGAACGTATTCGCGGCTGGCGTCGCCGGGCCGAGATCCGCAAAGCTCGGGAAGAGATCGTTGGTCGTCTTCAGTCCCGTCGTCTGATCCGCGGTCTGGATGTAATTGCCGCGACTCACATACGGGTAGATGTCGGCTGCGCCGTCGATCTCCCGTCCCTCGTACGAGTCCCAGAAGACGCCATAGCCGCCGCGGACCACCGTCTCGGCGCCGCCGAAGGGCCTGAACGCGAACCCGAGGCGCGGCGCGAACACATTCTTCGATGCGTCTGTCGGATTCCGGCGGCCCGCGGACTTGTAGTAGCTCGAGTCGCCGACAATGCCGCGTTCGACCAGGGTCTGGTCCGCAACCAGCAGGCCGCCGCGGGGATTGGAGAGATCGCGCCAGCCCATGCGGTCATTAGTTTCGTACGGCACGCTGCGATAGTCCCAGCGCAGGCCCGCGTTCAGCGTGAGCCGCGAGCTCACCTTCCAGTCGTCCTGGACGTACGGCGCGAAATACATGAAGTTGAATTCGCGCGGATTGCCCGATCGGCCGGGGACACTGAAGCCGGCCGGCTGGAACACCGAGGCGCCGGAGTAGTACCCGAGCAGCATGTCCGCGACGGCGTTGCCGGTGAAGAAGCCACTGAACGTGAACTGGCCGAGGAAATCGTTCGCGAGATCGCGCTGCAGCCACCACCGGCGGTAGTTGCCGCCAAAATTGAGGGTGTGCCGTCCCCGGACCCACGTGGTCGTGTTGCTCACGTCCCACATCGGCTGGTAGCTCGCCGTGTAGTCGTTCACCGCGCTTCCCGCCCCCGCGAGCCCCGTCCCGGTGCCGCCGAAGCCAATCGCCGGATAGGTCCGCTGCTCGTCGGGCAGGTTCGTGAACACGCCGGTCAGCCCAGCCGCGTCGATATCGGCCTGCGGCGCGGTGAACCCATGCTGGTCGGCCCGCGCGCCGACGTAGCC
>Ga0111539_10000889_pt1 | contig 39033 bp, 52 predicted proteins | sample RhiMethybrSRZTD1_FD_79667 | JGI IMG/M metagenome (GOLD analysis project Ga0111539, IMG submission 79667) | Populus rhizosphere microbial communities from Tennessee, USA - Rhizosphere MetaG P. TD hybrid SRZTD1 (version 2) (version 2) | ecosystem: Host-associated > Plants > Roots > Rhizosphere >...
ATCGACACCGGGGTGACTTCGGCCCGATTGAACAACGTCGATATAGCGCCTGCTGGAGCGGTATCTACGGCGGGGGGGATAGGGATCCACATCCGCGACACCGGGGGGGCTACTGATCCCCGGGACATCATCGTCCAAGGAGCCCACCTCGTGGGGGGTACTGGCACAGGGACCTCCCCTGCGGTCGTGGTCGATGCAGGCCAAGGGATTCAATTCTCCTCGTGTACAGTGGAGGACTCCTCCATCGGCTACGATCTCAACCAAGGAAACGGCGTGTTGATAAACGGTGGTTTCGTGATCGGAAGCCAAACCCACGGAATCGACGTAGCGAACGCCCTCACCTTCCTCACCCTCCAGGGGGTGATGTTGAGCGATTGCTCCCAGTCCTCCACTACGACGTTTCATTTCGTCAACATCGGAAACAACGTGGTGGATTGTGCAATCTATAACCTCTCCTTTGGAAACTACATCCGCGGAGGCGCGACGCAGTGTGGGAACGTGATTCGCGTCGGTACGGCCGTGGATCGGATGCAGTTCCTCGGGATCCACGGGCAGCTCTCGTCTATCTCAGGGGGCCAGACGGTTTCGGGCGGTCAGTTTAACGGGCAAACCTCTGACCTCTCCCATTGCGTGGACGTGGGGACGAGCACCTACACCCACACGAGCCCCGTCGCAGGGGCTCTAGCATCCGCAACCGCGAACATCATCGGGGTTAAGGAGATCCTCGACGGCTCGACCACGACGAATGTCCAAAACGTCCATACCCTCTCGCTAAACCAATCGGGCTCGGTGGTGTGGTTAGGGCTCACGGGGAGTCGTGTAGGGCAGACGGTCAAGATCGTCAACCTCAGCGGAGCGTTTACGGCGACGTTCAACGATGGGGGGAACTTCGCCCTAGGGGCTAATAGAGTCCTCGGCCAAAACGACACCCTCACCCTCCACGCTATGGGCGGCGATGTGTGGGCTGAACTCGCATTCGGGAACAACTGATGCGAAAAGTCGAACCACTTCACCGCGGGTTGGTGACCTCCACCGACCCCGCCGTAGCCCCCGAGGGGGCTTTGCAGATTGCCCAAAACGCTCGATACCACCCCGGTGACCTCGCTATCTGGCAAGCCGAGGGGCGTAAGTTTCTCGGTGACGTAGGGCACGGACGGGTGAGAGCCCTCACGGGGATCCAATGGGATGAGGGTTCGACGGTAGACGGCATCGTTCCTGAACTCGAACAAATCCTCTACATCTCCAACGGCCAGCTTAAAACGATCCCCGCAGCCGAGGTACCCCCGGATCCCTCGATGAATGCCGCTCTAGCGCGTGTGGTTAACCCCACCATCGCGGCCCATGGGAACCTCGATTCAGGGGTTTTGACTGCGGTTCAGTTCGAGAACGAACACTTCATCCTCACGTCGGGAAAGGTGATCAAACTAACCCGCCAGGGGGTAGGTCAATCCGCCCTACGTGCGGGGATGCCTGCGCAGGAACAGGATATGGATGTGCTGTTCCAAAACGGTGGAAACCTCGCGGTGACGATAGCGTACTATTACTTCTGGTTCACCTGGTACGATTCGGTAAGCGACGTGGAAGGGACTGCCACAATCGACGCCTCCTCCCGCCATCGAAGGGTGGTGGACTTCACAGGTAGTTGGTTACTTCAGTTCAACAAACTAACGTTCGATGACTCCAAACCCCCCCAGGCCGATTCCATTCGTTTGTACACCTCAGGCCCGTGGGATGTGTCGCTCGCGGGGACTGAGATCCTCTCGGAAGCGGGGACTACAAACCCCTGGCCCGTGGGGTATAGGGTCGCTACGATCCCCGTCGCTAACCTCCAGGACAACGTAATCGGTGGGGCGTATAACATCGTCATCAAGGTCTCTGGAAGCCCCTTCATCCCTGGGGAGGAGATTGTCGTCACGCAGGCGGAGTGGAATAACCTCGCCCTCGTGTTTCCTCCGATGGATATCGTAACGGTGACGGCGGGAGGGATCCCAGTCGCTGTGGGTAAAAACGGCGTACCCCCCGAGGCCTCGACGGGGGATGTGTTTGAGGAGTCGCTCGTTTTGAACGATATCAACGACCGGAGGAAGGTGAGGTTTTCGTATCCCGGAAGCCCCGAGGCGTTTCCTGCGGAGTTTTTTATCAACTTCGAAACATCTGACCTCGATAAAGTCGTAGCCATTCGCACGCTGGGGAACAAACTGGGGGTGTTCCTAACTACCTCGGTATGGCGCATCAACTGGCTCCCTGCGACATCCGATTTTGACTTCGGCCGAGGGCGCGTGAGGGATGAGGTGGTGACCGGGAGGGGGACGTTTTGGCACAAAGGGGTTACGCGGTTCTACATGCCCGGGAAAGGGAACCTTATCGCCTACATCGCCAGGACGGGGATCTACGCCACTGACCTCTATTCGGAGATCAAACTAACCCGCCAACTCGACTGGCTAACCCTAGTCGAAGGGGAGAACCTCGAACAGGCGAGAATCTACGACGATCCTGACGAGGAGCGGCTCGTGTTCCAACTGGGCTCAAACCTCTACTACCTCCACTACGACGTGGATCACTTGGACGAAAACGGTATCCCCTCGATAACCGGCCCCATCCAACGCCTAGGGGGCGTGACGGATATGGACCTCGTACGCACCGCGGGGGGGCGTAGGAGGGGGGTATCAGGGGGCGAGGTCAATGGGCTTTTGTACGAAGGGGTTGGGTTTAACGACGAGGCGGATATTACTACCCGGCAGTGGATGGTTAAAACTCGGGATATCTACCCCGCGGGCGTGGGAGAAGAGGCGCAACTACAAGACTTTTTCGCTCATATGAAACCAGCCCTCAATGCCTCGGGGGAGTGGACGCTGAGGGTTAATACGTTTCTATCCAAAACTGAGTTTCCCATTCTAAAAATCTCCGAGCAAATCCCCGTCTACAAACGGCAACTGAAGCTCTCCACTGGCCGGTCACTGTTCGAATTCTATAACATCGAAATCCTCGGCCCCAACGCGGGTGCGTCGATGGCGGTTAACTTCGTGGGTACGGGGTTCGAATCCCTCGGGCAGGCTGAGGCGCGATGAGCGAACAGTACAAAGGCGGTACGATCCCACCTGACCTCCCCCCGAGGGTGAGGCAACTTCTCCAGGATCACGATAGGATCCTCACCAGGGGCATTTCCAAAGAAACGGTAATCGTCAATCTAATCGGCAGCGGTCGCAACAACGGTGGCCCCTCACCGGCCGTATCCTACCAGGTATCGAACGCTTCGGGAGTTATCAACAAAATCCCCGCGCAACCCGCAGGGACGATGGTGGCGTTTCGATTCACCCAGCTACCCACCTTAAAGGATTCCACCACCTCCCCCTCGGGGAATATCCACCTCGCCTCGGGGGATTTGGTCATCGTTTCGACCGATGAGACGATCCTACTCGCCTCGGATGGGGTCAACTGGCACGAACTAGCCCGATCCCGGTCGGGTTCAGTGTCGCAAGTATTCGTCCCCGTCGCTTTGTGGGGTGCTGTTCCCAACACTGGGGCTAATCAAACCACGAGGATCCAAGCAGCCCTCGACCATGTCCCCGAGGGATCGATCCTCACCTTCGCCCCTGGGACGTATATCTGCAACGGGGTCAACGTCACCCGAAACAACGCTAATATATTCCTCCCCGCTGGGTGTGTGCTCACTGCCACCTCGGGAACCCCCTATGCGGTCATAAACGTCGTAGGCACGCATAACATCGTATCGAGTGTTGATGTGGTCAAAAACCCCTCAGCGGCCGATAGGGCATTTCCACGTGGGGGCGAACGGACGATCTTCGTCACCCCGGGCGCCGAGACAGCTTTTGCAGCGGATTCGTGGATTTGGATTGAAGATGTGGAGGTTCCATCCAACGGTCTACCGGCGGATCCCGAGCAGATCCTATGGATCCACGGGGAGTTGGTACGGATCAAAACGGTTAGCTCAGGGCGACTCGACCTCTATACCCCTTTGATCAATTCGTACACCGAAATCGCCCCAGGGCCCGTGGCCCCGCGAATACGCGCCGTTACTCCCGTGGAGAAGTTCCACATCTGGGGTGACGGGATCATTTCCAACCCTCAGGCGGGGGCATCCATAGCCCACGGGATCCATTTGAACCATACGGTGGGGGCAACTGTAGAGGGGCTTACATTTGAAAGGGTATGGGACTCCTGCGTCCACGCCACCCGATCCACTGAGGTCAAAGTAAACGGCGTGACGATGCGGAACGCGGTGAGGTTCGATTCGAGGGGGTATGGGTTCACCTGCCACGCAACAGGGCGGGTCACGGTTACCGGAAGCGAGTTCAAGCGTTTGCGGCATTGTGTCGATTTCTCCACCTTCAGCCGCATCTGTACCGCCAGTGGAAACGTGTTCTCAGGCTCCACGACCGGAAACCTCAACACCCACCCCTCAGTTCACGGGGTTACGTTCAGCGGAAACGTGATCGACGGTGGGCATGGGCAGGATGCCGCGGTGACGAGCGTCGAGTACGGTGATTCGAGCATCCAAGCGTCAGGGATCAATATTGATCAAGGAAATAAGAGCATTACGGTCACGGGGAACATCATCATCAACTGCCGGTTGAGTGGAATCCTAGTCGATATGGGCGGATTCGGCTTCGCCACCGAGTTCATCACGATCGACGGGAATATCATCGAAAACTGCCAAACCTTCAGGCGCGTGGCGGGTGCAGGGGCGATGACTGACCACGCAGGGATCGCACTCCTAGAGACCCATTCGGACGGCCTAAACCCCGGCGTAGCCCGCCGAGGGATCATATGCTCCAATAACGTCCTGTTCGAACCGGGGCAGTATGGTATCACTGTGGGGGTTAATCGGGCCCTGGTCACCGGCAATTGGGTTTACCAAGCGAGGGATAAAGACCCTATCGAATTCCCCGTAGACACCTCCCCCACGGTGGGCATCGGCATATGGATCCGCAACTCCACCCCGCTAGGGGCACCGAACGGTATCAGGGTCGTGGGGAACACCGTGGAGGAATGCCTCCAGGATGGTATCCGCGTGGGATTGAATGGGGCGAGTGGGGGTATCAACATCTCCAACCACGTGGTGGAGGGGAATACCTGCATCGCTAACGGCGCGAATGGGATCTTTTTGGAGGAAACCGCCCTCGCAACGGTGGTCCACAACAACACCTGTGACGGGAATGGAGTGGATGGGATTAACGTCCAGGGGCCAAATGGGTTTTTCACCTCCAACCGGCTTATCGGTAACACCAACTTCGGTATCCGCCTAATCGCAGGTGCGAACAATAACCTCGTGAAGGACAACATAATCCCCACGGGATCAAACGGTAGCGGTCAAATTTCCAACGGCGGGACTTCGAACTTTTTCATCAAGCTCGACACCGACAACGACCGAGTTGGGATGGTGAGCGGGACGACGCCACCTGCTGCGTGGCCGCGGCGTCTATTCGAGCTGCTGGACGACACGAATCCGCCGTTTCGGATCACGCACACAGACAACACCCGCTATACCGACCTCCAAGCCAACAACGACGGCACCTTCGGCGGACTCTGCTTGCTGCCGTCGACCAACGCGGGCGGGTTCAAGTCGGTGAACATCTTCGGAACGAACGAGGGAACCGGCATCTCGATCTTTGACGACGGGACAGACTTCTACTTCCGCACCACCGTAGCGAGGGGGTTTTTCCTGAACTGCGCCGCGGGGCAGGCGATTAGACTTTCGCAAAACTTCGCCTCGTACATCGGCATTGATCCAGGTGGAGAGGCGAGTTCCAACGTCCCGTTCTCGTCGGCCGCCCAATTTGGGACCGATACCGTGAGCAAGGGACTTGGCTGTGTTGCCATGCGTACAGGGGGGCTTCCTGCGGCGGGGTTCGGGAGTTCGATCGTATTCACCCTAGAAACCAACGACGGGTCGGATCCTGGGACCTTCGTGGACTGTGGTGAATGGCAAACCGTCCTCGACACCGCGGCAACCGCCTCAGTCGATACCTCCCAACGCTTCAGGGTTCGAGACAATGCGACGATGAAAGAGGTTCTACGTGTCGCTGGTGCGTTACCGGGGGTGCGGATCCAGGACGGTGTGGGTGGTGCACCTAACGCCCTACTGGACGTACGCGGTGATGCGATCTTTAACGAGGACGGCGCGGCGGTTAATTTTCGTGTCGAATCGGACACAAAGGCGAATATGCTTTTTGTCGATGGGGCTAACGACGCCGTGGGTATCGGGACCGGAGCCCCCATTGGGGCGTTAACGGTGAACGGTAACAGCAACTTCAACGGGGATCTATTCGACGCCAGTGGGGGGGATACGTTTAGGGTGGGTAAAGCCTCCCAACGGTTCCTCGGAATGGCTACGAACGAGATGGACCTCTCGGGTCGGTTCACCATAGGCCGGCAGTTGGTCAACAGCTCCCCCTTCAACGTCGCCACCGGTGCCGGTGCCCCCACCTACCACGCTGTGGACAGCTCCGGGGGGGCAATAACCGTAAACCTCCCCGCCATCGGGAACGTCCTCACTGGAACCCTATTCATATTCAAACGCAACGGGGGTAACAACGTCACCATCACCCCGAACGGCGCACAAACCATCGACGGCGCGGCGAGTTACGTCCTAGCGGCCGATAACGATTCCATCACCATCGCCTCAAGCGGTGGGACTGACTGGGAGATTATCTAGTGAGCTACATCCAAACCTCCGCAGGAACGTCACGGTGGACTACGAAGGTCAAATCGGTCGATGAGACCCTCACCTCCGACGCCTCGCTAAACAACGACGCGGACCTCCAGTTCGCCACTTCGGCCAATACGAACTACACGGTGAGGGCGTTGATCATATTCGAATCAAACGCCACCCCTGACTTTCAGTGGGCGATAGCGCACTCGGGGACCACCACCCAGGCGTTTTCGGCCTCTTGGAGGTTAAGGGACTCGGATACGGTCTTTACCAACATCCAGGCCTCCAACACCCCCGCTACGACCACGGCCCTCACCACCAACACGGTCGATGTGAACTTCCTCTTTATCCATTACTTTTTGCGCGTCGGGGGTTCGGGGGGAACGGTCAATTTCCAATGGGCCCAAAACACCTCTGACGCCAACAACACCATCGTTCGTGCGGGATCGTACTTCGAATATATCGCGGAGGCTCCGTAATGGCTCGTTTGACTGTGGATGTTCCTGACCCCCTCGTGCCTCGGTTTAGAGCAATCGTCCCCTCCCCCATGACCCCCGAGGAGGCGGTTTTGAGGCTCATCAAACTGGCTATCCTGGACTTCGAATCTAAAGCCTTCGCCTCGACCGAGGGGCAGTCGCTGGATACGAGGGTGAGGGCGAACCGAGCGGCCCTGGTGGCGGAACTTGGTTTATGATAATGTGTTGCGTGATGGAGGTGGATCGGTATGGCAGAAAAGACTTCTCTAGGTGAGTTCTTCCGAACCTTCAACCTAGGCGACGTGGCGTCGGGGAACATCAAAACGATCCTAGGCACCTTGGCGGCCTTTGGTGACCCGCGGATGAATGCGATTCTTCAAAACCTCTCCCGCGACATTACTGAACAAACCGGCCTAGCGGCTCGTGGGGCAGCTACCCGAGGCGCCGCCCTGGGCCAGGATATCTCCGCCGCTATCGGGGGGATCGGGGCTGGGTCGAGTGGACTCGGGGCGATTTCGAGAGGAATCGGATCCTCCCTCGCAGGGTCCCAGGCGTCGGAAGCGATGCTCCAGGGGAATATGCTTCGGACGCAGTTGAGCGCAAACCTTCGGTCCCAGTTCCTCGGGCAGATGCTCGGACTAGGGGGGCAACTGGGGGCGGAATCGGCCTTCAACCAACTAGGCGCCTTTGCGAATATCCGCCAGTCCGAAATTGGTGCGAATGCCCAAAACAGCCCTATGGGAGCGATCACGGGAATGTTGAGTTCGCTTGGGATCGCCGGAGGGTCGATCCTCGATGCGCTGAACCCAGCGGGACAAACTAAAAAGACCTAAAGGGGGTGGGGGATGCCTAAGGTTGAGATCAAACAAACCGCAATGACGGGGCTCGATCAGGCCCTCGGTCAACTGAAGGAACTCTCGGCCTTCACCCCCGAGGAAAAGGAAATCCCCTCGCTAACCCCGCTACCTGAGGAAAAGGACTTCCTCCCACCGAACATTTCCAAAGGAATCAAACTCGCCCGGGCTGCTTCGATCCTAGCCGCGGGGATGCAGGACCCGCAGATTGCTATGCAAATGATGCAGACCTTTAAGCAAAAAGACCTGGCCGCGAGGGAGTCGGCTCAACTGGCCTACCGAAACGCCCTCGGGATCGCGGCTGAGAAACGGGAAGAGGAAAAGTTTCGCGTGGTGGAGGGGCGCCAGCAGGTAGCCTCGCAAGTGGATGTGGCTAACGTCAAACTCCGTGCCCTCGAAGCGTCGATCCAAGCCACCACGATCCAACTCCGCGCCTCCGACGACCCTCAAACCCAAGCGCAACATCTCAACACTATCGCTGAACTCCAAGCGCTCCATGAGGCGGTTATAGGCCCCCAGGCCAAACCGCTCCAATTCAAATCCCCTCACGAAGCGGCAATTGCTGGGGCTGTTACGGGGAAAGAGGTTGCTCAGGCGCTCAGGGAAGGACGGGGACCACAGCTTCTCGCTGAGATCAACCAACGCCTCATCGCCGAAGCTCCCATTCCTAAGGCCCTCATCACCCGTGAACAGTATCAGGGGCTAATCTCCTCGGCCGCAGACCCAGCAGCCAAAACCTACATCGAGGCGGTATTCTCCACCGCCCCAGACACCCGTACCGACCTATTCGGCAACCCCTCGGACTCCATTACCTGGGCATCGAGCCTTCGGAAGCTAATGGAAACCGACCCCGCGGCATTTGAATCGAGCGTTCAAACCACGGCCGAGGCGTACGTGGCCGCAGGGATGGCTCAGGACCTTGAGTCCGCTGAGACGTTTCTAGCCGATGTGGTAGCCAAACGGGCGGATCCCGAACACGACATCCGCATCCAACCCCCGGGGACGTTTAAGGTCAAACCCATCGGACCTCCTGCACCATCAAAGATCCACCTCCCAGAAATGCCCAAGGCCGTGAAGGAAACCGGCGGTGGGGTGTTGCGTGGGTTAGAAGCGGGGGCTAGAGGGGTCAAGACCGCGGTGACTAAGGGCCTCTTCCCCAAGAAGCCTGAGGGTAAGTAATGCCTCTCGAACACTTCCGGGCACGGATGGCTGCGAATGCTGCGATGGAGACTGAAACCCGCGAGAGGGGTACGCAAGAGATCCTCCCGGCCCTCCCTGCGATGCAATCGAGCGAGATAACCGACCCCTCGGTACTCGGCCCGCCTGACCCGCTACCTACGATGCTCGGTCGGGTGCTCCATGCGGCCGAGATGGCCTTTGAACCCCTCCGCCGCACCACCCAAGCAGCCCGTGAGACGATCCTGTGGGGCGCCCAAAAGACCACCACTGAGGGGTTTAAGCGCCGCGTAAGTGCGGGGTTGAAGGGTGATCTTCGGATGTCCTCGGCCGAGTTCGGGCAGATACTCCTTGGGCGTACAAAGTGGGAAGCGATGCGCCGGACGCCTGCAATCCCTGGGTGGCTCCCCCCTATCACCGACCCTGAGATGTCGGTGGTACGTAAGATCAAAACCCATGAGGTATCCCTGGCGGATATGTGGACCCTCGGTGCCGAGGTGTGGGCGGATCCCTTTACCTACCTAGCCCTCACTCCCCCCGGGCTGGGGGTTAAGCTCACCTCCTACGCCTCGAAGGTTCCAGGCGGTGCGGGAGTGGCGAGAGTCCTAAACGCCCCCTGGAAAGCCTCCACGACGTTTGCCGAAACCCTTTTCGGCCCCAACAAAGGGCTACTTGGGTTCGTAAACCTCGGTCGCCAACCCGAGGACGTACTCACAGGGGCGCAAAGGGTTATATTCGAGGACTTCAAAACCTCCACCGACACCTGGTTGCGCGCTACGCACGAGGCGTGGGAAATCTCCAAGGGAGTGTTGAGTCCAACGGTGAAACTAGGCTCCGAGGCCGACCGCAAAATCGGCGCGGCGTTGTGGGGTAAACGGGTAGCCCTCACGGCCGAGGAAGCCCAAACGGCTAAACAAACCGTCGCGCTGATCAACAACCATCTGGACGAGTTGGTCAAAGCCCGTCCAGGGATACTCAAAGAGCTAGGTCTAAAGGCCCCTCACCCGGGCCAAATGCAACTATTCGGCCCCAATCGCGCCCTCACGCTGGATAAACTCTTCCCATCGATGGTAGGAAAGCAATCCATCCCTATCGACATCTGGCAATCGTGGTCGGTGGACAACCTGGGCAAAGTGTTCCTAGGCCTCACAAAGGAACAAGCTCTAGCTAAAGGCCTATCGGTCAACATCGCCAACACCCCGATGGAAAAGTTCTCGGCGATTGAATCGGTGAGGGACTTGCTGTTCGTTATCAAAAAGAAACAACACCTCGAACCCTCGCTTCTAAGCCACGCCCCTAAACCCGGCCGAGTGGGGGAATCGGTAGCGATCTCCACCGCGGGTAGGTGGCAACGGAGGTACGTAACGGACCTAATCAACTCCTTCACCGGTAACTCCCGAGGACGGAAGCAAATCGAATTCGACTACCACATGGCGGAGATTTGGGAAAAGCTCTCCTCTACCCCCAACGGCCAACGGGTCGAGAGGTTGATGAAACGATTGGGCTACGGTAACACCCGAGATGGATTCGTAGACATGAGCCCCACGGCTAAAATCGCTGGGCTATGGACGGGGTCGATTGTGCAAAACGTTTTGGGGCTGAGGCTCAAAAGCGCCCTCATCAACTCCACCCAGACGCTTAACTTTGCCGTTTCGAGGGGGCTTCCACAGACGGTAAAGGGAATGATGATGTTCTCCAAGCCCGGTGTTTCGATGCTCCGTAAGGAAGCAAACCTAATGGGGGACTACAAAGCCCTATTTGCCGAGGACACCTGGATTCGCGGTGCAGGCAAGATATGGTCCGAGATTATCATGGGACCGTTTAACGTGATGGAAAACATCATCCGCGGTACAGGGTTCCACGTAGGAATGGACCAATGGATGCGCAAAAACGCCGCGGGACGGACCTTTCAACAGGTCTTAGCGAATCCAAAAGCGCGGGAGGAAATGGCTAAATTCGCCCATTTCGAATCCCTCAATGGGGCGTTTTTGTACGGAATCCTCGGCCGGGCGCCCGCGCTTTCGAACCCCCTTTTAAAGCCTGCTACGGCCCTTTTATCGTATCCCTTCAAGCAGGCTGAATTCCTACGTAGGGAGATCGTAAAAGATGGCAGTGCGATGATGCGCTTCATAGGCCTCCACGGATGGCTCATCGAACGCTCCAACCAATGGGCCGGGGTCGCTACCGAGGACTTCCTCGGGTGGGGCTTCAAGCCGATGACCAAGTCCTTTGGGGGGATCCCCGTACTCACCTCCCCCCCGATGCAACTCCTCCTTGACACCACCCAGGGGATAGCATCCTACGCCCGTGGGGACCGTTCAGAAGCTGAGAGGTTTTTTAAATCGGCCAAAGCAAACCTCCCCCTAGTCCTAAGCCCTATCCCCTTCCCGTGGCTCGCGACGAGGGAACTCCTCGGGGACCCCACCACCGGCAAGCCCGGTTTGGTGGAAATGTGGCGCACGAAGCGGAGAGAGATCGGTGAAACCCAGGTCCCTATCCCCCGAAGCGAGGTGGTAAAGAACTGGCTCGTAGGCCGCTCAACCACCCAAAAAATGCGCTCGGACCTGGAATCGAGGATGCGAAAGGCCGAGAAGCAAATCGACTTCGAACTCGACACCCGGGCACGTAACGTTGGTAACGCCCTCGATGGGGCTAATGGGGACACTTTAGGGGAGGCCTACTGGCGCGCAGTTCAACCCATCGTGGTGGAGGGCAAAGCCTTCTACCCCGAGGCCGAGATGCTGGAGTCCAGACTGATGTCGCTGGTGGAAAAAAAGACCCTAAGCCGTGATATACTCGCCATGAAAGACAGCGGGTTCCTGAGCCAGTTGTTTTTGTGGTCCCAACTGGAACTCCTAGATCGCGTCTCAAAGGAGACAGGGCAGTGAGGATGGATAGTAAAATAATCTTCCTCCTCCTGGGCCTCGTGGCCTCAGAGGCCGGTATGGCCCTTCACCAACTCCACCAAGTCCGTGAGGACGTTTCGGCCCTTAGAGCCCAGGTGGATATTATCCTAAAAAAGGAGGATCTCTTTGGAAGCCTATATCCCAGCAATAGCGACGGTCGTAGTGGCCTTACTCCGAGCCTTGTGGTTCAACGAGAACACAGCGGCCCGAGACCGGATCCTACCGATCCTCGTCCTAGTGGCGAACTTTTTGGGGCAAGTTATTGCAGGCCTTGGAGACCCAGTAAACCCGGGTGGTATCGTAGCCGCCTCGGCCGGGGGTACGGTCGTGAGTCTCGGACTCCATCGCGTGCTCCGGTGGCTTAAGGACTTGATCTTATCGAAGCTCAGGAAGTAAACTAGTAGAGAACGAAGAGAAAAAAACGGTAGGCTTGCTCGGGGGAGGGGGATTTAATCCCCCTCTTCCCGTTCCCCACCCACGCTTTTACCCGCAAATTGAGGGTGGAAGGCCTGCTTCCCTCGCACTACCACCAAATTGAGGTCCTTCATAAGCGCTAACCGTTCCTGCGCCTGCTTCAACCCCCCGGCCCCTAGACGCGAATGAACCTCGGTGAGCGCAATGCCCTTGTCTTTCGAGTAGAAAAGGTCCTCGGAAACTTTGAAAATTCTCCTAGTTCCCTTGTCGTAAGACAGCTCCAAAACGAGGGCTCTAAGAGGGGGGTAAATGTGCCCCCGTAGAAATTTCTCAGCACGTTCGACGTGGGCTTTAGAAACCTCCCACGTCTCCTCAGAAATGGCAAACGCCATCCCGAGCTTAGCTGCCATTGTCGAGAGGCGGTTCCAGAAACCTGCGAGGCTCGATACGTCATACGCCCTATCCTCCGATTGTTGCCTAAAGGTGTTGAGTAACTTGATCGCGCCGTCGGAAATGGTCAGTTCCTCAGGTACTCGACTCGCCAACCCACGCGCCCTCACGGCCAACCGCTCTAGCGCCCCCTCATCCACCAATCCCTCCACCACATCCTGCGGGCGGTGGATCTCATGCGCCACGAGAAACCTATGCACAAACCCCCCATCAACGAACTCCCCCGGTGAGACCGACTCCCGTAAGGGATCAAGGGTCGAACACACACATAGCGATATTGTGATATTACGCAAAGGTATCTCCCCATAAACCCCTGTGGAATCGTACTTCGACCCATGATCTAAACAGTCGATGAGGAACTGCATAATCGACTCAGCCCCCACCCGTTTCCCGAGAAGTGACTTTGCTTCGGGGAATCCATAGGCCCCTTCGATCCTATCAACCCCCCCTTGTTGCGCCTTTTCCCACGGCTTAATCAACCCCCTCTCGGTCACCCGGGGGGAATCGGGACAAAAGAACCCTATGCGATCTTTCGAAGCGGGCTGTATAACCCCCCTAAGGGCGAGATTCATCGTGGAGGACTTCCCCACTCCCGAATCCCCCAAAAGCATAATCGAAACGGGTGGGTAGAGATCAAACCCCGGTCGTCGTAATCGCCCCTTCCTTCCCACAAGGCTAGTAAGTGCCCACAGCCCCGCGAGGAAGTGAAACGACAACGGGAAACGGGTGTCCTTCACGACGTGGATATAATCCCCTACCCACCCACCTACGTACTGTTCGGGATGCTTTAACCCCGTGGCCTCGATCACGCTTCGATCCCTTCGATCGCGATTCGATCCCTCACGAAACCTCTCCCCAGTGGGAGCCGATTTTGATATCCACCGGGACCCTAAAGCCCTCACCGATCTCGGGCCACTCCCTCTCCATCTCCCCCTGTAGCACCAGGGCGAATTCCTCCGCACGGTTAGTGGGTATGGAGCATCCGATCGAATCATGCACTAACAGCTTAACCTCCCCACCAAACTCCCTCGCCCTCGCATCCACCGGGCCTAAAACCCCCCATAGCATATCAGCCCCAGTGGACTGAATCGGGTAGTTGAGAATTTCGTTATACACTTCCTCAGGCTTAGGGAACGGTCGGCGCCTACCGAAGGGATTCGTAACCGCCCGCTTAACCCGCGTCTCCACGAGTAAACGATCTTGCCATGCGAACAACTCAGGGACCACCCTCCTACCATCCGCTATAAGCTCTTGGCACTCAGCTATCGAGATGTCGAATCCTTGGGCCCTGAGGGCCGACCTACCCGCTTTGGCTGACCCTCCGTAGGCCCAGAGGCCGTAGAAGAGGTTTTTCGCTCGAACCCGGTCGCATCGGTACTTTGCCCCGAGGAAGTCGAAGAAGTCCGGCTTCCGGTCGAGTGATTCCAGAATAAGTCGGCAGTTAGAGAAGGTAGCGATGAGCCTGAGTTCTTGCTGCTTCCAGTCCCCCTGGACGAATCGACATCCCCGCTCGGGGAGGAAGAGGCGTCGCAAACGTCGGGGGATTTGCTGGATGGGGGGAGTACCGGTGGATCGGTCTCCTTTGGCAAGTATCCTCCCCGTCGCTGCAAGCATCTTTCGGCCGCCTTCATGGCCCTCTTTAGTTCCCGGACTGTAACGGGGCCATACCCTGTCCCCGATGGCCCCGTAGGTTCTCCACCACTTCCTAGCCCCCCGGGCCCGGAGGATCCCGAAGAGGATTTTCTTACGAGCACCATCGTCAAGGCTCTCTGCAATATCACGGAGCGCTTCCTCGTCGGCTGTGACATTTCCAGTCCCCCTTTTAAAGCGTGGGTTCAAACCCCACGTGGAGTATAGCAGCCTATGGACCTCCTGGGACGAAAAGGGATTAAACCCCGGAACCCACTGAGCGAGGTGGCGAAGGGCATACGCCTCACGACGCTTGAACCACTCGACCGCCTTGTCCCGCTCGGTGGTGGAAACCCTCAATCCCCTACGCTGGAGAGGGATCAAAACCCCCGAAACCGTTTCCATCATCCGTACGAACAGAGCGTATTGCCCCGTGGTTCTAAGCGCCCTTTCTTGGGCTTTTTGAATGGGGATCAAAACGCTCGCGTCGATTTGGTTGTATCGTTCATGCCCTGCCGTCCAGGCCTTTTTCGCCACCTCCCAATCCAACACCCCACACCCTTCGCATCGTCGCGCTACCCCTACCCCGATGCCACTAAACGCGGTTCCCCCACATCCTGCGCAAGTGAACTCCCTTTTCCAGGCTCTGAACTTAGGCCCCTTCGGCTGAGGCCCTGGTTGGTGTTTCCATCGCCCCATCTCCATCCAAAACGGCGCGGTTTCGTTGAGGGAGAACCCTATTCCATCAGGATCAACGAGGTGCTGTGCGAGCATCGTATCCCAATACGGCCCCCGAACATCAATCCCGATGTCTTGCAGTCTAGGGAGATCAAAGGCGAGGTTATGTGCGATCTTCAACCCAGGGGCTTCGAGGAGCGGCTTAGGATCAAGGGCCGAACTCACCCACCCCTCACCTGACAAGCCTATGAGCGTAATCCTCTCGCCCTCAGTCTCAATATCAACCCCAAGGGGGTCCGTGGACCCAGGCACGCCCTGTGCCGGAGGAACCCATCCACGAAACCCCCGTTGGGATATCCTCACCGCCCTCTCGACGGGCCTAAACAACCATTCAATCGGCTTTAACCCCAGCCTCATCAACGCCGCGGGATGGTAGGCCGGGACTACCGGGCACTCGAACCCCAGTCGCCCCAGCACCTCCCGGCCTACCTTGGAGGGTTTGAACTCGTTAGCCTCTACGACGTACCCCTGCCACTCCCCTATGGGCCCTAGACCCGTCGAGACCCAAAGCGCCTCGGTGCCTAGGGCAAGGATGACCTTAGGACGAATAGCACGGATCTCCTCACACACCCTCCCGTAACACGCTCGTAACTGCCCCTTAGAAGGCTTATCCCCCAGGGGATAGCAATTGATCGTATTGACGAGCGAAACGGACTTGAGCGAAACCCCCGCCGATGCAAACGCCGCGGCTAAAACCCTACCCGCACCTCCCACAAACGGCCTACCGACTAAAAGCTCATCCTTCCCTGGAGCCTGACCCAGGGCCAATATAGTCCCTGTCCCTTGGACCGAATGCGCCCACTTTCCCTCGACTTTCTCCCTCCCTAACCCCCTCGTCTCCCCCCGCCGCGGGCAATCCATACACTGTGCGCGTGGTGTCACTGGCATCCACCCCAACCCCTTTCCCCAACTGGTGTAAGTATCCAAAGGTGTTGAATAGCAAGCCACAAAGCGCGTCCTCTACCTCACTAAGCGGCACATCCTTACCCCCTACAACCCCCAAACGGTGCCCTTCCCACCACGCAAAAAAATGCCTCCAGGCGGATTTGATATAAACCTCCAGCGGCATCCCGGATTGCCAGTTGTCCGAATCCCTCACCCCCGCGGCCGTGGAGCGATGCTGGTGCATGTACTCCGCGAATCGTTTGAGCCCATAGGGCGATAGGAATCCTTCGAAATCTAACTTATCGAGGTCACAATCCCTCGTCGCGCCCCCGTCAAACTCCCTCATCACCATCCCCCTCGGCCCCCACGGTGGCTCGAATCTGATCCGCCGCAATCCCCCTCACGACCTCCAAAACCTCCTGAATATCCCCCTGATCGTTCAGGTAGAAGTTAAACCACCGCTTATCCTCCTCCCCCCCACCGTCCTGGGGCAACCCTACCGACAACACTCTAGGGAGCGTAGCCGTACGGTCCAAAAACTGCGCGGCGAAAACCGCCCCTGACCATTTGCGCTCGTCCCGTTCAGTTCGATCCATCACAACGCCCTCCGTTTTTCCAACTCCCTGACCACACACCGTAAGTGCCACACGCGCTCATTGATTTCATGGAATAGATTAAGCCCATCCATCCCTCCACCGCAGTATCCACAAACCTCCTGCCCCTCGACGGGATGGGCATACACGGCAGTGTCCTCAGCCGCCCTCGCCAACGCCCACTGGCCCTTAACATCCCTATCCACCATCACCTTAAACCTCCCCAAGTGGGAGGGGTGAGGAGAACGCCTAAGCGCCCTCCCCCCCTCCTGGGGTACTGGTTAATGGGAGGAAGGTGGTCCCCCAGTACCCCGTGGCTTTAACCCACGCCTCCTACGAAATAACCTCAAAATACCGTACATCCGGATCCGCCGACTTCTCATACCTCGCTGGATACTGGAGACTCACCAACACCTCCCGCCCTGAGAGATCCGTCTGCTCGAACAGATCGTATGCCGCCCCCAAATCGAGGAGGGTCTTTCGGTTGACCAAAACCCCTGTCTCCCCGACGGCCTTGAGGAACGATTCAAGAATACGCATCCCCGACGAACTACCATAGTACGCCCCCCTATCGGGATCCCCCACCGGCGGAGGGGACTTGAGGGTCAGGAGGTGCGGATGGATATTAATCCACACCGTCAGCCGATGCCGAGGGTTGGTGTTCCGGTGGTGGTCCTCATCGGACAACAACACCACCAACCTCCCTTTGACCGTCCCATCCCCGTTCTGGTCGATCTTAGCCTGGGTCACTATCCCCACCTCAGACCACCGATAAACCGTACGCTCAACCTTATTCCCATCCGAATCCTTACGATCCGTCACCACCACTTCCATCGACGCCGGTGGTTCTGGAACCTTCCACTCCTCCCCTTTGAGCCGTGCGGCCTCGGCGGGGGTGAGCACTACGTCTGGCCTAGACATTTAATCCATCCTCCTCATGGTGAAACGGGGGTATCACCCCCACTACGACTTGAGCCCTTTAACCCAAGTCCAAAAGTCTTTGATCTGATCGACATCAGGATCCAACCACTTAGCGGGCGGAACCTCCTTCGGTCGAGGGGTTTTGATATGACACACATGCATATCCGTATCGTGCATAGAGATACGAGTCTTACCGAGGTTAGGCTTGTCCTTCCTTTCCCGCTCCAACCAAAGGACGGTGTTAAAAAGCTGCGGGATCATCCTGGGCCCCTTTTTACCCGCTATCTCCGGCCCGAACACCAACCCCAGACCTTCCTTAGGATCCGCTGGGCACATCCCCTCATGAAAAATCACATGTATATCCAACGTGGGATTACGGATAATCAACCATTCAATCATCTGCCTGATCTGAAGCTGCGCTAAGTTAAAGTCCATCAACTGCGGACTCGTGACCTTCGACTCCTTATCCTCAGGCTTCGGCCGTCCGATCGTATACGTCTCCCCCGTCGTGGCCTGTTTCTTCCCCGCCTCGACCGGATGTTCTTTGGCCGTTTCGTACAAGAGCTTATACGAAAGCGTCGAACCTGCATCCACCGTCACCGACCCTGCGTCTGGAAACTCCTTCTTCCAGTCCTTTTGAAACAACCGGTTGGCCTCTAACTCCCAGTTCGTCACCAACTCCCCATCAGGCCGCTCAACCGCCCCTCCATCGGGACAGAACACCTCGAACCGGGATCTCTCGGCTACTGCGATGGAGTCCAGTCCTGGGGCGTTCTGATCGTACGCTAGGAGGATGTTCCGACCCTTACCAGGCTGATGCCCTGCTAGAGTTGACTTCATCGACCCCGTAAGGCCGTAAAGGCAACTCGTGATCCGCCCTGGGGGCACCTGAGCCCCCTGCAAATGTTTAGCCATTTACCAGATCCTCCTCTACCACATTATACCGTTTCCACGGATCCCAGTCCTCGAACAAATGGGGATCGGCTAAAGTGGTGTATCCATCACACACATCCAAAAAGGCACAGGGGGCATTCCCAAAGGCCCCAAAACACGACCTCTCCCGTTGCTCAGTCCACGCCCCCGGACTGGATTCCCCCGCCATCCGTCCGATAATCCCATAGATGTCCCTAAACGCCCGCGCTTCCTGCGCAGGGTTAACGCAAAGATCCGACCCCACAATCGCCTCGTGGGGGTTACGCTCCACCAACTTCCCCGACGCCCGGGTGGTACGAGGGAGCTTACGGAACACCTGTAGGCGCGTGCCCATGTACTCCTCCCCCGGGAAAGCCTGCCGGATCAAAACCCCATACGCGGCCTCATGCAAAGACCGTTTGATCCTGCGAACGTAATGAACCGGGTTAGTCGTAGCCCTTAGGGACTTCCACTGTAGGTGCCATATGCGCTTCTCCTCATCCCTCACCACCGCATCCACCGTCCCCACGAGGGTAAGCTTATCCGAAAGCGGTACCTCCATCGCCTCCTCTACGGCGAGAACCTCCCGAAACGGTAGGGGCCCTTGAAAGAAAGTCCACGCATAGAACCCCAACGTACGCGCCTCCCTCACAACCCCTGGCCCCAAGGCCGCGATCTCATCCTCCGTAAGCCCCTCCACCATCCGCCGTGCGAGTTGCTCCTCCCAAACCGTGGGATCCTTTTCGAGCACTCCCAACTGCCACGCTCGTAGCGCCTCGGCGAGAAGTTCGTGAAACGCCGTCCCCAATCGGAGCGCCCTGGAGAGCTTCCTACCCGCCCTGCGCTCCACATACAAGGACTTCCACTTGGTGGGACAATCCTGGTGCGTGAGAAGCTCTGAAACCGTTATACGCCTGGATGCCATACCAACCTTCCTTTCGCGCTCAACTGTTCACTTTCAGGTATCGAGTGCCCTAACGCCTTCTCAACCTCCCTAACCTCCCAAACCATCCGGGCAAACTTCCCCGGCGTATACGCATAAGGCCCCGAGTCGGGACTAGGCGGTTGGTCAGTGAGCTTGAGGTGCTTCTCCACCCACTGCGCCCCCCTTGCCACCGACGCAATAACCGCCGCATGCGAGGTGGTGTGATCCGAAATCCCCCACTTGTGCAAAAACCCATCGTATCGTTTCAACGGGTAGTCCGAAATCTTCGCAGGATACCGGGAGACACAAACCATCGGCACCCAGTCAGGAGTCACCCTCCTACCACCCCATACCCCTTCGGAGTACAAAACTGGTTTCCCTGTGGCCTTTACCGCGTCTATAAGCTCCTTCCGATATATATCCCCCGATGCGATCTTCCACCGTTTGACTAAAAGATTGAGCCACCCCACGGCCTCGGGGTAACACGGGGTACACATAAACTCCAACCCCTCGACCTGGGTCGCGTACCTCCAGCACTCACGCAAAAACTCCTCCCCCACCGCAAACGCCTTCCGTTTCTCCCACTCGGCATCCGAGGTCCAAATTGACCTATCAAACGCCTGAAATTTCACCACATCAGCCCCCACTGCCGCGGCTTGGGAGATCAGCTTTCCTGCTAATTCCAAATCCCCGCAGTGGTTCGACCCCACCTCAGCGATAACCCTAACCATCCTGCACCTCCCACCACTTCCGTACTGGCCTACAAATGGTAGTGATCTCCCGCCTCCACACAACCCTCCCTCGCTCCGCCATCACCCGTGCCCACCCCACATTCCCCCCTTGCCTCAGCGGCCACGGAGGAAACGGACGAGCGTTTCGAACGACCATCTGAACCGTACAAATATTCCCCTGTTCGTACAAACCCTCGTCAGTCCAAACCACCTCTCCCCACGGGGCGACTGTCTTGAAAAAAACCAGTTCTGGGCTGTCCTCGGCCACCAAAGCCTTTCGTATCTGCGTAAACGCCTCAGGCGCATACACGTCGTCATCGTCCAAAAACCCCACATAATCCCCATGAACCATCCCTAGACCGAAAGTCCTTTGGGCGTTACCGAAGTTCCTCGTAGGCCCATGCGAGACGTACCTCACCGGCAACTGCCCCTCGAAGTACGCACAAACCTCCCGCGCCCCCGGTTGCCATCCATCTCCCACTACCAAAATCTCGTCATCCGGTTGGATGGTCTGTCGGGCGATCGATTCGAGCGAATCAGCTAGACTCGTCCGCCCCATCGTCGGAATCACCACGCTCAAGCTCGGGCTTTTCACCCTCACCTCCCCGAGACTTCCTCGCATACCGCACTAGCTCCTCAACCGAAGCATTTAACCCCGGTGCCAACAGGTGCCTAAGCCACGTCACATCCGAAATCGTATCGAGCGTATACCGCTCCTCCTCCTCAACCCCCAGAGCCCACCTAACCCCCACCTTCGCCCAGTCTTTGGGGAACCGAAGGGACGTAAATGGCATAGGTTGTTCCTTCAAAAGCTCCCTGATCCACTCGTCCAAAAACCTCGCGGTAAACGAGAAGGGTCGTAAACCGGGCGGTGCGATCAAATGTGCGAACGGTGCGTCGGGGAGGAGGTTAATGAGACTCGAATCGATCAGGGGCGAATCCCCATAAACCACAACCGCCCGATCGAACCCCTGAACCCCCTCCTTCAACGACCCCAGTAAATCGCCCTCCTTAACCCACGAGGTCCGTAAAACCTCCCACCCTATGCACCTACCGACCGACTCATAAAGCCTATCGCCCGCCCCCACTACCAACCTCATCGGTAGGCCGCATGGACGAAGCCGGTCGTATAGGATCGATAAAGCATTCTCCCCCTGTTCGGTCAGGGGGTAGAGATGCTTATGGGGAAGCCTATCGGAACCCCCACGAGCGGGCACAAGCAAAACGGTTTTCATAAAGCCCAAACCTTCCTCTCGCCCTAAAACTTTGAAACCACCATCAACGTCAAACCGAGGACTAAAAGGAACGCAAGACCCCCACCTATCGCCCCAAGATTAATCCCATTAGCACCAAACTTCCGTTCCCCTATCATCACCCCACCGGCCACCATCAATACAAAACCCGCAAAGGCCACGACCAACACTATCAACCCTATCCCTATCTCCTGTAACGTCATCCCTAAACCCCCGGTACCTCAACGTGACACGGATCCCACCCACACCGTACGCGTAAAAGCGCCTTCAGCTCCCCCGCTTGTCCTGCCTTTGCTTGAATCCTTCGCTCCACCTTCTCATCAAACGTAAGCCCAAACAGCCCCCCAGTCAAGAGCCCATTTGTCTCGGCGAGGATCATCAGGTCCACGATGAATTCCAAGGGGGTCGAATCCCACGCATACCGCGAATCAATCAAATCCATCGCCCTACCGGTGAGGTGCTTGGAGCGTAAAGTCCTCGAAGCCCCCTTAGCTACTAACCAAACCTGCCGTGCAAACGACCGTCGCGTCTCCATAACCCGTGGCTTCCACCCCCACCTCTCAAGCCCCTTAACCACATCCTCAAACCTCGTGCTGTAAGGGGGGTCTAACCCCCCCAACAGCACCTCGTTCCGCACCCACCGATCCCTATCCTCCATCACGGATCACTAATCTCCTCACAACACGCCCAGGACTTCGAGCAACAATCGGGAGCGTTTTGGTTAATCGTCATCAACGCCCTAGCAGCAGGCAAATAAACGCTCGAACTCGCATTCGAACTGATCGTCCCATTAGCTAAAACGATGTGCTGCAACGGAGCCCCCGAGGAGTTTTCATTGAAGTCAAACAAAACCCTCGTCGTGACCGAATCAATCGAACTCCCATCCCTCACCCTCACCCACACCCACCCGCGCTCGAACGGCCTACGGTAAATGTGGTATGCCGTCCCGGACCCATATGTCCCTGACTTGTGCAAAACCAACGCCCCCGTGGGCGCCCCCAAAAACGCACTCGCATTGGAGTCATTAGTCTTATCAATAAACGCCCCCCAGACCTTTTGGTCCCATCGTTTGTCGGAGGCAAATACCAAATCCCCCGTGTGCCCGGGCTCACACTCGTGCGGTTCGTGACTAGAGCCCGAGAACAACTCCCCTTGGGTGGTAAAGTACTGCATCCCCCACATGTCATCCCCCGAATCCACCGCACGATAGAACGCATACGCCCCATAGACTAACTGCCCATAATTCAAGCAGTTAGACCCACCTGAACAGGGGAAAAACACCCCATTCGAACACCGTCGAGCGTTCGTGGTAAGCGCAAGAGGAATCGCCTGAGCGGCGTTATACCAGTTAATCGGCGCATCAATATCCACCGACGCCGCGTTGACGTTAAACTGCAACTCCGCCATGTACAAATCCGCCTCGGATCCACTCCAAGGAATCGAATTCGACCCCACTGGATACGACCAACTGTCCGCGACGTTCAGTTCAAGCCTAACGGCCTTATCCCCATCGTACCAACTCGCCCCTAGTTCAAACGTATCCTTCAACGCCGCGAGCATCTCCAACCTACCCCCGCGGTGCCACCCCACGAACGTCGAACTACCCTCAAACCTCATCTCACTTACGCTAGTCTTTTCCCTAACGTGCCCACCACGTGGCTGCGTACCTGCTTGATCAGAGGTACTCACCCCACCCGTCGCCCAATTGTACCACTGCCACGAACAGTTATCCCCGAAAACCCCCGAGAACCACTCCCCACTCGACCCAATCTGCCCTTGGGACTGCATCTCAGAGCAAAGCCATTCCTTGTGTAACTGCCTCACCCGTCCCCGGTCGTTGTTCGCATCCACCGAGTCGGCAAAACAAAGTGCAAACCTCGTGGGGGAGGTGGAGAATTGATTAACCGTATAAACCCCGCGTTTGACGCGGTTGGAACTGCAACAACACGCCACCCAAGCGGAATCCACCGGCGTCTGCCCTGTGGGGAACGCGGGAATAAAGTACATCGGCACTTTATCCCCCGTAGCGTATCGGATCGAAAAGCACGTCCCCTGGGCTGGTTCAACGGTCACATCAGTCTGTTCGCTCCAATGGAGAAAACTCCGGTCGTATTCGTCCAACTCCCCTTTAGTCTCCAAGTACTCATGCCACGAATCCCCATCCCCGTAAGGCTGGTCGGTAATCGTCTCGTATCGTGCGGCAATAACCGAAGGGTTCAACTCCACCAACCTCGCAGCATGCGCGTTCAACCCCCCTGACCCCAACCCTACCGCCGTGGCCCTATCCGCCAACCACTTAACCGTAGACCCTATCGAACACGGCGCCGAGGAGGCGTTAGTCCACTGCCCCGTAACGAGCGAATCAATCGCGCAGTTCATATTTGGCCCGCCGTAGTGGACCCAATAGAACTTCGAAGCCTGAGAGGCTGAGACTAGGGCCAAAAGCCCGAGAACCAAAAGTCCAAACCGTTTCATCCGCCCGAAACCTCCGGGGCTAGAGCCCCTTTAGAAACTCCAGGAGCTTTTCTTGATCCTTCGGATCCAACCCATTAAACCTACCACGCGCCCCCGACCCTTCGCCACCGTGACGTGAGATCGCATCCTCTAACCCCTGCGCCCCTCCATCGTGCATAAACCTTCCCGCTCCCTCACCCTCACCGAACTTTAGTCGTAACCCCAGGAGCGGTTCGGTACGAAAATACGCGGTGGGTACACCCGAGAAACAAATGTCCGCCCCGTCCTCCCCGAGCGAATGCATCAAAACATCCGTAAACCCCATCTGGGGGACGTGGCACGTCGCACACCCTACGGAGGTAAACAAATGCCTCCCCGCCTTGGAGGGGGTTAGGTGGTTTTTAGGCAACCGAAGGTTACGTATGAACTCCACCACCGCCTCGATCTCATCGTCCGAAACCTCAGGATCCGCGGCTACATCAACCCCAAACGGTACGGCTAACCCCCCGGGCCCCTGGTCCCCAAACCCCTCGGTCGTCACCCCCATCTCATTACGGTAAGCTTCTGCGACGAACTCCCTGAGCGTGGGTACCTGCGCCTTTCGACCGAATCGCCCTATGCGCCCATCGTCCAAAAAGGACGCAAAACCCTCGACCCCATCGCCGTTGAGATCAAACAAATCAACGTTCGAAAGGATCTGTTCATCAGTCAAACGGTCGATCAAACCTGAGGCAAAGAGCCCCGGTGACGACCTAACCGCAGTGGTGGAACCTATCGGTGGCACCTCCCCCGAACCCCACGCATCTAACCCACGCTTGGTGATACCGGTCTGGAACACAGGCCCACCAGGTAGCTGCGTACAATCTCCCCCCTGCGCGTGCAACTCCACCTCATCACCTGGCCCCCCCGCGGGATCCTCATGACACCCGACGCAACTCGTGAGGTTGAATAGAGGCCCAAGCCCATCGGCCTCAGTAAACACTCGTTCGAATCCCGCTAAACCGAGCGAATCCGCCTTCCCATCCCCTGGGACGCAATCGGGTGGGGTTATCGAATCCCCCGACCCGCACCCTCCTAACCCCACCACCACCAACCCCATCACAAATCTATTCATCCCCCTTACCCCCTAACGCGGCGACGAGCAAGCGGCCTCCGATTACACGGCACACGCACAAGAACCCACCACCATAAAGGGCGCAAACAACGAAGTCGCCGCGGTAATGCGCGCTCGTGGAGCCGCGCACCAATCTCATACCACAGCCAGTTCATTCTCCACCACCTCGCTTCGCCAATGCCTCTTTGATAACATCAACCCGCACTACAAGGACGTGATTCTCATCCCCATGCCCATACCACTCATCCCGTCGAGCCCTCCAACCTGGGATCTCAACCCGACGCTTAACTAACAACCCACGATTTTCATAGCTTGGTGGCATCGGTGGGATGAGACCAAGGTCAGCGGCGAAGAGAAGCGATATTTCAGCAAGCCCTTGTTGCGCAAGTTCAGCCCTACTTCGCATCGCCTCCACCGCCTTCGCCGTCCAGGAACTTGCTGATCTCCTGCTCCACCACATCCCACTCATAGAACTGGCACCGCCTGAGCAGCGCGATGGCCTCGCGGGCGATGGCAACAGCGTCATCAACATGACCGGCACTATGGAATCCGAACCCTTCAACGGAGTATCCCGGTGTGGCACGCCCCAGCCTTTCCTCGGCGGTCATGGCTCCATCCCCAACCGTTCAAGAAGGCTTTGCTTGGGTGACATCAACCCTTGTTCCACCCGTATTCCCACCTGCGTAGTCCCATCACCGTGAATCGTATTACCGATTACAAGAAGGTTCTTAACGCCCCTACTGATCGTAATACCCCCCTTAAACCTCACCCGTGCGATAATCGGCCACCCCAAGAGCGCCGCCCAAAGGACCCTAAAATAAACCCTCACTCTCCCCGAGAGAGGAGGGGTGGTATCGACACACATATCCAAACCCTTCCTTCCTATCTACCCTTCCTACCCACGCCTTTACCCGCACGCTTTCGAATACGCCAAAAAGCCAAAACCCCTATCGCCAATCCTATGGGGATGAATGCTTCGAGCACCGCTCCTAGCATCCTCACCACCCCCTAACGCCCCTCACACTCGCAAGCCTCACCTGCCTGGAGCGTATCAGCTACCACGCAATCCCCGTGGTTACGCAAATGCGCATCTACGGCATTCTCCGACACAACGATCACATGCGGTGGAATCTGAACCCCCAGTGAGTCCAAACCCGGGAAGTGACAAAGCGCCACCTTCACCTTAACCCGATCCCTGTCCAACTCAGGCTTAGCCGGAACCCCCTCAGGCAGCGCGTAACACCCCGCTACGATCGCAACGATTAACCCAAACCTCCACATCGCCCTGTCCTCCTGTAGGCCTAGGAACCTACTTAGGGATGCCTCGAACGACCACGCCAAGCGACTGCGCGCCCTGGGGGGTGATCACGATGTCCTCGTTAATAAAAAGCTGGTTCTCGGAGATGTCGGTATCAAGAGCGACGTTAAACGTAAAGAGCCCACCCGGGTACACAACGGCCACCGCCATAGGGTTCAACTCATCCGGATCCCCCACGGGAAGCGGCCGCGTATCGGCCCCGGTAACCACCGGCCCGCCCTCAAACGCCCCATCGGGGTTCAACACCACAACGAGATCCTGATCAACCGGAAGCGTCACATTAACCATTTCCCTCAACCCCCTGGGGTTTTGCTAACCCCTCTAACAACCACACCCAAGTCCTGCGCCGCTTCGGCTAGCCGCGCAACGTCCGATAGAATCCGAAACCTCTCGCTAACGGGCTTGGACTCGAAGTCCGGCCCGTAGAGATCGAAAAACAAAACCTCGTCGGGATCACTTGGCGCCTGGAAAGCGCGGTTCAGGTCCTCGGCGGTAAACTCAAACGATCCCTTAGTCGTCAACGGATCGGCAGTTTGCTGCGTGTTCAACACGGGCATTTGAGTGAATCCTCCGTTAGAGCCTTCCACACCTTACACCCCACGCTTCGTGGGAATCAACGAAAAAGAACCTTCACCAAACCCCACGTGGGTTTAAGCGTGGGTTTATCAGGTATGGAGCCCCCTCCACGCGAACACCCCGAGGACGATTGCCCAGTAACCTCCCCAAGCGACTCATCCCACGTAACCCTCACACACCTCGTCCCCGGGACCGAGCACTTAACCCCAGTCCGCTCCCCCGAGCGAAAGGCCTTACAAACCCACGAATCATCGAGAAACGAATCGTCACACTTAACCTCACCCCGAGCGGGTGTACTACAAACCCCTAGTACCAACCCAACGAGCCCTACGAGAGCGAGTCGAACCCTCACCTCGACTCCCCTTTCTACCCACGTGGGTAACTATGCCTGTTTGCGCCGACGCCCCTTCTGAGGAATCTTCCCCGCCCCAAACCTCCGCCCTTCGAACGAAACCTTCTCTCCCATTTCCTTCATAGGTGAGGTACCTGCAAAATACGGCCTAAGCTCATACTTCGCCTGCGCGACCCCCGCCCTTACGGTGTCTCGAAAACCTAACGACTGTTGCTGACCGTAACGAACCTTCGCGTCCTCCTTGCGCTGTAGATCGTTCAAGTCGTCCGCTAGGGTGCGTTTCTTTGAAGCCATTCCCCTTACCTCCTGCAATAAGCCCCACGCCACAAATCCTACACCCATAATACCCCGTCATCACCACATTCCGCGAGTTCGGTCGAACGTGCCCAAAAACCCTACACCACAAGGGCAAAAGCCCAACGGCCTTCGACGCTACCCCGGTGACCACAGCCCCTACCAAAACCCCCTCAAAAAACTCCATCCATTCCATCCTTTGAACCTCCTTTGTGTCGTTTTGACTACGCCCAAGTATAGGCCCAACCGACCCAAATGGTCAAGTGGCAAAAGGGCAGGAGAATCGTAACACTTCTCCATTTTAACAACAACGACTTACGGAGGTGTCTGGAAAAACCCCAAAATCTAACATTATAGAAGAAAAAAAATAGGGATAATTAAGATGTCGCTCCCTGCGGACCTTTTTCCCTTGACACCAATATCCCTTTAACCCTAATCTCCCCAGGAGTCGAAGCTGAGTTGAAACCTAAAGGAGGATCGCAAATGCCTATCCGAAGCGTAAGACCTAGAATTTCTGCTTCGTTGTGGACTGCACTGGGGAATATCGCTATTGCTAAAGGTGTGACGCGAAACGAGTTGATCGAATCGTGGCTAGCCCAACTCGTTATAGCCCGTATTCCTAAAATCGCGGCTGCGATTGATGAGGAATGTGACGGCGCTATCACCGCCGCGGCTAACTGGAAGGAATCAACCAAGATAGAAGTGAAATTCCTCGACGGCCTAAACTTTGAGGTGAAATTCCCCGATGCCTCGTGACAAAGCCCACACGATCGGTGGCCTTCCCCGTAAACCCCGTGGGGTTAGGGAGCGATCCTCCTGGGAACGACAGAAAGCGATTTTTGACCTGAGAGCCAGTGGGGTAAGTGTGATCGACATCGCTAAGCAGTTGGGAATGCAGCGACAAGGGGTTTACGCCTACCTCAAAAAAGGCCCACCAGGGGCTGAACCCCCGGCTCCTAAAACGCCCCATTCAAGAACACCCATTGACCCCACGCCTCCACCCGACCTCGAACCCTCCTACACCCCTGACGAAACCACCCCTTCGGGATCGATCGATTTCCTCAAAAGCGTCCAGGCGGATATGCGCGTCCCCATCACCGAGCGAATCAAGTGCGCCATCGCCGTGGCCCGCCTCGAAACGGCCAAGGAAGCGTCAAGCTGGACTCCCCCAAGCGACCCGACCCTGTGGGCCGAGGCTCTAGCGGATGCGTTCAGGGCATCGAGTCCTGAGGCCCAATCAAAAGCCCGTGAGACCCTCACCCTTTACCGCTCCGTAACCCCTGCACCTAAACCCGCGTCGTATGCCCCAGAACGCCCCGTTTCAGAGGAAGGGGTTTAAAGCGTGGGTAGGATGCGATATAAAGGGGTTAGAGAGCAAAACTCACCAGAGGGGCTAGAAACGCTCCACAGGGCCATACGAAACGGGGGGATGATCCTACACCCCCCCGTGCAAATGCGTTCGTCCTAGGGCTTCTGTGAGCGTCGGAACCTATGCCCGGTCAGCCTAACGGCTCCGACTCTTCCTGCAACGCACCCTGAAAAACCTCCAAGCGGAAAATCATGTCACGAATGTCATTCCCCCATGACGTTTTGGAGAAGCATGGAGAATCCTGCAACTCACCCAACGACTGGAGAATCTCGTCAATTTGCTCCAGAGTCCGGTGTATTTCCCTGTTGGTAGCCATCACTCCCTTCCCTCCTCCCTAACCATCCTCCGCGCCTGCCATCCCACGGTCGAGAAAGTCGCCCACCCGCACGAATTCCCGTTGGAATCGGTGAGAAGGAACCTATCTCCCTCCTGCACCCCGGCATCCCGGATGGTCTCAGAGAGCCTCACCAGGATCCGACCCAGTTCCTGACGTGGATCGGAGCCAAACGCATCGTTGTCCGTATCAATCCTGAGCCGAAGCATCTCCAACCCCTTCGGTAAAATCCTTCGTATTCGCCCGAATCCTCCACCACTCCATCACCAGGCACGCCACACACCAATACCGATCAAGTAACTTCCGCATGAGCCCACGCCTAACCATGTCGTGGCAAACCGTGCAAACTGCCACTCCTCGTGCCATTTAGTCACCCCCTATGGCATAGTGCTCGTATTTCGTCACAGTAACTAACTGCGCGGGGTGGTAGGCATGCGTGGTCCCACCCTTCGCGCAGTACGCCGCGATGATCGCCCCAGACAAATACCACTCCCCAGGTTGGATGGGTCTAGGTGGGTCACCGGTCCAAACGGCATGGAGCTTTTCTGGGTGGTGATCACCCAAGGGATAAAAGTACTCTCGCCCAACCTTGTCGTATCCTGGTTTCATGGCTAGTACCCCTTCCAAAACGTCAACCTAGGGTCAATGGTCCAAAGGACCGTCTGCCACGTGGCCCTAACAGCCCCGTGCTGGAAACGCCTGCTAAGGTAGTAAGCCCTAGCCTGCTGAACCCTCCGCCCCCGGCGGTGAATCCCATGACGCCTTAGCGCCGCTTCAATCTCAAACCTAAGGCGCATCATCGAAGCCTCCTATGCAACTCAAACGCCAACCCCGACCAAAGGCAAAACGCCCACGAAACCGCTACGACCGCGGCAACCACTAGGGCTGCGAAGTCTCGTACTCTCATGTTCGCACCTTCCAATCCAAAGGGTCTCATCAGCACCGGCCCAACCGGTGGACGGGGCCTGAAGCCCCGTTTCGACCTATTCAACCCTCCGCAACGTGTCCTCTGTGGTAGCAAACACCCTACGCGGGAGCTTATCAAGCCTTACCCTAACGCGGTCATCTGGAGTCAAGCTCACACCCACCACAACCCCGAAGCGCGCACCACGCGCCCAAAGGTCCGTGCCTGGGTGAAGTTCTACGCGGTCACCGATGGTGTATCCTAAACCATCGTATCCGTACAACGTAGGTTTCATCGCTTCCAATCCTTTCGTCTCAATGGTCCCAGCAATCAACCGTATGCACATGGCGAGCCTTGACGGCCATTTGCGCCGCTTGGACCAAAAGCCCACCCAACACGAGGTACGCACCCACGACGATGAGAACGAACGGTGTTGCGCGGTTCACTTCGCACCTCCACGTGTACGGATCTCTGAAGCTGCAAGCCTGTTGATTGCATTCTGCACATCAGCCCGCGAACCCGAGACGATGTACTCAAGCCCACGCATCGTCACAACCCACCTACCACCCTCGATCGAAACTCTCATCTTGATCATTGTAAACCCCTTTACCAGTCTGTGGGCTTAGGATAATCATGGAGATACCTGTCCACGTCCTGGGCGTCGTTTCCAATTTGCACGATTGTTCCGTCCGCGCAACGGGCGAAGTACGTTCCATTTTCAACCCAAATGGTCCCGTCTGCAAGATAAGCTTGCAATAGTTCCGACATTTGCTTTACCTTCCTTCCAGAACCACAACCATCGAGAGGCATTGCACGCGCCGTGCCACGCGAAACCCATGCTCAAGCGCACCAAAACCCCACGCTATCGCCCGCAAACCCACGCCCAGTGTAGAAATTACCGAGTTGGGGCATAATGCCCCGGTAATCTTGACAATTCAGTGTAGTTTCGTAGTGGTCAGATCGACTACGTAGTCGCTGCGACACGGCATCATATGTACCCGTGTCATTATGACTACACGATTACCCCACGTGGTGTAGTCAATATGACTACATCAATGCGGTGGGGCGCTGGGCTTATGGTGTGTCATTATGACTACATCCGTGCAACTCACTCACACCATTAGACATACCACACCACACGGGGGGCGGCACTCCCCCCAAGGGAAAGGGGAGAGCGGGGGCCCCAGGAAGGTGTGGATTTTGCCGAAAAAAATTTCGGCCGTTTGACACCAGCTCGGGGAATCCCTTATCCTCAATGGAGTTAGCTAGGGGGGGTCCAGACGTGGCGAAGTGGAATCGACGGAGCCTACTCAGGGCGTGTGAGGACGTACTGAACCAGGCGGATTGCGAGGTGGTACTAGGGGGAGTTACGGAGTCCAAGACCACCGCGTGGGGGGAGTACGACCTCGACTCAGCCGGTCGGGCCACGAACATCAGGTTTCGAATAGACCCCTCGAAGGCTTCGTTGATCGAGGGGCTTTTGCACGAGGCGCTCCACGTGGTGCTCGACCGGTACCTGGTGGGGTTCAACGAGGGGTTGGAGGAGGTGGTTATACGCGCTATCGAGGAGGAGCTGTGGAAAAAGGGCTTTAGTCCAGGGGATGTGAAACGGTGGCGGGCACTCATCGAACGAAAGATTGGGAGATAGGACTCGATGCCTGGGCAGCGGGGCTTTTTGATGGGGAGGGGTGTATCGACCTCCGGCGAGACATGAGGAAGAAGTGCTATGGGTTGAGGCTCCGCGTGTCGCTCAAGTACCCCAGGCCGCTTTATGTCCTTGTGGGGAGGTACGGGGGGGAGTTGATCCCCGCGAAGTGGCGAGGGGGGAGGACCGCGTGGGTGTGGCATCTGCACAAGGCGCAGGAGATAGACCGGGTGTTGAGGGTGTGGTTACCGTGGTTGGTGGAGAAACGAGCCCAGGCTGAGGTGGGGTTGAAGTTCACCGCGATGGTGGCTCGCAGAACCCCACGACGGGTGTATAGTGAATCAGAACAACGGAGGTGCGCCACATGGGCCACCCGGTTAGGCGATCTAAAAAGGCACCAGACGTGAGTCTCCTTGAGGCGATGGAGGAGATGGTTCGAGGAGGGTTTTGTGGGCCGTGGGTTTTTGGGACGTATACGTGCGAGCTTTGTGGATTCATCAAAAGGGCTTTAGCCCCTATTTGCGCCGAACATCACCCACTGGAGGAGGTGCTTTTGTGTGACTCCTGCGGACGAGCCGAAGGAAGGTTCCTTAATCTCAACGCCACCCAGCACGAGGGAAATTCCGGTTAATGAGTCGGTCGAGGGGATATGGCTCGATGAGGGGTTTGCAGTTTTTGGCGTGGATGGGAATCCAATTGATCCGCCCGTTTTGCTACCGAAGGAACGATTCGAGGAGCTATTCGAAAAAGGGGGTGAGACGGATGCCAGCGAAATCGAAAAGCCAGCTCCGTAAGGCCGGAGCGGCGTGTGGACGAGGAGAAAAATGGGGTTGCGAAATGGTGGAGAAAACCAAATCAGCCAAGGGACTCCCAGAGAAGGTGAAGGGGAAGAAGGGTAAAGGGAAGTGACCCCAGCAGACCAACGGGCGTTTTGGGGCGAAGTGGGGAGACGATCCCTTCGGTGGTTCGTCAAATGGGCCTTTGGGGTGAGGTTCTATTGTGCAGCAAACCCTGGGGACAATTGGTGGGATGAGGAGATCCACGGGGGGTTGTGTGATGACATCCAGCTTTGTGTGGAGGAATGGGAGGCTAATCTCCACTCGGGGGTTAGGGAACCGATGGATATCCTTGTTATGGCGTTTAGGGGGTTTGGGAAATCGACCATAGGGTGTGCGATTGATCTCTGGCTTCAGGTGAGGAACCCTAACCTCTCGGAGCGCATCTCCTCGTTTGATGAGTCGAAGTCGATCGAATTCCTCAACGTCAATAGGACTGTGATGGAGGGGGATGCGTCCTATGGACTGTTTAAGGACCTTTATGGCGTATGGTCCCCGGTGATTGAGGAGACGGAGTGGCGTAGGGACTCCCTTACGCATGTGATGCGGACGAACCGGTCGCTTCGTGATCCGTCGTTTAAAGTCTCCTCGGTCGGGAAGGGGATGACGGGTTCACGGCCGGATGTGTTTCGGTTGGATGATCCCATCGTCAAAGAAAAGATGCGCGTGGAGGGGAATTGGATTCTCAAAGCCCGTGAGCACTTAGCGGCGTCGAGGTTTGCCGTTAAGACCAATGGGATCAGGATCATCTACTTAACCCCCTATACGGATGGTGACGTATCGGCCAAGTGTTTGAAGGAGGAAGGGGTCAGGCGCTTCCTCCCTCATTCGTTTCCCCTCGACCAGGACCGATGGACCCCAGGGGGAGGGTGGAATGTGTTTTTCGTTCCCGCCCGTAAGGCCGATGGCTCGCCAGTCCTTCCCAAGGTCTACCCGCATAAACGCCTTGAGGAGATGGAACGAGACGATCCGGACGACTTCGCCGCGCAGATGATGTGTGACCCCATTAGCGGGTCGCACTTACCCCTTAACCGTGGGGACATCGAGGGGCTTTGGATCGACAAGGCCGATCTCCCGAAGGAATTGCAAGTCTCGGTTCATTGCGACACGGCGTTCAAAGCCGAGACCCGCCGGGGTAAGGGGGATTTTAACGTCATCCAGGTCTGGGGGCATGAGTATGGGACGGGGAGGGTTTTCTTCCTCGGGGCCAAGCGGTCGAAGGAGTGGACGGGGAAGGAGTTCGTAGAGCACTTAGCCGAGACGCTGGTGGAGTTGCATAAGGAGGGTAAGTGGCCTTTCGTCGTGACGGACGAGCGGGAGATGGGGGGTAAGACCGGGATGGTGGAGGAGTTTTTGAAGGGGGAGTGTGCCCGCTTAGGCATCCGGTATCCCAATTTCCTCTACCTCACGGTCAACAGGACGGGTAAAGAGCAACGCATCCGGCAGACGGTTTTTGCGTGGAAAACGAACAAAGTTCGGCTTGTCCACGGGGCGAAGGAAGTGGAATCGCTCATTTATGAGATGTGCCGGATAGGGGTATCCGCCCACGACGACATGGCCGACGCGGCTTCGGCGGTTTTCCACCCGTCGGTTTGGATGCCCGAGGTTAAGGGGGGGTTGACCGAGGCCTCTACGCCCAGCGCCCGCCCGTACGATAAGCTCCTCTGGATCCCCCCGGGGGAGTGGACGGCTGATGAGGTGCGTGAGGTATACGATGAGACGATAGGAAGGGAACGAGGGCCGCGACGAGAGGGGCTGGAGGAGGATGAGGCGAGTATTTTGGGACTTGGAGTGTGGGAGGACCAAGGGGGATAGGGAGTCCTGGGGGCAGTACGCCGCGACCGCGGGGGTGAGTGTGGCGTGTGTGATGGGGGATGGGGAGGAGGTGGGGTTTTATACCCCTGGGGACAAGGAGCCATATGACCTGTATACTCTCGTGCGACTGCTCGAATCGGCCGACGAGGTGGTGAGCTTTAATGGGGAGAGGTTTGATAACCAGGTGCTCATTGGGGCTCTTGGGTTGCCTGCTCTTAGGATACACCGTTCGATCGATTTGCTCCGTATCGTCCTCGCCGCCAAAGGGGGCGTTAGGTATCCCGAAGGTGCGTGGAAGCTTGATTCGATTTGCCGTCGAACGCTCGGGAGCGGGAAGGATCTCACCGACGGAGCGTTCGCGCCGCTTAAGTGGAAACAGGGGCGGTTGGGGGAGTTGTTTACCTATAATCTCAAGGACGTGTGGTTGACGAGGGAATTGTTTCGATTCGTTGAGCGGTATGGCTTTGTGATCGGCCCTGATGGGAGGAAGTTGGAGGTGAGAGTGGATGGCTCGTGAAGGGGAGTTTCGAGGGGCAGGGACGGTCGCGGGGCGGGAGGATCAATTCGTTCGGATATGTGTAAATTCCTTCGAAACCTCCCGAGATACGTTCGCCGTTTCGTATAAGCGATATAATCGGTCGTATAAGCTCTATCGAGCGTGGAAGCTTGGGAAGTACACTCCCTACCGAGCCAACATAGCTATCCCGATCCTTTTCTCTCTAGGCCAATCGGACGTGGCGAAAAAGCTCGACCTTCTATTCGGCCCAGGGCCGGTGGTTAGTTTCAAGGCCGGTGGGCCAGAGGATCAGATTCTCGCACGGCGACGCACGGCGCTTATTAACACGCAGTTTGCGGATGCGGAACTTTTCGATAAGTCCACGCGGTTCCTGCTGTCCTCTTCGATCTTCGGTACGACAGCATACAAATGGTTTTGGGACGTGAGGAAGGAATTGATTGAGTTCAGGGCCGACCTGGGCACCGGGGAACGGTCGTTCGTGGGGGAGCAGCTATCGTTCGACGGGCCTAACTGGCAGCCGATGGATGTAAGGAACATTTTCCCTGAGCCCGGGAAGGTGCGGATCAGGGAGATGTCGTGGCTTGTGGAGAGGTTCTTTCTCGACAAGGAGGATGTGAACCGCCTGGCGGAGTCGGGGTTTTATCTAAAGCGCGGTGCGGCTGATGTGGAGTATTCGGGCCACCCGGGGGCGAAGGATGAGTACCTCACGGGGGCTAATCCTGCCGTGGGGGATGGAGGGGATGAGTGGAGGACCCCGGAGCATCGGAGGCCGATTGAGATCCTCCAGTGGTGGGGAAGGGTTCCACGAGACTTAGCGGTGGATGGGGAGGTTAATCTCGTCATCACAGTAGCCAATCGTCATACCCTCCTGCGCGCTGAGGCGAATCCCTTCAATAAGATTCCTTTCGGGGAATACTCCCCAATGCCCGATCCGTGGCATTGGCATGCACCGTCGAAGGTGGAGGTGGCCGAGAAGCTACAGGTTTCGACTAACGCAATGGCTTCGCAGAAGGTGGATATCCTTTCGCTTTTCGCCGACCCGCAGTTTTTCTATAACCGACGTTCAGCCCCTCCTGCGCGAAAGCTATTTGCCCGTCCTGGGGCATGGCATGCGTTTGATGGCGAGGTCGGCCCGGCGAATATCCAAGCGATGATTCCCGACCTTAGGGGGGTCCAGAACCTCTACACCGAACTCGAACAGCAAGCGCAATGGATGGAGCAAGGGACGGGGATTGTCCGGGATGCGATTCAGGGTCTCGCGGGGCCAGACCGTGAGACTGCGCGGGGGTTCCTAGGCCGTCAGCAATCAGCCTCCGTAAGGCTCCTTATGGAAGCGCGCATCGCGGCGAATCAGTGGATCGAGCCCCTTGCGATGGAATTCGTCCGGATGAACCGGAAGTTTATGACCTTCCCCAAGGCCGTGAGGATGATCGGGGCTAATGCCGTTATTGATCCCCTTTTGTTACGCCCCGTACCCCCAGAACTGGAAATGGTCGCAGTCAATGACATGCTACCGGACTATGACGCGCAGGCTTATTCGCTGATGAGTTCCGTCTCCCGCGGGCAGCAGTTCCAACAGCTTTTGACCCTGATGCAAGTCGCCCAGTCGAATCCCATTTTGATCCAGCTGGTCAATTGGATGGCCTTCTGGCGGCAGCTTTTGATCCTCGCTGAGGTACCTAACCCCGATGAGCTAATGGGAACGGATGGGATTGTGATGCAGGCCGTGGGGAATGCACTCGCCGGGGCGTTGGGTGGGGGAGCGGCAGGTGGGCCTACCGGGGCAGGGGGATCACCCCCCGCCCTCCCCGCGACGGGTAATGTGATTCCGTTTCCCGGAGGAGGGTAAGTGGGGTTGAGGAATTTTTTGCGCCACGTCGATGTGCCCGCGCCCGAGGAGCCTAATCCTCTCGAAGTTGAGGCGCGGGAGGCGCTCCCGGATATCGAATCCCTCAAAGGGCATCCGGGGTGGGCGTTGATCCGCGGGTGGTGCGTGGAGGAGGTCAACCAGTCGATCGGGGAGTGGACCAAGGGGATTCCACACGAGCGACAGTTGATGCTCTCGTCGCGGGTGGCGACCTTAGGGTGGGTATTGGACTTGCTAGAATCGAAGCAAAAGCTGTACCGTGGGATTTTAGAAGCCGTTGGGGGTCTGGACAACCCAGAAAACGACGAAGGGACTACCCCTTTCATCGACCCTCACGAGCGGATTGAGGAGGTTTGAGATGGCAGAGGGCAACCCTCTGTTGGCGGGGAAGTATAAAAGCCCCGAGGAGCTTGAAAAGGGCTACTCGGAACTGATGAGGGAGATTGCTAGGGTTAAGGAGGAGGGCGTCAAGGCAGCGGCGAAAGCGGAAGCCTATGAGCAGTACTCCAAGCAGCTAGAAGGGGCGCTTACCAAGGTAGGGCCGACCAACTCGCCTACCCCACGAGCGCTCGTGGATGAGGACGGGCGGCTTGACGAGGCTGCTCTGTTAGGCCTCATCGATCAGCAGCTACGACCCATCAAGGAGCAAATGGGAAAGATCCCCGAGGCGATTGAATCGACGCTCGGGTCTATACTCGCTCCTGTGACCAAGCAAGCCCAGGTCAGTGCGGCGTTTTGGGGGAGGGAGGATGTGGAGAAATCCAAGTTCTCCCAGGCGGAGATGAGTAGGTTTTTGGGCGCGAATGATGGCGTTAGAAAAACCTACGAATCCCTTCTCAAAAACCCCGAAACCACCGAGGAGGCTTATACGTATGCGTTCACCACATGGGCCGCGACCCGGCCCACGCCGTCGTCGGCCGTGGATGAGCGTAAAAAGACTTCGGCCGGTCATCCGGCGGTGTCTGCGGGACCACCCGCTCAGGGGCCTGAGGATGAAGGCTCCTGGAAACGAATTCGTGAGCTTGAAAACGCTGCCCAGGCGACGAGGGATCCGGGAATAATCCAAGAAGCCTTGAAGGAGCGGTTCAAGGGGACGAAACTCATGGAGGATTTGGAGAATTACGCAAACGAACATGGGTACAAGCCGTAGTTCGTTTGCTTAGAGGTGAGAGATGGCGGAATTCGGAACGACCTACCTCTACGGCTTCACGGGGGCTAGTGCGAATAGGGAGGATATTATGGCGGCTGTTTTCAATAACAGCCCATACGATACCCCCTATTTCCAAATGGCCCCCAAGGGTCCGGCGAACCACACCCAGGTGGAGTGGCTAGAGGACTCCTTGGCGGCTACGGCGACCACGACCCGAGCCGAAGGTCAGGCGTTTACGCAGGACAACATTACCTCCCCCTCGCGGGTTTTCAACTGGACCCAGATCATGGGGAAGCATTTTATCGTCTCTAAAACGCAGCTTGCGGTGAACCCGATTGGGTTCTCGAATGCGTTTTTGTACGAGGCGATGAAGGCTTCGCGGGAGACGATGCGGAACTTTGAAGCAGCGTTTTTCCGCACCTCGGGTGGGACAGCGACTGGCGCGGGTACGGCGGTGAGTGCTCTTACGGCCAGGGTGATGAAGTCGTTTGATGATTTCATTACCTCCGAGAAGCACATCGTCTCAACGACCACGCTCGGTGGGACGGATGCGGCTTCGGGGGCGTCGGCAACGACCCTCCGTGAGCCCGTGTTTAATACGCTGATCCAGCGGCTTTGGGAAAACGGTGGAAACCCTAATTGGGTGTTTACTGCCGGCCCAGGGAAGAGGGCGATTAGCGGGTTCGACGGGTCGATTGTGGCGTCTGCGGGTTCGGCGGCGTTGACGATTAACGAAAACGCCAGTTCGAACACGATCCAGCGAGCGGTCAACTCGTATATCACCGATTTCGGTTTGGTCAATGTGGCGCTCGATCGGTTCGTACCGAAGGGTGGCACGGGGACTAACCGAGATGGGCACATCTACATCATCGATATGCCTAGGACTCAGGTTGCGATCCTTCGGCCAGTGGCGTTTGAGCGACTGGCGGATGATGGTGATAGAGTTCGCGGG
>Ga0111539_10000891_pt1 | contig 39017 bp, 31 predicted proteins | sample RhiMethybrSRZTD1_FD_79667 | JGI IMG/M metagenome (GOLD analysis project Ga0111539, IMG submission 79667) | Populus rhizosphere microbial communities from Tennessee, USA - Rhizosphere MetaG P. TD hybrid SRZTD1 (version 2) (version 2) | ecosystem: Host-associated > Plants > Roots > Rhizosphere >...
CACAATACAGCATTTAGAAGTCATAAGAAGCAGAATTTCTTCGTTGGAAAATTATTTAGTCCTTGTGATTTGTCATTTGGTTCTTACTCCGAAATTTGATTAATGAGTACTTCCGCAAGACACGAGATGTATTATGTTGCCACTGTTTGCCCCGAACAAATAAATGAAAGAATTCAAAAGTTTAAGCAATGGATGAAGGACCGTTTTGGTTGCGTCGTGGCAATGAAATCACCTGCTCATATCACTTTGATTCCCCCATTTTGGTTTTTGTTTGAACGTGAGCACGAATTGATGAATGCGGTACAGTCGTTCACCAATCCGTCTCCTCCTGCAAAAATTGAATTGGAAGGTTTCTCACATTTCAGGAAGAAAGTTTTGTTCGTACATGTAAAGGAGAATGCTTCACTTGGTGAATTGAAGAGCGGGGCAGAAAAGTATTTCACCGGAAGGTTCGGTGCCGTCTTCAAAAAAGATGATCGACCCTTTCATCCCCATATTACAATAGCCAACAGGGATATGAAGCCTTCCTATTTTGAACAGGCTTGGGCACACTTTTCAAATATGATTTTTAAAGAATCATTTAGTTCAAATTCGATTTCACTTCTAAAGCTCAACCCGGGCAAATGGACGATAATTGCCGAAAGCGTTTCATCATAAACGCGAGCTGTCGTTTAAGCCTGGCGCAAAAAAAACCGGCCACAAAGACCGGTTTCTTAAAATTCTAAATTGTTTAAAAGTTTATTCGAATGCCAAGCTGGCTGATCCAACGTGAGCTGTTGTACGGGTTAACTCCATCACTGACACTCAGGCTTTCGACAGTTCCGTTGATGGGAGTGTAGGTATAACTCGGCGTAGTGCCATTATAACTTGCAAATCGGTAAAGTTCAAATTGATCAAAATTGAAGAAATATTGACGGCCCCAATCCTCATTAAGCAGGTTAGTGAAGTTAAATACGTCCCATGTTAACTGAAATCCATAAGTATGTCCGCCAATCTTGAAGTTGACATCCTGTTGTAACTTCAAATCAATAACGTTGGTAAACGCAGGTCTTGCGCCATTCCTTTCGACAAATTGACCTTTTCTTTTGCTGAGGTATTTGTCATTTTCAATGAATGCCCAGAGAGCATCCCGCTGTTGCGTGGGGCTAAGTGAGCCGTTCGTGTTAAATACCATTTGATCCAGCTCCGCACGGCTGCCCGGGATATAAGGCAAATCATTAAAGAATACTCCATCGCGATAAATACTTGAATTACCCAGTGTATAGCTGAACGCGGGGCCTGATTGTCCGTTGTATACAAGTGAAACAGTCGAAGCGAAAAGTTTTTCTTTGCCATACTCAAATCTCTTTGAAGCGAAAGCGTTGAAACGATGCTTTACAGAGAAGTCTGAGATTTGTCTTGTCAGGTTATTGCGGCCAGTAGGCCCGGGAGGCTCCATATTACTCCAGTTAGAAAAATTGATTGAGCTTGTGCCTTCGTTGTTGACAAAAGCCTCGCCAAAGGTGTAATTAGCATTAAAGGCCCAGCCTTTACGGAACGCTTTGTCAATTGAAAATGTGAAGGAGTAGCTGTACCCTTTCTTTTCTTCGGTATTCTGCAATAAAATAATGCTGGTGTAAGGATTTTGCACGTTAGCGTTGGTGGACCACGTTCTGTATATCAACTTGTTTGCTGACGGATATATGAGCCGTTTATCAGGGCCTGTTGTTTCAATGGTAGGTAACACCAGGTTCACATTTTTCCAGTCGGCTTCATGAATGCTTTTTGTGAATACGCCTTCAATGGTAAATGTCCAGTCATTTGCAAACCTTTTATCCACGGCAAGGGACGAACGCACAACCGCCGGTTGTTTGTAGTCTTTGGCTATTAAGGTAAGATCACCCTGCGGTACGGCAAGGTTTGCCGGCAAACCAAAATCAGCGAGCGTATATTGATTGTTGACATCCGATCTGAAATCAAGTGGCTGTCCGTTCATAAAGATGCCATTCGCCTGGTTTATATCCAGCGCACCGATTGTGACAGCGGTTTGTTGAAATGCACCGCCCGGCCAAACCAACGGAGTACGGCCTGTAAATATTCCAATTCCACCTCTGACTGTGATACCTTCCTCAGGAATTAAATATTTAAATCCAAGCCGCGGAGAGATTTGCCATTTGGCATCGAAAGTTTTGCCGGTTTCGGCGCCTCTCAAATCATAATTTTCAGCAACTACTTTCGAAGCTGTGTCACGGAAAAACTCATCAACAACAGGATCGTCGGAGAACTTCAGGTAATCTCCACGCACGCCGATCGTAAGTGTAAAGTTTCTCGAGAATTTGATATCGTCATTAATAAAGAAGCCTAACCTGTAAGAATTGAAATCTGCCGCAGCACCCACATTGGCGTCGCCGCCCTTGTTTCCGGCGTCGGCCAGCGAATAACCGCGGCGATAACGGCGCGGCGCTCCTCCTGTCAGGAAACTATCCAGGTTATTATACTCATAAAATCCAAAATTCCGGTTTATGAATAGATTGTAAGTTTTATTAAAATCATTGTCTGTCCCTACAGTAAGGAGGTGTTTACCTGCGTTGATCTTTACCGCATCATACAAATTAAAAATGGATTGCTTCAGCAAATTGGCAGTCGACGAAATCTCTGAGCCAAACACAATCGTTCCTGCACCATCGCGGATGGACACATTCGGAAAATCTTTTCCGGTGACGCCCCTGTCATCCTTTACCCTCGTTCCGGAGAGCCTGAGCAAATTGCTGACGGTGTTGGAGAATTTTGTGCTTAGTTCAGCGGTGCCTGAGTGGGTATGCGAAGGGAAAAACTCTGCGCCGTTAAAGAAGTTAATTGCTGAACTGCTGCTTCTGGATGGGTTGGTTCGTTCTGCATCCGTCCATCTGTAGGAAAGTGAAAGCTTGTTCCTGGCATTGAGATTCCAGTCGATTCTCGTATTAATATTGTTCCGTTTAATGATGTCCGGGTTATTTATATAATCACCCGGATCATATTCATAAACTGAATTCAGATGGTTAATTAACTCACCAATCCTCGCGCCTGAATTTCCCCTGTATGTTGTGATGTCAAAGGGTTGCGGCCTCTCGTCGGACTGTCTTTCCACGTTAAGGAAATAGAACATCTTGTTTTTAATAATTGGACCACCAACGCGGAAGCCAAATGTCTGGTTTTCAAAATTAGAAAGCTTTACCCCATTTAGTTCTTTCCGGGCAAGCTCATCGTTGCGGTAAAAAAGATATGCAGAACCGGTAAATGTATTTGTGCCCGAGCGGGTAATTGCATTAATACCACCACCGGTAAAATTGCCAAGCGAGGCATCGTAAGGGGATATCTGTACTACGATCTGGTCAATCGCATCAATGCTGATGGGTGGAACATTGGCGCGGCCACCATTAGTGCCCTGTTCACTGAGACCAAATACGTCGTTATTCACAGCTCCGTCAATCATGAACGAATTATAACGGTTGTTTTGACCTACAAAGGAAATTCCTCCATTGGCTGTTATTTTCGTTTGTGGAGTATACCGCACGTAGTCATTGAGGTTTCTGCCAACCGATGGCAGGTTCGCGATCTTATCCCGTCCTATATTTGTTTGAGTGCCACCCTTGTTGCCTGGTCTCCTGGTAGAAGCGGCGACAACCACCTCTGAAAGGACGCCGGTATTTTGTATCAGGTCAGCATCCACCCTTGAAATCTCTCCTAAAGCAAGAAAGATATCGGTCCTTTTCTCAGTTTCAAATCCCGAATAAGTTATCTCTATTGTATAAGGTCCGCCGGGCGCCGCGTTATGAATATCAAAGCTTCCATCTTTTCGGGCAATCGTACGGTAAACGGTTCCCGTTGGCACATGGGTGGCAGTAATGGTTGCACCCGCCAGGGACTCAGAAGTTGACTTGGATTTAATAGAACCGCTTATGCTGCTTGTAGTCACCTGCGCAACCGCCGTAGCAACTGCCATACCTAATGCAAAGGCAATTAAGATTCTCTTAAGCATTGTTTTTAGTTTTCGTGATTGTTGAGAATTACAAAGAAAAGGAATATTCTATTTCAGAAAATCAGCAAACTATTAACAAATTAATTCTGGAGGTCGGAGATTAAAAGACATTCTTATAAGGGTAAATGCTGCCTTAATTAGTGCTTTAGCAGGGTTTATGTTACTACCTTTGCAAAAAATATTTATCTGTTATGTTCGACACCATCGAGACAGCGATCGGCGACATTAAAGAGGGAAAATTAGTAATTGTTGTGGACGATGAAGACAGGGAAAATGAAGGTGATTTTATTGCCGCAGCCGCTACGATTACTCCTGAGATTGTGAATTTTATGACCAAACATGGCCGGGGCCTTATATGCGTTCCGCTGCCGGAAGAGCATTGTGATGAACTTGGGCTGGAATTAATGGTGAGCAATAACACTGCGCTACATGAAACAGCTTTTACCGTTTCAGTTGATCTGCTTGGTCACGGATGTACTACTGGTATTTCAGCCCACGACAGGGCCAAAACGATTGCTGCGCTCAATGATCCGTTTACCAATCCTTCTGACCTTGGTCGCCCGGGACACATATTTCCACTGCGGGCAAAGAAGGGTGGCGTGTTACGAAGAGCCGGGCATACGGAAGCGGCTGTTGACCTGGCGAGGCTCGCAGGTTTTCCCTCGCCCTACGGCGCTGTCTTAGTCGAAATAATGAACGACGATGGTTCAATGGCTCGCTTGCCGGAATTGAGAGAGGTGGCAAAAAAGTTTGACTTTAGGATCATTTCAATAAAAGACCTTATTGAGTTCCGGATAAAGAGAGACTCGTTGATAGAGGAAATCGTTCGTGTTGATATGCCTACCAGGTACGGTAATTTCAAGCTTGTCGCTTTCAAGGAAAAGAATTCTACCAATGAACACCTTGCTCTTATTAAAGGGGAGTGGGAAAAAAATGAGCCGGTTTTGGTAAGAGTGCATTCGTCTTGCTTCACAGGCGACATCCTGGGATCTCTTCGCTGTGATTGCGGCGAGCAGTTACACAAAGCAATGGAAATGGTAGAGGAAGAAGGAAAAGGTGCGATTTTATACATGAGCCAGGAAGGTCGCGGAATTGGACTCCTGAATAAATTAAAGGCATACCGCCTGCAGGAAAAAGGAATGGACACTGTTGAAGCAAACCTCCACCTTGGTTTCCAGATGGACCAGCGGGATTATGGGATCGGTGCTCAAATACTCCGTTACCTGGGCATCACGAAGCTGCGCCTCATGAGTAACAATCCGAAAAAAAGAGTGGGCCTGGTCGGCTATGGTTTGGAAATCGTCGACAATATCCCCATTGTTGCTCCGGCTAATCCTCATAACGAAAAATACCTCCGGACAAAGAGAGATAAACTTGGTCATGAATTTAAGGGGGACGAATGAGTTTATTTAACGGCGTTGGTGGAATTGACCTGGTTGGTTGAATCAGGGGCAACTGCCGGTTGCACAAGTCTTTTCTTTGGACCATTAAACAGGGCTTTTATGCTGTCGAATTCTTTACGGTAAGAAATGTTGGCACCGGATCTTTTTGTGCGTGCGGCACCTGTTGTATTTGTGGCGAGATAATCGATATTTTCACGATAGAAGAAGCTCGTCCGGATCGTTCCACTTGGATTTATCAGCCATTCAGCCGTCACATCAGGAAGAAACTGCACTGTCTGCGCAATCGTAGACTGCAAGGGTACATCCAATGTGCTGCCGAGAGTGACAACAAAGCGGTCTTTAAATAAAGAAATGGGCACGTTTACCGTAACTGTACTTTGATTTATATTAAAACTGCTTACACTTTGCTGATTAACCAGGTTCCTGTTATAAACTGAACCGCTAAAATTGACACTGATATTGTCCGTCTTTAATATCTTGGTCAATTCGCTGTTTAATTTCCTGTTGATCTCATTAAAGAAAAGGCCCGACAGGCTCGAAATCGTATTATAAGTAAGCTCATTGATCGTAGATCCAAAGCCGACATTGGTAGGACCGCTTTCCGGGGGAGCGAAACTATTAAACACGATAAGATAGGTAACCTGCTTGTTGATTTCATTGGGATTTTTTTCCATCTGCTGAATGCTGGTTGCAACCGCAAAATTATTCGTCACCTGGCTATTGGGGGCGAATGCGAGACTGAACTTGAAGTCAGGTTTAAAAAGTTCGCCCGTCAACGTCGTTACTACATCCACATTTTCTCTCAACCTGGAATAGGACTCATCAAAATTGAGCGAGGTTACCAATGGAGAAAAGCTGACATCCTTCGCGGTGTACACGGCTTCAAACCTCACGCGTGCTCCATACGGATCACCACTCCACGTAATATAATTCGAAGTACCTTTCCTGATCTGGAATGGCTTTTTAAAGAATGACTGAAAAGTGAAAAGATAATCTCCTTCTTCAATATCAAAACGACCACGCATCGTCAGGCGTTCATTGGTGCCGGAATGAATGTTAAGGGTGCCCGATCCTCTCCCGGTTATTTCATCCCCGGTCAGATCATCCAGGATCACCCTTACTGTTACCATCGGGTTGGCGGTCACATCAAGATCGTAGGTGATATTCGATGCGGTCCTTACCAAAGTTTCCTCCATTTCCCGCCCGTATTTTCTTTCTACTAAAAAATCGGAAACACCGGACTCCCTGCTTTTATCAGGAGGAATCGTAATGGTACTGCTGTCTGTAGTTGACGCAATCGCGTCTATTTTCATATACATTTCGGATTGAGGCCCTAACAGTGAAAAGGAACCCGTCCCTTTTACGCGGCCGTAGAATTGTTCATTGTCAGTATATCCGGTATTAAGGAGCAGAATAGGCTGATTGAACTCCGCGGTTGTGGTGTTCGGTTTGCGCGTTGAAACGGAAAGATCAAAAAACATGTTCCTGAAAGAAGTGTGTTGGATACCACCACGTAAGTAGACCGGGTTACCTGTAACGGTATCCGTAAGCACAAGGCCATCAAGATTAATCTCATTTGGCTTTAGCTCGATTTCAGTATCGTTGATCTTATAAAAACATTGCGTGAAGTTTACTTTCAACCCCGCATCTTTTAATCGTCCCTTACCCGATATGTTGAGGTTATTGAAAGCGCCATGTAAGTCAAAATTACCCGTGACATATCCTTGCAGGTCAGAAAACAAACTTCCAAGGAATCGCTGAAGTATGCTGACCTTAAAAGTGTTGGTCTTAAGAGCAATTAAGTTGTTTTTTTGTTGTTCAGGATCGCTTACATTCATATTGATATTAAACACAAGACTTGTGGGTTCATCTAGCGTTTTGCCGTTTACCTGCAATTTCTTTGTTTTATTATCGTACACAACGCTTGACTTAATATTCCCAATTGAATCGTTATCCATGCGCAAACCTTCGGCCATTATATTATCCGATGATGCATAAAGGTTGTTAGCAGGATCTTCTATTAAGATACTTCCTGATACCAGGCCTTCCAGCCTGTTTTTCGGTAAGAACAAAGGTGAAAAATCACCAACGTTCACTTTCTTCAAATCAACGACAATATCATTCCAGTCGCCAATTTCTGCGGGCTGAGTTTTAACCTTTATTTCCTGGTTGCTTTCTTTTAATACCATTTGTCCACTTGCTGGAATATTCTTTCGAAATTCAAGCTCACTGTTTTCCTCAATGGTCCATGTTTTCCCATTGATGACAAAAGAAGACGGATCAAATTCAATTTTTACGCCATTATTATAAGTGAGCACGCTACCGATTATGTCGGCCTGCTTTATGGCCTGGCTTGGACCCGTTGATATTTGTACTCTTGAAGTATCCTCATGTGCATTGATTTGGAAAGCGACGTGTGGTATATTCACGCTATCGCTTAAATGGACGCTGGCGACCCCACCGCGCAAAGCAAGGCTATCGCGATTCCCCACGGCAAAGACTTCGACATTGTCAAAATTGTATTTGCCATATTTAAACTGTGGCACCTCTGCAGTCAATTTCAGCTCGTTGTTACGGGTATCGAGATTACCATAAATGTGACTGTTGTCAAAGCCCGACAAGCTGCTATCGGCCATTCTAAGATAATCTTGTACATTTCGAGTGGTAACATCAAAAGTCAACACCTGGTTTTCCGGCAAACTTCGCGGTGCCTGGATATAAGCAGGATAATATTTATTTAAGAAGAGCTTTACCGCATCCGGTAAGTCACGTATCGTGAACACCCCCCTGACACTCGCATCAAACTCATTTGAACGGGCAGTCAGTGTTTTCACGTTATCTGCAAACTCAGATGAGATGATCAGCGAATCAAAGGGCAATGGGACGCCATTGCGGGTAAGGGACGCTTCCCGAATTATTGCGTTGCCTAGGAAATCGTCAATGGTTGAACCCGAAAAATTGAGATTCAGTTTTCCGGCGAATCCAATATCTTCTCTGGTAAGATTTAATTTTTTAAGATTTACCTTTTTCACGTCGGCCAGGAAATTAAATACGGGCGTTTTACTATTAAAGTCGATCAGACCATTTAGAGTGAGTTCAGTGACGTCATCGTTAATTGACGCAATTCCCTCAAATTTTTTCTTATCAAGCTTTCCATTGATCGTAAGATTGTCGTATCGGTAACCTTTGTAATCAACAAAACGGATTTTGCCATCAATTTCTGATTGTCTTATTTGTTCACTAAAACCTCTTCCTTTAACTGAACCGTTTATAGAAATGGCCCCTATATTCTTATCACCAATAAACTCACCCAGCCGGAAATATTCTGTAGAAATCGTCCCGGAGTAAATGGGTTCTTTGCCGGAAGGTAATTTCATGTTCAGGTCACTCTTGACAATGCCGAGGTTTGTTTGTATGGTGCCGAAGGTTACAAAGTCCCTGATGAAACCGGTATAGCTTCCGCTAAATCGAATGAATTGCAACTGCCGGAGATTGGGAACAGCGACCCGCTTAATGTCAGGAACAAAAGCAACAGCATCCTGGTAGGTGGTCCTGAAATCATTAGCCTTAAAATCGATAAATGTTTGATTGATGTCGGGCAATCCCGTCATGGATATATCTCCGTTTAGCAGCGTATTGTTGCCGGCCTGTATGACGAGATTTTTTCCTACTAGGTCGTCTACGGTACCCCGGACTGTACCTTTCAAGTGTAGGGATTTTTTCCAGGTTTTAAGAGTCGGCGCAAAAAAGGCGATATCGTCGCTGTCGATCTGGGAATCTTCAAAGCTTGCCTGCATTTTTACCTTGTGAATAAAATCATTCATGCTGGACATGTCGTCGTAACTCATCCGGAAATAGTTGCGGATCGTGCTGTTGTTGGTGATGATCTCAAGATTACTGAATGCCATTTCCTGGGGCGTCAGTTTTACATCCGCCGTAAGATTTTTTACTTCAAAACCGCTGCGCTCTTTGGTCTGCAGGTTTAGTTGAGTGGTAACCGTATCCTGTTCCCAGAGTACATTTTTAAATATTCCGTTGATGTTGGCAAACTCGATATGTTTCCCATCGAAAAACTCAACGGTTGGCGTCAGCGAATAGGCATCGTTCTTAAATGTGCCATTCTCTAACTCAAGTTTATCAATCTTCACGATCCAGCCTCCCTCATTCCAGTTGAGAACTGAGTCAATAGGTGAGGGGGTGATGGCTTTGATGGTGTCTGGAGCGGGAGCTGGTTTTAGCCTTTGATAGTTGTACAACGCGAAATAGGGCTTATTGACGAATAGTGAGCCCAATTCAATTGTCTTCCTGGAAAGATCGATCTTTTTAGTGTCGAGTTGCAACGATCCGACGCCTACTGCCATATTCTGTCCCAACCAGGCATCCTTTTTCACAAAATAAACATTCATCAGGTCTATTTTCTCCAGGCTTAGTTCAGTGCCGCCACCACCGTCTTTGCCCGATGACGGAGAAGAAAAATAGTCAATGATAAATTGGTGATTCCAGACCGGCGTATTGCGCTGCATCTTTATGACGGCGTCTTTAAGGCCGACATACTTCAGCACTATATTTTTTTTGAAAAAGAACCAATCCGTAATTCTCACCCGGGCCTCACCTGCGTAAAGCACTGTATCCTTTTGCCTGTCTTCTATCAGCAAGCCCTGGAGGTGCATATTGTTGAACAGTGAGAAATCAACGTGCCGGATCTCGATCGTCGTATTCAGATCTTTGGAAAGACGGGTGGCAATTTTATGAACGATCCAGTTTTGCCCAAAAGGCGAGTGAATGAAAACCCAGGTTGCTATGACGAGGAATAGCAGTACCAGGAAGAACCAAAGCAGTATTTTCTTAATTCTCTTCAGACCTTTTTGATTGATTTGTAAAAATAGGCCATCCACTCTATTCAAGTTCAATGCCAGCAAGTCACATTCTTCCTCTAAAACGAAGAATTATGAAAAAAACTATAATCGGTAATTTGCTTAAAAAATGCAGAATGAGGAAGCTAGTTGTTCTGATTTCACTTTTCTTTATTGAAAAAACGGCTTTTCCGCAAACTCAACCATCAAAAAACAGGTTTGTGCTCGTAGTTCACGGAGGGGCAGGCACCATACTCAGGAGCGAGATGTCGTCAGAAAAAGAAAAAGCGTACACTGAAAGCCTGGAGGAAGCACTGGAAAAAGGTGCAGCCATTTTGCAAAAGGGAGGCTCTGCGCTCGATGCCGTTGAAGCATGCGTAAGAATTCTGGAGGATAACCCACTTTTCAATGCCGGGAAAGGCGCAGTTTTTACGAATGCTGGGAAGAATGAACTCGATGCTTCAATCATGGAGGGCAAAACCCTGGCAGCCGGCGCCGTTGCCGGTGTTAAAACAATAAAAAATCCCGTCTCTGCCGCCAGGGCCGTCATGGAAAAGAGTCCGCATGTAATGCTTACCGGGGATGGAGCTGAGCAATTTGCGAGGGAGCAGGGGCTGGAGATCGTGGATCCATCATATTTCTATACTGAAGACCGTTGGAAAAGCTTACAAAATGCAATACGCGAAGATTCGATAAATAAATTAAAGATAGATTCAGGTAAAAAGAACCATGGATTTGGCGAATATCAGTATACACCTTCAGGAGTATTTGGAAAATATGGAACAGTTGGTGCGGTTGCCCTTGATACATATGGTAATCTTGCGGCAGCCACAAGCACCGGGGGCATGACAAATAAAAAATTTGGGAGGGTGGGCGATTCACCCATTATTGGCGCCGGTACCTATGCTAATAATAAAACAGTTGCCATCAGCGGAACCGGCTGGGGCGAATATTTCATCCGGTTAGTAATGGCGAAAACCATAAGCGACATGATGGAATTTGGAAAAATGAAGTTAAATGCAGCGGCTGACGAAATGATCATGAAACGACTGCCTGCATTGGGAGGCGACGGAGGAATAATTGCCGTGGATAAAGACGGAAACATAGCAATGCCCTTTTGTACTGAAGGAATGTACCGGGGTTATGTCAAAGATTCGGAAAAGCCGGTTGTCAAGATATATAAATAGCATCCCGGATTGTCGGGGTAATGGTCACATACATTTTCGGGCTCATAACACCCGTCATTGCTGTTTCCCCAACTTCCAACATTGATCATATATGCCGTTGCCTGTATTTGCTGCTTATCTTTAACAAATATCATAACTGCTCAATCATCGTATGTATAACAAACTTTCCGGCCAACGCATTCGATCCATTGATGTTTTTCGGGGATTTACTATCCTGGTGATGATTTTTGTAAATGATGTGTCGGGAGTTTCGGGAATACCCGGCTGGATGAAGCATAAACCGGCTGATGCAGATGCAATGACCTTTGTGGACGTAGTATTTCCTGCTTTTCTATTTATAGTGGGAATGTCGATTCCGTTTGCAATAAATAAGAGGCTGGCAAAAGGTGATGATTTCTGGAAATTGCAATCGCACATTATTTGGAGAGTAGTCGGTTTATTGATATTGGGCGTATTCATGGTAAATGGAGAAGGCGGCTATAATGAAAGCGCAATGGGAATGTCAATAGCGGCCTGGTCATTGTTGTTTTATTTATGTGCCATCCTGGTTTGGAACGTTTACACGTTTAAAAACAAAAAATGGAAATACCTGTTACAGGGCGTAGGGGCCATTGGATTATTATTGCTCGCATGGACGTATCGCGGAGGCGATGATGGATCGGAAGGAATAAAACCCCGCTGGTGGGGCATATTGGGATTGATTGGATGGTCTTACCTGTACGGTTGTATCATTTACCAGCTGTTCAGGGGAAAGGTTTGGCCATTGCTCTTTGCAATAGCTATATGTATAACGTGGTATTGCATCGGCAGATCTGGGATAGCCAAAGGTTCTGCAGTCCTGGAGTGGATGTCCTCAACATCCGGTCACGCGGCACACACCAGCATTGTGCTTTGCGGTATTGTTTTATCCGTCCTATTTTTTGATGAAAGGATCGCAAAGAGTGTGCAACGACGGTTTCTCTACGCGGGATTATTTGCGCTTGCCTGTTTTGTGTCCGGGTATTTAATACGTCCCTATTATTTCATTTCAAAGATACACGCCACTCCCACCTGGTGCTTGTATTGTTCGGCCATTTGTATCGCAGTATTCAGCATCCTCTATTGGTTTACGGATATCAAAAAAAGATACAAATGGACCGGATTTTTTCAACCGGCGGCATCGAATGCATTGCTTGTGTATATCCTTCCGAACATTATTTATTACACACAGGCGCTGTTTGGATGGCATTTTATGCCGGCAATATTTCACCAGGGATTATTAGGAATTGCCTGGTCCGCGCTATACGCTGTTGCCATAATGTTGCTGGCTTTTGGCCTCAATAAATTAAAGATCCGGCTGCAATTGTAATTCGAATAATCACAATTCTTCGTGGAACACCTTCAGCACAAAAAGTTTTTAATAGATAAATGGATAATTGATGCCCAACTGAAATTGTGCCCCCTTAAAGAACGGATAACTGAACCATTTGTTTTGAAATTGAACATCGGACAAAGCGGGACTTGGATCTTTTACCCGGTATGCATAATCAAGGCGGATAACAAAAAAGTTGAAATCAATTCGCAACCCGCTACCTGTGCCAATTGCAATATCTTCACCAAGCCTGCTGATATCAAATACTTCTTCGGGTGGTCTGTCCGGAGCAGTTTTCAAAAACCAGATATTGCCCACATCAGTGAAGAATGCGCCATTGACTTTAAAGCCAAGCGGCTTGCCTAATGGAAAACGATATTCTACGTTTCCTTCTAATTGTATATCTCCATAACGGTCCGGAATGCCCTCCTGTCCGGAAAACTCTTTCACAGTAGAACCGGGTCCCAACCTTCTTATCGCCCACGCACGCATACTGTTTGGGCCGCCACTAAAATACTGTTTAAAGAAAGGCAGGTTACTTCGTTTCTCCGGGTTGCGCGTCGAATTGAATTCATATCCTACCCCGGCGAAAAAGCGGACTGCAACCGATGTTTTAGCAAAACGTATTAATCGTGCAAATTCTGCATCAAGCTTTACGAAACGATAAAGATTGGTATCTAAAAATGGACTGTTGATCAGCTGTGCCACCGGCTCTGACACTTCGAGATTAACCCGAAAAATGTTCAGCTTATTTTGTTGTCCCCCGCTGAACGTAAAATTGGTGATAATTGAAGACACAAAACCGTCTGTAAAAATATTCTGAAGTGAAGGGTTGTATTTAATGAGGGTATCAAGACTGTCTCTCTTATTAAGGTAGGAGTACTCTATATTCGGAATTTTTACATTGATCAAAACACTTTGGCCCGATCGTTTTCGCTGCTGAAATTCATATCCCCAGGATCCATTGATGGTTGCGAGATTATAAAGTAAGCGCCTGTCGGTGTTGGCCGCACTGAACGAGAAGACAGTTCTGAAGTTGTCACGGTTTCTTTCAGGGACCAATTTGTTAAAAAAAATCAGGTGAGGAAAATAAATGTTGTGGCTAAAACTGATCTGTTGAGTTTGAACGATCTTACCCGTTTCCTTCCGTCCGCCCAACTCAACTCCATATCGAAGATTCGAATTGGCGATGTTAGCGGTCTTGGCAAAATTCCGGTTTTGTAAGCCAACATTGAGGCCGATACCAAACAGGTTACCCGATACAGCGCTTTGGTTAATGCTACCTTCTATATTGGTGTTGAATGAATATTTCTTAGCAGGAGTGAGCCGTATTGCAAAATCAAGCGTGTCCTTTCTTGGTAGCGGATCAATACTCACCAGTCTCCAGGTGCCCAACGAGTTTAACCGGTTAATGGTGCGCAGGTAGCGGCGCTGGCGGTAAAGGCTGTCGCGCGGAAAGTAAATATTTCGTGGAAATATTTTAGGTTTAAACTTATCCAGGTATTGGATCACCGTTATACCCTCGACAACGTCTACCCGTCTTTTAAGCCCGATCGTATCCATACCATGATCCGGGTATACCGTCACATCGCCAATATAAAACGTGCTGAGCCTCGCACTATCAACGCTCCTTAATCGTATTTCGAGGTTTGCAGTAGGGTGTTGTCTTCGTTCACGGAGCTTCTGCAATAGCTCCAGTTGTTCAAATGGATCGGTTGTTGCCTGCAACAATGATACATCAAGCGTATCCCACAAGCCCACGAGAAGGTCACGCCCGAACCTGTAGTAGCCATTGTTTCGATATAATTCTGTTAGCCTGTCAAATTCAGCGGCAATAACATTTTTTGCAAACGGATCGCCCTTTTTAATATATGCCTGCTTTCTGGCCGAATCGGTAATCGCCTGTAATTTGGTATGCCTGAGATTATATTCGATTGAGTCCAGGAGGGTCTGCTTGCCCGGCGTTACATCAAAGGTGACAGTAGTCCGCAATTCATCCTTGTTCTCGAGTTTTATTTGGGAGGCATAGGTGATCGTATCACTAAAATACCCGAGGGACGTCAGCAGTGCCCTCATATAGAGGATCGATTTGTCCGCATTGATGCTGTCGTAAACTGGTGGAGTTTTCAATACCCGCCAAAGCAGCTTGTCCAATCTTCTTACTTGCATGCTGTCGTCAAGCTGATCCTCGAGCCCCGCTACCAACGCCCGCTCTTCATCGTTTGAAAAGTTACCTATTAAGTTGATCTTTGTTTTGTAGACAAAAGGCTTTCCCGGCTGGTATTTTTTTACAACGGTACAGGATCCGAATGCCACAATCAGGGAGAAGGCAAGAAATGCTTTATTGGAGAGACTATGCAAAAAAGGCTTTCCGGATACCATAATTTAATTGAAACAACAATGCTGGGAAAATCGCGAGCCAAATATATCCAAAGTTTAGGCCAGAAAAAAGTAAGAGACTCAGAGGGAATGTTTATCGCAGAAGGCCCAAAAATTATTGATGAACTATTGATTTCGGCTAAATCCCATTTACAAGAAATCTACGCTGTGAGCAGCTGGATCGAAACGCATCATGAGAAACACAGGGACGTCCGCGTTACCGAGGTAACCGAAACGGAACTGCAAAACATTTCCCAATTAACAACTTCGAACCAGGTGCTGGCGGTTGTTAAGAAGTACGAAGTTATCGCGGGCCTTTTATCAGAAGGGAAAGTGTCGTTGGTGTTGGATACCATCCAGGATCCCGGAAACCTGGGCACCATTATCCGGATTGCCGATTGGTTTAACATAGAACAGATCATTTGCAGTAGGGAATGCGCCGATATGTATAATCCCAAAGTTGTGCAATCCACCATGGGAAGTTTTGTAAGAGTTCAATTGTTTTATACGGATCTCCAGGAGTGGCTGGAACAACAGCGCGGCATAAGAATTTACGCTTCTGCGATGGAAGGAAGAGACATCACCACAATGGACAGGATTACCGAAGGACTGATTATAATTGGGAATGAGTCAAAGGGTATCAGCCCGGATATTATGAAGCTGGCAAATGTACAAATAACCATACCGCGAAAAGGCAAAGCCGAATCACTAAATGCTGCTGCGGCAACAGCAGTCATTCTCTCCCATACTACTTGATTCGCCGTAATTGAGTAGCAGAATAAGAATACCACGGTAAAAGAGGCAACTCGCGGAGAAAATGTTTAAGCAAACCTGATTGCCTGGACGGGTTGAATTTTTTTGACTAATACGGTTGGGATCGTCAATACCAGGAAACACACCAATAATGTCCCGCCACAAATGGCACCTACCTGCCACCATACAATTTTAACAGCTGCCTCGCTCAGGTAGTATGCTTCTTCTTTTAGTTTGATGAAACCAGTCGCATCCTGCAGGTATAATATGCCAAGGCCGACTACGGCACCAATGACAATGCCCGTAACGGTGATGATCAAAGAATGTTGGAGAAATATCTTTTGTACTGTCCAGTCCGTTGCTCCAAGCGATTTTAAGATGCCAATCATTCTCACTCTTTCAAGTACCAGGATAATTAAACAAGTGATCAGGTTGATCAGGGCAACAATGATCATAAAACCGATCAGTACGTTTCGCGTAACATCCTGCATGTTGAGCCAATCGAAAATGTTAGGTGAAACATTTCGCACACTCTGCGTATCCCAGGTAGGAGGGAAGTTTTCCAGGTAATAGATTTCGTCAGCTACATCGTCAATCTGTTTGTAATCCTTCAGAAATATTTCATACCCGCCGATTTGATCCCGGCTCCAGAAGTTTAAGCGCCTGATCAGTTTTATATCGGCAATCGCGAATGTCTTGTCAAATTCTTCGATCCCGGTTTTATAAATGCCCACCACGGTTAGTTTGTCAGAACCTATTTTTTGTTCTCCCGTTCGGTCGGGGGGCCGGATAAAATAAATCAAAATCCGGTCGTTCAACTTTAAGCCAAGTTGTCCTGCAGTGTAGGACGATAATAGGATCTCCCGGTTATAAGAGCTGTCTTTAAATTGTATGGTTCTGCCTTCCTTAATAAAGTCGCGGATGTGGTCAAAATCATAGGTGCTGTCCAATCCTTTTACAAGCACGCCTTCCATTTCATCCTTCGTCTTAAGCATTCCGTATTTCGTGGCAAATGGGTGAATACTTGCTATCCTGGCGTCTTTTTTTATAATATCAACCAGTGAATCATTTTTTACCAGGGGAGTTTCTTCTGCAATGAGGGCCTTAAAGGGTTGTTTTTCCTGGATGCGAATATGCCCCCAGAAACTAAAAACTTTTTGGCTCACTTTTTCCTGGAATCCGTTGGCAAACGCCAGCGTAATGATCATGACGGCCACGCTGATAACAGTGGCTACTATGGAAAGCCTAATAATGAAGCGTGAAAACGAGCGTTGCTGATTAAAAGCTATGCGGTTTGCTATAAAGCCTGCAACCTTCAAATTGTTGGGTTTGTCTTATTAATTGAATTCAGCTGGTGACGGGGAAAAACTACGCACCGGGAACAAAAATAAGATGATTAAAATATTTGCCTGTTTATTAAATCTTTTTTTGCAATATTGTGAATTCATTAGCACGATACCAGATGAAAAAAATTCTTTTAGGAGGCTTTTTTGGATGCTTCTTCCTGGTCGGCAATTCACAATTGCCTGATCACATTTACAGGCCCAATATTCATTCTGCCAAATTGTTTAAATGGGGCGATTTATACGCGTACCCGATATTGATGCTTGGCAGCCCCGAACAGCTTGAACTTCATTTTGACGACCTGGATGGTGATCTAAAGAACTATTATTATAGTTTTCAACTTTGCAATGCCGATTGGACGCCTGCCAATCTTCCCACATTAGATTATACCCGCGGTTTTCAATCAGTCAGGATTACTACCTATCGCAATTCATCAATCTCATTTACGAGGTACACACATTACTATGCTGGTGTTCCGGATCGAAGTTCGCTCCCGACAAGATCGGGCAACTATTTACTGAAAGTATTTTTAAACAACGATACCGCTAACTTATGTTTTACGAGGCGTTTTTTGGTGGTTGATACAAGGGTGCAGATTGCTGCAAAAATTAAGCAACCATTCAGTTCACAGTTGTTTCAAAGTCATCAGCGCGTCCAGGTTGCAGTCAATACAATTCCTGCCAAGATCAACATATTGCGACCCGACGAATTAAAGGTGACGGTTTTGCAGAATAACATTTGGCCCGCCGGCGTCATGCTTAACCGTCCTTCCATTTTTCGTGGGAATTATTTCGAATATAATGACGATGCCATCACTTTCCAGGCCGGTCGGGAATGGAGATGGATTGATGTGCGTAGCCTGCGACTCATGAGCGACAGAATGCAGGATATCATTGACACCAATGACAACCGAACCGAGGTAATTGTGAAACCTGATACAGAAAGAAGAAATCAGATTTACTTATATTATAACGATCTGAATGGGATCTATACGATAGAAAACATGGACGGGAATAATCCATGGTGGCAAAGCGAATATGCATACGTGAAATTTACCTATGTGCCGCCGGGTAAAACTGCATATCCGGGGAAAGACGTCTATATTTTTGGAGAGCTCACTAATTATTTGGCTGATAGTAGTGCTAAAATGGAGTTTAACAGCGAAAAAGGGGTCTATGAAAAAACGTTGTTTCTGAAGCAAGGTTATTATAATTATTCTTATATCACATCTGGGCTGGAACAAAAGCCCGGCGAACGCCTCTCATTTGAAAACACGGAAGGCAATTTTAATGTAACTGAAAATAATTACACAGTCCTAGTCTATTACCGTCCTTTTGGGGCAAGAGCCGACGAATTAATCGGCATCGCTTTTCTGAATTCTCTTATCAGGTAGAAGACGGCAAACCTCAAACATCAAACAATAAACCTCAAACTTCTCGCTTATCTTTGCGCCGGCAGGTCTTACACGACCAGCTCCTGCTGAACCCTCCCAGGGCCGGAAGGCAGCAAGAGTAGGTGGTTGAGCGGTGCGATGTGAGTAGCCTGCCTTTTTTTAACCTTGTCACCCCGGAGGGAAAATAGTCCCCGGGGAACCTTCAAATATTTAAACGGAAATCCGCTATTGCGACCTACTGTGTATGAAATTTTTTCTTGATACGGCCAACCTGGCCCAGATAAAAGAAGCTAACGAACTTGGAATACTTGATGGCGTTACAACCAACCCTTCCCTAATGGCAAAAGAAGGTATCAAGGGCCAGGAGGCTGTCTTTAATCATTACAAGACCATCTGCGAAATGGTAAAAGGTGGTGATATTAGTGCCGAAGTTATCTCTACCGAATTCAATGCTATTGTCGAGGAAGGCAAGAAACTGGCATCGATCCATCCCAACATCGTTGTTAAGGTTCCAATGATTAAGGATGGCGTGAAAGCTATGAAATGGTTTACAGACAACGGTATTCGTACGAATTGCACCCTGGTGTTTTCTGCGGGACAGGCGATACTCGCTGCAAAGGCGGGAGCGGCCTATGTCTCACCTTTTATTGGCCGGATAGACGACTCCAATTGGGATGGTGTGGAGCTTATCGCACAAATTTCCCATATCTATTCAGTGCAGGGTTACAAAACGCAGATATTAGCCGCTTCGATTCGAAGCGCTCTTCATATTGTAAAATGTGCCGAAGCTGGAGCTGATGTGTGCACATGTCCCCTGGATTCCATACTAGGATTATTGAAGCACCCATTGACCGATATCGGGCTGGCTAAGTTTTTAGAAGACGCAAAAAAGTCAGCTTAACCTGGCAATTCTGTAAAGAGTTGAGGACCGTTTGGAGAATATCAAACGGTTATTTTTTGACTATTTCTTCTTCTGTTTCGCTTTACCTTTCGAGGATTTCATTATCTCCTCAACCGTGGGTAACTGCTCCGGGTCGGGCTTCCTTTTTATCCAAATAGTTTTTTCTAACGACAGGCGCGGATTATTTTTCAATACTGCCTTTATGGTGATAGCCTCTTCTCCGAAATCAGCCGGTATGATTAGCTCATTGCCTGAAAATTTGCACGCCGAAGCGGAAAACTGAACCTCGTCGGAAGTGAGCGGGATCCATTTTCCATTCGACAGCTTTCCGTCTACATTAATATAGTTGTGGGTGCCTTTTTTCAGGCTATCAGTATAAAGATTAAAATAGATACTGTCTACCCGCTGGGCGTGTAGTTCGACCGCCAGGACGCTCAACATTATAAAGAGAATAAATCGGGCCAATACTGTCGTGTTTTGAATAAGACGCTCCGCGCAGATTAAAGGTACGACGACCACCGACTCTTAACTTTTTGCTCACTATATATCGCCGGATTCGAGCCCTGCTAGGTTATTCCCTCAACACTTTTGTGCACCAATCCTGATCTGGCTGACCTCCGAAAAAGGGGGTGGGCATGAACTGAAATATTATTATTATTACTTAGGTAATTATTTTAGTAAATATGCAAAAAATAGTAGTGAAACTAAGTACTAAAATAATTAGTCGATACTGAGTGCATAAATATGTAATATAGAGCAAATTATAATGATTATCTTATGTTTAATTTTCAATTAAAATCTAAGAAACTAGGCATTTATAGGAGGATTTTTCGTTTTTGGAGCATATGAATGCCACAATCGCCTTAAAAATTTGATTATTGCGATAGATACGATGATTATTTAAGTAATTACTGAGCAGTAACATTAAATTATATTTTAGTTTTATTTGACAATCATCTGCTTGGGAACTACTGAAGAGCAACGGAGGATAACTCTATTAATTTCTGGAATGGGATTTAACAGAAGCCAGTCAACCCGACGGAACGTTAACATTCTTCGCTCATGTTGAGAAGGATTGCTTTAGGGGATCAATTTAATTCGGACAGTTTCGGATGGGAAAACGATTTCGAATGGAGAGCTGGCGGCGAACCGATCCGTCCGTAGCCTGGCTCGACAGCTAACTCTATTTTTGGGGTTAGAAATTGAAAGAAAAATTCGCAGGCAAACGACTACCTCGTGGTCAGCAGTAGCTTGATTGATTCGATTATTAAGGTGTGTGACCGGCAATTATTTTCCGGTCAAAATTTCTCCAATACTCTACTTTTGTGCGGTTAAAAAATTTACCTCATAACACCCTGTAAAGTTTTCAATGACCAACTCTTACATGGATCTGGTTCAGCAGACCTTCAATTTTCCCCAGGACGGCTTCGAAGTTAAAAATGACTATCTCCAATATAATGGTGTCGACCTGAAAGCCCTGATCGACAAATATGGCACACCACTGAAACTGACCTTCCTGCCGAAAATCAACATGCAGATTCAAAAGGCAAAGACAATGTTTGCGGCGGCCTTTAAAAAGCATAAATACGAAGGGAAGTATTTTTATTGCTATTGTACTAAAAGTTCACATTTCTCTTTCATCGTAGAACAGGCCCTGAAAAACGACATACATATTGAGACTTCTTACGCCTACGATATCGACATAGTCAAAAAGCTCTACGAGAAGAAAAAGATTACAAAAGACATTTATATCGTATGTAATGGATACAAACAAAAGGAGTATACAAGGCGGATTGCGAACCTGATCAACACTGGTTTTACCAATGTGATACCGGTGCTTGATAATAAAGAAGAGCTGAGAGAGTATGCAAAAACCGTTAAGTTGCCATTCAAGTTGGGAATACGCGTAGCAGCTGAAGAAGAGCCCAATTTTCCATTTTATACGTCGCGGCTGGGTATCCGGGCAAAGGATATCCTGGAATTTTATGTAGACAGGATTGAAGGGTACGAAAGCAAGTTCCAGCTAAAAATGCTGCACATTTTTTTGAATAAAGGTATCAAAGATGATATCTACTATTGGAGCGAGCTAAATAAGATAATTAATCTGTATTGCCAGTTAAAGAAGATCTGCCCTGAGCTTGACTCTATCAATATTGGTGGCGGTTTTCCTATTAAGCATTCACTTGGTTTCGAATACAACTACCAGTTCATGATCAATGAAATTGTGCGAAATATCAAGGTAGCGTGCAGGAAGGCTAAAGTACCCATGCCAAATATTTTCACCGAATTTGGAAGTTTCACAGTAGGAGAGAGCATGGCTCACATTTACAGCGTAGCCGGCGAGAAGGTCCAAAATGACCGCGAAACATGGTATATGATTGATTCATCCTTTATCACGACGCTTCCCGACACCTGGGGTATCGGAGAAAAATTCCTGATGCTGCCGGTCAATAAATGGGATGTGGATTACCAGCGTGTAGTACTCGGCGGCATTACCTGTGACAGTCATGATTATTATGATTCGGAAGAACACATCAACGAGGTCTTTTTACCAAAATTGAATAATGGTGAACCGCTGTACGTTGGATTTTTTCATACAGGCGCTTACCAGGACCAGATTAGTGGTTACGGTGGTATCAAGCATTGCCTGATTCCCTCGCCCAAACATGTTATTGTCGATCACGACCGCAATGGTAAAATGATTGACTGGGTTTATGCCAAGCAACAAACGGCACAAAGCATGTTGAAAATTTTAGGTTATACAAAATAAAAAAGCCCCATGAAAAAACTTGTTGTTCATCAAAGGGCTTCTTTTTAATGCTACCTGCGCGAATATTGGCGATAGTAATTTTTGTTGCCTTTCTTCCAGTCATTATATTCCCTATGACGATAATAACCCTTACCCACATATGATCTGTCGAGGTAATACCTGTTGTCGTAACCCTTCCAATACATATATCCCTGGGGATTGCGATAGTAATATCGACCATCGTAATACCTTCGGACGGAAAGCCCGGGATTAGAGTGGATGATCAGTGAAAACTGTGGTTCATTGGGAGGATAATAGTCGGCATAGGTGTTCCGGCGACTGGAACTGCAACTGGCTATAAGTGCCGCTATCGCAAGCAAAAAAGCCGCTTGTACAATTCTTACTCTTTTCATAATGAACTATTTTATTTTACAGACGTCACCCGAATTATCTTAAAAGCCTAAAGCTTGTTAATATGAAATGCATTTTAATAATGTTAACATTTCTCAATCTTTCCGTTTTGCTTCATGCGCAATCTGCAGAAGATTCAGTTAAAGCAGTAATAAATTCTTTGTTTGCAGGGATGAAAGGTGCTAATGCAGACATGATTAAAGCAGCATTTTCTGACAGCGCAATTTTGCAAACCATCTCACGCAATAAAGAAGGCAGGATGGTAGTGGTTACAGACAAAGTCGATGATTTCGCGTCGCTGGTAGGCACGCTGAAAAAAGACTCAGCTGATGAACGAATTGTGTTTGGGGTAATAAAAATTGATGGTCCCCTTGCCATGGCATGGACACCTTACAATTTCTTTTACAATGGAAAATTCGATCATTGCGGTGCCAACTCATTCCAGCTGGTGCGTTTAGACGGCCTTTGGAAAATTCAATATTTGATTGATACCAGGAGAAGGAAAGGCTGCGAAAACTAGCGATCATTTCTTTTTCAACCGGTATTTCTTGTTCACTTTATTACTATTAAAATAGTCCGTCAGCTCTTTCTCTGACATATCGGTCACCATTTCGACGGGAACGTCAACTAGCTGCACCTGCACCTGCTTAAGCTCATCGCGAAGCTTGTTGATTTTTTTTACGATATCCGGGTCTTTTTCGCCGATAATCGTATTATCATTTAACATGTATTCAAGCCGTTTAATGGAAGCCCGCACCACGGAAGCCTGGTTTTGCTCCACCGTTTTCGGAGGTGACGTTGCTTCCTTGATCGGCGTCAGCGCCACACCCACACTGGGTAATATGATACCAACATTTTTTGTGGACTCTGTGTTAGAGGTAGCCAAGATTGTTCCTGTAAGTGCAGTGGCCGCGACTGTAAGATCAAAGCCTGTCCTTACAGACTTTGTCTTTCGTAGTTGTTTGTCAAGTTGAAAGAACAAATATTTCAGCTGCATCACATACACACGAATGTTGTTGGACACTACGGCATGTTCCTGCACGGCAAAAGGATAATTCAAAGCATCTCTTACAACGAGCTTCATGAGGGCGGTGTCTCGTATTTTCAGTCTCGTGGACCCGATGAAACTGAGGATTATTGTTCGTTGCCTGGCGGGGCTATTTTCATTCACAAAATCATATGGAGGTGTCCATGTGAAGATATCATCGCAATGCTTTACCAGCGTATAACCGGTGATCGGAACATCGCTGCTGAACAGGATATCTTCAATGGGAAAGTTCCCGGGATCACATAAAACATCAAAGGTCACAGGCTTACCTTCTTCAACTTCGAGATTATTAGAAACTGTAAATTTTAATTTTGGCTGAAGAACTTCAGTATTATAAAATATCAATGTAAAGCTGGTGTCAATCTTTTCATTGGGATTAGAAAGATTCTGCACGCCCACTTTAACATTATACTCCTGGTCATATTTCAATTTACCTGAAAGGAAATAGGATTTGTCGGCTTTGAAGTTGAGCGTGCCGTTGTCTTTGTTAATTCGCAATCCCACCGGCGAATTCCTGATGAACCAATAGTATTTACTTTCATCTTTATTAATAGCAAGTTTATAGGACAAAATTGAATCTACCTGCAATGTAAAGAAAGGGTTGAGGTTTGTTATACGAAGCGCGGTGTCCGTTGTTGCCTGGGTGAATGAAATGGTGTCGTGGACCTGTGCAACTGCCTGATACGAAAACAAAACTATCGACAGAAACTGCAGCCAGTATTTGATCATTACAGTTCTCTTTTTTTAGCGCCGCGAAGGTAAAGTATTTGGATAAAAAAGCGATTCCTCCCGGCGGGCTTTCCCAATAATAAACCCCATCGTAGAAACGACGGGGTGTAAACCAAAACCAACTGCTTATGAGAAAATTTTTATTCGTGTCAAAAGTTATTGAATGCTTATTTGCTGTGCTGGAGTTTTGACTTCTTCCTTCTTCGGAAGGTTTAATGTTAATATACCATTAACATATTTTGCATCAATTCCTGCTGCATCAGTTTTTTCATCCAATGTAAAAGATCTTTTAAATGACCGGTAATTGAATTCTTTCCGGATTTGCTTTTTATTGTCTTCCGCTGTTTCGTTCTTCTTCTCTGCGGAGATTGTCAAAATCTGGTCATCTACGGTTACTTTGAAATCTGCTTTTTCAAAACCGGGGGCGACAACCTCAATGTTGTAGCTTTTTTCATTCTCAGCGACGTTCACCGGAACTAATCCTTTCCATTCGCGTTTAACATCTCCACCGGTAAAGACGGGTAAATCTGAAAAGAAGTCATCAACAAGATTGTTAAAAGATCTGTCGAATGGCCTGCGGTTAAATTTTACGAGTGTCATAGTATTCGTTTTAATTTTTTTGATTTTACAGGTAGGAATTTCAAAGGACATACCAGCGGCCCATTTATGTCTTTTTAGCCAAATAAAGGCATGGAAGCTGTTAATTACATGACATTATTTCACCAGATCACTGTATTTCCTGACATAATTTCCATTTATTAATCAGCATCGAACTTTTTAATTACTTTTGCGTTGCTAAAAACAAATATTCGATATGTATCCAGAAGAAATAGTAATACCAATGAAGGAAGAGTTAACAGATAACGGGTTTACCGAGCTGTTAACTTCAAAAGATGTGGACGATCAATTATCAAAAAAAGGTACGACCCTTGTTATGATTAATTCAGTGTGTGGTTGTTCAGCGGGAAGTGCACGTCCTGGTGTACTGATGGCCGTGGCGAACGCCAAGGATAAACCAGACTATATAACGACAACTTTTGCAGGCTTTGATATCGACGCAGTGAAAACACTGCGCCAACGCCTGCTGCCTTACCCTCCATCGTCTCCGGCTATTGCTTTATTTAAAGACGGACAGCTTGTTCACTTTATTGAAAGACATCAAATCGAAGGTCGGCCTGCCCAGGTTATTGCTTACAACCTGCTTGGCGCTTTCGAAGAATATTGCAATTAATTTTTATTACCTGAATAATACAGTAGCTGCCATATTGTTGGCGGCTATTTTATTTTACAGAAGCTACCTATTTCCATTGTATATTCGCCTGCTTATTTAACAAGTACAGGCCGATGTATCCTAATCTTTATTTTGCTCTCAGAGACCTTTTCGGAGTCGAGTGGACCTTTCTTCGTTTCGTAAATTCATTTGGATTTTTTGTTGCCATTTCTTTTATCCTGGCGGCTGTTACGCTTGCGGCCGAACTGAAACGAAAAAGCAGCCAGGGGCTTTTGCATCCTACAGAGATCCAAATGATGGTTGGCGAACCTGCGGGCGCCGGTGAATTGTTGTTGAATTTTTTGCTTGGTTTCTTACTTGGATTTAAGATTTTGGGATTGTTTGTAATGGACAGCTCAGCCACAGAGGATCCACAAGCGTTTATCTTTTCTGGTATCGGAAGCTGGCCGGCGGGAATCTTGCTTGGATTGTTATTTGCCGGTCTAAAATGGTTCGAAAAGTATAAACGCAGGCTTCCCAAACCGGAAAAAAGAACAATTCGTATCTGGCCACAAGACCGGGTAGGAGAGATGACAATTCTTGCGCTCGTCTTTGGTCTGTTAGGGGCTAAGCTTTTCGACATTTTTGAGAACTGGAGTGATTTTCTGAATCACCCTTCTTCGTATTTACTTTCACCATCAGGATTAACGTTTTATGGCGGTCTGATTTGTGCCGCCCTGTCTATATGGATCTATGCAAGAAGGCATAAAATTCCTTTCTGGCATTTGAATGACGCTGCCGCGCCGGGATTAATGTTAGCATATGGCGTAGGCCGTCTAGGTTGCCAGGTTTCAGGCGACGGGGACTGGGGCATTGAGAATACTGCAACAAAACCATTTAGCTGGCTCCCCGATTGGTTTTGGTCTTATACCTATCCCAATAATGTGAACGAGGCAGGGTACCCTATACCTGGATGTGTCGGCAAATATTGCAATGAATTGAGGACGCCCGTGTTTCCCACGCCGATCTATGAATCGATAGTTTGTATCCTGTTGTTTTTGTTGCTCTGGTCGGTCAGGAAAAGGCTAAAAACACCGGGAACCCTTTTTGCTCTTTATCTGATGTTAAATGGTTTAGAAAGGTTTTTCATTGAAAAGATCAGGGTCAACACGAAGCTCAACATATTTGGATTTCAACCGACACAGGCTGAAGTGATATCGACGCTATTATTTGTTGCAGGTCTTGTCCTTTGGATTCTGTTAAGAAGGAAGGCCTCCCCGACAAAATCCACATTATAGACAGGTTTTTTGAAATGATTTTTTGATACCGCACACTTTTTTCATTTGATCACGAAAGCTTCTCCCAGTAAGGATTACAGCCCGAAGGTTGAACTATTCGAAAACGTTTGCGGCTTGCTGAATTTTAGTTAATTATTCACAGGGATTATGAGATTCGGCGGTTGCGATGTACCTTTGCCTATACCCGGACGATTACTTTTCACTACACTTGCAATATTCTTAAACCAGGACTGGTATTTTTTTGTTTACTACTAAACAGATTATATTACTATGAGGCAGCTTAAAATTGCTACCCAGATAACGAACAGGGACTCCCAGGCCGTCGAAAAATATCTGCAGGAGATTTCAAAAATATCGATGATTACGCCTGAAGAGGAAACTACTCTTGCTCAGCGTATCAAAATGGGAGACCAGAAGGCGCTGGATAAACTGGTTCAGGCCAACCTTCGCTTCGTGGTTTCTGTGGCAAAACAGTACCAGCACCAGGGTTTATCATTGAGTGACCTTATCAACGAAGGAAATCTAGGGTTGATCAAAGCTGCTCAGCGTTTTGATGAAACCAAAGGATTTAAATTTATTTCATACGCCGTTTGGTGGATTCGTCAATCTATCCTTCAAGCTTTAGCCGAACAGGGAAGACTTGTTCGTTTACCTCAAAATAAGATTGGAACTTATAACAAGGCCAATAAGGCTTACATGGCATTCGAACAGGAACATGAAAGGGAACCTTCCACGGAGGAACTTGCTGAGCTGCTTGAAATGAGCGAAACCGAGATCAATAATATATTTCAAAGTAACACACGTCACACTTCTTTGGATGCGCCGGTGCATGAAGCAGAGGATGTGGCAATGGGTGATTTACTGGAAGGTAGCGATGATACCGATGACGACGTAATGAAGGATTCATTGAGGAATGAAATTCGAAGAGTTTTAAAATCGCTGAGTCCTCGTGAAGCTGAAATCGTAAATGCATATTTTGGATTGGACGGTGAGCAGGGCGTTACGATTGAGCAAATTGGTCAAAAATACGACCTTACCAAGGAACGTATTCGCCAGATTAAGGAAAGAGCGATTAAACGGTTACAAAAGGCACGTTACAGTAGCGCTTTGAAAGCGTATTTAGGTTAAAAAGTTAGCTGCACACGGATCAAAATAGCAAATCTCCGGTTACACGGAGAAAATTGGTGGGTTATACAAAACAGCTCCGATTTCGTTCAAAGATGAATTGGGGCTGTTTTTTTATGCGGCTTCCCCTCTTTTGATCGCAGTACAATTGCTTGCTTCCCTGATAGACCGCCCTCATGTGCATTAATATCCCGGTTTGGCATTTTCCTTAAATAAACTTTCTTTTGCAGTCATTGTTTTAAATCGGGAATAACTCGTCCATATGGCAGATGGGTCAGTAGAAAAGCTGGATGTATTAATAATCGGAAGTGGGCCGGCAGGGTATACAGCCGCCATTTATGCTTCACGTGCAAACCTTAAACCGGTTTTGTACCAGGGCATTCAGCCCGGTGGTCAACTGACAATTACAACCGAGGTCGAAAATTATCCCGGATATGCAGATGGAGTTCAGGGTCCAGAAATGATGGTGGATTTTGAAAAACAGGCAAAGCGAATGGGAGCCGATATTCGTTATGGAGTAGCAACTAAAGTTGACTTTTCATCCATGCCGCTTAAGGTTGAGATTGATGAAGAAAAGTGGGTAGAAGCAAATGCTGTTATTATCTCAACCGGCGCTTCAGCCAAATGGCTGGGGCTTGAAAGTGAACAGCGGCTCAACGGATACGGTGTTAGCGCCTGTGCTGTTTGCGACGGTTTCTTCTTTCGGGGTAAGGAAGTAGCAATAGTTGGTGCAGGAGATACCGCCGCTGAGGAGGCATTATATCTTTCCAAACTTTGCACCACCGTGCACATGCTCATTAGAAAAGACCAGATGCGCGCCAGCAAGGTTATGCAGGACAGGGTCATAAAAGCGCCTAACATAAAGGTTTACTGGAACACGGAAGCTGACGAAATACTCGGTGATAAAACGGTAAATGGGATCCGGATAAAGAATAACAAAACCGGTGAGTTAAAAGAAATATCAGTGAGTGGATTCTTCGTCGCTATTGGGCATCAACCCAATTCCGAAATTTTCAAATCATTTGTTGATATGGATGATGCCGGCTATATCAAAACAATTCCGGGTACATCCAAAACAAACATCGAAGGTGTTTTTGCCGCAGGCGACGTGCAGGATAAGATCTACCGGCAAGCGGTAACAGCCGCAGGCAGTGGGTGTGTAGCTGCACTTGATGCAGAGCGCTATCTTAGCGCGAAAGGAATTCACTAGCATCCCGATAATTAAATGTTTGTGGTTTTTCTTTCGCCAGGTATTCAATGCTGTAGAGCATTTAAAACAAATTATTAACCTCCTTCAATGTCACGCCTGCTAACTATATCTCTTAAAAACGTTCGCTTCCGCGCTTATCACGGTGTTTACCCTGAAGAAAGACAAAAGGGAAATGACTTTGTGGTCAATTTGCAGGTAAGTTATGTTCCAAACGCCGGCACGATTGTTTCATTAAGTGATACCATCGATTACAGTAGTCTTTTTGAAATAATCAACACTATTATGCAGCAACCCGTCGACCTGCTTGAATCATTGGTGAAACAAATGGCCCAGGCTGTACATAAAAATTTTTCAGGAATAAACGAAGTAACTGTTTCGGTAGAAAAGTTAAATCCTCCGATAGACAGGTTTTCGGGGAGTGCAAAAGTTACGTACACAGAAAAATTTCAAAATAAATGACTGCGGGAATGAGGTTTAAATTCTGTATTCGATGTTGACACGTAGCTAGTAGGGCTATCAAAGTGAATGATGCCTGAACCTGTTTTAATAGTTCACAGGCAATTGTTCCATGTAGCTTCCCAGTTCAATATGATCGTCCTTGGAAAATGGGCTGCCGGTGTTCCTTAGTTTCAGGATACGTGCTACTTTGAAATCCCGGTAATCTTTACGCAGGTGACACCATGCGATGACATGCCAGCTAAACGCATAAAATATCAGCCCAATTGGTTCTGCCATTCGTTTGCTTACTTCTTCATTATTGCTTTTATAATCAATTTCGAGGATGGATTTTGCCGATATCGCCTCCTGGATGACCGACAAATACTCAAAATCGGGTCGGATGCACGCGGATATCTGTAACCTTATATTTTCGGATAATGATTCAATATTTTCTTTTTGTGTGGACCTCAATACAGCTTTAACCTTGTTCATTCCGCTGGTATAATGTTTTTGAATAGATCGGTCTGCAAAAGCGCCGACCATGGTTTCCATCAAGAGGAATGCGCGGGCTTCTTCATTTGTAAATGATACCGGCGGAAGAAAGTAGCCCTGCACAACAAAATATCCTTTCTGCTGTTCAAAGCTGATAGGAATTCCGGCTTCACCGAGCGCTTTTATGTCCCGGTAAACAGTGCGTATGCTCATTTTAAATTTGTCAGCGATTTTTTCTGCCGGAACAAATTTTTTTGATTGAAGCAACGTGAGAATTCCAAAAAGCCGGTCAATGCGATTCATAGTATCTGCTTACGAAAAATATGAGAAATGGCAGGTTCATCGATGCAAGTCTTCTATCGCTAAATATATTTATTCTTTTTCAAACGGCAGGTTCCCGCCCCAACGTCATGGTGAGGTGCCATTAATACACAAGGAAGCTTTTTGGCTGCGATCCGGGGAGGTTGGACAATGAAACTGCCCGCAGACCCACGTTCATTAGAGGCGTCTTAATCAACTGCTTCGGGAGGGAAACCCACAAGTGCAATTTGCGCCGGTCGGACTGTCAATTTTGCACATTTTTCCGCACGGCACAAAGATTGACAATCCTAACTAGCCGGGCACACCAGGCTTAAACAAGAAAATTAAAACTATGGGAAAGATAATCGGAATAGACTTAGGAACGACCAACAGTTGCGTTGCCGTGATGGAAGGCAACGAGCCTGTCGTTATCGCTAACGATGAGGGACGCCGTACCACGCCGTCCGTTGTGGCATTTTTAAAGAACGGCGAGCGCAAAGTGGGAGATCCGGCTAAGCGCCAGGCGATCACCAACCCTCATAATACCATAATGAGCGTAAAACGATTCATGGGTCGCCGCCATGATGAAGTGACAGAAGAGATCAGTCACTGGAGCTACAAGGTGGCAAAAGGTGACAATAATACCGTACGAATTGACATCGACGGCCGACTTTATACGCCGCAGGAAATTTCGGCAATGATCCTTCAGAAAATGAAGAAGACTGCCGAAGACTACCTGGGACAGGAAGTTTCAGAAGCTGTAATTACGGTTCCTGCATATTTTAATGACGCCCAGCGCCAGGCTACCAAGGAAGCTGGCGAGATCGCCGGGTTAACCGTTCGCCGTATTGTCAATGAACCTACCGCAGCTGCTCTGGCGTATGGTTTGGATAAAGGTGGCAAGGATCATAGAATCGCCGTTTTCGATCTCGGAGGTGGAACCTTTGATATTTCAATTCTGGAACTTGGCGACGGCGTGTTTGAAGTAAAGAGCACCAATGGTGATACCCACCTGGGAGGTGACGACTTTGATAAAGTGATCATGGATTGGCTGGCTGACGAATTTAAAAAAGACGAGGCCATTGATCTTCGCAAGGATCCTATGGCTTTGCAGCGTTTGAAAGAATCCTCAGAAAAAGCCAAGGTGGAATTGTCTTCTTCTTCTGAAACAGAAATCAATCTGCCATATATCACGGCAGTAGATGGTGTTCCAAAACACCTGGTAAAAAAACTCAGCCGTGCAAAGTTTGAACAGCTTGCTGATAATCTATTCAATCGCTGTCTGAAACCATGTGAAGCTGCACTTAAAGATGCGGGTATGTCGACTTCACAGATAGATGAAGTGATTTTAGTTGGAGGTAGTACGCGTATTCCCAAAGTACAGGAGATTGTTGAGAAATTCTTCGGGAAGAAGCCTAACAAGGGTGTGAACCCTGATGAAGTGGTTGCAGTGGGTGCAGCAATCCAGGGTGCAGTACTGACGGGCGAAGTTAAAGATGTTCTTTTGCTCGATGTTACGCCCCTTTCGTTGGGTATCGAAACAATGGGCGGTGTAATGACCACACTGATTCCGTCAAATACAACTATACCGACCAAGAAATCGGAAGTGTTCAGTACGGCCAGCGACAATCAACCGGGTGTACAAATTCACGTGATGCAGGGTGAACGTCCAATGGCCAAGGATAACAAGAGCCTCGGAATTTTCAATCTCGATGGTATTCCGCCTGCACCCAGAGGCGTACCACAGATTGAAGTGATATTTGATATCGATGCCAACGGTATCCTTCATGTTACAGCCAAAGATAAAGGGACAGGTAAAGAACAGAAGATACATATCGAAGCAGGTAGCGGTTTAAGTAAAGATGAAGTTGAAAAGATGAAGGCCGAAGCTAAGGCTAATGAAGCCACTGATAAAGCTGAACGCGACAAAGTAGATAAGCTGAATGCTGCCGATAGTATGATATTCCAAACTGAAAAACAGTTAAAGGAATATGGTGAAAAGATCCCGGCTGAAAAGAAATCAGCCATTGAAAAAGCGGCTGAAAAGTTGAAGGAAGCACATAAAACGCAAAACCTCGCAGAAATCGATAGCTCAACAGCGGAATTGAATGCTGCATGGACAGCAGCCAGCCAGGACATGTACAACTCGACCCAACAACAAGGCGACGGAGCACAGCCCGGCGAACAACAACAGCCCGGAAATAACGGAGGCGGCGGTGCAAAAGCGGGCGAAGATGTAACGGACGTACCGTACGAGGAAGTGAAGTAATAAAGAATTTTTATACAGGCTAGTTAGGATATTTAGCCCTTGCCGAAATGCAAGGGCTTTTTTATTCCGAAGTTGACACAAGATCCGGGCGTTCTTTATATCCGTTATTCCTTACTCTTGTCATAGTAGGAATACCCGTTTGTGAGAACAGGCTTTATTTGCTCTCCATGCCAATAGATATTAATGGCCATTCACTAAGCAAAACCTTCAATTCATTCATTTGCGCATTTTTTTGGCTTTTCTACGATGTAATTTTAGTTCACCAATTAAAAATTGAAGATTATTTACAAACAGCATTAAACCTTTGATCATGAAAAAAGAATTTTTCTCATCTTATCCGGAGTTGAAGAAGGAGGAACTCAAACAGCTTTGTACTCTTGTAGATGAAACATTAGCCACGGACATCACATTGCCGCCAGACAAAGAAAAAAAATCAACTTTTGGAATTGCCGATTTGTGGAATATGCAGAAAAATCTGATAACAGCTGGCAGACGCTGGAACGGATTCAGAATTTATTATGTTCGGCGTTAAAACGTAATTGCATAGTGATTGTTATGCAATTGCTTAATTGTTAAAGCAATCGTAACGTTCGTTTCGTGTTCTCAATTCCTTTGCAATAAAGGAATTTTGTTGTATATTTGCACCAGCAATTTGAGCATTATAAGTACCTAAAAATGGGATGACCAAGCTTGCTGCTTGCCTCTTCTAACGATTCCAGTTGTTTTCTCCCTCTGCCGCTCAAAAGAAAGTCATTAATTAAAAAAGGAGATAAATCATGAAGGATGATGTTATGCCATCTGTAGTACAGATGGAGTATGGACAATTACAAGACCTGCTGAAAGAAGTAAAGGAAACAATTGCTAAGGGCGTTAAATTGCCCGAACCGAAAACTAAGAAATCTTTTGGCATTGCAGACATGTGGAAAATCCGCACAAATGCAAAGTCTGCCAGCACAATGTTTAGAGGATAAAAAAATCTCTTAAGCTTATTTCGTCTTTATGACGATGAGGCGACGGTCAAGTAATATGCAAGCCGGTGGCCCAATAGCAAGGGCCCCGGCTTTTTTATGTAACGCGTGATCTATACCTGTCCGAAAATAACGAGAAACGCAAAGATCACGCCCGGTATCCAGAACAGTATGGTTAGGAGTATGCTGACCCAGAATTTCCAATTTATTTCATCTTCGTACAGGTAAACAGCCAGCGGAGGTAAAAGTATGGCCAGTACTATCAGGACCCATGGTTCAACGTCGGTATTGACACCACTTTTTCTTTCAGCTCTGTACTTCCTGATCTGTTTTTTTGCGTTTTTGATGCGGGTTTTTCTTTCTTTCCGCGAAAGACTCTTGAATTCATCTATCGCCGATTTTACAGATGAAGGATCGGGTTCGCTTGTTGCAGCAGCAGCCACGGAAGATAGTGGGACTGACAATGCAGCAGATGAATAACCGGGAACAAGAATACTAAGCGTAAATAGTGCTAGTGCAAGAATAAGTGTCTTTTTCATTACAGTCGGATCGGTTTTTAATAAGTTGGGAAAAGGTTTTGGGTGGTAACGATTAAGATAAATGTGCGGATTTCCTGGATCAGAAAGTTTTTGGCAAACGTCAATTAGGTCACATTATATCCATCGCCTTCACAAAGGCAGTAGTTTGAAAAGGAAGTATCAAGGTCAACCATTCCCAATGCGAGTAAATTGCAAAAATCAAAGCCGCGGTGGCCGCAAGGAATATTAGCCAGTATAAACCCCTTTGCTTCTTTTGTTGCTCCATGTCTTAAGTTTTGACAAAAATAAGCTGTGACTTTTGAAAGAAAAAAAAGTGTTTTAGAGCTTAAGGAGTTCGCTTTCTCAGGATCATAAAAAACATGCCTGGTTACGCCTGACAGGATAAGATTTTACCCGATAATTACGACCAGGGCAAACCAGGTAAATTCCTTCCAGTCGGGCGTCTTCAATCCCAGTTTCCTAACGGTAGTCAAGTGAAGTAAGTATTCGGACGAGTTTTTGTATTGAACAAAGAGCTCCAAACCTATTATCGTGAACCTATCAGTATTCGCCTGCAGCTCACTTTCCGTCCCACTTCATACAAACGGCTATTCCAGGAAAAGTCCGGGTTTATCAGGAAAATGCTTTGGCAAGAATTATACTTTAATTCAATGGGCATTTTTTGAGAGATTATTTAAATAAAAATACTGACCTTCCATGTTTTACTTTATTTTCGTAAGCAATGTGTCTCCTGCACACAACTATTCTAACAGCCTAACGAATCAACGATTGCAATGAATCTTCAATTTTACCTGCGGTTTAATACCCAATATGGCGAAAGTCTATGGATAAGTGGGAATACAGATGAGTTAGGAATGTGCGATCCAGTGAAGGCGGCATCCATGGAGTATCTAAATGACGAATTCTGGCACATTGCCGTAACTGTTCCAAAAAAGGAGTGGCCAAAAGACGGGGTAAAATATAAATACTATCTCAAAAACAAGGAAGGTCAATTAATTGCTGAAAGGGGATTTGACAGGTTGGCCATGGCCGCGGGTAAAGAAACTGCAGAGATTCAATTAGTAGATACATGGAATCATACCGGTGAATTTGAGAATGCATTTTTTACTGCACCCTTTACAAAAGTCCTCTTAAAACGTGACATCCAAAGGTCAAAAAACAAACAGGGTAAACTTTATACTCATAGTTTCAAAGTAAAGGCACCGTTGCTGGGAAAACACGAGGTTGTATGCCTTACCGGCAGTGATGAATGCCTTGGCCACTGGTCAAAAGAACAAATTATCCGGCTTTCAAGAGAGGATGACTGGTGGACGGCCAATATCGATTTGTCCGGAAGCTTTTTCCCGGTAGCGTATAAGTATGCTGTTTATAACACACACGAAGAAAAGTTTGTTTGCTATGAAAACGGTGATAATCATCTCGTCCACGGAGATATGCCACTACACCGGGTAACAATACTACATGATGGATTCATTCGATTGCCTAACAATACCTGGAAAGGAGCGGGAATTGCAATTCCTGTTTTTAGTCTTCGAAGCAAAAGCAGTTTCGGTGTGGGGGAATTCAATGACTTGAAATTACTGGTCGATTGGGCAAAAGTAACCGGGTTAAAGCTAATCCAGATCCTTCCCATCAATGATACAATTGCTACCAAGACCTGGGTCGATTCTTATCCTTATGCTGCGATATCCGCTTTTGCACTTCATCCCATATACATCAACCTCTCCGCGGTTGCCGGGAAAAAGCATGCTGATAAAATAAGCTCACTGAAGAAAAAACAAGCGGTGTTGAATGAATTGCCCAGCATCGACTATGAAGAGGTTATAAAGGTAAAGGTGGCTTGCCTGAAGGAGCTTTTTGAATTGTTGGGCGCGGAATGTTTTGAGTCTGACGATTACAAGGAATTCTTTAAAAACAACCATCTTTGGCTGGTGCCCTATGCGGCTTTTAGTTACTTCCGCGATAAATACGGAAATTCTCATTTTGACGAATGGAAGACAAACAGTATTTACAGAAAAGAAGAAATTCAAGCGTTGATTGAGTCGGAATCACCGGCTCAAGCGGAAATGAGCTTCTACTGTTTTGTACAATTTCATCTTCATGTTCAGTTGAAAGATGCGGCCGATTATGCGCATAAAAAAGGAGTGGTCCTCAAAGGAGATATTCCCATCGGAATATACCGTCATGGGTCAGATGCATGGATAGCGCCTGAACTTTACAATATGGAAACGCAGGCCGGAGCGCCACCCGACGACTTTACACCAATCGGACAAAACTGGGGATTTCCTACCTACAACTGGAAGCGAATGCAGCAGGATGGATTTGCGTGGTGGAAGCAGCGCTTTGAACAAATGAGTAATTATTTTGACGCCTTTCGTATTGATCATATCCTTGGTTTTTTTCGCATCTGGAGCATACCGGCAGATGCGGTGCAAGGGATCATGGGACATTTTGTGCCAAGCATTCCTGTACATTATGTAGAGTTTGGAGAAAACGGAATTTGGTTTGACGAACGACGGTACTGCAATCCTTTTATCATAGATGATGTCTTAAAGGAGGTGTTTGGCCCACTTTCTGAAAAAGTGAAAACGCAATTTCTGGTCCCAAATGAGTTTGGTGGATACGATTTGAAACCTGAGTTTGATACCCAAAAAAAAGTCGAAGCCTATTTTGCAACACTTGGCCATACAGAAGAAAATAAAACATTAATGCTGGGATTATTTGATCTTCTGTCGAATGTACTTTTCTTCAAACAGGAAGGATCCCGGGGATTGGATTTTCACTTTCGTATTTCCATGGACAAAACATCCTCGTTCAAATACCTGATACCACATGTCCAGGAAAAATTCAGGACAATGTATGTAAACTATTTCTTCAGGCGACAAGATGATTTCTGGAAAAGAGAAGCTATGCAGAAGCTGCCGTTTTTGAAAGAAGCCACCAATATGCTTGTGTGCGGTGAAGACCTGGGCATGGTGCCTGCTTGTGTGCCCGATGTCATGAAACAATTGGGAATACTCAGCCTTGAAATACAGCGAATGCCTAAAGACTTGAACAAAGAGTTCTTTTATCCGCACGAATCCCCCTATTTGTCGGTGATAACTCCATCTACTCATGATATGAGTACTCTTAGAGGATGGTGGGAAGAAAATCGGGGGAGAACCCAGCGTTTTTATAACCACGCGTTGGGTCAACCGGGAGAAGCACCTTATTTCTGTGAGCCATGGATCAACAGGGCGATCATATTGCAGCATTTATATTCACCGGCAATGTGGAGTATATTTCAGCTCCAGGACCTGCTGGGCATGAGTGAAACACTGCGTCGCGATAATCCACACGAAGAAAGGATCAACAATCCCGCTATTGCGCAACATTATTGGAGATACCGGATGCATATATCACTTGAAGACCTTATTAAACAAACAGAGTTTAACGAAGAATTGCACGGCTATGTAGTGCACAGCGGAAGGTGACCCGTCAAACGCTAATTCTCACGTGAATCATTCGTAACCGATTATTGACTACAGGTTGGACAAAAAGGCATTTGCTAACTTCACCGTTATGAAAGTGTCTTATTTTCCATACAATTTGAAATTTCGCCACCCCTTTACTATATCGAAAGGTACCAAGACACATCAGCCGACTTTGATTGTGGAACTCGAGCATTTTGGAATTAAAAGTTATGGCGAGGCCCCGGCCATCGGCTACTACAATATTACCGTGGAAAAGATGATTGAGGACCTGGAACGAAAGAAACAATTGATTGAAAAATTTGCGTTTACCACACCGGAACGATGCTGGCATTATCTCCATCATCTCTTACCAGGTAATCCATTTCTTGTGTGTGCACTTGATATAGCCGCATGGGATCTGTTTGGAAAAATGCAAAACAAGAAACTGTACGAGTTATGGGGTGCGGATACTTCAAAAAACCCTTTGACAGATTATACGATAGGAATTGATACCATTGACAAAATGGTAAGCAAGCTCAGGGAAAAATCATGGCCTATTTATAAGATTAAAGTGGGTACTGAAGATGACATAAGTATTGTAAAAGCTTTGCGTGCGAACACCGATGCTGTCCTAAGAGTAGATGCCAACGCGGGTTGGAACCTGGACACAGCACTACGACTAATTCCCCAATTAAAAGACCTAAGGGTGGAATTGGTCGAACAGCCCTTAGGTAAGGACAACTGGGAGGACATGAAAATCCTGTACCACGAATCAATATTGCCTTTATTTGCAGACGAGTCCTGTGTATTTGAAAACGATGTTGAAAAATGCAAGGATCATTTTCATGGGATTAATATCAAATTGACAAAATGCAGCGGCATCACGCCTGCCCGAAACATGATAAAAAAGGCAAGGGCACTGGATTTAAAGGTGATGGTTGGTTGCATGAACGAGTCTACAGTCGGTTCGGCTGCCATCGCTCACCTTCTTCCTTTTATTGATATCGTCGATATGGACGGTCCTTTATTGTTAGAAGAAGATGTAGCAACGGGCATACAGTATGATTTTGGAAGGGTTATTTATTCGGACGACCCGGGATTAGGGATCGTTCATACAGGGATTATTCAAAAATAATTTTACTGGCTGGGTACGTCAGAAGCTTCAGTTTTTATACCAGGGTTCCAATCTACGAGATTCTAAAGAAATAGTTTTGTTAA